>JAANMY010000584.1_pt1 | contig 50592 bp, 49 predicted proteins | sample 7279691 | NCBI WGS metagenome assembly JAANMY01 (sample SAMN14094543, study PRJNA606508) | bioreactor metagenome | isolation source: A lab-scale SPAN reactor treating ammonium-rich wastewater day 388 | place: Ireland: Galway | collected 2018-02-07 | reverse complement strand
TCGATGGCGCGGCGGTAGTGGAAATGGATGTCGGCCACGATCGGCACCGGGCTTTCGCGGCAGATCTCGCGCAGGGCGCGGGTCGAGGCCTCGTCGGGGGTCGAGACGCGGACGATGTCGGCGCCGACGTCGGCGGCGCGGATGATCTGGTCCAGCGTCGCGCGCACGTCCGAAGTGTCGGTATTGGTCATGGTCTGCACGCTGATCGGCGCGTCGCCCCCGACCGGCACGTTGCCGACCATGATCCGGCGCGACTTGCGCCGGTCGATATTGCGCCAGGGGCGGATCGGATTATGCGACATGGCTGGGGCCTTTTCCTGCGCCGGAAGCGGATTCACCCGTCAGAAATAGGCCGATGCGGCGGGACGGGCAAGCCATCCGACCCCGGTCGAGCGCGCGATGCCGCATCCGTGACCCCGCGGCCGGTCAATCCTGCGCGGGCGCCTGGTCCGGCTGCTCGGCCGATGCCAGCGCGACCATCTCGGCCAGCTGCGGATCCTTGCTGAGATCGGCAAAGGCATATTGCGCCGTCAGCGCCGTGGGCGACAGCTCGACATTCTTGACCACCCTGGCGCCGGGCGCCGCCGGGCCATAGGTGCGGCCGTTGACCGCGAAATAGACCGCGCCGGAATTGCCCGCGCGCAGCACCGGCGGCGCTTCCAGCTTGGGCAGGGCGAAACGTTCGCCCGCGTCCATGGTCTTTTCCAGCAGCACCGTGCCGTCGGCCGAGGTGACGCGCACCCAGGCGGGACGGGCGGTCAGGATCTCGATCTCGGGCGCATCGGGGGCGACGGTGCGCACCGCCGCCTGTTCGGGCGGCATCTGCGGGCCATAGACCCGGTCCTGGACCGCGACGGTGCGGGTTGCGGGCGCGGCGCCTTCCGGCTTGGCCGCCGGCACGTCCAGCCGCGGGTCGATGGCGGCGATGGGCCCGTCGCGGGCGACCAGCACCGGCAGCTCCAGCGCCTGCGGGCGATAGGTGCGGTCCAACCCCTCGGGGCGCGGCAAATTGACCTGGGCCGATTCCACGGTCTCGGGCTCGGCCGCCTCCTGCACCGGGTCCAGCGCGGCGATGACGCCGGGGGCCTGCTCGCCGGGGGTCAGGTTGACCTTCTGCACCTCTTGCAGCACGGCCCAGCCGCCATAGCCCAGCCCGCAGGCCAGCACGACCATGACCAGCAGCGAGCCGATGGCCCGCGGCTCGATCGAGCTCCAGATGCTTTCCTGCCGGGGCAAGAAGATCGGATGCGGATTGGCCAGCGCCTCGGCCGGGTCCGAGGGCCGGCGCTGCGGCTTTGGCCCGGCGGCGGCGGGGGCCATGCCATGCGTCGGCTGGAAGCCCGATTCCTGGCAGAAGCGGCGGAAGGTCCAGTCGGCATCCATGCCGAGATAGCGGGCATAGGAGCGGACATAGCCCGCGATGAAGCTGGGCGTGTCGAAGGCGGAAATGTCGCAGTTCTCGATGGCGGCGACATAGGAGGCGCGAATGCGCAATTCGCGCTGGACATCCAGCAGCGACTTGCCCAGCGTGGCCCGTTCGCCCCGCATCAGATCACCGAGACGAATGTCAGGATCGTCGAAACCGGGCGGCAAGGCCGCCGGCTCCTCATGGCCATTGGACGGGGGATTACCCCTTAGCCCGATCATTGCGCCTGCCCCATTCTTTGCTGCTCGTCCCCGCGAATCGGAAGACTCTCACAACTTGATTAAAGCAAGGTTATCACGGGCGCGAGAGGTCTTCACCCCGAAACCGTCTCAGGCAGCTGAAGTTGAACGGTTCAGTTTGCACTGTGACCAGAGGTTGTCCATGGCCTTCACCAGCTGGTCGATCTGCTTGGGATCATGCACCGGCGACGGCGTGAAGCGCAGCCGTTCGGTGCCGCGCGGCACGGTCGGGAAGTTGATCGGCTGCACATAGATGCCGAAATCGGCCAGCAGCATGTCCGACAGCGCCTTGCAATGCACCGGGTTGCCGACATGCACCGGCACGATATGGCTGCCATGGTCCATGATCGGCATGCCGAGCCCGCGCAGCCGCATCTTCAGGATGCGGGCGTTCAGTTGTTGCTGGTCGCGCAGCAGCTGCCCCTCGGCCGTCTTGAGGAAGGCGATCGAGGCCGCGGCCCCGGCCGCCACCGCCGGCGGCAGCGAGGTGGTGAAGATGAAGCCCGGCGCATAGGAGCGGATCGCGTCCACCATCTTGGCCGAGGCGGCGATATAGCCGCCGAAGACGCCGAACGCCTTGCCCAGCGTGCCGTTGAAGATGTCGATGCGGTGGCTGAGCCCGTCGCGCTCGGCCACGCCGCCGCCGCGGGGGCCATACATGCCGACGGCATGGACCTCGTCCAGATAGGTCAGGGCGTTGAATTCCTCGGCCAGGTCGCAGAGCGCCGCGAGGGGGCCGAAATCGCCATCCATGGAATAGATCGATTCGAAGGCGATCAGCTTGGGCGCCTCGGGATCGTCGGCCTCCAGCAGCTCGCGCAGATGCGCGACGTCGTTGTGGCGGAAGATGCGCTTGGCGCCGTCGAACCGCTTGATCCCCTCGATCATCGAGGCGTGGTTCAACTCGTCGGAATAGATGATGAGGCCGGGAAACAGCTTGCGCAGGGTCGAGAGCGTGGCGTCATTGGCGGTATAGGCGCTGGAAAAGACCAGTGCGGCCTCTTTCCCGTGCAGGTCGGCCAGTTCCGCCTCGAGCCGCTTGTGATAGACCGTGGTGCCCGAGATGTTGCGCGTGCCGCCGGAGCCCGCCCCGGTGGCATCCAGCGCCTCGTGCATCGCCGCCAGCACCACCGGGTGCTGGCCCATGCCCAGGTAGTCGTTGCCGCACCAGACGGTGATCTCGGTCTCGGTCCCGTCGGGACGGGTCCAGACCGCCTGCGGATAGGCCCCCTTGCGACGCTCGATGTCGATGAAGGTGCGGTAACGACCCTCTTCGTGCAGCTTGCCGATGGCCTGATCGAGGGCGGCTGAATAGTCCATCACGGATCCCTTGCCTTGCTTGAACTTGCTTGCTTGGGGGATCATGCTGCGATCCCGCGGGTCATACCTTGATACGCATCAAGCCAGAGGAAATACAGCGTTAAAATGTCGCACCCATACCAAGGGGACAGGCATTTTCTCTGATAAAATCAATCAGGAAAGGCGAAGGATGACGGACAATTCCAGAATCGGCGAAGTACTTTCAACGCTGGACGCGGGGCTGCCCCAGGCGCTCGACCGGCTGATGGAATTTCTTCGCATTCCCTCGGTCTCGACCGACCCGGCCTATGCGGCCGAGGTGCGGCGTGCCGCGGAATGGCTTTGCGCCGAGCTGGTCTCGCTGGGCTTCCGGGCCGAGCTGCGCGACACGCCCGGCCATCCGATGGTGGTCGCGCATTCGCCGAAAGGGACGCGGCGGCCGCTGCTGTTCTATGGCCATTACGACGTGCAGCCCGTCGATCCGCTGGAGCTGTGGGAACGCCCGCCCTTCGAGCCGCATATCGAGGACACGCCGCAGGGCAAGGTGATCCGCGGCCGCGGCGCCTCGGACGACAAGGGCCAGTTGATGACCTTCGTCGAGGCGTTCCGCGCCTGGAAGGCGGTGCATGGCAGCCTGCCCTCGGACCTGGTGCTGCTGTTCGAGGGCGAGGAGGAATCCGGCTCGCCCAGCCTGCGCCCCTTCCTGCGCGAGAATGCCGAGGAATTGCGCGCCGGCATCGCCATGATCTGCGACACCGGGCTTTATGCCGACGGCCGCCCGGCCATCACCACCCAGCTGCGCGGGCTTTGCGGCGAGGAGATCGTGATCCGCGCCGCTGACCGCGACCTGCATTCGGGCAGCTTCGGCGGGCTGGCGGCGAACCCGGTCCAGATCCTCGTCAACGCGCTTGCGACGGTCAAGGACGCCGGCGGCCGCGTCGCCCTGCCCGGCTTCTACGACGGCGTCGAGGAGTTGTCCCCGGAACTGCGCGCCGACTGGGCCGCGCTCGGCTTCGACCCAGCCGAGTTCCTGGGGCGCGTCGGGCTGAAGCATCCGGTGGGCGAGACGGGCCGCACCGGGCTGGAGATGGTCTGGAACCGCCCCACCTTCGAGATCAACGGCATCACCGGCGGCTATACCGGCGAGGGCTTCAAGACCGTGTTGCCAGCCGAGGCCCGCGCCAAGGTCAGCTTCCGCCTGACCGGCACCCAGGATCCCGACCGCATCCGCGAGACCTTCCGCGCCCATGTCCGCGCCCATGTCCCCGAGGATTGCACGGTCGAGTTCCACGGCCATGGCGCCAGCCCGGCCAGCCGCATGGACATCTCGGACCCGGCCTTCGCCGCGGCCAAGGCGGCGCTGACGCAGGAATGGGGGCGCGAGGCGGCCTATATCGGCGCCGGCGGCTCGATCCCCATCGCCGGGGATTTCAAGGAGATCCTGGGCATGGATTCCATGCTGATCGGCTTTGCCCGCGACGACGACCGCATCCATTCCCCGAACGAGAAATACGATCTCGACAGCTTTGCCAGGGGCGCGCGCAGCTGGGCGCGCATCCTGGCCGCCCTGGGCTGAAAGCCGCGGGGGGCGGCCCGGCCGGGTCGCCCCCTTTCGCACGTAGCGGCAGCGGCGAAAAGCGGCCGTGACCGGACCCTTGCCTTGCGCCCGTGACCCAGATCAATTCATCCAGGGGAAGCCCATGATAGCGCGCAGGCAGGATTGAGAAGGGACGCGACCGATGACCATGACGGCATTCGTTTCGGCGGTTCTGGCGCTGCTGCTGGCGCCGGGGCCGACGAATACGCTGATGGGGATCGCCGGGGCGCGGCGCGGGCTGGCCAGCGTCGCGCGCCTGCTGCCCGCGGAACTGGCGGGCTATCTGACGACCGTCCTGCCGCTGGCCTTCCTGGGCGCGGGGCTGCTGGAACAGGTGCCGGCCCTGGCCGTCGGGCTGAAACTGGCGGCGGCCGCCTGGATCATGGTCCTGGCGACGGCGCTGTGCCGTGCGCCCGGCGATGAGGGCGAAAGCCGCGGGGTCGGCGCGCGGCGGATCTACGTGACCACCGTCCTGAACCCCAAGGCGCTGATCTTCGGCCTGGTCCTGCTTCCCGCGCCGCAGGATCCGGCCTTCGCGACACGGCTGGGGATGTTCTGCCTGATGGTGATGGGCGCGGCCCTGGCCTGGGGCTGCGCCGGGGCCTTGACGCAGGCGGGAAACGGCGGCGGAAAGCGGCTGCAAGGCGTCCAGCGGCTCGCCTCTGTCTGGCTGGCACTGGTTTCGATCTCGCTGGTCTTCGGCCTGATGCGCGCCTGACGCCGGCAACTTTACCCGACCGGCCGGATGCGCGCCCGACGCGGGCAACTTTTCCCAACGGGGGGTTTGCCCCCTCGGGTGCGGCCTTCCCGCCTCTCGCCATGAAAAAGGGCGCCCTTGCGGGCGCCCCGATCATTCCGACGGCCTGCCTTCAGGCGGCGCGGGCGGTCAGCACGGTTTCGACCTTCTTCTGCGCGCCGGCCTCGTCCATGCCGGACACGGCGGCGACCTCGCGGGTCAGGCGGTCCAGCGCGGCCTCGTAGAGCTGGCGCTCGGAATAGGACTGCTCGCGCTGGTCGTCGTTGCGATGCAGGTCGCGCACCACCTCGGCGATCGACATCAGGTCGCCCGAGTTGATCTTTTGCTCATATTCCTGGGCGCGGCGCGACCACATCGCGCGCTTGACGCGGGCCTTGCCCTTCAGCGTGTCCAGCGCCCGCTCGACCAGGTCCGGGGTCGAGAGGCCGCGCATGCCGATCTCGGTCGCGCGGGCGGTGGGCACGCGCAGGGTCATCTTGTCCTTTTCGAACGAGATCACGAACATTTCGAGGCGCAGTCCCGCCACCTCCTGCTCTTCGATCGAAACGATGCGGCCCACGCCATGGGTGGGATAGACGACAAAGTCATCGGGGCGGAATTCGGTCTTCTTGGCTTTCGACATTGGGCATCCTTCGCAGTTGCACCGCCACGCGGCACAAAAACCCCCAAGGCGGGACAATCCCCCCTTACGGGCCAACATTGTTGTTCTTGCACTTCTGACCGGGCAGTCGATCAGGACAGGCAGCAGCGCCGGCCAGGCCACAAAAGCAGCCCGACCGGCGCGAGATGGCTGCACCATAGCACAAAAATCGCGCCGGTTCAAAGGTTCCCTGAAAAGCGGCACCGGCCCCGTTTGACGAGAGAAAATCGTTCAGACTCAACACCAGGAAACGCTTCACCGAACAGAGCCGATGCATGGCCAGGGCGAATCGACGCCCTCGCCACGGATGCGATCTAGCGGTTGCGGCCCCGTCCCGCCAAGCGATACGACAGTCAAATCCGACATATGATGCAGGATCGGCACAGTCGTTAGCATTTCAAACGAAACCGGCCCCGCGAACGGGACCGGAGGTCTCAATCCCCCTCGCCGGGCGCTTCCGAGAAATATTTCTCCAGCTTGCCGGGCATGCCGTCCATCTCCTGATAGCCGGGCATCGGATCCTTCTTGCGGGTGATTACCGGCCAGGATTCGGCATATTTGCGATTGAACTCGACCCATGTTTCCATGTCGGGCTCGGTATCGGGGCGAATCGCGTCGGCCGGGCATTCCGGTTCGCAGACGCCGCAGTCGATGCATTCGTCGGGATGGATGACCAGCGTGTTCTCGCCTTCATAAAAACAGTCCACGGGGCACACCTCGACGCAGTCGGTGTATTTGCACATGATGCAGTTTTCGGTGACGACATAGGTCATGGCGAGATATTCCTGTTTCCTGATCGGCTAGTTACGCCCGCCGCAGCCATCAATCAAGGCCACCGCCGGCGAAAAGACGAGGATAGGGCCGAGCCCCGGCCGGGATGGGATGGCGTTCTGTCGCAGGGGCGCGGGCAGGAACCCGGTTCCTTGTCCGGCTGACCGGAGTCCTTCGCCAGCCTAGAGTTCCTCGTAAAGCGTGGCCGCCTCGGTGGCCGGGCCGCGGCGCTCGCCCAGAAGCACGATCCGCAGCACCCTGACCCGGCCATGGGCCGAAACGGTGACGGTATCGCCGCCCCGCACCGCCTGCGCCGGCTTGCTGCAGGGCTGGCCGTTCAGCCGGATGCCCCCGGCGCCGATCGCATCGGCGGCCAGGGTGCGGGTCTTGAACAGCCGCGCGTGGTGCAGCCAGCGGTCGAGCCTGATGCTTTCGCCGCCTTCCCCTCTCACGTCTTGTTCTTGAGCGCGGCGAGAACGGCGAAGGGGCTGTCCGGGTCGGCCTGTTTCTCGGCGCGCGGCGGGCGGGCCTCGAAGCTCTTGGGACCGTCATGGCGCGGCTTGCCCTTGGGCTTGCCCTTCGGGCCGCGGTCGGGCCGGTCGCCGCGCGGCTTGCCTTCGAAGGGCTTGCCTTCGCGCCGATTCTCCTGTCCCGCCTCGCGTTCGCGGCGCGGGCCGCGCTCGCCCTGCGGGCGGCCCTGACCCTGCCCTTGGCCTTGGCCCTGACCCTGGCGCTCGCCGCGCTCGGGCCGGCGATGGCCGCCGCGGGGGCGCGGAGCCCAGGTGAAGCTGTAGAACACCTCGGTCTCGGGCGCCGCTTCGCCAGGTTCGGCGCCGGCTTCGGCCGCAACGACCTCGGCCTCCGCCTCGGCGGCCTTGCGGGCGGCCTGCTCGGCCTCCCATTTGGCGCGGGTCTCGGCGGCAAGCACGCTTTCCTCCTCGGTCAGCGGATGCTCGTGGTCGGCCTCTTGCGGCGCGGGCTCGGCGGCGGGCGCCGCCTCGGCGCGGGCCTTGGGGCGCTCGCCCCGCTCGGCGCGATAGCCCAGGCCCTGCATCAGCCCGGCGAACTGCTCCAGCGTCATGCCGGTGATCGACAGCATGTCGGGCGTCGCCTCGAAGCCGCCGCGGCTGTCCTGGCCGCGCAGCATGTCGGCCAGCCGCTCGAGCATGTCGATGCGAATCGCCCGCTCGCCCGCCGGGTGATAGCCCGACAGCGTGTAATAGCCCTTGGGCACGTCGGGCAGGTTGGGGATCGTCACCAGGCCGGGCGGCGGGCTTTCGGGGAATTCCGACAGGCCCTGGTCCAGCCCCCAAAGCACCAGCCGCAGCCGGGTCGGCGCCGGCTTCAGCAGCGCCGGCTGGAAGATGGTGAACTGGCCGAAGCGCACGCCATGCTTGCGCAGAAGGCCGCGCGCGTCCTGGTCCAGTTCCTTGACCTCGGTCGCCACGCCCTCGCGCGGCAGCACACCCAGCGCCTCGACCAGGCGGAAGGCGAAGCCGCGGGCCAGCCCGGCCAGCGTCTCGTCGTTCTTCAGCGCCAGCAGCGGCTCGAACAGGGTGGCGATCTTGCGGTCGATGAAATGCTGCAGGCGGCGGCGCACCTTCTCGGCGATCTCGGAGCCCGCCTCCTCGTCGACGAAGGCCTCGACGCCGGGTTTCAGCGCCTCGGCGCCCTTGACCAGCTTGCCCACCGCCGAGCTGCCCCACATCAGGCCGCCCTGCTCGGTGAAGTCCAGCTCGGTATCCGGCGCGTTGTAGAAGCGATCGGCGCGCAGATGGAACTCGGGGCGCAGCGCCTCATAGGCGGCGCGTTGCAGCATCCGCGCCTCGTCCCCGGTTGCGCTCGGATCGGCGTGGAAGCGGAAGCCTTCCAGACGGCCGGCGAATTCGCCCTCGACCGTCACTTCGCCCTTGTCATTCACCTCGGCCAAAAGGCTCTCCTTCTGTTTGAGCCGGCGCAGCAGCACGGAAGTGCGCCGGTCCACGAATCTTTGCGTCAGAGCCGCGTGCAACGCGTCCGACAACCGATCTTCTACCGCGCGCGTCTCGGCACGCCAATGACTTTCGTCCGACACCCAGCCGGATCGTTGGGCAACATAGGTCCAGGTGCGTATATATGCCAATCGTTTCGACAATGTGTCGATGTCGCCCTGAATCCGGTCAATGCGGCGGATCTGCCCCTCCAGCCAGTCGCCGGGCACCTTGCCCTCGCGCAGAAAGCCGAAGATCCGCGCCAGCAGCGTCGAATGCTCGGCCGCCGAGATCGAGCGGAAATCCGGGATCCGGCAGACGTCCCAGAGCAGCCGCACCTCGCGCGGATGCGTCACCTGGTCGCGGATCTCGGGCATCGCCGACAGCGCCTTGAGCGCGCGGATGTCGTCCGCCTCGCGCCCGCGCACCAGCCATTCCGATTGCGGCTGCGTCTCGAGGCTTTGCAAGAGCCGCTCGACCGTGCCGAATTCCAGCGCGGCATTGCGCCACATCAGCCGGCCGATCGGCTGGAAGCGGTGGTTCTCGATCGCCTCGATCAGCCCCTCGTCCAGCGGCGCGGCATCGCCGGTGACGCCGAAGCTGCCCGGCTCGGTATGCCGCCCCGCCCGGCCGGCGATCTGGCCCAGCTCATGCGGGAACAGCGGGCGATAGCGGCGGCCGTCGAATTTCTCGGTGGCGGAAAAGGCGATGTGGCGGATGTCGAGGTTCAGCCCCATGCCGATGGCATCGGTGGCGACCAGGTAATCGACCTCGCCCGCCTGATACATGGCGACCTGCGCGTTGCGGGTGCGCGGGCTGAGCGCCCCCATGACCACGGCGCAGCCGCCCTTCTGGCGGCGGATCAACTCGGCCGTGGCATAGACCTCCTCGACCGAGAAGCAGACGATGGCCGAGCGCGCCGGCATCCGGCTGATCTTTTTCGAGCCCGCCCAGCTGAGCGTCGAGAACCGCTCGCGCCGCATGAACTGCGCCTGCGGCACCAGCGCGGCGATGGCCGGGCGCATGGTGTCGCTGCCCAGCAGCAGGGTTTCATGCAGCCCGCGCATGTTGAGCAGCCGGTCGGTGAAGACATGGCCGCGCTCGGGGTCGGCGCAAAGCTGGATCTCGTCGATGGCGACGAAATCGGCGCCGACCTCGGGCATGGCCTCGGTGGTGGCGACCCAGTATTGCACGCGCTCGGGCACGATCCGCTCCTCGCCCGTGACCAGCGCCACGACCGAGGGGCCGCGCGCCTTGACGATGCGGTCATAGACCTCGCGCGCCAGCAGGCGCAGCGGCAGGCCGATGACCCCGGTGCGATGCGCCAGCATCCGGTCGATGGCATAATGCGTCTTGCCGGTATTGGTCGGGCCAAGGACGGCCGTGACCCGCGATCTGTCACTCATCAGGCGTCGGTGCCCTGCAATTTGCGTTCGAGGCGCTGGACGGCATCCTGCGCCTCCTGTTGATGGGGGTGGATCTTCAGGCTCTGGCGAAAGGCCTCCAGCGCGTCCCGGTCGTCGCCCAGTTCCTCGAGGATGGTGCCCAGTTGGGTCAGGGCGCCGAAATGGCGCGGCTCGAGCCGCAGCACCTGCCCCAGATCGGCGATGGCCGGGCCGAAATCCCCGTCCAGATAGAAGGCGACCGAACGCAGGTACCAGCCCGCCGCGAAATCCGGCGCATGGTCGGTCAGCGCGGTCAGGTGGCCGATGGCGGTGACGGTGTCGCCCGTGTCCAGCGCCGCCTCGCCCCGCTTGTAGAGCAGGTCCATCGCCGCCGAGCCGGAGCGCGACCAGATGCGCAGGATGTCGGTCTCGGCCCGCGCCCAGGTCTCGCCGCCCGGCTGGGCCAGTTCGGCAAACAGCAGGTCCAGGTCCTCGCGCTCGCGCAGCCGCGCCTCGGCGGTCGGCTCGGAGGGGGCCGCGGGTTCGGAAAGCGGGCTTTCGGGCAGCGCCTCGCCTTCGTCTTCGGGCGGACCCTCCTCGTCCTCGGGAATCTCGGGAATATCGTCCTGCGGCGGTGCGTCCTGCACCGGCATCGCATGGGGCAAGGGCCCCCCGTCCTGCCGCGCATGGCCGGGGCCGGCCGCCGCCAGCCCCAGGAAAAGCGCTGCCGCAACGGCAAGATGGAAATGGGGGACTGGCAAAAGCATATTCCCCATGTAACTTTCCCCATCGTCTAATTCCAGACACGAGAACAGGAGATCCCAGAATGAGCAAAGTCATCGAGGCAGCCGTGGCCGCGCTGGACGAAAAGGCCAAGGGCTTCGACGGCACCGCCAAATTCGTCATCGAGGGCGAGGGGGCGGTCTATATCGACGCCGACGGCGCCCGTGCCGCCGACGACGAGGCCGAGGTGACGCTGACCGCCAGCCGCGAGACCTTCGAGGGCCTGCTGTCGGGCGACGTGAACCCGACCACCGCCTTCATGACCGGCAAGCTGCGGGTCGACGGCTCGATGGGCACGGCGATGAAGCTGGGCGCGCTGCTGTCCTGAAGCGATGAAGCCCGCGCCCTTCAACACGCTGCCCGGCGACCCCCTGCCCCTGGCCCGCGCCTTCTGGCTGCGGGCCGAGGACGGGGTGCGCCTGCGGGCGGCGCATTGGGCCGCGGGCGGCGCCTCGGGCACGGTGCTGCTGTTTCCGGGCCGCACCGAATACCTGGAGAAATACGCCGAGGTCGCGGCCGACCTGAACGCCGCCGGGCTGGACGTGCTGGCGCTGGACTGGCGCGGACAGGGCATGTCCGACCGCCTGCAGGACAATGTCCGGCCCGGCCATATCGGCGATTTCGCCGATTACCAGCGCGACGTGGTCGAACTGGTGGTCGCGGCGCAGGAACTGGACCTGCCGCGGCCCTGGCACCTGCTGGCGCATTCCATGGGCGGCACCATCGGCCTTGCCGCGCTCGACTCGGGCCTGCCGGTGCAAAGCGCGGCGTTCTCGGCGCCGATGTGGGGCATCAACCTGCGCGGCGTGCCCGAGGCGCTGGCGCTGGCGTTTGCCACCACGCTGGGCCGGCTGGGCCGCGGCGGCCACCCCGCGCCGCGCACGGGGGGCGAGAACAGCTTCGTGCTGATGGACCCGTTCCACGACAACCTGCTGACCCATGACGGCCGGCGCTGGGGCCGGCTGGTGGCCGAGGCCGCGGCCTGGCCCGACATCTCGGTCGGCGGCGCCAGCAACGACTGGCTGCGCGCGGCACTTCTGGAATGCCGGCGCCTGGCCGCCCTGCCCCCGCCCGCGCTGCCGGCGCTGATCGCGCTGGGGGATCGCGAGCGGGTCGTCTCGCCCCAGGCCATCCGCAGCCGCGCCGCCGCCTGGCCCGGCGCCCGGCTGCTGGACCTAGCCGATTGCCGGCACGAGCCGATGATGGAACGCGACCCCGTCCGCAGCCGCTTCCTGGATGCCGCCATCGCCCATTTCGGCGCCGCCGCCGCATCCTGAACCGCATCCTGCGCCCCCGCCCTGCACATCGCATGGCTTGCAGCCCGGCGGTTCAGAGGTCACATGTTGACCATACGAAAGGAGCGATCATGACGATTTCTGCCCGCAGCCCCCTGGACCGCGTCCTGCCGCGAGACGAGAATGCCTTGCCTGTCCCGGCCAAAACCCCCGATCTGGGCGCGCTGCCGGAATGGAATTTGGGCGATCTCTACCCCGCGCCCGATTCGCCGGAACTGGCCCGCGACGTCGAGGCGGTCGAGCGGGCCTGCTGCATCTTCGCCCGCGACTACGACGGCAAGCTGGTCTCGCTCGACGCCGGCAAGATGCTGGAATGCATCGAGCGCTACCAGGAGATCGACATCCTGGCCGGGCGGGTCATGTCCTATGCCGGGCTGCGCTATTACCAGAACACCACCGATTCGGCCCGCGCCAAGCAGATGGGCGACCTTCAGGACCGCATCACCGCGGCAACGACCAAGCTCGTGTTCTTCAGCCTGGAGTTCAACCGCATCCCCGACGCGCGCTACGAGGAAATCTTCGCCGCGCCGAACGGTCCCGCCCGCTACAAGCCGGTCTTCGACCGCATGCGCGCGATGCGCCCCTATCAGCTCTCGAACGAGCTGGAACGCTTCCTGCACGACAATTCGGTGGTCGGCGCCGCCGCCTGGAACCGGCTCTTCGACGAGACCACGGCCGGCCTGACCTTCGCCGTCGAGGGCGCGGACGAGGAACTGGGGCTGGAGGCGACGCTGAACCTGCTGACCGACCACGACCGCGCCCGGCGCGAGGCCGGCGCCCGCGCCCTGGCCGAGGTCTTCGGCAGGAACGTCAAGCTCTTCGCCCGCATCCACAACACGCTCGCCAAGGAAAAGGCCATCGAGGACAAGTGGCGCAAGATGCCGACGCCGCAGACGGCGCGGCACCTGTCGAACCATGTCGAGCCCGAGGTGGTCGAGGCGCTGAAGAACGCCGTCACCGCCGCCTATCCGCGCCTGTCGCATCGCTACTACCGGCTCAAGGCGCGCTGGCTGGGGCTCGACAAGCTCCAGGTCTGGGACCGCAACGCGCCGCTGCCCAGCGAAAGCCCGCGCCTGATCCCCTGGGCCGAGGCGCAGGCGACGGTGCTGGACGCCTATGCCGGCTTCTCGCCGAGGCTGGCGGAACTGGCGCAGCCCTTCTTCGAGCAGGGCTGGATCGACGCAGCGGTGAAACCCGGCAAGGCGCCGGGCGCCTTCGCCCATCCGACCGTGACCACCGTCCATCCCTATGTGCTGCTGAACTATCTGGGCAAGCCGCGCGACGTGATGACCCTGGCGCATGAACTGGGCCACGGCGTCCACCAGCGGCTGGCGGCAGCGCAGGGGGAACTGCTGGCCGCGACCCCGCTGACCCTGGCCGAAACGGCCAGCGTCTTCGGCGAAATGCTGACCTTCCGCGCGCTCCTGGCCCGGACCGCGGACAAGGCGCAGCGCAAGGCGCTGCTGGCCGGCAAGGTCGAGGACATGATCAACACGGTGGTGCGCCAGATCGCCTTCTACGACTTCGAATGCAAGCTGCACGCCGCACGCGCGCGGGGCGAACTGACGCCGGACGACATCAACGCGCTGTGGATGTCGGTGCAGGCGGAAAGCCTGGGCGATGCCTTCGAATTCATGCCGGGCTACGAGACCTTCTGGACCTATGTGCCGCATTTCGTGCATTCGCCCTTCTACGTCTATGCCTATGCCTTCGGCGACGGGCTGGTGAACGCGCTTTACGCCGCCTACGAGGACGGGCTGCCCGAGTTCCAGGCGAAATATTTCGACATGCTGGCGGCGGGCGGCTCGCGCCATCACAAGGAATTGCTGGCGCCTTTCGGCCTCGACGCCTCAGACCCGGCCTTCTGGGACAAGGGCCTGTCGATGATCGAGGGCTTCATCGAGGAACTCGAGGCCATGGAGGACTGAACCCACGCCGCCGGGGGCGCTTCGCCCCCCGGACCCCCAGAGGATATTTGGACACGAAAGAACGGCAGGGCCTCTTCCGCCGTTCTTCCGTGTCGAAATATCCCGGGGGAATCCCGAAGGGATGGGGGCAGAGCCCCCTCTTCCCCCAGCCGTTGCCGGGGCAGTTTTTCGTCGCCTGCGGCATGGGCCCGTCCTATGCTGCCGGGAAACCGAAAAAGGGGACGGCATGATCCGCATGATCCGACGCACCATCCTTTGGCTTCTGGGCCTGGCGGCTCTGGCCGCCGTCGTGGTGGCGATCTGGGGGCCGGGATTCGTCGAGCGCCGCCTGAACCCGGTTTCCGGGCCCGCCGAGGGCTGGCCGGTCTCGCCCCAGGCCGAGGCGCTGCACCAACGGCTGGTGATCGGCGACTGGCATTCGGATGCGCTGCTCTGGGACCGCGACCTGCTGGGGCGTGCCGGGCGCGGCCATACCGACATTCCGCGGCTGGCCGAGGGCAATGTCGCGGTGCAGGTCTTCACCACCGTCACCAAGAGCCCGCGCGGCCAGAATTATGGTCGCAACTCGGCCGAGGCGCCGGACAACATCACCCCGCTCTTCATCGGCCAGCTGCGCCCGCTGCCGAGCTGGTTCAGCCTCAAGGAGCGCGCGCTGGTCCAGGCCGCCGCCCTGCGCCGCGCCGCCGAGCGCGCGCCCGACCAGCTCATGCTGATCCGCTCGGCCGAGGATCTGCAGACCCTGCTGGAGGCGCGGCAGAACGGCGCGAAGACGGTCGGCGCCATCCTGGGCTCGGAAGGGGCGCATCCGCTGGAGGGGCAGATCGGCAACCTCCAGGTGCTTTACGGCGCCGGTTTCCGCCTGCTGGGCCTGACGCATTTCTTCGACAACGAGCTTGGCGGCAGCCTGCATGGCGAAGGCGGCAGCGGCGCCGGGCTCAGCCCCTTCGGCCGGCAGGTAGTCGAGGAGATGATGGCCAAGCGCATGATCATCGACCTGGCCCATGCCAGCCCGCAGATGGTGCGCGACGTTCTGGTCATTCCCGGCACCCGGCCGATCCTGTCCCATACCGGCATCCACGGCCATTGCCCCAGTCCGCGCAACCTCGACGACGCGCTGCTGCAGGCCATCGCCGGCAAGGGCGGGCTGATCGGCATCGGCTATTGGGCCGATGTCGTCTGCGGCAAGACCCCGGCCGACATCGCCGCCAGCATCCAGGCCGCCATCGCGCTGGTGGGCGAGGATCACGTCTCGCTCGGCTCGGATTACGACGGCTCGGTCGATGCACCCTTCGATGCCTCGCATCTGGCCGCGCTGACCCAGGCATTGCTGGATGCCGGGCTGAGCGACCAGCAGATCGCCAAGGTCATGGGCGGCAACATGATGCGCTATCTTGCCCAGATGCTCTGAACCCGCCTAAGCTGCCACCGCATCAAGGAGAGGCCCATGCTGACCGTCTATGGCGTCACCCGCTCGCGCGCATCGCGCATCATCTGGCTGTGTCATGAACTGGGCCTGCCCTTCAAGCAGGTGCCGGTGATCCAGGCCTATCGCCTGCCCGATCCCGATGCATCCGACGCGCCGCTGAACACGCATTCGCCGGATTTCCTGAAGCTCTCGCCCGCAGGCGCCATCCCGGTGATCCAGGACGGCGACCTGGTGCTGTCGGAATCGCTGGCCTGCACCCTGCACCTGGCGCGCAAATACGGCCAGCCCTTCGGTCCCGCCGACGCCATCGAGGATGCGCTGATGCTGCAATGGAGCTTCTACGCCGCCACCGCCATCGAACAGGACTCGCTGGTCATCCTGTTCAACCACGGCAAGGGCCAGGCCCAGCCCGGCGCGGCCCAGGCCACCGTGGCCCATGCCGCCGAGCGGCTGGTCCGCCCCCTGCGCGTGCTGGAGGATCACCTTGCCCGGCATGGCCACCTGGTCGGCGGCCGCTTCACCGTGGCCGACCTGAACCTGGCCGAGATCCTGCGCTATGCCCAGGGCTATGGCGAGCTGATGGAGCAATTCCCGGCCGTCACCGCCTGGCTTGACGATTGCCAGGCCCGTCCTGCCTTTCGCAAGATGTGGCAGGAACGGCTGGCGGAACCAGAGTAGACGGGGCGCGATCCGGCAGGCGCGGGCTTTCGGCGACTACCTTGGGACAAAGCCGGCGGGCCTGTTCTGACCTCGGCCCCGCGCCTGTCCCGTCTGGCAAAGAACGGCCCCCTTGGGCATCGCAAGCCCTTGCGCTCCTTGGCCTTTAGCAGGCTGCTGAAAAAGTCCTTGCGACAGGACAGCGCGGGCAGGGCACCGGAAAATCCGCTTCAAATTTGCCGAAAACACCCCATTTTCGGGCCGATATTAGCTGGATCCAGAACGATTTCCGCTGCGTCGCCCTCTCAAAATCCTTTTTCAGCGGCCTGTTAGGCGGAACGGCCGTCTCGTCCACCCCAGCTTGCGACTGGCGTGCTGCGACACCGCACCAGCCGCCGGGGTTTTCCCGGCCTGCGGCCTGGGTCCATGACAGCCAGAAGGCCGGAACCGGTCGGGTTCCGGCGCTTGATTCTCGCAAGAGGACCGCCCGCCGGGTTCCCTCGCCTGCCTGTTCAACAGGAGGGCCGGCGAAGCGGAGGATCTCGCCCGCTCGCGGCCATGCCGGTTTCAGGAAATGCCCGCGGCCGGCACGGCCGCGGGGGCGATCACCCCAGGGGCGGACCCGCCACCGGCGCCGTCCGCCGTTGGTCGGGGTGCAGCGATGCGCCCAGGATATGCTCGGCCGAATGGATCACATGGCTGGCATGGCCGACGATCAGCGGATCGGGCGGCGCCGCGATGGCCGGATCCTTGTCGGGATAGTCCAGCGTCGACAGGAAATGCCGCATGCAGTTCAACCGCGCCCGCTTCTTGTCGTTCGACTTGACGATGGTCCAGGGCGCGTCGGCGGTGTCGGTATAGAAGAACATCGCCTCCTTTGCCTCGGTGTAATCCTCCCATTTGTCGAGGCTGGCGAGGTCGATGGGCGAAAGCTTCCAGCGCTTCAGCGGATCGGTCTCGCGCGCCTTGAAACGCGCCCGCTGCTCGTCGCGGGTGACCGAGAACCAGTATTTGTAAAGCCGGATGCCCGAGCGGACCAGCATGCGCTCGAATTCCGGGGCTTGGCGCATGAATTCCAGGTATTCCACCGGCGAGCAGAAGCCCATGACCCGCTCGACCCCGGCGCGATTGTACCAGCTGCGGTCGTAGAACACCATCTCGCCCGCGGTCGGCAGGTGGCGGATGTAGCGTTGGAAGAACCATTGCCCGCGCTCGATCTCGGAGGGCTTGTTCAGCGCCACCACCCGCGCAAAACGCGGGTTCAGGTGTTCCATGAAGCGCTTGATCGTGCCGCCCTTGCCGGCGGCGTCGCGGCCCTCGAACAGGATGACGAATTTCTGTCCCGTCTCCTGCGCCCAGATCTGCGCCTTCAGCAACTCGGCCTGCAGCCGGGCCTTTTCCCGCTCATAGGCCACGCGCCCCATGCGGCGCGGATAGGGATAGCGTCCGGTTTCGAAGGCCAGCCGGATCGCATCCGGGTCGAGGCTGGGAAAGCTTTTCGGCCCCCTGGGCTCCGCATCGGCCGAAGGCACGATGGCGGGGGTGGCCGATGGCTCTGCCGTCCCCGCCCCGGTCCCGGCGCACTCGCTAACCGGCGGCATGACCAGGGACTCACTCGAAACCGGATGACCTTCCATATGCCCTGACCACACTGCAACTCGATACTGCGCAGGATATGGCACGGCGCGCGGCGGCACACTTTGATCCCGATCAACAAAACCCGGTCCGGGTCATGAAAGCGACGCAAATCCGTCATGATCCCCCTCCCATCCCTTGCGGTCGGCGGCGGGCGATCCACTTTCCCTTGCCCCCGGCCCGCCGGGCATGAGATAACCCCGCCCCAGAAGAACAAGACGAGCAGGTGCCATGGCCGACGATCTCTTCCCCGCCGCGGATAAGGCTTCCGAAAGCTATTCGGCATCCTCGATCGAGGTGCTGGAGGGGCTGGAGCCGGTGCGCAAGCGACCCGGCATGTATATCGGCGGCACCGACGAGCGCGCGCTGCATCACCTGGTCGCCGAGATCCTCGACAACTCGATGGACGAGGCGGTGGCCGGCCATGCCAGCCGCATCGAGGTCGAGCTGCTGGCCGATTTCAGCGTGGTGATCCGCGACAACGGCCGCGGCATCCCCATCGACCCGCATCCGAAATTCCCCGGCAAGTCGGCGCTGGAGGTGATCCTCTGCACGCTGCACGCCGGCGGCAAGTTCTCGGGCGACGCCTACCAGACCTCGGGCGGGCTGCACGGCGTCGGCGCCTCGGTGGTCAATGCGCTTTCCGACAGCATGGTGGTGCAGGTCGCCCGCAACCGCGAGCTTTACGAGCAGCGCTTCTCGCGCGGCCTGCCGCTGGGCCCGGTCGAGAAGGTCGGCGCCGCCCCGAACCGGCGCGGCACCACCGTCACCTTCCACGCCGACGAGCAGATCTTCGGCCATCACCGCTTCAAGCCGGCGCGGCTGCTGCGCATGGTCAAGTCCAAGGCCTATCTGTTCTCGGGCGTCGAGATCCGCTGGAAGTCCGAGATCGACGACGGCGAAACGCCGCTGGAAGCCACGTTCCACTTTCCGGGCGGGCTTGCCGATTACCTGGGCGAGGTGCTGGGCAATGCTTCGACCTATGCCGACCGGCCCTTTGCCGGCAGCGTCGATTTCAAGGAAAAGTTCAACACGCCGGGCAAGGTCGATTGGGCGATCAACTGGACGCCCTCGCGCGACGGCTTCATCCAGTCCTATTGCAACACCGTGCCGACCCCCGAGGGCGGCACGCATGAGGCCGGCTTCTGGTCGGCGATCCTGCGCGGCATCCGCGCCTATGGCGAGCGGGTCAGCAACAAGAAGGCGGCGCAGATCACGCGCGACGACCTGCTGGCTGGCGGCTGCGCGCTGGTCTCCTGCTTCATCCGCGAGCCGGAATTCGTCGGCCAGACCAAGGACCGGCTGGCCACCACCGAGGCGCAGCGCCTGGTCGAAGGCGCGGTGCGCGACCATTTCGACAACTGGCTGGCGGCGGATACCAAATCGGCCGGCGCCATCCTGGACTTCCTGGTGCTGCGCGCCGAGGAGCGGCTGCGGCGCCGGCAGGAAAAGGAAACCGCCCGCAAGTCGGCCACGAAAAAGCTGCGCCTGCCCGGCAAGCTGGTCGATTGCTCGGCCACCAACCGCGAGGGCACCGAGCTTTTCATCGTCGAGGGCGATTCGGCGGGCGGCAGCGCCAAGATGGCGCGCGAACGCACCACCCAGGCGCTGCTGCCCTTGCGCGGCAAGATCCTGAACGTGCTGGGCGCGGCCTCGTCCAAGCTGGGCTCTAACCAGGAGATCGCCGATCTCTGCCAGGCGCTGGGGGTCGGCATGGGTTCGCGCTTCAACGTCGACGACCTGCGCTATGACAAGATCATCATCATGACCGATGCCGATGTGGACGGCGCCCATATCGCCAGCCTGCTGATGACCTTCTTCTTCACCCAGATGCGGCCGCTGATCGACAAGGGGCATCTCTACCTGGCCTGCCCGCCGCTTTACCGGCTGACGCAGGGCGCCCATCGCATCTATGTCGCCGACGATGCCGAGAAGGAGGCGTGGCTCGCCAAGGGCCTGGGCGGCAAGGGCAAGATCGACGTGCAGCGTTTCAAGGGCCTGGGCGAGATGGACGCCAAGGACTTGAAGGACACCACGATGAACCCCAGGACGCGCAAGCTGATCCGCGTCTCGATCGACGAGGAAGAGGGCGGCGAAACCGGAGACCTGGTCGAGCGGCTGATGGGCAAGAAGCCCGAGCTGCGCTTCCAGTTCATCCAGGAGAATGCCCAGTTCGCCGATGCCGAGGAACTGGACGTGTGATCCTGGCCGCACCGCTTGCGATCTATGTCCTGGCGGCGCTGGCCGAGATTGCCGGCTGCTTTGCCTTCTGGGCTTGGCTGCGGCTTGGCAAATCGCCGCTCTGGCTGGTTCCGGGGATGCTGTCCCTGGCGGTTTTCGCCTGGCTCCTGACGCGGGTGGATGCCGATTTCGCCGGCCGCGCCTATGCGGCCTATGGCGGGATCTATGTCACGGCCTCGCTGGGCTGGCTTTGGCTGACCGAAGGCCAGGTGCCGACGCGCTGGGATCTGCTCGGCGGCGGGCTTTGCGTGCTGGGGGCGATGGTGATCCTGGCCGGGTCGCGCACGGGATAGCCCCCGCCGCGCACGCGGCGTCGCGACCTTCCTAGCCGCAGGTCGTGGGTGTGCCCTTCGCGACGATCGCGTGCCAGTCGGCGCCCAGCGTTTCGCGCGCCGACAGCGCATTCCTCGCCTCCGGCGAGCCTTCGGGAACCATCTTCACCACCATGCCCTGCGAGTAGTTCTGCTGGAAGCCGCGGAGGAAATCGCCCTGCAGCCCGCTGTCGCTGTGATCGCCCAGGATCACGAATCGGTCGCCGCCCTTGCGGATCACCTCGATCGCCGCCGATTTGAAGGCCACGTTGCGGGCGCCCGACGGGCCGCAGGCCGGTGCCGCATGGGTCGCGACCTTGAACGTGTCCCTGGTCATGGGCTGGATCTGGGTCTGGGCGCAGGCCGCAAGGACCGGCAAAAGCGCCAGCGCCGCTGGCAGGGCAGGAATACGCATCCGGGAACCTCGCTTGGATGAACCGTCGTTCGGAGTATGCAGAACATTTCCCGAACATCAATCGCGATGTTCCTAAAATACAAGCTTTCACAATTGGTTAATCAAAACCGCATCCCCAGCGAAAAGCTTACCCCCTCGCTGCCAATGCCGAAGCTCGCGGCGCCGAACGAAACCCCCAGCAGCGCGCCGCTGAACACCTGCGCCGGGGTGTGCTCGCCGGCATGGACCCGGCTCCAGCCCGTCAGCCCGGCCGCGCCATAGGCCAGGGCGCCGGCCTCGGGGCGGTCGTCGAAGCATTTTCCGGCCAGGTCCGAGGCGCCGAAGAAGGCCGCCGCCGTATGGCCCGAGGGGAAGCCCTTGCCCTCGCCCGAAGGGCGGCGCGAGATGGGGGCGCCGTCGAAGAACTCCTTCATTCCCCAGGCCAGCGCCGCCTGCAAAACGCCGCGCACCGCGAAATCCTCCAGCCGGTCCTGGTCGGCGGCGCAGACCGCCGCCGCCAGCGGCAGGCCGTATTTCATCGCCGTGCCGAACTGCTCGAACGGGTCGGCATAAGCCTGGGCGGGCAGCAGGCAGAGCAGCCCGAGCAGGGCTGCGCTACGCCTGCGCGCGCGGCGCGAGGACTTGGTCGCAGGCCCAGCCTTTGCCGGGCCTGGCGCCGTGGTCGCCGTGCTGCGGCCATGCACCGCGCATCCACCGGCCATGCACCGCCGGCCGGCATCCGCGCTCATGCCGCACCGCCCTCGCCCAGCCGGATTACCCGGTCCATCCGTGCCGCCAGATCCATGTTATGGGTGGCGATCAGCGCCGCGAGCCCGGTCTCGCGCACCAGCGCCATCAGCACGTCGAAGACCTTGTCCGAAGTCGCCGGGTCCAGGTTCCCCGTCGGCTCATCCGCCAGCAGCAGCGAGGGCTGGTTCGCCAGCGCCCGGCAGAAGGCGACGCGCTGCTGCTCGCCCCCCGACAGCTGCGCCGGGCGGTGGTCGGCACGGTGCGACAGCCCCACGCGGCCCAGCAGGTCCAGCGCCCGCGCCCGCGCCGCCGCCTGCGAAACGCCATTGGCAAGCTGCGGCAGGACGATGTTCTCGGCCGCCGAGAACTCGGGCAGCAGGTGGTGGAATTGATAGACGAAGCCCAGCTCCTCGCGCCGCGCCTCGGTCCGGGCCCGGTCGCTTTGCCCGGCCATGTCACGCCCGTTCAGCAGCACTCGCCCCGAATCGGCGCTGTCGAGAAGCCCGGCGATATGCAGCAGCGTCGATTTCCCGGCGCCCGAGGGGGCAACCAGCGCCACCACCTCGCCGCGGGCGATGCGCAGGGACAGCCCGTCCAGAACCGGCACCGGGGCGGGTCCGCCGATGCCGTAAGTCTTGGAAATCCCTTCCAGAACCAGGATGTCATTCATAGCGCAGCGCCTCGACCGGGTTCATGCGCGCGGCGCGGCGCGCGGGAAAGATGGTGACGACGAAGGACAGCGCCAGCGACAGCGCCGCCGCGCGGAAGATGTCCCAGGCCCGCAGCTCCGCCGTCAGGTGATAGATGCCGCGCACCTCGGGCTGCCAGGCATTGCCGCCGGTCAGCGCGTTCAGCGCCGCCATGATGTGATCGACGTTCAGCGACAGCGCCACCCCCAGAGCCACGCCGGCGATGGTGCCGATCACCCCGGTAAAGGCGCCGCAGAGGAAGAAGACCCGCAGGACCGAGCCCTCGGTCAGGCCCATGGTGCGCAGGATGCCGATGTCGCGGCCCTTGTTCTTGACCAGCATGATCAGCCCCGAGGTGATGTTCATCGAGGCGATCAGCACCAGGATCGACAGGATGATGAACATCACGTCGTCCTCCATGTCGAGCGCGGCCAGGAACGAACCCGAGGCGTCGCGCCAGGTCCAGACCTGCGCCCGCTCGCCCGCCGCCTGCAAGAGCGGCATGGTCCAGTCGTCGATCCGCTCGGGGTCGGCGACATAGACCCCGATCTCGTCGACCTGCCCCTCGCGGTTGAAGAAGCTCTGCGCCTCGGCCATGGGCATGTAGACGCGCGCCTTGTCCACGTCGTAGCGCCCGGCCGAGAAGATATAGACCACCTCGAAGGATTCGACCCTGGGCGTGGTGCCGAAGGGGGTCTTGGCGCCCTCGGGCGCGACCAGTTGCAGCCGGTCGCCCACGCCCAGGCCCAGGTCGCGCGCCATGCCGATGCCGATGGCGATGCCGCGGTCGAAATCGTCGAGATTCCCCAGCGCGCTCTGTGGATCCGCGATGCCCGACATTTCCTTGAGCGCGTCGAGCGTGATGCCATGGACATCGCCCAGCGATGCGGCGTCGCCCTGCCGCGCCATGACCTGCGCGCGCACGGCCGGAACGGTGCGGATCACGCCGGGGATCTGCGCGATCCGGGCAGCGACCGCATCGTAATCCTCGACCCGGCCGGGGGTGACATAGGTTTCCTCGGTCAGCTCGTTATAGATCTGGGTGGGGGCGTAATAGACCGTGCTATGGGCGTTGGCGCCCAGGATCGTATCGACGAACTCGGCCCGGAAGCCCGCGCGCACCGCCAGGGTGGCGATCAGCGCCATCACCCCCAGGGTGATGCCAAGCAGGCTGATCCAGGTCATCACGCTGACCCCGCCCTCGGCCCGGCGGGCGCGCAGGTAGCGCCAGGCGATCATGAATTCGAAACGCGAAAACGGGGCGGGGCTGGCCATCGCTCACCTGTCTGTTGGGTGGCGCCTGATTGGCCTTTCGCCGCCGGCAATGCAAGCCAACAAGGCCGTGACCGCGGCGCGGCCGTCACGGCTTGGGGCGGTCGTCCCATTCCGAGCTGAGGATCCGCTCGGCATCGCCTTTCGGATCCTCGAATTGCCGGCCGCGCAGCGACCAGATGAAGGCCACCAGGCCAAGCCCGCCAAGGCCCAGGGAAACCGGAATCAGAAGGCCCAGGATTTCCATGCTTCCTCCTTACCGCAGCCGCAGCGCGTTCAGCGTCACGCTGATCGAACTCAGCGACATGGCCAGCGCCGCCATCAGCGGCGTCGCGAATCCGGCGATGGCGATGGGCACCGCGACGATGTTGTAGACCAGCGAGATGGCGAAATTCTCCTTGATCCGGGCGCGGGCGCTGCGCGCCAGCTCCAGCCCCTCGGCCACCGGGGCAAGGTCGCTGCCCATCAGCACCATATCCGAGGCGGTGCGCGCCGCATCCAGCGCCGAGGCGGGCGAGATCGAGACATGCGCCTCGGTCAGGGCGGCGGTGTCGTTCAGCCCGTCGCCGACCATCAGCGGATGCAGCCCCTGCTGGCGCAGATCGCGCAGGGCCTCGGCCTTTTCGACCGGGGTGACACCGGCGCGCCATTCCGCGATGCCGAGCCGCTGCGCCAGATCCTGGACCACCGGCGCCGCATCGCCCGACAGCAGCATCACCCGCCGGCCCGAGCCAAGGATGCGCGCCACGCAGGCCTCGGCCCCCGGCCGCAGCCGGTCCGAGAACTCCAGCCGGATCGGTGCGTCCTGCCCCCCCTCATCACCCAGCGACAGCCAGCTTGCCGAAAGCGTCGCCTCGCCATGCCGGGCGCCCAGCCAGTCGGCGCGGCCCAGCCGCACCTCGCGCCCCTGCCAGATCCCGGCAATGCCATAGCCCGGAACCTCGCGCAGATCGCTCAGCGGGGCGGGTTCGGTGCCGGCCTCGCGCAGCGCCTGGGCGAGTGCCTGCGACAGCGGATGGCCCGATCCCTGCGACAGGGCCAGCGCCACCGGCCGCGCCTCGGCCGGGATGGGGTCCAGCGAGACCAGCTGCGGCACGCCCATGGTCAGGGTGCCGGTCTTGTCGAAGACCACGGCATCGACCTCGGCCAGACGCTCCAGCGCGGTGCCGTCCTTGATCAGCATGCCGCGCCGGAACAGCCGCCCCGAGGCCGCCGTGACCACCGCCGGCACCGCCAGGCCCAGGGCGCAGGGGCAGGTGATGATCAGCACCGCAGCGGCCACGTTCACCGCCAGCCGCAGGTCATGCGTCGCGAAATACCAGCCGAGGAAGCTGCAGAAGGCCAGAAGATGCACCAGCGGCGAATAAAGCCGCGAGGCGCGGTCGGCGAGCCCGGTGTAATGACCGCGCGCCGATTCCGCCGCCGCGACCAGCGCCGTCAGCCGCGCCAGCGAGCTGTCGCGCCCGGCTGCCGTCACCCGCATGACCAGCGGGCCGGTCAGGTTCACCTCGCCCGCCGAAAGCGCGACGCCCGGACGGGCGGGAACCGGGATGCTTTCGCCGGTCAGCAGCGAGCGGTCGATCTCGCTGCTGCCCTCGGCGATCTCGCCATCGGCGGGGATGCGGGCGCCGGGGCGGATGCGGATCAGGTCGCCCGGAACCAGCTCGGCCACCGGCACCGGCTCGTCGCCCGCGGTGGTGACGCGGAAGGCGCGCGGCACCTCCAGCGCGGTCAGCTCCTCGGCGGCCGAGCGGGCGACGGCGCGGGTGCGATAGTCCAGGTAGCGCCCGATCAGCAGGAAGAAGCACAGCATCACCGCCGCGTCGAAATAGGCGTGATGGCCGGATTGCACCGTCTCATAGACCGAAATCGCGCTGGCCAGGACCAGCGCCAGCGAGATCGGCACGTCCATGCCCAGCCGCCCGTGCCTGAGCGCCCGCCAGGCGCTGGCGAAGAAGGGCTGGCCGGCAAAGGCGACCGTCGGCAGGGCGATGGCGCCGGAAATCCAGTGGAACATGTCGCGCGTCGCGTCCTCGGCCCCCGACCAGACCGCGACCGACAGGATCATGATGTTCATCATCGCGAAGCCCGCGACGCCGATGCGCATCAGGATGTCGCGGCCCTGCCGGTCGGCGGCGCTGGCGGAGAGCGCGGCGGGGTCCAGCTCATGCGCCTCGTAGCCGATGCCCTCGACGACCGGGATCAGTTCCTCGGCACTCATGCCGGGCGCGTCCACGGTGACGCGGCGCAGCGTCAGGTTGACCCGCGCGTCCCTGACGCCGGGATGGCGGTTCAGCACCCGCTCGACATCGGTGATGCAGGTCGCGCAATGGATCGTCGGCAGGGACAGGACGATGTCCTCCTGCCCGCCCCCGCCCGCGGCGATACGCTGCGCCAGCGGCGCCGCGTCGCAGGCCGGACAGGCCGAGAGCCGGGCGTCGTGGTCGTGCAGCGTGGCGTCGGACATCTCAGTTCACCCGGTTGCCGTGGTAATGGTCGATGCGCTGGCGGAACACCGTGCCGTCGGGGGCGGTCGCGGCCAGGTGGATGTTCCACGTCCCCGGCGCCAGCACCAGGGGCGCGCGGAACAGCCCGCCGGAATAGGTGAACTCGGGGCGCTGGTCGTCGCGCACATGGGTCGGCCGGCCGACCGTCACCTCGAGCCCCTGCACCGGCGCCGGAAGGCCCTGCCCGTCCCGGATCGCCAGCACCAGCTCACGGCCGTCATACTCCGGCGTCACCGTCCAGTTCAGCGCCGCCTGCGCGTCGCGGTCGCGGTCGAAGCTCTGCGAGGCGACATAGCTGTTCTTGACCTCGAGCCCTGGGAAGGTGCCCACGGCCTTGAAGGCCATGAACAGGTTGACGGCGATGATGGTGCCAAAGGCGCCCAGGGTGATGATCAGCACATGGCGGCCGGTCAGTTCGCGGGGCATCTATTCGCTCCTTCCGTGGAAGACGGTGTCGATACGGGACTTCCTCCCATCGGTGGCATCCTCGACCCAAAGCGTCAACTCGCTCTGTGCCCCCTCGGCCAGCGCCGAGCCCTTTTCGGCGGTGATATAGACGCGCTGGGTATGGGTGCTGTCCGCCGCGACGTGAAGATCGGCGGCCGGCAGCCCCTCCAGCGTCAGGCCGACGCCGGCCGGCGCGGTGCCGTCGGGCCCGGCGACCGAGACGGTGAAGTCGCGCTCGGATCCCTGCTTGTTGCGCAGCCGCAGCGCATAGGTGTTGCGGATCGCGCCATCGGCCATGGTGACGTAAAGCGGGTTCCTGACCGGCGTCACGTTCAGGTCGAAGGGCGAGCGCAGGAACAGCGCCACCACCAGCGCAACGCCGATCCCCGCCCAGAGCGTGAAATACAGCATCGTGCGCGGGCGCAGGATATGCTTGAGCACCGGCTTCGGCGTCTCGCCCGCGCGCTCGGCGGCCTCGTCCTTCAGCGCCATGTAGTCGATCAGCCCGCGCGGCTTGCCGATCTTGTCCATCACCTCGTCGCAGGCGTCGATGCACAGCGCGCAGGTGATGCATTCCAGCTGCTGGCCGTCGCGGATGTCGATGCCCATGGGGCAGACGTTGACGCAGGCCATGCAGTCGATGCAATCGCCCTTGGCGCCGCCGTCGGATTTCGTGGGCTCGCCCTTGTGCAGCTTGCCGCGCGGCTCGCCGCGCCATTCGCGATAGGCGACGGTCAGCGTGTCCTCGTCCATCATCGCGGCCTGGATGCGCGGCCAGGGGCAGGCATAGACGCAGATCTGCTCGCGCGCGAAGCCGCCGAAGACGAAGGTGGTCGCGGTCAGGATGCCCATGGTGATATAGGCGACGGGATGGGCCTGGCCTATCAGCAGATTGCCCAGCAGCGTCGGCGCATCGGTGAAATAGAAGATCCAGGCGCCGCCGGTCGCCAGCGCGATGAGCAGCCAGATCGTCCATTTCGTCAGCCGCAGCCGCAGCTTGCGCAAGTCCCAGGAGGCGTTCCACAGCCGCAGCCGGGCGTTGCGGTCGCCCTCGACCCAGCGCTCGGTCAGCAGGAAAAGGTCGGTCCAGACAGTCTGCGGGCAGGCATAGCCGCACCAGACCCGCCCCAGGGCCGAGGTGAAGAGGAAAAGCCCCAAGCCCGCCATGACCAGCAGCCCGGCGACGAAATAGAATTCATGCGGCCAGATCTCGATCCAGAAGAAATAGAAGCGACGGTTGGCCAGGTCGATCAGCACCGCCTGGTCGGGCATGGCGGGACCGCGGTCCCAGCGGATCCAGGGGGTGACGTAATAGATCGCCAGCGTCACCGCCATGATGATCCATTTCAGGTTACGAAACCAGCCATGGACCCGGCGGGGAAAGATCGGCTCTCGGGCAGCATAAAGGCGTGGCGGGTCGATGTCGGAATTCGACATGATTGGCTCCTGTAGCGCGTGGCTCGGGTATATAGAGCCTGGCAGCGGTGACACATTGATCTGCGTCAAGCGCGGGCTGGCCGAGCATAGCGAGGGGGGATGCGGGGAACATAGGCCGAATTGTCGCATCCGCATAAGAAACCGGCCCGGCCGGCTTGCGCCAGGACCGGGCCCCGCGTTTGATAAGAACACCGGCCCCCCTTGGAAACGCGCGAACAGGACGGGGGGCCGGTGCCACCGTGGCCGGTTTCCCGGCCACGGATCTGGGATCAGTTATTCGCCGCCGCCAAGGCTGTGGACATAAGCGGCGACGGCGACGATGTCGGCGTCGGACAGGCGCCCGGTCCAGGCCGGCATGACGCCGAAGGGACCGTCGCGCACGATGCGGGTGATCGTTTCCGGGTCCGAACCGTAAAGCCAGACGGCATCGGTCAAGTCCGGCGCACCCTGGGCGCGGTCGCCGGTGCCGTCCTCGGCATGGCAGGACGAGCAGTTGTCGGCGAACAACTCCACGCCCTCGGCCGCCAGCGCCGCGTCATGCGGCAGGCCGCCCAACTCCAGCACATGGTTCACGACCTGGCGGATCTGGGTGTTGTCCAGCAGTTCGTCGGTGCCGAAGCGCGGCATCTCGGAATAGCGGGTGTCGCCGTCCTTGGGATCGCGGATGCCATGCATGACCGTGGTGTGGATCTCTTCCAGCGTGCCGCCCCAAAGCCAGTCGTTGTCCAGCAGCGAGGGATAGCCCGTGGCCCCGCCCGCGCCCGAGCCGTGGCACTGCGCGCACCAGGTGCGGAAGATCGCGGCGCCGGCATTGGCGGTATAGTTCGCCAGTTCCGGGTCGGCGGCGATCTCTTCCAGCGGGGTCTCGACCAGCTTGGCCTGGATCGGGGCGTTGGCGTCGTTGAAGCGCTGGATCTCGGCCGCCACGTCGGAGCGGTAGCTTTGGCCCAGAAGGCCGCGCGTCGCCCCGTTCACCAGCGGGATGGCCGGATAGGCGATGAAGTAGAACACCCCCCAGACGATGGTGGCATAGAAGGTCCACAGCCACCAGCGCGGCAGCGGGTTGTCATATTCCTCGATCCCGTCCCAGCTGTGCCCGGTCGAGGGCACCTCGACCACCCTGCGCCCGCCCTTGCGGTCGCGCACGACGCGGGTGGCACCCGGCCGCGGCGTGACCGGGGGATGCAGCGGCCCCTCGGGCCCCTCGGGCGGATGGGCCAGGATCTTGGCCTTGTGGGCCTCGTCGGCGGCCTGGCGTTCCAGCTCGATCCGGTTGTCGGGATTCTGCGGGCTGGTGTGCTCGTCGTCGCTATCGGCCATCACTCGACCTCCTTCTCGCCCGCCGGTGCGGGTTTCGTCTCGTTGCGGAAGATGCTTTCGGCCGCGTCGCGATGCAGCGGCCGCGAGCCCGGCCTGAGGGCGAAGACGATCGCCCCCAGGAAGAACAGCACCAGCAGCAGCAGCACCCAGCTGTCGGCCAGTTCGCGCAGGAAGGAATACCTGTCCATGGCGGGCCTCAGCGGTTCGGATCGGGTTCGAAGGTCGAGAAATCGACCATCGTGCCCAGGACCTGGAGATAGGCGATCAGGGCGTCCATCTCGGATACGCCGGGACGGCGGTCGAAATTGCGCTGCTGCGCCCCCGGATAGCGTTCCTCCAGCCCCGAGGCATCGGCATCGGGATCGGCCTGGGCGGCGAAGTCGCCGACCGCCGCGGCGATCATCTGGTCGTCATAGGGCACGCCGACCATCGCATCGGTCCGCAGCCGCTGCGCCATGTTCGAGGAGTCGATGGGACGGTCCAGCAGGAAGCCGTATTTGGGCATGATCGATTCCGGCACCACCGCCTGGGGATTGACCAGGTGGTCGATATGCCATTCGTCCGAATAGCGGCCGCCCACGCGGGCGAGGTCCGGCCCGGTCCGCTTGGAGCCCCACTGGAACGGATGGTCGTACATCGACTCGGCCGCGAGGCTGTAATGGCCATAGCGCTCGACCTCGTCGCGCATCGGGCGAATCATCTGGCTGTGGCAGACATAGCAGCCCTCGCGGACGTAGATGTCGCGGCCCTTCAGCTCCAGCGGCGTATAGGGCCGCATGCCCTGCACCTTCTCGATGGTGTTTTGCAGGTAGAACAGCGGCGCGATCTCGACGATGCCGCCGATGGTCACGACGAGGAAGGAAAAGACCAGCAGCAACGTGGCGTTCTTTTCCAGGACCTTGTGCTTTTCAAGAATGGCCATGATCCGTCCTCATTCTGCCGGGACCGCGACCGTGGTCGCATGGGTCTTGGGTTGCTTGGCGACGGTGGCCCACAGGTTGTAGCACATGATCAGCGCGCCGGTCAGGTAAAGCACGCCGCCCATTCCCCGCACCACGTTCATCGGGAATTTCGCGGCCACCGTGTCGGCAAAGGCGTTGACCAGGAAGCCCTGGGCGTCGACCTCGCGCCACATCAGCCCCTCCATGATGCCCGAGACCCACATCGAGGCCGCGTAGAGCACCAGCCCGATGGTGGCGAGCCAGAAGTGCCAGCTGACCAGGCCCGTCGAGTAAAGCCGCTCACGCCCCCAAAGACGCGGCACCAGGTAGTAGAGCGCGCCAAAGGTGATCATGCCGTTCCAGCCGAGCGCGCCGGAATGCACGTGGCCGATGGTCCAGTCGGTGTAGTGGCTCAGCGAGTTCACCGCCTTGATCGACATCATCGGCCCCTCGAAGGTCGCCATGCCGTAGAAGCCGACGGCCACCACCATCATGCGGATCACCGGATCGGTGCGCAGCTTGTCCCAGGCGCCCGAAAGCGTCATCAGGCCGTTGATCATGCCGCCCCAGCTGGGCATCCACAGGATGATCGAGAACACCATGCCCAGCGTCGAGGCCCAGTCGGGCAGCGCGGTATAGTGCAGGTGGTGCGGACCGGCCCAGATATACAGGAAGATCAGCGCCCAGAAGTGGATGATCGACAGCTTGTAGCTGTAGACCGGGCGCTCGGCCTGCTTGGGGATGAAGTAATACATCATGCCCAGGAAGCCCGCCGTCAGGAAGAAGCCCACCGCATTGTGGCCATACCACCATTGCGTCATCGCGTCCTGCACGCCCGAGAAGAGCTGCACCGACTTCGAGCCGAAGGGGCTGACCGGGATCGTCAGGTTGTTGACGATATGCAGCATGGCGATGGTGACGATGAAGGACAGGTAGAACCAGTTCGCCACGTAGATATGCGGCTCTTTCCGCTTCAGGATCGTGCCCAGGAACACCGCCAGGTAGACGACCCAGACCACGGTCAGCCACCAGTCGGCATACCATTCGGGCTCGGCATATTCCTTGGACTGGGTGGCGCCCAGGATATAGCCGGTCGCCGCCAGCAGGATGAAGAGCTGGTAGCCCCAGAACACGAACCAGGCCGCGTTGCCGCCCCAGAGCCGCGCCGCCGAGGTGCGCTGCACCACGTAGAACGAGGTCGCGATCAGCGCGTTGCCGCCGAAGGCGAAGATCACCGCCGAGGTGTGCAGCGGCCTGAGCTTGCCGAAGTTGGTATAGCCCATGGTGACGTCGCTGAGGTTCAGCGCCGGGAAGGCCAGCTGAAAGGCGATGATCACCCCGACCAGGAAGCCGACCACGCCCCACAGGGCGGTGGCGATCACGCCGGCCCGGACCACGTCGTCCATGTATTGCGTCTCGGGATGCGGCTCGAGCGAAGGTTGCTCGTTGCCCATCTGGCGCAGCACCCGCAGAAACATGACGCCCGCCGCCAGCATGACGATCAGGGCATTCACGAGATAGGCGGGATCATCGGGTCGCGCGTAATTGGCGGCGATCGCGGCCAGGACCGCAATCGTGCCAAGCGCGATCAGCTTGATGGTATCCAACATTAAGTTCCTGTCCTTCATCCTGCGCCGAAGGCGGCCGATTCGCATTGGATGCGGCGGGTTCGCGGCTTCGACAGCTTCTTCTAACGTCACACGGTTTCGTGAGACTTTGATCTGCGTCAATCCGTCCGTTCTGGATAGGCGTAAAATTCCCAAATATCCGGACAGGATGTCGCAGCCGGCCGCCAACGGCGATTGCGATCCTGCCGGATGCAGGTGAAACTCGCCTCTGAACCCCGAAAGGAGAGGGCCCATGGGCTACAAGACCATCCTGACCGTTCTGACCGATGCCGACCAGCAAAAGCAGCTGGATTCGGCCATTGCCATGACCCGGCGCGAGGATGCGCATCTCGACGTGTTCTGCATGGGCGTGGATCACACCCAAAGCGGCTACTACTATGCAGGCGCCTCGGCCTATGTGTTCCAGGAATCCATCGACAAGGCCGTGGCGGCGGCAGGCGAGCTGGAGGAGCGGGTCCGCGCCCGGCTCGACCCCGAGGACATCCGCTGGTCCGTCGATTCCGCGGTGGCGCAGGTCGGCGGGCTTTCGACGCTGGTGGGCATGCGCGCGCGCTATTCCGACCTCGTGGTGCTGAGCCGCCCCTATGGCGAGGGCGCGCCCACCGATGCCGAGGCCGTGACCGAGGCGGCGCTGTTCGAGGGCTCGGCCCCGGTGCTGATCGTGCCCGACGCGCTGAAGGAGCCCTTCGGCAGGAAGGTCATGATCGCCTGGAACCAGTCGAACGAGGCGCTGGCCGCCGTGCGCCGCGCCCTGCCGTTGCTGATCGCCGCCGACAGCGTCGAGATCACGGTGATCGACCCCTCGCCCAGCGGTCCCGAACGCTCGGATCCCGGCGGGGCGCTGTGCCAGATGCTGACGCGCCACGGCGTCCGGGCCGAGATCGCGGTTCTGGCCCGCACCCAGCCACTGGTCAGCGACATCCTGAACCGCCGCGCGACCGAGATCGGCGCCGACATGCTTGTGATGGGCGCCTATGGCCATTCCCGCTTCCGCGAGGCGATCCTGGGCGGCGCGACGCGCAACATGCTGGAAAAGGCGCAGGTGCCGGTGCTGATGGCGCGCTGATCGGCCAGTCCCCGCCAACTGGCGGCCCAACACCCCGGACACGCCGTCCGGGGCACCTTGGCGGGCGGCGCGCTAGCTCAGCGGCCCGCCGTCCGAATCATCGCCGCTTTCCGTGACCAGCCGGACGAAGGAGGGCACGATCACCCGCCGCTTGCCGTCCAGCTCGATCACCCCTTCGCGCTTCAGCGCGCTCATCTGCCGGCTCACCGTCTCCAGCGTCAGGCCCAGGTAATCCGCCATCGCCTCGCGCGTCAGCGGCAGTTCGATGGCGATGCGGCCTTCGGGCCGGCGCTTGATCAGCGCCGCCTCGCGCCGGGCCAGGATCACCAGAAGCGAGGCGATCTTCTCGCGCGCGGATTTGCGGCCCAGGAGCAGCAGCCAGTCGCGGGCGGCGTCCAGCTCGTCCAGCGTCATCTCCAGAAGCCGGCTGGCGATGCGGGGATTGTCGATCAGCAGCTTTTCAAAGGGTTTGCGGCGGAAACAGCACAGCACCAGGTTGCTGGTCGCGGTGACGGTATAGGTCGCCATCTCGCGCCCCGGCCGGCCCAGGAAGTCGCTGGGCAGAAGCAGGCCGACCATCTGCGTGCGCCCGTCCTCGAGCTGCTGGGTCAGCCCGGCCATGCCGGCGACCACCGAGGCCACGAAGTCCATCCGGTCGCCGGCCCAGACCACGACCTGTCCCGCCTCGTAGCGGCGATAGAACTTCATGCCCTCCAGTTCGGCCATTTCGTCGCCTTCGCAATGCGCGCAGACGGCCCGATACCGAATGGGGCAGATTTCGCAGGGCTGCTGCGTCGCGCAGAGGGCGGCGTCATGTGGCATTTGATTTGGGTCAAGGTTCCGGCGCGTGTTCAACGCTAGATATAGCAACATGGAACAACAATCGCAACTTGAGCGGCTCGGACTGTTTGACGCGCGCGTGCCGCGCTATACCAGCTACCCCACCGCGCCGCATTTCACCCCCGCCGTGGGCGAGCCGGTCTTCCGCGACTGGGTCGCGGCAATCCCCGCCGGCGCGGCGATCTCGCTCTACATGCATGTGCCGTTCTGCCGGCGGCTATGCTGGTTCTGCGCCTGCCGCACCCAGGGCACGCAATCCGACGAGCCGGTGCGCGCCTATGCCAAGGCGCTGCTGGCGGAACTGGACATGCTGAAATCCGCGCTCGCCCCCGGCGTCAGGCTGTCGCGCCTGCATTGGGGCGGCGGCACCCCCACGCTGATGCCGGCCGAGATGATGCGGCTGGTCGCCGGCGCGGTCCTCGGTGCCTTCCCGCTGGCCGAGGGCGCCGAGTTCTCGGTCGAGATCGACCCGAACGAGATCGACGAGGCCCGCATGGACGCGCTGGCCGAGGCCGGGCTGACCCGCGCCTCGATCGGGGTGCAGGATTTCGACCCCGAGATCCAGAAGATCATCGGCCGCGAACAAAGCTTCGAGGTGACGAAACGCGCCGTGGACATGATCCGTGACCGCGGCATCGCCAGCCTGAACGCGGACATCCTCTATGGCCTGCCCAACCAGAACCCGCGCAAGATCGCCGAATCGGTGCAGAAGCTCCTGGCGCTCTCGCCCGACCGGGTGGCGCTTTACGGCTATGCCCATGTGCCCTGGATGGCCAAGCGGCAGGTGATGATCCCCTCCGAGGCCCTGCCCGACCCCTATGGCCGGCTGCGGCTGTTCGAAACCGCGCGCGAGCTGTTCCTGGCCGACGGCTATGACGAGATCGGCATCGACCATTTCGCCCGCCCCGGCGACGGGCTGGCCCGCGCGCAAAAGGCCGGGCTCCTGCGGCGCAACTTCCAGGGCTATACCGACGACCGGGCCGAGGTGCTGGTGGGGCTGGGCGCCTCGTCGATCTCGCGCTTCCCGCAGGGCTATGCGCAGAACGCCCCAGCCACCGGCGCCCATCTGGCCAGGATCCGCGACGGGCGCTTCTCGACCACGCGCGGCCATGCCTTCACGCCCGAGGACCGCTGGCGCTCGCGCATGATCGAGGCGCTGATGTGCGATTTCGAGATCCGGGCCGAGGAATTCATCCGCGACCACGGCTTCGACGCCGAGCGCCTGGCCCAGGTCTTCGCCCCCGTAGCCGCGCATTTCGGCGAGATGGTCGAAGCCGATGCCGCGGGCCTGCGCATCACGCCCAAGGGGCGGCCGCTGACCCGGATGATCGCCCGCATGTTCGACGGCTACGACATGGCGGCATCGGGCCATTCCGCCGCGATCTAATGCGGATGATGGCCGTGGCCGTCATCCCGGTCGCCGCAGGGCTCGCCCTCGCGCTCGGTCTCGATGGTGGCATGGCCGATGCCGAAGTCGCGCCGCAGCAAGGCCTTGACCCGGCGCACCGCCTGCGCCGGATCGGCCCCCGCGCGCAGCACCAGATGCGCCGATAGCGCGTTGCGCCGCTCGTCGATCTGCCACAGGTGCAGGTGATGGGCGCCCGCCACGCCCTCGACCGCGGCCATGGCGCGGGCCAGCGCCGCATGATCGACCCCGGCGGGCGCGGCCAGCATCAGCATGCGCATCACCGGCCCGATCTCCCGCCCGATATGCCACAGGATCACCGCCGAGATCAGCAGCGTCAGGATCGGATCGGCGATCTGCCAGCCGAAGGCCCAGATCAGCGCCCCGCCCAGGAGCACCGCGACCGAGACCGCCGCATCCGCCAGGTTGTGCAGGAAGGCCGCGCGGATGTTCACGCTCTCGCGCGACGCCCGCCAGACCAGCGCCGCGGTCAGCGCATCCACCACCAGCGCGAAACCCGCCAGCGCCATGACCAGCCCGCCCGCGACCTGCGGCGGATGGGCGAGCCGCCCCAGCGCCTCGATCCCCAGCCAGACCGAGATGGCGATCAGCGCGATGTAATTGACGAAGGCCGCGACGATCTCGGCCCGGCCCCAGCCATAGCTCATCTCGGGGCTGGCGGGCCGCCGCGCCAGCCGCCGGGCGCCAAAGGCCAGCACCAGCGCCAGCGCATCCGAGAGATTATGCACCCCATCCGCGATCAGCGCCGTGGAATCGGCGACATAGCCGCCCAGGATCTGTGCCCCCGTCAGCGCCAGATTGACCACCACCGCAATCAGGATGGCGCCGTCGCCCACCCCGCCCGGCAGGTGCGAATGCCCGTGCCCGCCGTCATGCGAATGCGAATGGCCCATCCCGCCCTCCTTCGCCGGCTTCTTCGTTCCCCAAATACCCCTGCGGCCGCGCCACCCACGCGACCGCCGCCGCTCAATGCGCCTCGGCCCAGTTCGCCCCCTGCCCGGCATCGACGATCAGCGGCACGTCCAGCCGGACCGCGGGATCGGCCGCGCCCTGCATGACGCCGCGCGCCGCCGCGACCAGCTCGGGCACGGCAGATTCCTCGACCTCGAAGACCAGTTCGTCATGCACCTGCAGCAGCATCCGCGCCGGCAGGTGGCCGATCGCCTCCGGCATGCGGATCATGGCGCGGCGGATGATGTCGGCGGCCGCGCCCTGGATCGGCGCGTTGATCGCCGCCCGCCGCGCCCCGCCGGCCGCCGGCCCAGACTGGTTGATGCCCGGCGTCATGATCCGCCGCCCGAACAGGGTGCGCACGAAGCCGTCCTGCTTGGCCCCGGCGACGGTGCGGTCCATATAGGCGCGGATCTCGGGGAAACGCTCGAAATAGGTGTCGATGAAGGCCTGCGCCTCGGCCCGCGGAATGCGTAGGTTGCGCGCCAGGCCAAAGCCCGAGATGCCATAGATCACCCCGAAGTTGATCGCCTTGGCGCGGCGGCGGATCATCGGGTCCATGCCCTCGACCGGCACGCCGAACATCTGGCTCGCGGTCATGGCATGGATGTCGATGCCGTCGCGGAACGCCTGCTTCAGCGCCGGGATCTGCGCCACATGCGCAAGAATCCGCAGCTCGATCTGGCTGTAGTCCAGGCTGACGATCCGCATCCCCGGCCCGGCGACGAAGGCTTCGCGGATGCGCCGCCCCTCGTCGGTCCTGACCGGGATGTTCTGCAGGTTCGGATCGGTCGAGGCCAGCCGGCCGGTCTGCGCCCCGGCGATGGAATAGCAGGTATGGACCCGCCCGGTCTCGGGGTTCACATGCAGGGGCAGCGCATCGGTATAGGTCGATTTCAGCTTCGAGATCGCCCGCCAGTCCAGCACCCGCGCCGGCAGCTCGTGCCCCTCGGCGGCCAGGTCCTCCAGCACCTCGGCCCCGGTGGAAAAGGCGCCGGTCTTGCCCTGCTTGCCCCCGGCCAGGCCCATGCGCTGGAACAGGATCTCGCCCAGCTGCTTGGGGCTGCCGACGTTGAAGGGCCCGCCGGCCAGCTCGTGGATCTCGGCCTCCAGCCCCGCCATCTTCTGGGCAAAGGCGTTGGACATGCGCTTGAGATGCTCGGAATCGATGCGGATGCCCGCCATCTCCATATCGGCCAGCACCGCGATCATCGGCCGCTCCAGCCGCTCATAGGCGGTGGTGACATGGTTCGGCGCCAGCTTCGGGCGCAGGTGATGCCAGAGCCGCCAGGTCACTTCGGCATCCTCGGCGGCATATTCGCTGGCCTTGTCGATCGTCACCTGCGAGAAATTGATCTGCGCCTTGCCCGAGCCGATCAGATCCTTGATCGGCAGGCAGCGATGGCCCAGGTACAGGTCCGCCAGCTCGTCCATGCCGTGGTTGTGCGCCCCGGCATTCAGCGCATAGGACAGCAGCATGGTGTCGTCCAGCGGCGCCATGCGGATGCCGTGGCGGGCCAGAAGCTTCCAGTCGTACTTGACGTTCTGGCCGATCTTCAGCACCGAGGGGTCCTCAAGCACCGGCTTGAGCATGGCCAGCGCCCGCTCCCGGTCCATCTGCCCCTCGACCCGCGCGCCCGAGCCGAACAGGTCCGCCGCGCCGTCGACATGGCCCAGCGGCAGATAGGCCGCCCGCCCCGGCCCGGTGCAAAGCGAGACCCCGACCAGTTCGGCCTGCATCTCGTCGAGCCCGGTGGTCTCGGTGTCGATGGCGACCACGCCCTTTTCGGCGATCTCGGCCAGCCATTCGGCCAGCACCGCCTCGTCGCGGATGGTGACATAAAGGCTGCGGTCGATCGCCGGCAGTTCGGCCGCCGGCGCGGCCCCCGTCCCGGCCCCGCTCCCCGCCCCGCTCCCGGCCACGGCGGCCGGCACCGGCGCCGCCTCGGCCATGCTCGGCGGCTCGGCGCCGAACCGCTCGGCCACGCGCTTGGTCAGGGTGCGCAGCTCCATCCGAACCAGGAAATCCAGCAGCGCCTCGGGATCGGGCTCGCGGATCTCCAGGCTCTCCAGGGTGAAGTCCAGCGCCATGCGGCAATCCAGCTCGACCAGCCGCTTCGAGATGCGGATCTGCTCGGCATGGTCGATCAGCGTCTGCCGCCGCTTGGGCTGCCTGATCTCCTCCGCCCGCGCCAGCAGGCTCTCCAGGTCGCCGTATTCGTCAATCAGTTGCGCGGCGGTCTTGATGCCGATTCCCGGTGCGCCCGGCACGTTGTCGATGGAATCGCCGGCCAGGGCCTGCACATCCACCACCCGCTCGGGGCCGACGCCGAATTTCTCGCGCACCTCGTCGGGGCCGATGGGCTTGCCCTTGATCGGGTCCATCATCTCGACCCCGCCGCCGACCAGCTGCATCAGGTCCTTGTCGCTGCTGATGATCGTCACCCGACCGCCCGCGTCCCGCGCCTGGCAGGCAAGGCTCGCGATGATGTCGTCGGCCTCGAAACCCTCGGTCTCGATGCAGGCGATGTTGAAGGCCCGCGTCGCCTCGCGGGTCAACGGGAACTGCGGCCGCAGGTCTTCGGGCGGCTCGGGCCGGTTGGCCTTGTAGAGCGGATAGATGTCGTTGCGGAAGGTGCGCGCCGAATGGTCGAAGATCACCGCGGCATGGGTCGGCTGGTCCGAGCCCTTGCCGTCCTGCAGGTATTTCCAGACCATGTTGCAAAAACCCGCCACCGCCCCGATGGGAAGCCCGTCCGAGCGCCGGGTCAGCGGCGGCAGCGCGTGATAGGCGCGAAAGATGAAGGCCGAGCCGTCGATCAGGTGGAGGTGATGGCCCTTGCCGAATCCGTCCGTCATATGTGCGCGCCCCCTGCTCTTGCATTCGCCCGCCTTGATGCCACGAAGCGGCCCTGGGGCCAAGGCCGCGCGGCCCGGCTTTCTCCGTTTGAAAATACCCCCGCCGGAGGCGTCGCAACGCCCCGGCCGGCCGGGCATTGCCGCCTGGGGCCGCCTGGGGCCACCTGGGAAAGCCGCCGCGGCGGGCGGGCCCAGGCGGCAGCCGCGCTTCAGTGGTCGTCGTGCGCGTGTTCGCGGTCGATGACGAAGCGCTTGTCGCAATAGCCGCATTCGACCCAGCCGGTATCGCGCGGAATGGCCAGCCAGACGCGCGGATGACCGAGGCCCCGCTTCTCGTCGCCGTCGCAGGCGACCTTCCAGGAGGTGACGGTCTGGATCTCGGGGGCCGGAATGGTCATGGCGGTTCCTTGAGCTCTGACGACAAACGGGGTTAAACCGGCGGCGATCATAATGAACGCGAAGAGCCGATGCCAGCCCCCCAGCAAAGCCCGAACGCCATCGAAATCAGCGGCCTGACCAAGACCTATGCCGCCGCCGGCCAGGCCCCGGCGAAACAGGCGCTCAAGGGGCTGGACCTCGCGATCCCCGCCGGCTCGATCTTCGGCCTGCTCGGGCCCAACGGCGCCGGCAAGTCGACCACGATCAACATCCTGGCCGGGCTGGTGCGCAAGTCCGCCGGCAAGGTGATGATCTGGGGCTTCGACCAGGACGTGAACCCGCGCCAGTCCCGCGCCGCCATCGGCGTCATGCCGCAGGAACTCAACATCGACCCCTTCCTGACCCCCCGCGCCAGCCTCGAGGTGCAGGCCGGCCTCTACGGCGTCCCCAAGCGCGAGCGCTGGACCGACGAACTGCTGGAACTCGTCGGGCTGACCGAACAGGCGGAAAGCTATTCGCGCCATCTCTCGGGCGGCATGAAGCGGCGGCTGCTCCTGGCCAAGGCGCTGGTGCATCGGCCGCAGATCCTGGTCCTCGACGAACCCACCGCCGGCGTCGACATCCAGCTGCGCGAGATGCTGTGGCGCAACGTGCGCCGGCTGAACGACCAGGGCATGACCATCATCCTGACCACGCATTACCTGGAAGAGGCCGAGGAGATGTGCGACCGCATCGCCATCATCGACCATGGCGGGCTGATCCTGTGCGAGGATACCGCCGCCCTGCTCGGCCGCGCCGATTCCAAGACGCTGGTCGTCGATACCGGCGAGGCCCGCGCCTTGCCCGCCCTGCCCGAGGGCGTGCGGGCCGAACGGCGCGGGGACGGCCGGCTCGCGCTCAGCTATGCGCCCTCGCGCATTCCGACGGACGGGCTGATCGACGCGCTGCGCGCCGCGGGCCTGCCGATCCGCGACCTCGCGGTCGAGGCGCCGGACCTCGAGGACGTCTTCGTCCAGCTGACCTCGCGCCCGGCACCTCAGCCCGGCTGAACCATGCGGCCCATCGGCCGGCCGCCCAGGATGTGCATGTGGAAATGCGGCACCTCCTGCACGCCATGCTCGCCGGCATTGGTGATGGCGCGGAAGCCCTGCCCGCCATCCAGCGCCACGCCCAGCTCGCGCGCCACCCTGGCCAGGGCGCGGTGGAAATCCACGATCTCGGCATCCGAGGCATTGGCGGCGAAATCGTCGTAGCTGACATAGGCCCCCTTGGGGATCGCCAGCACATGCACCGGCGCCTGCGGCCGGATGTCGCGGAAGACCAGCGTATGCTCGGTCTCCAGCACGGTGTCGTTGGGGATCTCGCCGCGCAGGATGCGGGCGAAGATATTGCTGTCGTCATAGGCGGGCATGGCTCTCTCCTCAGTCGCTGAACAGGTGGTCGGTCCGGGCAAGCGCCAGCGCGGTCTCGGCCGGCAGATCCAGGAAACGCGCCAGTTGCGCGGTATTCTCGGCGACCGGCCGCCAGGGCGCGATGGAATGGAAGCCGGGGAAATCCATGTCGCGCAGCCGCTCGGCCTCGTGTTCCAGGTCGGCGCGCACCATGGGCAGCAGCCGTTCGATCACCTCGGGGGCGGTCTCGCTCCCGGCCAGCCCCACGCGGGCGATATGGCCGCGCAGGTAATCGTCGTCGAATTCGGAATCCACCAGCAGGACGCGGGTATCGGCCTTGTCCGAAGTCAGATCCTGGATCAGATACAGCGCCGAGGGGTCCAGGCACAAGACCAGCCGGTTCGATTCGAAATGCTGGAACAGCAGCCGGATCAGCGCGCGCCGGTGCCGGTCGCGCTTCTCGACCGTGGTCTCGACCCCGCCCAGGTCGGGCAGATGCGCCTCGGGCTCGTTGAACAGGTAATCCACCGCCGGAATCGGCGTATGCGCCCGGATCGCCGCGGTCAGCCGCTTGGCGACATGCCATTTCTTGGCCACCACCAGCAGCAGCGTGTTGTCGCGGCCCAGGCTGCCCTCGGCCTCCCAGAACCGCTGGCCGAAGCGCCGCCCGACCCGGCCCCGCCCGGTCAGGAAGCGAAACAGCCCCGTCGCCTCGTTCGAGATCGGGAAATGCACGCCGCTGGCCGCCCAAAGCGCGCCCAGCCGCTCGCGCAGGCGGATCGCCTCGGGGCTGATCTTGCGGGCGAACAGGTAGTTCTGCCCCATCAGCAGATCGTAATGGTCGTTGTAGAAAGTCACCGGCATGCCGTAGTCGGTGAAGATCAGGTAGGTCAGCGTGCGGGTGCGGATCTCGCGCCGCGGCACGACATGGGGCACGACGGTCTGGAAGAAGGTCTCGTCCGGGATCCAGGTGGTCGAGAAGAAGCGCATCACGTCCGGCCGGCTGGCGCAGAAATCCAGCACCTTCTCGACGGTCAGGCGGCGCAGGCACCACCATTGCGACCCGATCATGACCTGGATGTCGGCCGGCACCCGGCGCCGCAGGCCGAATCGCTTCTGCAAATCGTAGCTGGCATAGAACAGCCATTTCTGCGTGCGCTCGTTGAACCAGTGCCGGTAGACCAGCCGCTCTTCCTTGAAGCCGGTCTTGATCCAGTCCGATTCGAAGAAATCGAAGCTCTCGATATAGTCGCAATCCTCGCCGTCCAGCAGGCCATGGGCATATTCGGCCGACTTGATCGGCATGCAATCGCCCGAGAGCATGTAGAAATGCGTGGCCCGCGGAAAGGCGGCGACGGCGGCGCGCACCGCCTCCAGCGTGGCGCCGACCAGCGACCATTCCCCCCAGCCGCATTTCCAGCGCCGCTGCGCAAAGACCACCGAGGCGTTGTCGGCCAGCGCCGCCCGGATCAGCTCGTAGTCGCGCGGATTGGCCCGGCCGTCGAAATGGATCGCCACGTAATCGCCCGAGGCGGTCAGCCGGCGGGCCTGCGCGACCACGCCCTCGGGATCCTTGTGGCACAGCAGAATAAAGGCAATACGCGCCATCTCGTTACCCATCTTGTCCGCTTCACGCGGGCAATGCTCACACTGGTTGAAACTCTGCCGGTGATTTGCATTGTGTCCTTACCGATTTTGGCCGAAGGGGCAACCCGCCGGCACATCCGCCGCGGCCGGCATAGTCTTTGTAAAGGGAATGAGAGTTATGGGTTTTCCAGGAACGTGGATGACGGAAAGCGAAAGCATGGTCTATCGCGTCGTCCCGAAATGCGCCTGCTCCTCGATCGGGCAGATCATGTTCTATTCCGACCACGGCCGCTATTTCGACGGCGACATCCACGACGCCACCAGCGGGTTGCACAAGTGGAACCAGCCCGAAAGCCAGCCGCTGATCGAGGCGAACGTGGCGGCGCACAAGGCGCTGACCTTCACCTGCGTGCGCAACCCCTATGCGCGCATCCTGTCCTCGTTCTTCGACAAGATCGCGGGCATCCAGCGCAACGGCAAGCGCTACCGCGGCAACCTGGTGCCGGAACTGATGCAACGCTACGGCGTCGACGTCGGCAGCCCCGAGAACGGCTTCGAATTCGACCAGGTCGCCAGCTTCCGCCGCTTCCTGCTGTTTGCGCGCGACACCATCCGCTGGCGCCGGCCGATGGAGCCGGACATCCACTGGTCGGCCGTCTCGGGCCATGTCGCCACCTTCATCGTCAACGGCGGGCGCTACGACCAGATCCTCTTCACCGAGAAATTCGACGAGGGCATGCAGAAGGTGCTGGACGCCGCGCCGACCCCGGTGCGGCTGAAGGTGAAGGACGTGCCCAAGTTCAACGAATCCGAAGGCCACGGCCCCAAGCGCGCCCACAAGGTCAGCGCCTATTTCGACGACCTGTCGCGCCACCTGGTCTGGGAAATCTACAAGAAGGACTTCCAGCTCTTCAAATACGACTTCGACGACCCGGACAACAAGCTGCCCAGAAACGAGATCGACCTCGAGGAAGTCCACGCCAAGCTCGGCCGCTGAACCCGGCCCGCCCCACTGGCGCCCGGCTTCTTCCTGCTTAAATATCCCCGCCGGAGGCAGCGGCGCGCATGCGCCGCTTCCCTTGCAGTTTTCCCTTGCGCAATACGAAAATCCCGCTATTTTGCCGCCTTCATTCGACCGGCGGGGGAATCCCGGACCGCGGCCCCCGCTTTGCGAGCAGTTTTCGCGACTTGCGGCCAACGCTCCAGTGGCCTATGCCCGCCCCAGACAAGAACACCAAATCCGGGGCCGCCCAGGCTGGTTGCCCCCCGAACCCCTTGAGGTTGAGACATGGCCGTCCCTCAGAACCGAGTTACCCGCTCCCGCCGCAACATGCGCCGTTCGCATGATGCGCTCGTCGCCGGCAACCCGAACGAATGCCCCAACTGCGGCGAGCTGAAGCGCCCGCATCACGTCTGCTCCTCCTGCGGCCATTATGCCGACCGCGAGGTCGTGGCGCAGGCCAATGAGGTCGACCTGGACGAAGACGCGGCCTGAGCGGACCGACCGCGGATATGGCTTCGGCAGATTCCAGCACTCTGCCTCGCGTCCCTGGCGACGGGGGCGGCGTGGTGATCTCCGTTGACGCGATGGGCGGCGACCGCGGCCCGGCGACGGTGGTCGCCGGCATGGCCGAAAGCGCCAGCAAGAACCCCGACATCCGCTTCATCGTCCACGGCCCGCGGGCCGAGCTGGAACGGCTGATCGCCCGCCGCGGCGATCTGGCCCGGCGTTGCGACATCCGCGACGCGGCCGGCGTCGTCACCATGGGCGACAAGCCCAGCCAGGTGCTGCGCAAGGGCGAGGGCACCTCGATGTGGTCCGCCCTCGAATCGGTGCGCCGGGGCGAGGCGACGGCCGCCGTCTCCTGCGGCAATACCGGCGCGCTGATGGCGCTTTCGATGCTGCGGCTGCGCAAGCTGCCCGGCGTGAACCGCCCCGCCATCGCCTGCCTCTGGCCCTCGCGCAACCCGCAGGGCTTCAACGTCATGCTCGACGTCGGCGCCGACATCCGCGCCGATGCGCAGGACTTGCTGACCTATGCGCTGATGGGCGCCTCCTATGCCCGCAACGGCTTCGGGCTCGAGCGGCCGCGCGTCGGCCTGCTGAACGTCGGGACCGAGGACCACAAGGGCCGGCCCGAGCTGAAACAGGCGCATGAGCTGATCCCCACCACGGCGCAGGCGGCGAATTTCGACTATGTCGGCTTCGTCGAGGGCGGCGACCTGCCCTCGGCCCGCGTCGACGTGATCGTGACCGACGGCTTCACCGGCAATGTCGCGCTGAAGACCGGCGAGGGCACGGCGAAGCTGGTGGGCGAGCTGCTCAAGGAAGCCTTCGGCAAGTCCGTGCTGTCGAAATTCGCGGCGCTGCTGGCCATGGGCTCGCTCCGGCGGCTGCAAAAGCGCATCGACCCGCGCCGCGTCAACGGCGGCGTCTTCCTGGGCCTGAACGGGACGGTGGTGAAATCGCACGGCTCGGCCGATGCCACCGGCGTCTCGGCGGCGATCAAGCTGGCCTTCCGGCTGGCGCAATCCGGCTTTCAGGACCGGCTGGCGGCGCGCGTGGCGCAATCCGTCGCGGCGGCCGGCCAAATCAACGGCAGCAAGGAAAGCGAGGCGTCCTGATGCGGCGTGCGATCGTCCGGGGAACCGGCCATTACCTGCCCGAGCGCGTGGTCGAGAACAGCTGGTTCGAGGACAAGCTGGACACCAGCGACGAATGGATCCGCGCCCGCACCGGCATCGAGCGGCGCCATTTCGCCGCCGAGGACCAGCGCACCAGCGACCTGGGCATCCTGGCCGCGCAGGCGGCGCTGGCCGATGCCGGGCTCGAGGCCGGACAGATCGACGCGGTGATCGTGGCCACCTCGACCCCCGACCTGACCTTTCCCTCGGTCGCGACCATGGTGCAGGCCGGGCTGGGCATGCGCCGGGGCTTCGCCTATGACCTGCAGGCGGTCTGCGCCGGTTTCGTCTATGCGCTGGCCAATGCCGATGCGATGATCCGCGCCGGGCTTGCCGATCGCGTGCTGCTGATCGGGGCCGAGACCTTCAGCCGGATCATGGACTGGACCGACCGCGGCACCTGCGTGCTGTTCGGCGACGGCGCCGGCGCCGTGGTGCTGGAGGCGGCCGAGGGCCAGGGCACCTCCGCCGACCGCGGAATCCTCGCGACCGACCTGAACAGCGACGGGCAATATCGCGACCTGCTCTATGTCGACGGCGGCGTGGCCAGCACCGGCACCGCCGGGCATCTGCGCATGCAGGGCAACCTGGTCTTCCGCCACGCCGTCGAAAAGCTGGCCGACACCGCCCATCGCGCGCTGGACCGCGCCGGGCTGACGCCCGAGCAGGTGGACTGGCTGGTGCCGCACCAGGCCAACCTGCGCATCATCGAGGCCACGGCCAAGCGCATGCGCCTGCCGATGGAAAAGGTGGTGCTGACGGTGGCCGACCACGGCAATACCTCGGCCGCCTCGATCCCGCTGGCGCTGTCGGTGGCCAATGCCGAGGGCCGCTTCAAGCCCGGCGACGTGCTGGTGGCCGAGGCCATCGGCGGCGGCCTCGCCTGGGGCTCGGTCGTGCTGCGCTGGTAAGCCGCTATTTCAGCTGCGAATCCTTCGATCCGCGCCGGTTGATGCCCGCCGCCGGCCGCCAGGCCTTGTCGCGGCCGGATTGACAGTCCACGCACAGCCGGACGCCCGGAATCGCCTGCCGCCGCGCCTCGGGGATCGGCTCGTCGCATTCCTCGCAGATGAGGGCGCTTTCCTGCGCCACGCGCTGCGCATTGCGCAGCCGCATCCGCTCGATCGCCTCCTGCGTGGAAACCTCGATCTGCTCGTTCACCGCATCGTCGCGCGCCCAGCCGCCGGCCATGTCAGCTCCGTCCCGCTTGCCCTTTCCCTTCCAAGATAGGCGCGGATTGCCACCATTCCAAGCAGCCCGCAGGCGGCCACGCGCGGGGTCTTGCGGGTAAGGCGCGAATAATGCGGAACAAAATCGGCCGATGAGGGAACGGAATCGGGCCGGGGTTGTTGACTCGGCGCCGTAAAGAAATCATCCTTCGCACCATTCAAGAGGTTTCCGAGATGAGCGACTCTACCCTGACCCGCATGGACCTGGCCGAGGCCGTGTTCCGTGAGGTGGGTCTGTCCCGCCACGAATCGGCCCAGCTTGTCGAAAGCGTGCTTGGCCATATCTCCGATGCGCTGGTGCGCGGCGAGCAGGTCAAGATCTCGTCCTTCGGCACGTTTTCGGTCCGCGACAAGAACGAACGCATCGGCCGCAACCCCAAGACCGGGGAAGAGGTGCCGATCACGCCGCGCCGGGTGCTGTCCTTCCGGCCGTCGCATCTGATGAAGGATCGGGTGGCGGCGGGGAACAGGCGCAAGGGCTGATGAGCAAGTCCCCCGACGCCTTCAGATCCATCGGCGAGGTCTCGCGCCTCGTAGGCGTCGCGCCGCATGTGCTGCGCTACTGGGAATCGCAATTCACGCAGCTTGCGCCGGTGAAACGCGCCGACGGCCGCCGCTATTACCGGCCCGAGGACGTGCGGCTGGCCGCCGGCCTCTGCCAGGTCATGCGCGAGGAAGGGCTCAGCATCCGCGGCGCCAAGCGGCTGATCGCCGCCGACCGCGGCGCCGCCCTGCGCGAGATCGGCGCCGCCCGCCTGGGCGAAACCCTGGGCGAGGCCGGCGCGGCGGACCACCCCGGCCCCGCCGTGCGCCTGGCCCTGCCCGAGCGGGAGGCCGCGCCGACGGCGGCAAAGGCCGCACCCAGGCCGGCCCGGCCAAACCCTCCGGCCCGGCAAGCCGAATCGCTGCCGCTCTTCGCCGCGGTAGATCCGGGCCGGGAACCCGCAGCCGATTGGCTCGGCCGGCTGGTGGCCACCGCCCTGGCGCTGCGCCAGCACGAATTGCAGGGCAAGCCCCTGCCCGCGCAGGCGAAAACCCTGCGCGACGCGCTGGCCGGCGCGCGCTGACGCGCATGGCCGCCCGCTTTCCGGCCCGCGCCGGCGGACTATCCACAGCAATCGAGATTCTTGCCGAAATTTCCGCCCCAGGCCCCTTGTGCTGGCGGCCCGCTTCGCTCTATATGCCCCTCGTCGGGCCGTGGCGCAGCCTGGTTAGCGCGTCCGTCTGGGGGGCGGAAGGCCGCGAGTTCGAATCTCGCCGGCCCGACCATTCCGAAAACGCCCATCCCTGTCCGGGGGTGGGCGTTTCCTTTTGCCGAAAGGGTTTCGCGTGAACGGTGTGCTTCCCGATACGTCCCTGCGCCAGCTGATCGCAAGCGGTGCGATCTCGGCCGACCAGCCGATCCTGCCCGAACAGGTCCAGCCCGCCAGCCTCGACCTGCGCCTGGGCGCGACGGCATGGCGGCTGCGCGCCTCGTTCCTGGCCGGACGCGGGCGCCGGGTCGGCGACCGGCTCAAGGATTTCGAGATGCATCGCATGGACCTTGCCGGCGGCGCCGTGCTGGAAAAGGGCTGCGTCTACCTGGTGCCGCTGATGGAGCGGCTGTCCCTGCCCCAGGGCCTCGACGCGGTCGCCAATGCCAAAAGCTCGACCGGACGGCTCGACCTGCTGACGCGGCTGGTCACCGACGAGGGCACCGAGTTCGACCGCCTGCCCCAGGGCTACGACGGCCCGATCTATGCCGAGATCTGCCCGCGCAGCTTCTCGGTCCTGGTGCGGCCCGGCATGCGGCTGAACCAGCTGCGGCTGCGCCAGGGCCAGGCGGTGCTGTCGGATGCCGAGCTGCGCAAGCTGCACGCGCAGGAGCCGCTGGTGACGGGCGAGGCGCTGATCGACGATGGCCTGGGCTTCTCGGTCGACCTGCGCCCCGGGGCGGGCGACCTGGTCGGCTACCGCGCCCGGCCGCATAGCGGGGTCATCGACCTCGACCGGATCGGCGCCTACCGGGCCCGCGACTTCTGGGACGAGCTGCGCAGCACCGATGGCCAGCTGATCCTCGACCCCGGCGCCTTCTATATCCTGGTCAGCCGCGAGGCGGTGGCGATCCCGCCCGATTACGCCGCGGAAATGGCACCCTACCTGGCGATGGTGGGCGAGTTCCGCGTGCATTACGCCGGCTTCTTCGATCCGGGCTTCGGCCATGGCGCCGCCGGCCGGGGCGCGCGCGGCGTGCTCGAGGTGCGCTGCCACGAGGCCCCCTTCGCGCTGGAACACGGCCAGGTCGTCGGCCGCCTGGTCTACGAGCGCATGGCCGCGCGCCCCGAACGGCTCTACGGCAGCGGCATCGCCTCGAACTACCAGGGCCAGGGCCTCAAGCTCGCCAAGCAATTCGCCTGAACAGCCGCCCGTCCTGCATTCTTCCGTGTCCCAATATCCCGGGGGAGTCGCGCGCCAGCGCGACGGGGGCAGAGCCCCCTATCACATCCGCCGGGTGATGCGCGCCGCCTGACGGGCGCGCTTGACCGCCTCGCGCATGGCCTTTTCGCGGCTTCGCTGCTGAGGGGTCCGACGTGCGCCCGGCTTGGGCGCATTCATCCGCCGGATGCCCCAGTTCAGCAGCCGGTTCGCGACCTTACGCGTCAGAACGGAAATTAACCGATTAACATTCATGGTGTTACAGATAACTCTTCATTCATCTTCGAACAAATCCTCGGCCATGGCCCCGGCGTCCTCGCCGTCCGCCTCGCCGAACAGGCCGGGCGCCAGCCCCTCGCCCGGCGGGCGCGATTCCAGCAGGCCCGCCGCGCGCAGCTCGGCCAATCCGGGCAGGTCACGGGCGCTCTCCAGGCCGAAATGATCCAGGAAGGCCTCGGTCACGACGAACGTCACCGGCCGGCCGGGGGTCTGGCGGCGGCGGCCGATGCGGACCCAGTCCAGCTCGATCAGCTGGTCCAGCGTGCCGCGGCTGACGGCGACGCCGCGGATCTCCTCGATCTCGGCGCGGGTGACGGGCTGGTGATAGGCGATGATCGCCAGGGTCTCGGTCGCGGCGCGCGACAGGCGGCGGCTTTCGACCACGCTTTCCTGCATCAGGAAGCCCAGGTCGGCGGCGGTGCGAAAGGCCCAGGCATCGCCCACCCGCGCCAGCTGCACCCCCCGCCCCTCGTAGCGGGCGCGCAAGGCGCGCAGCGCCTCGGCCGGGTCGCAGCCGGCCGGCAGGCGGGCGGCGATCTCGCGCTGGCTCATCGGCTCGGCCGAGGCGAACAGGATCGCCTCGACCATGCGCTCCTGCTCGGGCAGGGGCGGCGGCGGAAAGTGCTGCGGGTCGGGGGCGATGTCGTCCTGGCTCATTCTGGGCGCCTGCGGATGGTGATCGGGGCGAAGGTGCCGGCCTGGCTGATTTCGACCGCGCCCTGCCGGGCCAGTTCCAGCGTCGCGGCAAAGGTCGCCGCGGTGGCCGAGCGGCGGCGCTGCGGGTCGGCCTCCCACCCCTCGGGCAGGAAGGCGGAAAGCGCGGTCCAGTCGCCGGCATAGCCGATCAGACCGCGCACCCGGTCCAGCGCCTGCTCCATGGTCAGCACGTCGCGGCGGTCGAAGGCATAGGGCCGGAACTCGTCGCGGGTGCGCAGCCTGGCATAGGCGCGCATCAGGTCGATCAGCCCGGCCTGCCAGGCGACCTGGCGCTGGCGGGCGACGGTTTCGGGCGCGCTGCGGACGAAACGGTCCTGCCCAAGCCGGTCGCGCGCCATCAGCCGCGCCGCCGCCTCGCGCATGGCGTTCAGCCGTTCCAGCTGGAAGGCCAGATGCGCCGCCATCTCCTCGGCCGACGGGCCCTCGGCCTCGGGGTCGGGCGGCAGAAGCAGGCGGGATTTCAGATAGGCCAGCCAGGCGGCCATGACCAGGTAATCGGCGGCCAGCTCGATGCGCAGCGCGCGGGCCTCGTCGACGAAGGCCAGATACTGGTCGGCAAGCTCCAGCACCGAGACCTGCATCAGGTCGACCTTCTGCGTGCGCGACAGCGTGAGCAGCAGGTCCAGCGGCCCCTCGAAGCCCGAGACATCGACGACCAGCACCTCCTCGGCGCGACGCTCGGCCACGGCCTGCGGCCCGAGCCCCGGAAGATGCGGCGCGGGGTCGGGCACGGGGGTCAGGTAGGGCACCTTGGTCATGTCGCGTCCAGGCTAGGGAACCTGCGCAGAATCCGCGATAGACCGGGCCTAGTCAACCGATCAGGCCGCCATCCCGCCAAGCGCCGCCAGTTCCGCCCGCAGCGAAGCAATATCCTGCTGCACCGGCGCGCGGCGCAGCGCCAGCGCCGCCTCGGCCCGCGCGACGGCGCGGGGCGCCATGGCGCCGGCGGCGGCGACGATCTCTTCCATCTGCGCCGGGGTCTCGTTGCAGGACAACACCAGGTCGCAGCCGGCGGCGATGGTGG
>JAANMY010000581.1_pt1 | contig 50770 bp, 49 predicted proteins | sample 7279691 | NCBI WGS metagenome assembly JAANMY01 (sample SAMN14094543, study PRJNA606508) | bioreactor metagenome | isolation source: A lab-scale SPAN reactor treating ammonium-rich wastewater day 388 | place: Ireland: Galway | collected 2018-02-07 | reverse complement strand
CGCAGCCGATGTCCAGCACCCGCATCCCGGGCCGCAGCCGCAGCTTGCGGGCGATATGGGCCTTTTTCTGCGCCTGCGCCTGTTCCAGGCTGTCGCCGGGATCGCGGAAATAGGCGCAGGAATATTGCCGGTCCTCATCGAGGAACAGATCGTACAGTCCCGCCGACAGGTCGTAATGATGCGCGACATTCTGGCGCGAGCGCCGGGCCCTGTTGCGCTGGCTGACGCCGCGGGTCAGGTCGCGGAGGCCCGATTGCACCCGGTTCAGCCGCGAATCATGGCCCGCGGCGATGTTGCGCAGCGCCAGTTCCAGCAGCCCGTGCAGGTCGTCGCCCTCGACGGTCAGCCGCCCGTCCATATAGGCCTCGCCCAGCGCCAGATGCGGGTTGGTGGCCAGCGCCGCCATGGTCGCGGTATCGGCCACGCGCACCGTCACCTCGGGTGGGCCGCCGGGGCCAAAGCGGCGGCTGCTGCCATCGGGCAGGGTCAGCGTCAGGGCGCCGATCCTGACCAACCGCTGAAGATATGTCTCGAACAACCGCTTCCACATGGCGGACCCCTCAATCCGACTCGGCCTGCGATAACGAAAGGTGAACCTGGCGATTGGCCGGGTCAACCCGGTTTTCATGCACAGGTGAAGGATTTTTGCACACTTGCGCCGCCGGGCTTTCCCGCTATAAGGCCCCATCCCGCCGCATCCCACGAATCCGGCGCAGTCTCTCGTGGGCGGGCGCGGCGGGGCGTAACGCCCGCCTTATGAAATGCGCCTTGAAAAGAACTGGAGACCGCATGCCTCTCTATGAGCATGTCATGATCGCGCGTCAGGATCTGTCCAACGCGCAGGCGGAAGGGCTCATCGAGCACTTCTCGACTGTGATTTCCGACAACGGCGGCACGATCGTCGGCACCGAATACTGGGGTGTCAAGACGATGGCCTACAAGATCAACAAGAACCGCAAGGGCCATTACATGTACCTGCGCACCGACGCCCCCTCGGCGGCCGTGCAGGAAATGGAACGCCTCGCCCGCCTGCATGACGATGTCATGCGCGTGCTGACGGTGTCGGTCGATGCCCATGAAGAGGGCCCGACGGCGCAGATGCAAAAGCGTGACGAGCGGTCCGAGCGCGGTGAGCGCGGCGACCGTCCTGACCGTGGCGACCGCGGTGATCGCGGCGACCGCGGCGACCGTCCGCGTCGTTGATCCCCGCGCCGTTGATCCAGGTCATCAAGGAGTAGCCCACCATGGCCACCAAACCGTTTTTCCGCCGCCGCAAGGTTTGCCCGTTCTCGGGCGATAACGCACCCGCCATCGACTACAAGGATGTGCGCCTGCTGCAACGTTATGTCTCCGAGCGTGGCAAGATCGTGCCCGCCCGTATCACCGCCGTCTCGGCGAAGAAGCAGCGCGAACTGGCCCGGGCCATCAAGCGCGCCCGCTTCCTCGCCCTGCTGCCCTATGCCGTGAAGTGAGGAAACCGCCATGCAAGTGATTTTGCTGGAACGCGTGGCCAAGCTGGGCCAGATGGGCGACGTGGTGAAGGTGCGTGACGGGTTCGCCCGCAACTTCCTTCTGCCGCAGGGCAAAGCGCTGCGCGCCACCGACGCCAACAAGCAGGCGTTCGATGCGCAAAAAGCGCAGCTCGAGGCGCGCAACCTCGAAACCCGCGCCGAAGCCCAGGCTCTGGCCGACAAGCTCGACGGCACCAGCTATGTCGTGATCCGTTCGGCCTCGGACACCGGGGCGCTCTATGGTTCGGTCACGCCGCGCGACATCGCCGACGTCGTCACCGCCGAGGGCTTCTCGGTCGATCGCCGTCAGGTGGTTCTGGTCGCGCCGATCAAGGCGCTGGGCGTCCATGGGCTGAGCGTCGTGCTGCACCCTGAGGTTGCCGCCAAGATCAGCGTCAACGTGGCGCGTTCGGTCGAAGAAGCCGAACTGCAGGCCTCGGGCAAGTCGATCCAGGAACTGGCGGCCGAAGCCGAAGCCGCGGCCGAGTTCGAAATCTCGGAACTGTTCGACGACATGGGCGGCGCTGTCGACCCCGACGCCGAGCTCTGAGCGATCGACAATCCCCGACAGGGCGCGCTGCCGCGAGGCTGCGCGCCCTGTTTTCGTGTTCAACTCTTGCCTACACCGCGATCCGGGCCTATTTGTCAGCAATAGATTGCGATGCTTGCATCTGTTCGCCCGCCTTTTGCGCCCCCGCCTCTCGCGCCCGGAGTCCGTTCATGGCCCAGTCTGCCCGTCTTGTCCCTGAAACCGCTGCCCCGGCGGGCGAATGCGTGTCGCGCCCGGTCGATGACATGGTGCAGCAGGCACAGGCCGCCGCCGCCTTTCTCAAGGCGCTGGCGCATGAGGGGCGGCTGTTGATCCTGTGCTATCTGTCCTCGGGCGAGAAATCGGTGACAGAGCTGGAGCAACTCCTCGGCTCGCGGCAGGCGGCGGTCAGCCAGCAACTGGCGCGGCTGCGCATCGAGGGCCTCGTCACCTGCCGGCGCGAGGGCAAGACGATCCTCTACGCGCTGGGCGACGCCCGCGCCGCGCGCACCGTCGGGCTGATGTACGACCTGTTCTGCGGCCAGCCGGTGGATGGCCAGCCCGGCTGAGCCGGGCAAAAGACGCACCGGCCGAAAACCCCCCTTGCCAGATGTCCCCCGGGGCGCAAAGCTGACCCGATGATCAACCGCACCCCGGACCGCCGGGGGCAACAGGGGGCCGCCACGCATGTCCGACCGATTGCATTCAATCCGCAACCTTGCCGGGGCGGCGCTGGCCGCGCTGGCGCTGGCCGTGCCCGCGCTGGCACAGGAAACCGGCACGCCCGACGATCCGCGCCTCGTGCAGCCGGGGATGCTGACCGTCGGCACCTCGGACCCGGTCTATCCGCCCTGGATGCTCAACGATTCGCCCGAAAGCGGCGAGGGGTTCGAAAACGCGCTGGTCTATGCGCTGGCCGCCGAGATGGGCTTTGCCCCCGAACAGGTGCAATGGGTCCGGCTGACCTTTGAACAGATCATCGCGCCGGGCGACAAACCCTTTGATTTCGCCATCAACCAGGTCTCTGTCACCCCGGCCCGCGCCGAGGTGGCCGGGTTCAGCCAGGTCTATTACCAATCCGACAAGGCGGTGATCGCGCTGCCCGGCTCGCCGGTGATCGGCGCGACCAGCTTTGCCGACCTGCGCGACGCGCGCTGGGGCGCGGCGATCGGCACCACCGACCTGACCTATCTGGAAACCGTGCTGGGCGCGGGCGATGTGGCGGTCTATGACGATCAGGTCGGGGTGTTCCAGGCCATGCAGGCCGGGCAGATCGACGCCACCGTGACCGCGGTGCCCACCGCGCTGTTCGCCACCGCGGTGCAGATCCCCGAGGCATCGATCGTCGCCATCCTGCCGCCCGATGCCGGGGACGAGGGGCACGGCCTGCTGTTCCAGCACGGCAATCCGCTGATCCCCTGGGTCGATGCCGCGCTGGGCCGGCTGATCGCCGCCGGAACCGTGCAGGAGCTGGTCAGCACCTGGCTGGTCGCCGACCCGGATCTGCCGATCATCACCGAATGATCCGCCGTCCATGATCCCCCGGCAACCGACGACAGCCCCGCCGCCCCCGCGGCGGCGGGGCGGCGACTGGCGCCATGCGCTGATCCCCGGGCTGATCGGCGGGCTCAGCATCCTCGCCGTGTTCGGCGCGCTGGCCTGGCTGATCGCCGGGAACGAGAACTGGCCGCGCATCCAGCGCCAGTTCTTCAGCGCCGAGCACATGCTGGCGGCGCTGCCCCGGGTGGCTTACGGCTTTTTGACCAACATGCAGGTCTGGCTGATCGCCATGGCCTGCATCGGCGTCTGGGCGCTGGTGCTGGCGGTGATCCGCTCGCTGCGCGGGCCGTGGTTCGCGCCGTTCCGGCTGATGGTCGTCCTCTATATCGACCTGTTCCGCGGCCTGCCCGCGCTGTTGCTGGTCATCCTGTTCGGCTTTGGCATCCCGGCGCTGCGCATCGCCGGGCTGCCCAGCTCGGGCCTGTTCTGGGGCGGGGTGGCGATGGTGCTCAGCTATTCCGCCTATGTCTGCGAGATCTACCGGTCCGGCATCGATTCCGTGCACGAGGGCCAGCGCGCCGCCGCCCGGGCGCTGGGCCTGACCGAGGCGCAGACCATGCTCTACGCGATCCTGCCGCAGGCGCTGCGGAACGTGCTGCCCTCGCTGATGAACATCGTCGTCGCGCTGCAAAAGGACGTGGCGCTGCTCAGCGTGATCGGCGTGCGCGACGCGGTGCGCGAGGCGCAGATCTATACCGCCTCGACCTTCAATTATTCCTCGCTGGTGGTGGCGGCGGCGCTGTTCCTGCTGGCGACGATCCCCATGGCACGGCTGGCCGACTGGATCGCCCGCCGCGACCGCGCGCGCCGCTTGCAGACGGCAGGATGACCGCATGCCGCCGATGATCGAGATCCGCGGCCTGACCCAGTATTTCGGCAACCGGCTGGTGCTGGACCGCATCGATCTGACCGTGGCCCGCCACGAGGTCGTCTGCCTGATCGGCGCCTCGGGCAGCGGCAAATCCACGCTGCTGCGCTGCATCAACCGGCTGATCGAACCCGATTGGGGCGAGGTGCGGCTGGACGGCATCCGGATCGACGACCCCGCCTTTGGCAAGACCGGGCTGCAACGGCGGGTCGGCATCGTCTTTCAAAGCTATAACCTGTTCCCGCATATGCGGGTGATCGACAACATCACCCTGGCACCGCGCAAGGTGCGCGGCCTGCCGCGCGCCGAGGCCGAGGCGCAGGCCCGCAAGACGCTGGCGCTGCTGGGGATGGAGGATTTCGCGCTGGCCTATCCCGAACAATTGTCCGGCGGCCAGCAGCAACGGGTGGCGCTGGCGCGGGCGCTGGCGTCGGAACCCGATGTGCTGCTGCTCGACGAGGTGACGGCGGCGCTGGACCCGGAACTGGTCGGCGAGGTGATGGCGGCGATCCGCGCGCTGAAGGCGCGCGGCATGACCATGGTGATCGTCACCCATGAGATGGGCTTTGCCCGCGATCTGGCCGACCGGGTGTGTTTCCTCGACGGCGGCCGGATCGTCGAGGAGGCGCCGCCGGGGGTGCTGTTCGGGGCGCCGGAACATCCGCGCACCCAGGCTTTTCTGCAGCGGCTGCTGGAGGCGGGGCGGTTGTGACGGGACGGTTGTGAGGGGGGCGGCGGCGCGCGGGGGCATCGAGCCCCCGCGCGCCGCCTCGGGGGGCGCTGCCCCCCGCCGGGCCCAGGGGCCCCGCCCCCCGGGATATTTGACGAGCAAAGAGGGAGGGGAGCCGGGTGGAGGAATTGCCGATTGCGCTGATCGGGGCGGGGCCGATGGGGCTGGCCTGCGCGCGGGTGCTGGGCCAGCAGGGGCTGGCCTTTCAGGGGTTCGAGCTGCATTCGGATGTGGGCGGGCTGTGGGACATCGAGGGCCCGCGCTCGACCATGTATGCCTCGGCGCATCTGATCTCGTCCAAGACCAGAACCCAGTTCCGCGATTTTCCGATGGACCCGCAGGTGGCGGATTACCCCTCGCACCGGGTGCTGAAGGCGTATTTCCGCGCCTTTGCCGACCGCTTTGACCTGCGCCGCCATTTCCGGTTCGGCGCCGAGGTGCTGCGCTGCGAGCCGGAGCCACAGGGTGGCTGGCGGGTGGTCTGGCGCGAGGCGGGGGCGGAGCACGAGGGGCGTTTCAGCGCGGTGATGATCGCCAACGGCACGCTGAGCGAGCCGAACCTGCCCGGCTTTCCCGGCACCTTCACCGGCGAATTGATCCATTCGGCGCAATACCGCCACCCCGACCAGTTGCGCGGCAAGCGGGTGCTGGTGGTCGGCGGCGGCAATTCCGGCTGCGACATCGCCGTGGACGCGGTGCATCACGCCACCTCGGCCGATCTGTCGCTGCGCCGGGGCTATCATTTCGTGCCGAAATACCTGTTCGGCCGCCCGGCCGACACCATCGGCGGCGCGATCCGCCTGCCGATGGCGCTGAAGCGGCGCATCGACGGGGCGATCCTGCGCTGGTTCACCGGCGATCCGCAGCGGCTGGGCTTTCCGGCGCCGGACCACAAGCTTTATGAAAGCCACCCGGTGGTCAATTCGCTGGCGATCTTTCACGCCGGGCACGGCGACATCACCATCCGCCCCGATCTGGCCCGCTTCGACGGGGCGGGGGCGCAGTTCACCGATGGCAGCCGCGCCGACTATGATCTGGTGATCGCCGCCACCGGCTACCGGCTGCATTACCCGTTCATCGACCGCGACCTGCTGAACTGGCAGGGCGCCGCGCCGCATCTGTTCCTCAACTGCCTGCACCCGGCGCGCGACGACCTGTTCGTCATGGGCATGGTCGAGGCGACGGGCCTCGGCTGGCAGGGCCGCCACGACCAGGCCGAACTGGTCGCCCGCTATATCCGCGGCCTGCGCGAGGGGCATCCGGCGGCGGCGGCGATCCGCGCCGAAAAGGCGGCGGGCTATGACCGCGTCACCGGCGGCCTGCATTACGTCGATCTGCCGCGCATGGCCTATTATGTCGAACGCCACGCGTATCTTGCGGAAATCAGCAAGCGTATCAAGGCTTTGGGAGGCTGACATGGACCAGATCGACGGCGTGATGCTGAATTTCAGCCCCGGCTCGCTGATGCTGCTGAACGCGATTCTGGCGGTGGTGATGTTCGCCATCGCCCTCGACCTCAGCCCCGGGCATTTCCGCGCGCTGGCGCGGGCGCCCAAGCCGCTGATCGCCGGGTTCTTGTCGCAATTCGTGGCGCTGCCCGCCGCGACCTTCCTGCTGGTGCTGGCGCTGCAGCCGCGCCCCTCGATCGCGCTGGGCCTTATTCTGGTCGCGGCCTGCCCGGGCGGCAATATCTCGAACTTCCTGACCCACCGCGCCGGGGGCAATACCGCGCTGAGCGTCAGCATGACGGCGCTGGCGACGCTGGGCGCCATCGTGCTGACGCCCTTGAACATCGCGCTCTGGGGCGGGCTCTATGCGCCGACGCGGGCGATCTTGCAGGCGACGCAGATCGACCCCTTGCAGGTGGCGATCACCGTGCTGTTCCTCCTGGTGCTGCCGCTGGCGCTGGGCATGGCGCTGAACGCGCGGGCGCCGGGGCTGGCGGCGCGGCTGCGGCGGCCGATGCAGGGGCTGTCGATGGGCATCTTCGTTGCCTTCATTCTGGCGGCGCTGGCGGCGAACTGGGGCTATTTCCTCGATCTGGCCGGGCTGGTCGCCGGGCTGGTCATCGCCCATAACGCGCTGGCGTTGGGCCTTGGCTTTGTCATCGCCACGCTGGCCGGGGTCTCGGCCGCCGACCGCCGCGCCATCACCATCGAGACCGGCATCCAGAACTCCGGGCTGGGCCTGATCCTGATCTTCGCCTTTTTCGGCGGGCTGGGCGGCATGGCGGTGGTGGCGGCCTTCTGGGGCATGTGGCATGCGATCAGCGGGCTGGCGCTGGCGCTGGCCTGGTCGCGGCGCCCGGCATGACGCGCATCCTGATCACCGGGGCGGCGGGCCATGTCGGGCGGGCGCTGGTCGCCGGGCTGGGCGGGCATGAGGTGCTGGCCACCGATGTGGCGCCGGGCTATGCGCGGCTCGACGTCACCGGCGACGATCCGGCCCGGGTGATCGGCGCCTTCCGGCCCGAGGTGGTGGTGCATCTCGCCTCGATCGTCACGCCGCCCCGGGGATCGACGCGCGAATTCGAATACCGCGTCGATGTGCGGGGCACGCGGCAGGTGCTGGCCGCCTGTCTGGCCCAGGGGGTGCGGCGGCTGGTGGTGACATCGTCGGGCGCGGCCTATGGCTATCACGCCGACAACCCGGTGCCGCTGCGCGAGGGCGATGCCCTGCGCGGCAACCCCGAATTCGCCTATGCCGATCACAAGCGGCAGGTGGAGGAGATGCTGGCCGAGGCCCGGCGCAATCATCCCGGGCTGGAACAGGTGGTCCTGCGCATCGGCACGGTGCTGGGCGAGGGGGTGGAAAACCAGATCACCGCGCTGTTTCGCAAGAAACGGCTGCTGGCGGTGGCGGGGGCCGACAGCCCCTTCGTGTTCATCTGGACGCAGGATCTGGCCCGCATCCTGATCCGCGCCGCCACCGAGGGCCCGCCCGGGGTGTTCAACGTCGCCGGCGACGGGGCGATGACGATCCGCGATCTGGCGGCGGCGATGGGCAAACCGGTGCTGACCCTGCCACCCGCGCTGCTGCGCGCGGCGCTGGCGCTGGCGCGGCCGCTGGGCCTCACCCGCTATGGGCCCGAGCAGGTGCGCTTCCTGCAGTATCGCCCGGTGCTGGACAATCGCGCGCTGAAACAGGTGTTCGGCTATACGCCCGAACTGACCTCGGCGCAGGTCTTTGCCCGCTGGCAACAGGGGGCACGGCCATGAAAACCGCGGTCATCACCGGCGGCGGCGGCGGGCTGGGGCGGGCGCTGGCGGCGGATTTGCAGGCGCGGGGCTGGTTTTGCGCGCTGATTGACCTGCCGGGCGGCTTTGGCGCGCTGCAACCCGGGGCGCAGCAAAGCCTGCATCCCTGCGACGTGACCGACCCGGCGCAGGTGGCGCAGGCGGTGGCGGCGATCCGCGCCGCGCGGCCCTCGCTGGATCTGGCGATCTATAACGCCGGGGTGACGCTGATCGCCCCCTTCGCCGGGATGGATGCGGCGGCGCATCGCCGGGCGTTCGAGATCAATTACTGGGGCGCCGTGCATCTGGCCGCCGAACTGCTGGCCGATCTGCGCGCCGCCCGGGGCACGCATCTGGCGATCACCTCGGTCGCGGGCTTTGCGCCGCTCAAACACCGCACCGCCTATGCCGCCTCGAAACACGCGATGACCGGGTTCTTCACCTCGCTGCGCAGCGAAGAGGGCGCGCACGGGGTGCGCGTGGCGCTGGCGGCGCCCTCGTTCGTGGCCACCAACCCGGGCGCGGCCTATGCGCCCGATGGCCTCGGCCGCCCCGGCGCCGCGCCGGACGGCATCGACGCCATGACCCCGGCACAGGCCGCCGCGGTGATCCTGCGCGGGCTGGACCGCGGCCGCGACTTTATCCCCGTGGGCCGGGTCGCGGCGCTGAGCTGGTGGCTGCAACGGCTGGCGCCGGGGCTGTACGCGCGCCAGATGGTGAAGCGGATGGCGCGCGAATCGGCTTGACGGGCAAGGGCTTGCAGCGTCCGATGCCGGAATGCGCCCGCTCCTCGCCCTGCTGATCCTGCTCGCCGCCTGCGGCCGCCCGTTGACCGGACCCGAGGTCGATCTGGCGCAGCGCCTGTTCGGCGACGGGCTCGACACCGCCGAGGTGCGCTTTTACCGCAACGGCTTTATCGGCCTGCGCCGCCATGCCTTTCCCACCCGTCCCCGCACCACCTGCCGCGAACGCATCCTGCCCCCGGCCGAGGGGCCGGTGGAATACGGCCGCGCCGCCGGGATGGTGCTGGGCAATGTGGTCAACGTGCGCCCCGATGTCTATCGCCCCGATTACGCCCGCCGCCCCGATGGCGGCCTGTCGCTGGGGCAGGCGATGTATCTGGCGCATGAGCTGACGCATATCTGGCAATGGCAGAACCGGGCCCGCACCGGCTATTCGCCACTGCGCGTCGGCGCCGAGCATTTCAGCAGCGCCGACCCCTATCTGTTCGATCCGGCCGACAATCCGCGGTTCCTCGACTTCGGCTATGAACAGCAGGCGAGCCTGGTCGAGGAATACGTCTGCTGCCAGGCGCTCGACCCCGAGGGCGCGCGGACCGAACGGCTGCGCGGCCTGCTGGCGCAGGAAATGGCCCCCTCGACGCTGCCCGAGGCGGCGCTCTGGCTGCCCTGGTCCGGGGTCGAGCGGCGCGGCATCTGCGGCTGAGGCGGTTTCGCCCGCGTTGCCCGCTGGCGCGGGCGCCTTGGGCGACCCACAAGAAAGGGGGGCATTCTGCCCCCCTCTTTGCGTGCCGCAAATTCACCCCCCTGAGGATATTTGCGGCGCAAAGTTGACTAGCCCAGCGCGCTGCCTTCCGGGGGCTGGCAGGGGGCGGGGGCGGTGAAGGGCTGCGGGCCCAGCCCCTCGGCCCGCGCCGCCGCCTGCACCGAGGCGCGGCTCTCCAGCCCGGCGGCGAGGCGGGCGAGGGCGGGGTAATCGCCCAGCGCGAACCAGGCGCCGCCCGGGGCATAGAGCGCGGCCCAGCGGCAGGTCACGGCGGCATAGAGGTCGAGGATTGTCGGCGAGTCGCCGCCAAACCCCGGCACCCGGCCGCACAGCCCGTCGAGCAGCGCGTAATGGCGCCGCAGCCGGGCGCTGATCCCGGCGTGCAGCGCCGCCTCGGCACCGGGGGCATACTGGCCGGGATAGAAGATCATCCGCAGATCGGCATGCAGGGTGTTCGACAGGAAAAACAACCACTTGAGAAATCCGCCCCGCCCGGGATCGCCCGGCCCCGGCCCCAGCGCCCCGTGCCGGTCCACCAGCCAGAGCAGCACCGCCCCGGTCTCGCTGATCGGCCCGTCCGGGGTTTCCAGCACCGGGATCAGCCCCGCCGGATTGAGCCGCCGGTAGGCCGCGCTGTCCTGCTGACGGGCGCGCCGGTCCACCAGCCTGGTGCGGAACGGCTGCCCCAGTTCCAACAGCGCCAGCCGCACGATCAGCGAGGCGTTGTCGGGGGCGTAGTGCAGCGTATACATCATTCCTCCTCGCGCCGGATGATGCCGGTGACGGCGGCGGCGAACAGGCCGACGACCACCCAGCCGCAGACCTGCAGCACCCAGCGCGCCCACCACAGCGCAGAGCCCCATCCGCCGCGCCCGCGCGAGGGGGCCCAGGTCGCAGCCTGCCCCAGATCGAGGATCGGCACCACCACATCGAGGCCCCAGGCGTAGCGGTTGAAGGTCTCCCAGTCCTGCCCGGGCGCGGTTCCGGCCCAATATGGCCCGGCGTCAGGGCGCGCCTCGACCGCGAGCCACCCCGCCGAGGTCAGGATCACGTCCGAATTCGGCACCATGGCGCCCCGTTCCCAGGCCATATGCGCGAGGAAAGTGGCGATGAGCCAGAGGGCGCTCAGCGACCAGAGGCTGCGAAACGGCAGATAGCCATAGCCGACGACGATGCGCGACAGGAAATCGCCGATGCGGCCCAGATCGGCGCGGATACTGCGCAGGGCGGGGCCGAGGTTTCCATCCAGCGCCCGATGCGCCCGCCGCCAGTCATGCAGCGTCGTCAGCCGCCTGCGTTCGATCGCCACCGCCCGCGCCGCCCGATCATGGCCCATCTCGCGCAGCACCTTGGCAAGCTGGGTATAGGGCTGGGGGTGGAAGTCGCCTTTCCACAGCGTGCCCCGTTCCAGCCAGTCGAGGCGCGAGGGGACATCGGTGAAGGCTGCTGAAATCCGCTCATAGGTGAAGCCGTCGAGATAGAGGCGCCCGGCCTCGGGCCAGGATTGCAGATCATCCACCAGATCGCCGACATGGGCGCTGGTGAGATCGACGCGCCCTTCCGCAACCTCGACGTCGCGCCAGAACAGCCCTTCGGCGACCCGCAACCTCTGGGCGTTCAGCGCATCGCCCTTGGCATTCGTGAACCGGCCCCCTTCGAAATCCAACTGCCCGCCGATCCGTGCGCCGGACAGGCTCACCGCACCCTCGGCGGTAAAGCCGGTACGCAGGAAGACGTCGCCCTTCACCTCGACACCCTGTGCGTTCAGGGCATCGCCCCTGGCATTCGTGAACTGACCCCCTGCGCAATCCAACTGCCCGCCGATCTGTGTGCCGGACAGGCTCACCGCACCCTCGGCGGCAAAGCCGTTATGCAGGAAGACGTCACCCTTCACCTCGACACCCTGTGCGTTCAGGGCACGGCCCCTGGCATTCGTGAACCGCCCCCCACCGCAACCCAACTGCCCGCCGATCTGTGCGCCGGACAGGCTCACCTCACCCTCGGCGGCAAAGCCGCTATGCAGGAAGACGCTGTCCTTTACCGCGACTCCCTCTGCGTTCAGGGCAAAACCCTTGGCATTCTTGAACCGACCCCCTCCGCACCCCAACTGCCCACCGATCTGCGCGCCGAGCAGGCTTACCGCACCCTCAGCGGCAAAGCCGTTGCGCAGGAAGACGTCACCCGTCACCTCGGCGCCTTGGGCGTTCAGGTCGGGCAGTGCGCTGCCGCTCAGGTTGAGTACTTCGAAACGGGTTTGCAGGGCCCTGACCGGCTGTTTGAACCGGCATTGGACCAGGGAGGTCTGGCCGGACGCCCTGGCAAACGAGAGGTCCAGTTCCCCGCTCACCCAGGCCCCCGCCAGCCGCACGCCCTGTTCATGCCCCCGGCATTCTTGGCAGCCGCCGAGGATCAGATAGCGCAGCACCTCGGCGCGGAGGGTGCGCGCCGGGTCCGGCCCCTCGGGGCGCGTGCCGTCGCCCAGCACGCAAATCTCCCCCGCCTTGCAGGCCTCGATCAACTGGCGTTCCGGCTCGGTGGGGGTCAGCGACAGGATGTCTTGCCAGGTGCGGGCCATGGGATACTCGGACGTCGGGGGAGGGGCAAAGATTACCAAATGATGAATCCACCATCATAACCCCTTGAAAACCTGTCAATCCGCAAACTGTCCCATCGTGGGACAGCGCGGGGCGATTTTTCCGCCCGCCGCCCCTGTGCCCCGCCCGCCCGCGTGATATAAGGGCGCCGAGTCCCCAGGAGGCCCCCGATGCCCATGCAACTGACCCCCATCGACCGCGCCAAATACGCCGCCGCCCGCCGGGCCGTCGATCTTGTCGAGGATGGCATGAAGCTGGGCCTCGGCACCGGCTCGACCGCGGCCTGGATGGTGCGGGCGCTGGCCGAGCGGGCGCGCGACGAGAGCCTGCGGCTGACCTGCGTGCCGACCTCGATGCGGACCGCCGAGCTGGGGCGCGAGCTGGGGCTGAAGATCGTGCCGCTGGACGAGGCGGGCTGGCTGGACCTGACCATCGACGGCACCGACGAATTCGACGCCGATCTCACGCTGATCAAGGGCGGCGGCGGGGCGCTGCTGATGGAAAAGATCGTCGCCACGGCCAGCGACCGGATGGTGGTCATCACCGACGCCTCGAAGGAGGTCAAGACGCTGGGGAATTTCCCGCTGCCGGTCGAGGTGATCCCCTTCGGCTGGCAGGCGAGCCGGATGCTGATCGAGGAACTCCTGAACGCGATGGACGTGATGGGCACCAGCGCGACGCTGCGCATGAATGGCGACCGGCCGTTCCTGACCGACGAGGGCAACCATATCCTCGATCTGGCGCTGGGCCGGATCGGCAACGCGCGGCAATTGTCGCTGGCGCTCAATCAGGTGCCGGGGGTGGTGGAAAACGGGCTGTTCATCGATGTCTGCGACGCGGTGGTGATCGGTTACGGCGACGGGCGGGTCGAGACGCGCGACCTGACGGCGGGCACGGTCGAACATGAGAGGATCGTGTTCGAGGACGAGCAGAACATCTTCCGCGACCTGTGACGCGCGGGCGGGGGCCGTCAGGCCACCTGCCGCAGACCGCCCGGACCGGCCCCCTGGAACCGGAAGTTGCCGAGCAATCCCAGCACATCCGCCAGGCTTTCGAGCATGGCGGCCATCTCTGACTGGGTCTGATCGACCATGGCGGCGTTTTTCTGGGTGATCGCGTCGAGCTGGGCGATCGAGATGTTGATCTCGCCGATCCCGTGCGATTGCTCGCCCGAGGCGGTGGCGATTTCCTGCGAGAGCTGGCGCACCGAGGTGAAGCTGGAGACGAGCTTGCGCAGGTTCTGATGCGTGGTCTCGACCAGTTCGAAGCCCAGATCGACCTGCTGGCCGCTGGTGGCGATCAGCGCCTTGATCTGCTTGGCGGCGTCGCCGGTGCTGGCGGCGAGGTTGCGCACCTCGGTGGCGACGACGGCAAAGCCCGATCCGGCCTTGCCCGAGCGCGCGGCCTCGACCCCGGCATTGAGCGCGAGGAGATTGGTCTGGAAGGCGATATCCTCGATCAGCCCGGTGATCTGCGAGATCTTGTCCGACGAGGCGCGGATCTGCGTCATGGCCTGCGCCGCCGATGCGACGGTGTTCGAGGCCGCGTCGAGATCGCTTTCCGCGCGGATGACCACCTCTTGCGCGGTGGCGGTCTTTTGCGCGGCGCCGCCGACCGTCTGCGTGATCTCGTGCATGGCGGCGGCGGTCTGTTCGAGCGAGGCCGCCTGGCTGTTGGTGCGCATGGAAAGATCGTCGGACAGGTCCGAGACCTTGCGCGACTGGTCCATCAGGCCGCCCATCAGGCCCTGAATGCTGCCCAGCGTCTGGCCCAGCCGCGAGATGGCGGTGTTCAGCCGCTGGCGGACATTGTCATAGCGCGGCGGATAGTCGCTCTGGCCGGGCGGCGGGATCTGCTGTTGCAGGTTGCCGTTCGACAATTCCTCGACCGTGGTGTCGATGTGACGGAAGGCGCGCTCCAGCTCCTCGCTCCAGACGCGGAAGGTGATGGTCGTCACCCGCTCGATATCGAAGGCCAGCGCCTGAGTGACGGCCGTGACCCGCGCCGCCAGCCTGCGGCGCCCGCCGGGCAGCCACGCGCGGCGCAGCGACCGGTGGATCAGGTCATCCAGCATCCGCGAGGTGGCAAAGGCATAGGCCGACATGTAGATGTCGAGCGGCAGGTTGATGCGGGCATGGGTGCGGCCGATCCGGTCGGTCGATTCCTCATAGGCGCTGTCGAAATTGCCCGAGAACAGCAGCTTCCAGTGCCGTTTCTGCGCATTGCGGGCGAAATCGAGTTTCTGGGGCGACTGAAAGAACGCCTTGGCGCCGGGATCGGCCTGAACCCGGGCGTAGAATTCATCGAGAATCCTGTCGAGCGCCGGTTCCAGCATATGCCAGCTTTCGCGCAACCGGGCGATCACGATGTCATCGAGGCCGAAGCGGGCGAGTCCGTCTTTGAGTTCGTGGGTCACGGCAAGTTTCCATACCGGGTAAGGGACAGGGACAGCAGAACAGAGAGTCGGCGGCATCACCGCCGTACCCGGTCTTGCTAGCGCAGATCCCTTGCCAATGCGTGAAGGGCTCTGGCGCTTGTCCTTGGCGTGTCCGCCGCCTAGGTAAGGGCGACAACAGACGGAGACCGCGCGATGACCAGTTTCGACTATGATCTCTTTGTCATCGGCGGGGGCTCGGGCGGGGTGCGGGCCGCGCGCATCGCCGCCAGCGAACATGGCGCCCGGGTGGCCATGGCCGAGGAATACCGCATGGGTGGCACCTGCGTCATTCGCGGCTGCGTGCCGAAAAAGCTGATGGTCTTTGCCGCAGGGCACGGCGCCGGGATCGACGAGGCCGCCGCCTATGGCTGGCAGGTCGAGAAAGGGCGCTTTGACTGGGGCGCCTTTCGCCACCGGCTTGACGCTGAACTGAACCGGCTGGAAAGCATCTATACCCGCAACGCCGAAAGCGCCGGGGTGACGATCCTGCATCAGCGCGCGGTGGTTTCGGGCGCGCATGAGGTGACGCTGGCCGACGGTCGGCGGCTGAGCGCGCGGCATATCCTGATCGCCACCGGCGGCACGCCGTTCATCCCCGAACCCTGGCGCGGGGCCGGGGCGATGACCTCGAACGAGATCTTCCTGATGGACCGGCTGCCCGCCAATGTGCTGGTGCTGGGCGGCGGCTTTATCGCCTGCGAGATGGCGGGCATCCTGCAGGGCCTCGGCTCGAAGGTGACGCTGATGTACCGCGGGCGGCAGATCCTGCGCGGTTTCGACGCCGATCTGCAGGAGCATGTCGCGGCGGCGCTGGTGCAGCAGGGAATCGGGCTGGAGGTCAACACCGATCTGATGGCGCTGGAGCGGCTGCCCGACGGCAGCTTCCGCGCCCGCGACAACCAGGGCCGCGAGCGGGTCTTTGCGGCGGTGCTGTTCGCTACCGGCCGGGTGCCGAATACCGCCGGGCTGGGGCTCGAGGCGGCGGGCGTGGCGCTGGGCGAGAATGGTGCGGTCAAGGTTGATGGCTATTCGCAGACCAACATCCCGTCGATCTTTGCCGTCGGCGACGTGACCGACCGTATCCAGTTGACCCCGGTGGCGATCCGCGAGGGCCATGCCTTTGCCGATACCGTCTTTGGCGGAACGCCGGTGATGGTGGACCATTCCAACGTCGCCAGCGCGGTCTTTACCCGGCCCGAGGCCGGATCGGTCGGGCTGACCGAGGACGAGGCGCGCAAGGATCACGCGGTCGAGGTCTATATGGCCAGTTTCCGCCCCATGCAGACCGCCTTCATCGGTGCCGATACCAAGGCGCTGTTCAAGCTGGTGGTGGACCGCGACTCGCGCCGCGTACTGGGGTGCCATATCGTCGCACCCGGGGCGGGCGAGTTGATCCAGATTGCCGCCGTCGCGGTCAAGATGGGCGCGACCAAGGATGATTTCGACCGCACTGTCGCCGTTCATCCGACGATGAGCGAGGAACTGGTGTTGCTGCGCAAGCCGGTGCGCTGAGGCCCTCGCGCCGCGCGATGGGTAAAATGCCGGTCAGCCGGGCGCTTCGCCGGGCGATTTGCCTTGAATCCGCGCGCCGGGTGCCCAATTGAGGCTATGACAAAGACCGGATGACAGACCTGAACCAAGGAGAGGCCATGTCAGGCAACAGTGGAGGCCCGTGGGGCGGCGGTGGAAACCGCGGCAACTCGGGCGGGGGAAACCGCCCCAACGGGGGTGGCAACGGACCTGAACGGCCGCAGATCCCCGAAATCGAGGATCTGATGAAGAAGGGGCAGGAGCAACTGAAGGTGATCTTCGGTGGCAAGGGCGGCGGCAACAATACCGGCGGCGGTCAGCGCGGCACCGGCGGCCCCGGACTGACCGGGCGCGGTGTGCTGATCGGCGCGCTGGGGCTTGCGGCGGTCTGGCTCTGGGCCTCGTTCTATACCGTGCGCCCCGAAGAACGCTCGGTCGAACTGCTGTTCGGCCAGGAATACCGCATGGGCAACCCGGGCCTGAATTTTGCCCCCTGGCCCGTCGTGCGGGCCGAGATCGTGCAAGTCACCACCGAACGCGTGACCGAGGTGGGCACGGGGCGCTCGGCGCTGGATACCGGGCTGATGCTGACCCGCGACGAGGCGGTGGTGGATATCGAGTTCCAGGTCGTCTGGAACGTCAGCGATCCCAGCGATTACCTGTTCAACCTGGCCGATCCGGCCAATACCGTCCGCGCCGCGGCGGAATCGGCGATGCGCGACATCATCGCGCGTTCGGAACTGTCGCCGATCCTCAACCGCGACCGGGGCATCATCGCCGCCGAAGTGCTGACCGCGGTGCAGGGCACGCTCAACAGCTATGCCTCGGGGATCGATGTCATCCGGATCAACTTTGACCGCGCCGATCCGCCGCGCGAGGTGATCGACAGCTTCCGCGAAGTGCAGGCCGCCCGGCAGGAGCGTGACCGGCTGGAACGGCAGGCCGATGCCTATGCCAACCGCGTCCTTGCAGGCGCGCGCGGCGAGGCGGCCCAGGTGCTCGAACAGGCCGAGGGGTACCGCGCCCAGGTCGTCAACGAAGCCCAGGGTGAGGCCAGCCGCTTCATCGCCGTCTGGGAAGAATACCGCAACGCGCCCGAAGTGACGCGCGAGCGGATGTATCTGGAAACCATGGAGCGTGTGCTGGGCGGGATGGATCTGACCATCCTCGACAACGTCACCGGTGCGGGCGGGCAGGGGGTTGTCCCCTATCTGCCGCTCGACGGGCTGCGCAGCACGCCAGCGGCGCCGACGCCGCGCACCACGCAAGGGGGCAACTGATGAAACGTCTTACGCTTCTGATCCCCGCCGTCATCATCGCCGGCGCGCTGGTGCTGTCGTCGATGTTCATCGTTGACGAGCGCGAGAACGTGCTGGTGCTGCAATTCGGTCAGGTCAAGCAGGTGCGCACCGATCCGGGCCTCTATTTCCGGATTCCGGTCATCCAGGAGGTGGTGCGCTATGACGCGCGTATCCTCGGTCTGCAGTCGCAACCTCTCGAGGTGACGCCCGCCGATGACCGCCGACTGGTGGTCGACGCCTTCGTGCGCTGGCGCATCGCCGATGTGCAGCGGTTCCGGCAGGCTGTCGGCACCGAGGGCGTGCGCGCCGCGCAGGTCCGTATCGAGCGCATCCTGAACGCCGCGATCCGGCAGGTGCTGGGTTCGGTGCCTTCGGGGGCCGTGCTGTCCGAGGACCGCACCGCGCTGATGAACCAGATCCGCGATCAGGCCCGGCGCGAGGCGCTGGCGCTGGGGGCGGACGTCATCGACGTGCGCCTGACGCGCACGGACCTGCCCGAGCAGAACCTCGCCGCGACCTATGCGCGGATGCGGGCCGAGCGCGAGCGCGAGGCGGCCGACGAGGTTGCCCGCGGGAACGAGGCGGCGCAGCGGGTGAGGGCACAGGCTGACCGTACCGTGGTCGAACTGGTTTCGACCGCGCGGCGCGACAGCGAGATCGTCCGCGGCGAGGCCGATGCCGCCCGGAACCGGATCTATGCCGAGGCTTTCGGCCGCGATCCCGAGTTCTTTGCCTTCTCGCGGTCGCTGACCTCGTATGAACGCGCCCTGACCGGCACCAACGCCGCGATGGTCCTAAGCCCGGACAGCGATTTCTTCCGCTTCCTGCGCGAGATCGATCCGACCGGTGCCGCGCTGGCGGCCGAAGGGCCCGCCGCGGCGGCCCGCGCCAGTGCCGCCGAGGCTGCGGCGCAGGCCCCCGCCGAGGCCGCTCCGGCCAACTGACCCCTCCCGCGCCCCCGCTTCGGGGGCGCGGCCTTATCCGGACCCCGCCATGCCCCGCGACATCGACCCGCCGCTGCTCGAACCCGGCGAAACCGTCCTGACCACCTTTGCCCCCGACCGCGGCCGGTACTGGCGCGATCACGGCATCATGGCGGTGGGGCTGATGGCGCTGGCGGCAGTGTTTCTCTGGGCGATCGGCTCGCCCTATCCGGCGATCGGCTCGCTGGGCGCGATCCTCGCCGTGACCGCGCGGGCGGTCTATCTGGCCTCCGAGACGCTGGCGATGCGCTGGGTACTGACCGACCGGCGGCTGATCCTGCCGGGCGGGCAACGCGCCGCCATGCTGCTGGAGATCGAAACCGCGCGCCCGTTGCTGGGCGATGTGCAGATCATCACCCGGTCGGGCGACAAGCATCTGATGAAACATCTTGCCGATGCGGCGGGCGTCATCGCCCAGATTACCGGCGCCCGCGACAAGCGCAGCCGCCGACGCGGCGTCTGAGCGGCGGGATGCCGCCTGTGCACGCAGGATTTACTGGCCGGTAACACGATTCGCGGCAGCCTTTTCCCGATAGCCAAACGGGAAACGCCATGTCACCGACCTTTCCGCTCCAAGCCCTGCTGCTGGTACCGCTGCTGGCGGCGCTGATCGCCACCGCGCCGTGGTTCGCGCCGGTCCGCCGCGCCTTCGCGCTGCGAAAGCCGGTGCTGGCGCTTCAGCCCGGCGAGATCATGATCGCCGAGATCCGCCCCGACCGGGGCGTTCTGGCCGCCTGCGCGCTGGGGGTGGCCGGGTTGATGATCGGCGGTGCCCTGCTGGGGCAATGGGTGCTGGGCGCCGCCACGGCTGCCGCCTATCTGCCGCTGGTGCCCTTTGGTCTGGCGGCGCTGGCGCATCTGGCGCTGCAATCGCGCGGCGGCTGGCGGCTGACCGACCGCCGCATCCTGACCGCGCTGGGTGCCGAACTGCCGCTGGCGGATGTGACCCGCATCGCCGTCGGGGCGCTGTCGCTGCGGCTCGACGGACAGGGGGCGCAATCGGTCCGCCTGAGCGGGCTGGCCGATGCCCGCCGCGCCGCGCGGCTGGTCCGCGACACGCTGCGAACCGCGCATCGGCGGTAGCGCCCCGGTCCGAGCGGCGCTATAAGCCCGCCCGAACCCCCGGCGCCCGGACAGCGGCCCGGCGGCAGCAAGCGAGGCGGCGCGCATGATCCTGCATTTCACCAACGCCCGGCTGATCGACCCCGAGGCCGGGACCGATGCCCCCGGCAGCCTGACGGTCGAGGCCGGGCTGATCCGCGCCGTGGATGGCCCGGCGCCCGCCGGGGCGACGCAGATCGACGCGCGCGGCCAGTGTCTGGCGCCGGGGATTGTCGATTGGGGGGTGCATGTCGGCGAGCCGGGCGCCCGCCACAAGGAAAGCTATCGCTCGGCCGGGGCGGCGGCCGCGGCGGGCGGGGTGACGACCTTCATCACCCGCCCCGATACCACCCCGGCGACCGACACACCCGAGGCGCTCGATTTCCTGCGCCGCCGCGCCAGCACCGAATCGCTGGTCCATGTGCGCCACATGGCCGCCCTGACCCGGGGCCGCGACGGGCGCGAGATGGCCGAGATCGGCTTTCTGATGGACGCGGGCGCCGTGGCCTTTACCGATGTCGAGCGGGTGACGCGCGACACCAAGGTGCTGGCGCGCTGCCTGACCTATGCTCGCTCGCTGGGCGCGCTGGTGGTCGGCCATCCGCAAGACCCCGGCCTCAGCGCCGGGTCGGCGGTGACCACCGGCAAATTCGCCTCGCTCCGGGGCCTGCCCGGCGTCTCGCCGATGGCCGAGCGGATGGGGTTCGACCGCGACATGGCGCTGATCGAGATGACCGGCGCACGCTATCACGCCGACCAGATCACCTGCGCCCGGACCCTTCCGGCGCTGGAACGCGCCAAGAAGAACGGGCTCGACGTGACGGCGGGCGTGTCGATCCATCACCTGACGCTCAACGAATTCGACGTCGGCGATTACCGCACCTTCTTCAAGCTGACGCCGCCCCTGCGCGCCGAAGAGGACCGTCAGGCGATGGTGCAGGCGGTCGCCGAGGGGCTGATCGACGTGATCTGTTCGATGCATACGCCGCAGGACGAGGAATCCAAGCGCCTGCCCTTCGAGGAGGCGGCGCCGGGCGCCGTGGGGCTGGAAACGCTGCTGCCCGCCGCGCTGCGGCTCTATCACAACGGCGACCTGACCCTGCCGCAGCTCTGGCGCGCGCTGTCGCTAAACCCGGCCCGGCGGCTGGGGCTGGGGGCCGGGCGGCTGTCGGTGGGCGCGCCCGCCGACCTCGTGCTGTTCGATCCCGGCGCGCCCTTCGTGCTCGACCGCTTCACCCTGCGCTCGAAATCCCGGAACTCGCCCTTTGACGGCGCGCGGCTGCAGGGTAAGGTTCTGGCAACCTATGTCGCCGGTCAGCCGGTCTATGCCCGCGAGGCCGCATGATGTTCCTTCCCGAGATCACCACCGCCCCGGCCCTGCTGGCGGCCATCGCCCTGGGGGCCTATCTGCTGGGCTCGATCCCCTTCGGCGTGGTCGTCACCCGGCTGATGGGGCTGGGCGATGTGCGCCAGATCGGCTCGGGCAATATCGGCGCCACCAATGTACTGCGGACCGGCAACAAGGGCGCGGCGCTGGCGACGCTGCTGCTGGACGCGGGCAAGGGCGCGGTGGCGGTGCTGGTGGCGCGGGCCATCGCGGGCGAGGACGCGGCGCAACTGGCGGCGCTGGCCTCGTTCCTGGGGCACCTGTTCCCGGTCTGGCTGGGGTTCCGGGGGGGCAAGGGCGTCGCCACCTTCCTCGGCACGCTGCTGGCGCTGGCCTGGCCAATCGGACTGGCCTGCTGCGCCACCTGGGTGGTGATGGTGCTGATGACACGGATCTCCTCGGCCTCGGCGCTGGTCGCCTCGCTGGCCGCGGCGCTGTTCCTGTGGCTCTACGGCCCGCAAAGCCTGATCGCGCTGGCGATGGCGCTGGCGGCGCTGGTCTGGCTGCGGCACGCGGCCAATATCCGGCGGCTGCTGAACGGCACCGAACCCCGGGTCGGCGCCTAAGCCGCACCCGCCGCGCCCCCGGGCGGCACCCGGGAGGATTTTCCATCCTCCCGGACCCTCCTGGAGGATATTTGCAGCGCAAAGTTGGGGCCGAAGGCGACAATTTTAATCGAATTGTCTGATTTCCCGCCCTGCCAACTTTGCGCTGCAAATATCCTCAGGGGGGTGAGGCCGTCAGGCCGAGGGGGGCGCGAGCGCCCCCCTTCTTGTGGGTCGCCCAAGGCGCCCGCGCCAGCGGGCAACGCGGGCGAAACCCCTCCCGCGGCCCCTGCGGCGCAAATCGCGGGCGGGGAGTCGCTGGCGGGCGACCGGGGCGCGCGCCTGCGGATAGGATGCGCCAAACCCCCTTGTGGAGCCCGAGCATGTTCCTGTCCGTTTTCGACATCTTCAAGATCGGCGTCGGCCCGTCCTCGTCGCATACGATGGGGCCGATGGTTGCCGCGGCGCGGTTTCTCGACCGGCTGCGGGCCTCGCCGTTCCGGGCGGCCGGGCTCAGGGCCTCGCTGCATGGCTCGCTGGCCTTCACTGGTGTCGGCCATGCCACCGACCGCGCGGTGATCCTGGGGTTGGCCGGTTTCCTGCCCGAAAGTTTCGATGCGGCGCGGGGCGAGGCCACGCTGGCGGCGATCCGGGCCACGAAGACGCTCGCTCCGCCCGATCTGCCGGAGCTGCGCTTCGATCCCGTCGCGGATCTGCTGTTCGACTATGGCCCGGCGCTGCCCGGTCATGCCAATGGTCTGATCCTGAGCGCGCTCGATGCCCAGGGCGACGTGATCCTGCAGGAGACCTATTTCTCCATCGGCGGCGGTTTCGTGGTGACGGCGGCCGAGCTGGCGGCGGGCGGCGCCGGGCAGGGCGGGCCGCGCGTACGCTATCCGTTCGAAAGCGCGGCGGCGATGCTGGAGATGGCGCGGCAATCGGGGCTGTCGATTGCGGCGATGAAACGCGCCAACGAGTTGAGCCAGCGCGACGGCGCCACGCTGTCGGCCGGGGTGCAACGGATCTGGGAGGTGATGAACGCCTGTATCGACCGCGGTCTGGAGCGGGACGGCATCCTGCCCGGCGGGCTGAAGGTCAGGCGCCGGGCGCGGGCGATCCATCAGGCGCTGCTGGCCGAGCGCGGGCTGAACCTGACCGCGCCGCATGTCATCAACGACTGGATGTCGACCTATGCCATGGCGGTGAACGAGGAGAACGCTGCCGGCGGGCAGGTGGTGACGGCGCCGACCAATGGCGCCGCCGGGGTGGTTCCGGCGGTGATCCGCTACTGGCTCGACCATGTGCCGGGGGCGTCGCGCGACAGGGTCGAGGATTTCCTGCTGACCGCGGCGGCGATTGGCGGGCTCATCAAGCACAACGCCAGCATTTCCGGCGCCGAATGCGGCTGTCAGGCCGAGGTCGGCAGCGCGGCGGCGATGGCGGCGGCGGGGCTCTGTGCGGTGATGGGCGGCAGTCCCGAGCAGGTGGAGAACGCCGCCGAGATCGCGCTCGAGCATCACCTGGGCATGACCTGCGATCCGGTGAAGGGGCTGGTGCAGGTGCCCTGCATCGAACGGAACGGGCTGGGGGCGATCAAGGCGGTCTCGGCCGCCTCGCTGGCGTTGCGCGGCGATGGCACGCATTTCATGCCGCTCGACAATTGCATCGAGGCGATGCGCCAGACCGGCGCCGACATGAGCGAGAAATACAAGGAGACCGCGCTGGGCGGGCTGGCGGTCAACGTGCCGAATTGCTGACGCGATCCAATTCGCCACATCAAGCCGACGTATCTGGGGGGCCGGGTGCTGCGGGACTGTAACGTCCTTGTCGATTGACCAGAACCGGAACCGGGGGCAAGATCGGACCATCGCGCGGTCAGTGGGGGCAGCGGTGTCACCCTATGCGCTGCGGATTTCCCTACGCAAAGGCCTCGGACACGATGCGGTTCTTGTGGTTTTCTTTCCTGCTGCTGCTGGCGGCGCCGACCTGGTCGCAGGATCGCGGCAGGTTGGACGATCTGGGCGCCGCTCTTCGCGGCGCGGGTGTGGGAGAGGTCACATCAGCCGAAATCGTATCGTCCAGCCGCGTGCTTTATGACCAGTTCACGACCGCGGCCCAGGGGGCAAAAGCGGCGCCCAACCCGTTTGGCCCGGTTCTGGAAGCCTTGTACAACTCTCCTGATCTGACCAGCGATCTGATCCTGGTGCGGCTGCAGCGCCTGATTTTGGCCGAGGAACTCGCGCTGGACGAGGTCGAATTTCAAGAGCAGCAATTGCCGATCTTTGAGAGGATTGCGCTCTTGCGCACCCTTCTGGGGCAAGTCGAGGCCATGCGCGCCGGGCAGGCGGTGATCGTGCCGGATCTGAATCGCGCGCCTTCGCCGCAAGTGCCGCCTTCGGCCGCGCCCCGGCCCGAGGAACTCGCGCCTGAAGGCGCGAGCGAGGCATCTTCTGCGGTGGCCGAGTGTCGGCCGGGCTGCGTTGCCTCCTCCTTTGCGCTCAATGATCTGATCGCGGAGGTGATGGAGGCCGAACGGGCCTATGACAGCAGCGTGCTCAGTTACAACACAGCGCACGGAAACCTGAATTTCGCGGTGGGAACCCGATCAGCGATCGAGCTGGAATTGCGTGGCATTGAATCGCAGATCGATGTCCTGACAGGCCGGATCGGTGCAGAACCCTTTCAGTCGGTCCGGCTGAGCCTCGCGGCGGAGGTTGGCGTGTTGAGGCGCGAAAGCGATGCGATGCGGTCGCGGTTGCAATCCGATCTCCTCGATGCGCAGGCGCAGCGGCGCCAGGCCCTGGACGAGGCTGAACGCGCCATGGCCCTGACGAGTGCTGCGCTGGACGACGCCAACGCCCGGCTGCGCCACGCAGAGGCCGAGGCCAGATCCTGCAGCGCGACCTGCCCGGGCCCCTGAGAAAATCCGGGACAGGTTATCCGAGGGCCTTGCCCCCTGAGCGAAGGCACGGCTGCCCCGGGGTGGGGCCTGCGTTCGATGCTGCCGCCCGACAGCCGTGTGCCGCCACTGGACGCTGTCTTGCGGACAGGCTAGCGATGGTGACATGACCGCGATCCTTCCCGCCCCTCACACCGCCGACCGCGTGCCTTTGGGCATCGGCATGATGATCGCCTTTGTCGCCATCGCGCCGCTGATCGATGTCGCCGCCAAGCTGGCCTCGCAGGAGGTGACGGTCACGCAGGTGACGTTCTTTCGCATGGTGTTTCAGGCGCTGCTGATGGCGCCGGTCGTGCTGGTGCTGCGCCAGTCACTGCGGCTGTCGCGGCGCATGGCCTGGCTGCAGGTGCTGCGCTCGCTGATGCTGATCGGTTCGACCTATGCCTTTGTCGGCGCGGTCAAGGTGATGCCGCTGGCCGACGCGCTGGCGATCGTCTTTGTCGAACCGTTCATCCTGCTGGCGCTGGGGGCGCTGCTGTTCGGCGATCAGGTAGGGCCACGGCGGATTGCCGCCTCGGTGGTGGGGTTTGTGGGCGCCCTGCTGGTGATCCAGCCCAATTTCGCCGCCTTTGGCGCCGTGGCGCTGTATCCGCTGGCGACGGCGGTGTTCTTTGCGTTCTACATGCTGCTGACGCGCCGGGTGGCGCGCGAGGTGGCGCCCGAGGCGATGCAGTTCCACACCGCCTGGATGGGCACCGCGCTGATGCTGCCGGTGCTGGCGCTGGGGCATGGCGCGGGGATCGAGCTGCTGACGCTGTCGAACCCGCCCGCGCTGGTCTGGTGGCATCTGTTCGGGGTAGGCGCGGCGGCGACCGTTTCGCATATGGCGATCACCTATGCGCTGCGCTGGGCACCCTCGGCGACGCTGGCGCCGCTGCATTATCTGGAGATCGTCAACGCCGTGCTGTTCGGCTGGCTGTTCTTTGGCGATTGGCCCAATACGCTCAGTTGGGCGGGGATCGTGGTGATCGTTGCCTCGGGCCTCTATATCATCGCGCGCGAGCGGGCGCTGGCCAGAGCGGCGCGTCGGCCAGCCCGGTAAGCAGCGCGTCGAGCGTCTCGACCGGCAGCAGCAGCAACATCAGCGGCGCCTCGGCGGTCAGCGTGACCGGCCCGCCCCGCGCGGCATTCGAGGTGCCGATCCGGCCGAGCGGGGTAAAGAACAGCGGGTCGGTCGGCCATTGCAGCCCGCGCGACCCGCAGCGGACCGGCGCCAGCGGATAGAGCGAGACCCGGGTGGCCGCCGGCAGATCCAGTGTCAGCGCGGGCGGGCAGACGAGGCACAGGTCATGCCCGCTGTCCAGGATCACCCGCCGGTCGGCGTGTTGCACCAGCGTGCTCATCGCCGCCAGCGTATGGTCCAGCCGCCCGGCCGAAAAGCCCACCGCCATCAGCAAGGGCGCCTCGACCGCCGCCAGCAGCTTGTCGAAATCGGTGGTCTCCTGGTCGGGGTCGTGGTGAAGTCGCGCCTCGCCCAGCACCGCGCGGGCCTCGGCGCCGATCGAATCGAAATCGCCGACCGCCAGATCCGGCGTGAAGCCCAGCGCCAGCGCCGCATCGGCGCCGCCATCCGCCGCCGCCAGCCAGGGCGCCACCGCCAGCGCCCGCGCCAGCGCGGCGCGGGTCGGCGCGCCACCTCCCACAAGCGTGATCCCCTGAGGCTTTGCCAACACCGCTGTCATAGGCTTTTCTTGTCAATTGCGGCGCCTGAAGGCAAGCTTGGCCACAATCCGATCACGAATTTACCCGATGTGTTCCTTACTGGTGCACCCTAAGACGGGCACATTGGGGCTTGAGTATTGACAGGGGGCGAAAGCGTATGGTCGGTCCGAGCAAAATCCTGACGGTGTCCTACGGCACCTTCTCCTGCACGCTGGAGGGCTTTGACGAGCCTTTCACGACGATGAAGGCCATTGCCGAGTATTTCCGTGACCTCGCCGCCGAGGACCGCTATTTCGGCGCCGAACCGCCCACCCCCGATGCCGAGATGCTGCACCGCATCGCCGAGCGCGAGATCAAGCGCCGGGTCGAGGCCAAGATCGAGCACAACAGCGTCACGCTGCGTCCGCAGGTCGGTGATGCCGAGCGTCCGGCACCGGTGGTCCATATGCCTGCCACGCCCCAGCCCGCGCCGCGCCGCGCCGAGGCGACGATGGCGGCCTCGGTGAGCGCCGCGGCGCTGGCCGATGCCGGGGCTGCCGCGCCGTCCGAAACCGGCGTGCCCTCGGGCATCTCGGCCAAGTTGCAGCGCATTCGCGCCGCCGTGGCCCAGGTCCGCGCCTTCGACGACGAGGATGAAACCCCGCGCCCGGCCGCCTTCGCCGCCGAGCCGCCGCTCGACACCCTGCCCGACGCCCCGCTGTTCGACGATGACGACGAGGAACGCCTGATCGAGGAAGCCAACGCCCACGCCGAGGCGGCGCGTCTGGCTGAGGAAGCGGCGCAGGCTGAGGCGGCGCGGTTGGCTGAGGAAGCGGCTGCGGCTGAGGCGATGCGTCTGGCTGAGGAGGCCGCGCAGGCCGAGGCGGCGCGTGTGGCTGAGGAGGCCGCGCAGGCTGAGGCGGCGCGGTTGGCTGAGGAAGCGGCGCAGGCTGAGGCGGTGCGGTTGGCTGAGGAAGCGGCGCAGGCTGAGGCGATGCGTCTGGCTGAGGAAGCGGCGCAGGCTGAGGCGGCGCGGTTGGCTGAGGAAGCGGCCGCGGCTGAGGCGATGCGTCTGGCTGAGGAGGCCGCGCAGGCCGAGGCGGCGCGTGTGGCTGAGGAGGCCGCGCAGGCTGAGGCGATGCGTCTGGCTGAGGAAGCGGCGCAAGCTGAGGCGGCGCGTGTGGCCGAGGAAGCGGCTGCGGCTGAGGCGGCGCGGTTGGCCGAGGAAGCGGCTGCGGCTGAGGCGATGCGTCTGGCTGAGGAGGCCGCGCAGGCCGAGGCGGCGCGGTTGGCCGAGGAAGCGGCGCAGGCTGAGGCGGCGCGTCTTGCCGAGGACGCGGCGCAGGCTGAGGCGATGCGTCTGGCCGAGGAAGCGGCGCAGGCTGAGGCGGCGCGCTTGGCTGAGGAAGCGGCGCAGGCCGAGACCGACACGTTCCGCGATGAGGAATCCGCGCGGCTTGCCGAGGAGCGGCGGCGGCTCGAGGCCGATATCCGCGCCGAGATCGCCAGCCGCGACGCGCAGGAGGGGCCCGCGCGCCCGGTCCGCCGCGTGGTTGTGGTGCGGCCGACGCCGCGCCCGGCGCCCGGGACCGAACCGGCCGCCCCCCGGGCATCCGAAGTCGAGGGCGCGTCTCGGGCTGCGGCGCCCGAGGCCGTCACCGAAACCGCGACACCTGCCGAAACGCTGCGCGCCGTGGTGGCCGCCTATGCCGCCGAAGGCCTTGCCGACGAGGACAGCGAGGCGCCGGTCGTGGCCCCTCCGGTTGCTGCCGGGTCGCAAACCCCGCCCGCCCAAGCCCTTGACGACAGCGACGACGAAGAGCCGCTGACCGACGCGACCCTGCAGGCGCGGGTGGCGCAGGCGCTGGGTGCGACCGGGCTGGCGGCCGAGGAAGAGGCCGAACTGGTCGCCGAACTCGCCGCCGTCGAGCGCGAGGCCGAATCGGCCCGCCGGGCCGAGGCCCAGCGCCGCGCCCTGTTGCGCAGCGAGGCCGACGATGCCGCGGTGGACCGGCTGATCAGCCATGCGGATACCGAACTCTCGGGCCCCGAGGCCCAGCGCCGCCAATCGACGCTGTCGCATCTGAAAGCCGCGGTGATCGCCACCCGCGCCGAGGAAGAGGCGGGCGAAGCCCGTCGCCCCGAGGACGAGGAACAGGCGGAAATCGCCCGCTATCGCCAGGATCTGGAGCGCAGCGTGCGCCGCCCGGCGGGCGAGACCACCGACGAAGGCCAGCCGCGCCGCCCGGCCACGCGCCCGCAGGCGCAGCGCACCGAACGGCCGCGCAGCGCGCAGCCGCCGCTGGTGCTGGTCAGCGAGCAGCGCATCGACCGCCCGGCCGAGACCGAGCTGGTGCGCCCGCGTCGGATCAATGCCGGGGCGCTGGCGATGGAGGAATTGTTCGACGAGGACGCCCCGGCGCCGGTCGCACCGCGCGGCAAGGCCTTTGGCGATTTCGTCGGCCCGATGCATCTGACCACGCTGGCCGAGCTGACCGAGGCCGCCGCCGCCTATGTCACCCATGTCGAGGGGCTGGAGGAATTCACCCGCCCGCAGGTCATGCGCCATGTGGTTTCCACCGGCCAGCCGATGACCCGCTCGCGCGAGAATCTGCTGCGCACCTTTGGCACCCTCATGCGTCAGGGCACCATGCAACGCTCGCGTCGGGGCCAGTTCGAACTGGCGCAGGGGTCGGAATTCGCCGAACGCGCCCGCCGCTTCGCGCAGGGCTGAAGTTCCTGACAGGCAAGGGAAAAGGCGCCGGATGACCGGCGCCTTTCTTATTCCTCGCGGTCGGGTTCGCCCTGGCCGACGCCGCGAAACAGCGCCTTCAGCGGCAGGGTCCAAACCACCCCGAGGCCGATATAGATCGCCAGTTCCAGCAGGATCGGCGGGCGGTCGAACAGGGCCACCAGACTGATCGCCACGACGATATAGGCCGGCAGTGCCACCAGCAGCACCAGCAGCGACAGCCGTTTGCGGGCTTTGAGCGAGAGGGCCATCAGTCTTCGAACGGGTCGGTGACGAGGATGGTATCCTCGCGCTCGGGCGAGGTGCTGAGCATCGCCACCGGGCACTGGATCAGCTCCTCGATCCGGCGGACGTATTTGATCGCCGCCCCCGGCAGATCGGCCCAACTGCGGGCGCCCTCGGTCGATTCCGACCAGCCCTCGATCTCTTCGTAGATCGGCGTGCAGCGGGCCTGCTGATCGGCGGCGGTCGGCAGATAGTCCAGCCGCTTGCCGTCTAGGTCATAGCCGACGCAGATCTTCAGCACGTCGAAGCCGTCGAGCACGTCGAGCTTGGTCAGCGCGATACCGTTGATCCCGGAAATCGCGCAGGTCTGGCGCACCAGCGCGGCGTCGAACCAGCCGCAGCGGCGCTTGCGCCCCGTGACGGTGCCGAATTCATGGCCGCGGCTGCCCAGACGCTCGCCGTCGTCGTCGTGCAATTCGGTGGGGAAGGGGCCCTCGCCGACGCGGGTGGTATAGGCCTTGACGATGCCCAGCACGAAATCGATGGCATTGGGGCCGACCCCCACCCCCGTCGCCGCCTGCCCGGCGATCACGTTGGACGAGGTGACATAGGGATAGGTGCCGAAATCGATGTCCAGCAGGCTGCCCTGGGCGCCCTCGAACAGGATGCGCTTTCCGGCGCGGCGCAGGTCGTTCATCACCTTCCAGACCGGGGCGGCGTATTCGAGGATGGCCGGGGCGATGGCGTTGAGCTGTTCGAGCAGCGCCGCACGGTCGATCGGCTCCAGCCCCAGACCGGCGCGCAGCGGGTTGTGGTGCATCAGAGCGCGGTCAACGCGCAATTCCAGCGTTGCCGGGTCGGCAAGATCGGCGACGCGGATCACCCGGCGGCCGACCTTGTCCTCATAGCAGGGGCCGATGCCGCGGCCGGTGGTGCCGATCTTGGCCTTCGATCCTGCGGCACTGGCCTCGCGGGCGCGGTCCAGTTCGCCGTGATAGGGCATGATGAGCGGGGTATTCTCGGCGACCATCAGCGTTTCGGGCGTGATGACCACACCCTGTTCGCGGATCTTGGCGATCTCGCCCACCAGATGCCAGGGGTCCAGCACCACGCCGTTGCCGATCACCGACAGCTTGCCGCCGCGCACCACGCCCGAGGGCAGTGCGTTCAGCTTGTAGACCTTGCCGTCGATCACCAGCGTATGGCCCGCGTTATGGCCCCCCTGGAAGCGGGCAATCACATCGGCCCGCTCAGAGAGCCAGTCGACAATCTTGCCTTTGCCTTCGTCGCCCCATTGAGCGCCTACGACAACCACGTTGGCCATGACAGGAGTCCTTCCCCGGTTTGGTGAAACCGTGCGTTCTATAGCGATGCCTGCGGCGCAGCGAAACACCCTTTTGAACATCGGGGCTGCAACGGCCACTGGACAGGGCGTCGCGGGCTTGGCACCAATCGAGGATCTGATTGAAAGGATTTTTCCCATGACGTTTCTTGTCCGCTGGCTGATCGCCTTCGTCCTGCTTGCCGCCACCTGGAATCCGACGCCCTGGAACTTTGTCCGCTGGGTCAGCGACAATGGCACCGCGCAGCTTCCGGTATCGGTGCTGCTGGGGCTGGTGCTGCTGATCGGCTATGTCATCTATCTGCGCGCCACCCTGCGGTCGATCGGGCCGATCGGCATGGCGCTGGTCGCCGCGGTGTTCGTGGCGCTGATCTGGGTGCTGATCGACTGGGGCGTGCTGGGCACCGAGAATTCGGCGCTGAACCAGTGGCTGGCGATCCTGGTTGCCTCGCTGGTGCTGGGCATCGGGCTGAGCTGGTCGATCTTCCGGCGCCGAATCAGCGGCCAGGCCGATGTGGACGACGTCGATCAGGAATGATCGCTGACGGGTGCGCGGGGGCAGTCGGTGCCGCCGCGCGCCCGGCCACCCGGCCAAAGGGCTTGCACCCCTGTGAGCCTGCGCATAGATAGGCGCGAACCGTTGAAAAGGCCGTCCCATGCAGAACGTCGTGCTGATCATCCACCTCCTCCTGGCGCTGGCGCTGATCGGCGTCGTGTTGCTGCAGCGGTCGGAAGGTGGCGGTCTGGGCGGCCTGGGTGGTGGCGGCATGGGGCCGCAGGCCGGACGCCCGCCGCTGACCGGGCTGGCCAAGCTGACCTGGGGCTTTGCCGGGGCGTTCATCATCACCTCGGTGGCGCTGACCGTGATCGGCGCGTCGAACTCGGCCGAGACCTCGGTGCTGGAACGTCTGGGCGTCGAAACCCGGTCGGCCCCGGCAGCGACCCCGGCCACGCCGGATGTGCAATTGCCCGACCTGCAACTGCCCCCCGCCGGCGATTCCCCGCTGCTGCCGCCCCGCAGCGAATAAGCCCTCAATATTTTGGGGCCCCGGTCCCGTTTACGCAGTATGTTGCGTCCGTATTGCGGAACGCCGGGAATTAGGCTATGGCTCGACTCCCGTGATCCGTAGATTCCGACGGCGACGAACACGGGAGTTTCCAACATGGCGCGCTATGTTTTCATCACCGGCGGTGTGGTGTCGAGCCTTGGCAAGGGCTTGGCCTCGGCCGCGCTGGGGGCGCTGTTGCAGGCCCGCGGTTTTACCGTCCGGCTGCGCAAGCTGGACCCCTATCTGAACGTCGATCCGGGCACGATGTCGCCGTTCGAACACGGCGAGGTTTTCGTCACCGACGACGGGGCCGAGACCGATCTGGACCTCGGCCACTACGAACGCTTCACCGGCGTTCCGGCCCGCAAGACGGATTCGATTTCCTCAGGGCGGATCTATTCCAACGTGCTGGAAAAGGAACGCCGCGGCGATTACTTGGGCAAGACGATCCAGGTGGTTCCGCATGTGACCAATGAAATCAAGGACTTCCTGCGCATTGGCGACAATGAGGTCGATTTCATGCTCTGCGAGATCGGCGGCACTGTCGGCGACATCGAGGGGCTGCCGTTCTTCGAGGCGATCCGCCAGTTCATCCACGAACGCCCGCGCGGCCAATGCATCCTGATGCATCTGACGCTGCTGCCCTATCTGGCGGCCTCGGGCGAGCTGAAAACCAAGCCGACGCAGCATTCGGTCAAGGAATTGCAGAGCATCGGTCTGGCGCCCGATGTGCTGGTCTGCCGGTCCGAACATCCGATCCCGGCCAAGGAACGCGAAAAGATCGCGCTGTTTTGCAACGTGAGGAAAGAGGCGGTGATTGCCGCCTATGACCTCAAGACCATCTATCAGGCGCCGCTGGCCTATCATCATGAAGGGCTGGATCAGGCGGTGCTGGACGCGTTCGGCATCAATCCGGCGCCGCGGCCCAATCTCAGCCGCTGGGAAGACGTCATGGACCGCCTGACCCATGCCGAGGGGCAGGTGCGGGTGGCCATCGTTGGCAAATACACCCAGCTTGAGGACGCCTATAAGTCCATCGCCGAGGCGCTGACCCATGGTGGCATGGCCAACCGGGTGCGGGTGCGCGCCGAATGGATCGACGCCGAGATCTTTGAGCGCGAAGACCCGGCGCCGCATCTCGAGGGCTTCCACGCGATCCTGGTGCCCGGCGGCTTTGGCGAGCGCGGCACCGAGGGCAAGATCCGCGCCGCGCAATGGGCGCGCGAAAAGAAGATCCCCTATCTGGGCATCTGTCTGGGTATGCAGATGGCGGTGATCGAGGCCTCGCGCAATCTGGCCGGCATCGCCAACGCGGGCTCCGAGGAATTCGACCATGAGGCGGGCGCCAAACGGTTCGAACCCGTGGTCTACCACCTCAAGGAATGGGTGCAGGGCAACCATCTGGTGGAACGCAAGGTCGGTGACGACAAGGGCGGCACCATGCGGCTGGGCGCCTATGACGCGACGCTCGACCCGGAGTCGCTGGTCGCCCGGGTCTATGGCGGCACGCGGATCGAGGAGCGCCACCGCCACCGCTATGAGGTGGACATCCGCTACCGCGACAAGCTCGAGGCCTGCGGGCTGCATTTTTCCGGCATGTCGCCGGATGGGCGGCTGCCCGAGATCGTCGAGCACCGCGGCCATCCCTGGTTCATCGGCGTGCAGTTCCATCCCGAGCTGAAATCGAAACCCTTCGCGCCGCATCCGCTGTTCGCCGATTTCGTGCGCGCGGCGGTCGAGGTGTCGCGGCTGGTGTGACGGGGCAGGGGCGCGGCTCGGGGGCATCGAGCCCCCTCGCCGCGCGCGGGGCCAGCCCCGCACCCCGCCGGGAGGATTTTCCATCCTCCCGGACCCACCTGGAGGATATTTCAGGCACAAAGTTGGGACAGAAAAAGACAATTTGAATAAAATTGTCTGATGTCCTGCCCCGCCAACTTTGCGCTTCAAATATCCTCAGGGGGGTGAGGCCGTCAGGCCGAGGGGGGCGCGAGCGCCCCCCTTCTTTCTTACGCCCGTTCCAGCGCCGCGACGATCTGGCCGAAATCGGCGGCCTTCAGCGAGGCGCCGCCGACCAGTGCGCCGTCGACATGGGGGAGGGCAAAGATCGCCGCGGCGTTGCCCGGATTGACCGAGCCGCCATAGAGCAGGCGGATGCCGGGTTCCGGGGCCCGTTCGCGCAGGAAGCCATGCACCTCGGCGATCTGCGCCGGGGTTGGCGTGCGGCCGGTGCCGATGGCCCAGACGGGCTCGTAGGCGATAACGCTGTTGTCGGCCGTCGCCCCCGGCGGCAGCGAATCCGCCAGCTGGCCGCCGATCACCGCCAGCGTCTCGCCCGCGTCGCGCTGCGCCTCGGTTTCGCCGATGCAGACCACCGCCACCAGCCCGGCAGCCCAGGCCGCCCGTGCCTTGGCGGCCACGGCCCCGGAGGTTTCGCCATGATCCGCGCGGCGTTCGGAATGGCCGAGGATGACATAGGCCGCGCCCGCGTCGGCCAGCATCCCGGCGGCGATGTCGCCGGTATGCGCGCCTTTGGCCTGTGCGTGGCAATCCTGTCCACCCAGTGCCACCGCGCTGCCCGCCAGCGCCTGCGCCATCGGCGCCAGCAGCGTGGCCGGGGGGCACAGCAGCACATCGACCGACGGGGCCGGAAAGGCCGCTGCCAGCGCCTGTGCCTCGGCAAGCTGGGCGCGCAGCCCGTTCATCTTCCAGTTCCCGGCGGCCAGTTTGCGAAGCGTCATGCGTATCTCCCCGTTTGGCGCGAGTTAACCCGATCCGCGGTCCGGCGCCAAGGCTGGACGCCGTCGCACCCTTGTCCCGGCCCGCCAAAGGGCGAGATTCTGTCCTGGCGGGTGGCATGCTTCCTTGTCCCCGCCGCCCCATTTGCGCTAACGATGCGCACGAACCAGCGACGAGGTAGCCAAGATGCCGCATTACCGTTCCCGGCGATCCACCCACGGGCGCAACATGGCCGGGGCCCGTGGCCTCTGGCGGGCCACCGGCATGACCGATGCCGATTTCGGCAAGCCGATCATCGCCGTGGTCAACAGCTTTACCCAGTTCGTGCCGGGGCATGTACACCTGAAGGATCTCGGCCAGATGGTCGCCCGCGAGATCGAGGCGGCGGGCGGTGTGGCCAAGGAATTCAACACCATCGCCGTGGATGACGGCATCGCCATGGGCCATGACGGCATGCTCTACAGCCTGCCGTCGCGCGAGCTGATCGCCGACAGCGTCGAATACATGGTCAACGCCCATTGCGCCGATGCCATGGTCTGCATCTCGAACTGCGACAAGATCACCCCCGGGATGATGATGGCGGCCATGCGGCTGAACATCCCGACGATCTTTGTGTCCGGCGGACCGATGGAGGCCGGCAAGGTGCAGGTCGGCGACCTGGTCAAGGCTGTCGATCTGATCGACGCGATGATCGTCGCCGCCGATGACAGCTATACCGACGCGCAGGTGGACGAGTTCGAAAAGAACGCCTGCCCGACCTGCGGTTCCTGTTCCGGCATGTTCACCGCCAATTCGATGAACTGCCTGGCCGAGGCGATGGGGCTGGCGCTGCCGGGCAACGGCTCGATGCTGGCGACGCATGCCGACCGCAAGGAAATCTTCCTCGAGGCCGGGCGTCGCATCGTCGAGATCACCAAGGCGCATTACGAACGCGACGAGCCCGGCTATCTGCCGCGCGAGGTGGCGACCTTCCGCGCCTTCGAGAATGCCATGAGCCTCGACATTGCGATGGGCGGCTCGACCAACACGGTGCTGCACCTGCTGGCGATCGCCTATGAAGGCAAGGTCGATTTCACCATGGACGATATCGACCGGCTCAGCCGCAAGGTGCCGGTGCTGTGCAAGGTGGCGCCGTCGGTCGCCAACGTGCATATGGAGGATGTCCACCGCGCGGGGGGCATCATGGGCATCCTGGGCGAGATGTACCGTGGCGGGCTGCTGCACGGCGATGTGCGCACGGTGCATTCGGGCACCATGGCCGAGGCGATCGCCACATGGGACATCAAGACGGCCAACGATCCGCGGGTCGATGAATTCTACCGCGCCGCGCCGGGCGGGGTGCGGACCACGCAGGCGTTCAGCACCCAGAATCGCTACAAGGCGCTGGATGCCGACCGGCAGACGGGGGTGATCCGCACCGTCGAGGACGCCTTTTCCAAGGACGGCGGGCTGGCGGTGCTGTTCGGCAATATCGCCGTCAACGGCTGCATCGTGAAAACCGCCGGGGTGGACCCGTCGAACCTGACCTTCACCGGCCAGGCCAGGGTCTACGAATCGCAGGACGACGCGGTGAGCGGCATCCTGACCGGCAAGGTGGTGGCGGGCGACGTGGTGGTGATCCGCTACGAGGGGCCGCGCGGCGGGCCGGGGATGCAGGAGATGCTCTATCCGACCAGCTACCTGAAGTCGAAAGGGCTGGGCAAGGCCTGCGCCCTGCTGACGGACGGGCGCTTTTCGGGCGGCACCTCGGGGCTGTCGATCGGCCATGCCTCGCCCGAGGCCGAGGAGGGCGGGCTGATCGGCCTGGTCGAAACCGGCGACCGGATCGAGATCGACATTCCGAACCGGACGATCCATCTGGCGGTGGAGGAGGCGGTGCTGGAAGCCCGGCGTGCCGCCAAGGGGCCGCTGCCCTGGAAGCCCGCCGCCCCGCGCAAGCGGGAGGTTTCGACCGCGCTCAAGGCCTATGCGATGCTGGCCTCGTCGGCGGCGAAGGGTGGGGTGCGGATCCTGCCGGAGGGCGAGTGAGGGCTGTCCCATCGTGGGACAGGGGCCTAGGCCCAAGGATATCAAGGGCTTGCCCTGAGCGATTCAGGAATCGTTAAGGCCTGAGGCGGTTTCGCCCGCGTTGCCCGCTGCCGCGGGCGCCTTGGGCGACCCACAGAAGGGGGGCGCTCGCGCCCCCCTCTTTGCGTGCCGCAAATTCACCCCCCTGAGGATATTTGCAGCGCAAAGTTGGGGCGGCGGGATTCAGGACAATTTGAATCAAATTGTCTTTTTCTACCCCGTCTTTGCTCTGAAAATATCCACGGGGGGGCCGGGGGGAGCGTGCTCCCCCCGGGCGGGTGCGGGTGGCAACCCGCGCGGCGCGAGGGGACTCGATGCCCCCGAGCGCCGCTTTCCCTGTCGCTATTCCGCCGCCTTGCCCGCGGCGTCGAACCGGGCCTTGAGCGTCTCGACATCGTCGAACTTCACGCTTTCGCCGCAGCCGCAGGCCTCGGACACGTTGGGATTGCGGAACTTGAAGCCGCTTTCCAGCAGGCCGACCTCATAGTCGATTTCGGTGCCGAACAGGAACATCTGCGCCATCGGCGCGATCAGCACCCGGGCGTCGCCCTGCTGGACGATCTCTTCATGCGCCGCGACCTCGTCGGCGAAATCCATCGTGTATTCCATCCCGGCGCAGCCGCCCTTCTTGACGCCGATGCGCAGGCCCAGCTTGCCCTGCTGCGCCATCAGCCTTGCGACATGGCGTTCGGCGGCGGGGGTCAGCGTGACGGGGGATTTGCCGGGGATGCCGAACATGATGCTCACATGAATCCGAGTTCGAGGCGGGCCTCGTCGGACATCATGTCCATGCCCCATTGCGGATCGAAGGTCATGTCGATGTCGACATCCTTGATCCCCGGGACGGCGCTGACGGCATCCTGCACCCAGCCGGGCATCTCGCCCGCCACCGGGCAGCCCGGTGCGGTCAGCGTCATGACGATCTTGACGGCGTTTTCGGCGTCGAGGGTGATGGTATAGACCAGCCCCAGATCGTAGATATTGACCGGGATTTCCGGGTCGAACACGGTTCGGCAGGCTTCGACCACGCCCTCATAGAGCGGGTGATCGACCGTCGAGGGCGCGATCAGCGGGGTGCCTTCGGCGGCATGGGCGGTGGGCGCGGCGTTCATGGTCCCTCGGTCGGTCTAATTCCTGAGGGAAGATATAAGATTTCGAAACCGGTGCGTAAAGGGGGGCGCGGGTTTCAGCCCGCGGGGCTGCCCGGATCGCCGTGCAGGGCCGGGTCCATGAAATGGCCGATCATGGTGCGCGTGGCCTCGGCATAGGCGGCCTCAAGCGGCAGGTCGAGATGCGCCAGGGTGCAGGCGCGCCCGGCCTCGGACACCGGCGTATAGCGCCGGGCGAGGGTGCGGGCGAGGCCGGTGACATGCGCCGCCAGCCCGTCCGCGGGCAGCACGGCGTTGATCAGCCCCGCCGCCAGCGCCCAGTCGGCGGATTTCTCGTCGCCCGACAGCATCAGCTCCATCAGCGCCTTGCGCCCCAGGCTGCGGGATACCGCCACGCCGGGCGTGGTGCAAAAGCCGCCCCGCCGGATGCCGGGCAGGCAAAAGCGCGCCTCGGGCGCGGCAAAGGCGAGGTCGCAGGCGGCGACCAGTTGCAGCCCGGCGGCGGTGGCGATGCCTTCGACGCGGGCGATGCTGGGGCAGCGGTGGCGGCCGATGCCCAGCATCAGCGCGGCGCAGGCCTCGAATAGTTCGGTCAGATAGGCGAGGCCTTGGTCGGCATCCTGCCGGTGGCGGGCCATTTCCTTGAGGTCATGCCCGGCGCAAAAGATCCGCCCTGGCCCGTGCAGCACGATGACGCGCACCGCCGGGTCGCTCTCGGCCCCGGCATAGGCGGCGCGCAGCGCGGCGATCAGGGCCAGCGACAGCGGATGCGCCGGGCCCGCGCCCAGCGTCAGGGTCAGCACGCCCTGGTCAAGCTCTTGCGTCAGCAGATCGGTCATGGCGCGACCTTGCCGGGCGGGGAAGCGGCTGGCAAGAGGCGCCGTGGCGCGCTAAAGCAGCGGCGAAAGTGAGGTCGGCGATGACAGAGCGGTTTTCCTTTACCCTGAACGCCACCGATGGCGTGGCGCGCGCCGGGGTGATCCACACCCCGCGCGGCGAGATCCGCACCCCGGCCTTCATGCCGGTCGGCACGGCGGGCACGGTCAAGGCGATGATGCCCGAATCGGTGCGCGCCACCGGGGCGGATATTCTGCTGGGCAACACCTATCATCTGATGCTGCGGCCCGGGGCCGAGCGGATCGCCGGCCTGGGCGGGTTGCACCGGTTCATGAACTGGGAGCGGCCGATCCTGACCGATTCGGGCGGGTTTCAGGTGATGTCGCTGGCCAGCTTGCGCAAGCTGACCGAGGAGGGGGTGCGGTTTTCCAGCCATATCGACGGCTCGAAGCATCTGCTGACGCCCGAGCGATCGATGGAGATCCAGCGCCTGCTGGGGTCGGATATCGTCATGGCGTTTGACGAATGCCCGGCCCTGCCCGCCGACGAGGCGCGGGTGGCGGCGTCGATGCATCTGTCGATGCGCTGGGCGCTGCGCTCGCGCGAGGCCTTCGGCGACCGGCCGGGGCATGCGCTGTTCGGCATCATGCAGGGCGGCGTCACGCCGGAGCTGCGCGAGGAATCGGCCAAGGCGCTGGTGAAGATCGGCTTCGAGGGCTATGCGATCGGCGGGCTGGCGGTGGGCGAGGGGCAGGAGGCGATGTTCGGCGTGCTCGATTACGCCACCGGGTTCCTGCCCGACGACCGGCCGCGCTATCTGATGGGCGTGGGCAAGCCCGACGACATCGTCGGTGCGGTCGAGCGCGGCGTGGACATGATGGATTGCGTGCTGCCGTCGCGGTCGGGGCGCACCGGGCAGGCCTGGACCGGGCGCGGGGCGGTGAACCTGAAGAACGCCCGCCACCGCGACGATCCGCGCCCGCTGGACGAGGATTGCGCCTGCCCGGCCTGCCGCAATTATTCGCGGGCCTATCTGCATCATGTGGTCAAGGCCGACGAGATCATCGGCTCGATGCTGCTGACCTGGCATAACCTGCAGTATTATCAGGATCTGATGCAGGGGTTGCGGGACGCGATCGCGGGCGGGCGACTGGCGGATTTTGTGGCCGGTTTCCATGCCTTGCGGGCGGCGGGGGATATCGAGCCGGTGTGAACGCGCGCGGACGGTGCGTGCAAGCACGCACCCTACGGGGCGGGGCTGTAGGGTGCGTGCTTGCACGCACCGTCGGGCAGCCGCCTCACATCTTGCGGATCTTCAGCCGGGTCAGCCGGTTTTCGACCCGTTCCGCCACGGTGAAGCGGAAGCCGTGGAACTGGAACACCTGCCCGGCCTCGGGGATTTGCTGGGCCTCGTGGATCACCAGACCGGCGACGGTATTCGCCTCGTCATCGGGCAGCGACCAGTCCATCGCCCGGTTCAGGTCGCGGATCGTCATGGCGCCGTCGATCTCGATGGCGCCGCTGTCGAGCCGGGTGATCGGGTCTTCGGTGGGGATGTCGTGTTCATCGACGATCTCGCCGACGATTTCCTCCAGAATGTCCTCGAGCGTGATGAGCCCCAGCAGCGCGCCGTATTCGTCGATCACCAGGCCGAAATGCCGCCGCTGTTGCAGGAACTGGCGCATCTGTTCATCGAGCGGCGTGGTGTCGGGCACGAAATAGGGCTCGCGGGCGACGGCGGCGATGTCGATGCGCGCCACGGCGGCGAAATCGCCACCGGCCTCTGACACCACGCGGTGCACCTCGCGCATCAGGTCGCGGACATGGATCACGCCGACGATGTTCTCGGGCTCGTCCTTCCAGGCGGGCAGGCGCGAATGCGGGGAATTCACGCTCTGGGCGATGATCTCGGCGGGCGGGGCGTCGATATTGACGGTTTCCAGCAGCGAGCGGTGCAGCATCACCTCTTCGACGGTGCGCGACGACAGGTCGAGCGCGCCGAGCAGGCGGTCGCGGTCTTCCTTGTGCACCGTGCCCTCGGAATGGCCCAGCGCCAGCGTTCCGGCGATTTCCTCGTGATAGCTGAGCACGGCGCCATCGGGATCGGTTCGCACGCCGAACAGCGCCAGAATGCCGCGCACCAGCAGCCGCACCGCGCTGACCACCGGGGAAAACACCAGCACGATCAGCCGGATCGGCGTGGCGACGCGGGCGGCGGCGGCCTCAGGGTTGGTGATGGCATAGGTTTTCGGCAGCACCTCGGCAAAGACCAGCACCAGAATGGTCATGATGAGCGTGGCAAAGGCCACGCCCGAATCGCCGAACAGCCGGGTGAACAGCGCCGTGGCGAGCGAGGCCGAGAGGATGTTGACGAGGTTGTTGCCCAGAAGCACCGAGCCGATCAGCCGCTCGCCGTCTTCGGTCAGGCGCAGCGCCCGCTCGGCCCCGATCGAGCCCCGGTCAGCCTGCGAGCGCAGCTTGGCCCGCGACGAGGCGGTCAGCGCGGTTTCGCTGCCCGAAAAGAACGCCGACATCACCAGCAGCAGGATGATCGCGCCCGTGGTCAGCCAGAAGGCCGTGTCAAGATTGGTCATCATCATGGGTTCCCGAATTCGGCCCTATTTAGGGGCGCGGAGGGCGTCAGCGCAAGGCCGCCCCGGGTAACAGAAAAACGACACCCCCGCAGCCGGGAGGCCTGCGGGGGTGCGGTGTGACGGCGGCGATCGGGGCTGACGATCCGGCCGGGCCGGCCTCAGCCGCCCCAGGTGCGGACCGGGCCGCAATCCATATGCGTGAAGTTCGAGCGCGAGTAGCGGCCGACGCCACCGGCGCTGCAGGCGGCCGCGGCGCGGGCGACCTGGCTGACCGAGCGGGCGTTGAGGCGCACATCGGCGGCCTGGCCGACCATGTGGCGCGAATTGCGGGCGACGCCCGACGAGCGCGAGCGCAGCATGGCGTTGGTTTCGGGCGAGCGGTAGCCCGACAGCAGCATATAGGGTTCGCTGACTTCGAGGATGTTGTGCGCGGCGGCGAGGATATCGAGGGTGCGCGTGTCGATGCGGTGTTCGCTGTTGTTGCGCCAGTCGCGGAAGAAGCGGTTCACCTCGGCCAGGACTTCGGGGATGTAGTCGCCATCAACCCAGTAGATCGTGTCCAGCGTTTCGCCCGTGCGGGCGGCGTACATCTTGAGGCGGCGAATGTCACCGGCACCCCGGTTGAACGCAAAGGCCTTGGACATCGTGGGGGCGGCGGTTACGGCGGTCGCGGCAAAGATGCCGAGCAGGGCGCGCCGGGAAAACCCGGTCTCAGCCGAAGAAGTCATTCTGGTCCTGTCCCATCCCAAAAAGATACGTCGTGCCTTGGCGGCTTGGCTTCATTTTGCTTCCCTTTCCGGGTTCCACGGCGGCGGGCGCCGGGGCCAGGAGAGGCAAGAAGTCACGAATATTTCGCGTCTGATGCTTCTATGCCACAACCCTTTGCCTGGCCCAAGTCCTGAGTCGCCCCCCGGACCGCTTCGGCGCCAAAATAGGCGGGAATCTGCTGAAATCCGGTTAAGGTGACAAATTTATATGTCTTAACATAAGGTTGCAAAGCGAAGCTCACGCGGGTTTCCGGCGCCTGCGGCGCGCGCAGGGTGCAAAAACCGCGGGCAGTTCGCGCGATGATTGACCGCTCGGGGAACCGGGGCCGGGGTTTTGGCGTTCACGCGGGAATCACGGGGGTCTCACGATTGTGAATCGACCCGGAGTCTGCGATTTTGGCACTATACTCAGTGAACCCCGCCGCGCGCCCGCGCGACACACGAGGGGCATGGACAGTGACAGGAGAGGCAATATGACCAAAGCGGCACCGACGACACCGGGAATGCGCGCGGCGCTGATGGCGCTGGGTCTGGGCATGAGCGGCGTCCTGCCGGGGGTGCTGGCAACGGTCGCGCCGCAGGCGGCTGTAGCGCAGCAATTCCCCGCTTTCCGCCAGGCACTGGCCGAAGGTGTGGCCGAGAACCGCGAACTGGCCGGTTTCTACCGCGAGCAGGGCTATAGCGCGGTCTGGACCGGGGCCGAACACGCGGCGCGGCGCACGGCGCTGGTTTCTGCGCTGAGCCGCGCGGCCGAGCACGGCCTGCCCGCCGAACGCTATGATCTGCCGGGGCTGCTGGCGGCTTTCGGATCGGTCGAGACCGAGCGCGACCGCGGCCTGCTGGAGGCGCGGGCCTCGATGACCTTTCTGCAATACGCCCGCGACATCCATTCCGGCGTGCTGGAGCCCAATGATCTGATCGAGGACATCGTGCGCGAATTGCCGCGGCCCGATCCCGCGGTGCTGATGCGCGATTTCGCCGCCGCCGAGCCGGTGGGTTTCATCCGCAACCTGGCGCCGACCTCGCCCGAATACGCCCGGCTGTTCCGCGCCAAGAGCGAACTCGAGGCGGCCATCGCCAATGGCGGCTGGGGGCCGCGCGTCGAGGCGGGCAGCCTGCGGCCGGGCGACACCGGCGCCGCCGTGGTGCAATTGCGCAACCGGCTGATCGCCCTCGGCTTCATGCCGCGGGTCGCCACGGCCAGCTATGACGGTCTGATGCAGCGCGCGGTGCAGGAATTCCAGGAATCGGTCGGCATCACCGCCGACGGCGTGGCCGGAAACGCGACGATCCAGGCGATCAACGTCGATCCCGAGCAGCGGTTGCGGTCGGTGGTCGTGGCGCTGGAGCGCGAACGCTGGCTGAACATCCCGCGCGGCGACCGGCATATCTGGGTCAACCTGACCGATTTCGTCGTGCGCATCGTCGATTTCGATCAGGTGACGTTCGAGACCCGTTCGGTGGTCGGCGCGCGGTCGACCCAGACGCCCGAATTCTCGGACATGATGGAATACATGGAGATCAACCCGGACTGGACGCTGCCGCGGTCGATCATCGGCGAGATGTGGGGCGCGCTGTCGTCGGGCGGGGCCGGGCATCTGCAACTGATCGACGGCGCCGGGCGGGTAGTGCCGCGCGAATACGTCGATTTCGCCGCCTATACGCCCAATTCCTTGCCGTTCGAAGTGCGCCAGCCGCCCGGGCCGGGCAATGCGCTGGGCGAGGTGAAATTCCTGTTCCCGAACCAGTATGCGATCTATCTGCATGACACGCCCTCGCGGTCGCTGTTCGCCAATCCGGTGCGGGCCTATTCGCATGGCTGCATCCGGCTGCAAGACCCGCGCGACTTTGCCTATGCGCTGCTGGCGGTGCAGGAGGATGATCCCGTGACCTATTACCACGCGATCCAGCGCACCGGCCGTCAGACCCGGGTGTCGCTGCTCGATCCGGTGCCGGTGCATCTGGTGTACCGGACGGCCTATACCTCGGTCACGGGGCGCATGAACTACCGCGCCGACATCTATGGCCGCGACGCCCGCCTTTATGACGCGCTGGTCGGCGCCGGGGTGGAAGTGGGCGCCTGAGCGCGCTACACCGGGCGGGCGCCCCGCGACGGCGCCCGCCCGGAGGTTTCCTGACATGCCGCACCGCGTCTGTGACATTGCCGCCGCTCTGGGGGCCCGGTTCGACGGTGCGGGCGATCTGACTGTGACCGGCGCTGCGGAACCCGCGGCGGCCGGTCCTTTCGATCTGGCGATGGCCATGGACCCGCGTTATGCCGAGGGTCTGGCCAAGGGCCGCGCCCGCGCGGCGATCCTGTGGGAGGGGGCCGACTGGCAGGCGCTGGGCCTGCAGGCGGCGATCTTTGCCCCGCGCGGCCGTCTGGCCATGGCGCGGCTGACGCAGGTGTTCGATCCCGGCCCCGGCCTGCCGTCCGGCATCAGCCCGCTGGCCGCCATCGACCCGACCGCCGAGATCGGCGAGGGCGCCAGCATCGGCCCGTTCACGGTGATCGGCGCCGGGGCGCGGATCGGCCCGCGCGCGCGGATCGCCGAGCAGGTGTCGATCGGGGCGCGGGTGGCGATCGGCGCCGATGCCTTGATCCTGGCCGGGGTGAAGATCGGCGCGCGCGTCACCATCGGCGACCGGTTCATCGCCCAGCCCGGCTGCGCCATCGGCGGCGACGGATTCAGCTTTGTGACCGAGGAAACCTCGCGCGTCGAGGCGGCGCGCGCGACGCTGGGCACCCCCGGCGAGACCAAGCCCCAACCCTGGCAGCGCATCCATTCGCTGGGGGCGGTGACGATTGCCGACGATGTCGAGGTCGGCGCCAATTCGACCATCGACCGCGGCACGATCCGCGACACGCGCGTCGGCCGGGGCACCAAGATCGACAATCTGGTGCAGGTCGGTCACAATGTGGTGGTGGGCGAGGATTGTCTGCTGTGCGCGCAATGCGGTGTCGCCGGGTCCACCCGGATCGGCAACCGGGTGGTGCTGGGCGGGCAGGTCGGCGTGGTGGACAACATCTTTGTCGGCGACGATGTGGTGGTCGGCGGCGGATCGGTGGTGAATTCCAACGCTCCGGCGGGGCGGGTGCTGATGGGCTCGCCCGCGGTGCGCATGGATCTGAACGTCGAAATTTACAAAGCGCAGCGAAGATTGCCAAGAATCCTTGCGCAATTCGCCGAGCTTCAGAAAACTGTCAAGAACCTGGTGGACAAGGGGCCGGGCGGCGAGCCTTGATCAGGAGATGACAGGATGGACGGCACGTTCTTGACCACACGCGATGACCTTCATTATCGGGTTGTCGGAATCCTGGCGGCGCAGGCCCTGCGCGAGCCGACGGGACTGACCCCCGAGATGACGCTCGAGAGCCTCGGCATCGACAGCCTCGGCATGGCCGAGATCATCTTCGCCATCGAGGAGAATTTCGACGTGATGGTTCCCTTCAATGCCAATGATCCGGCCGCTGCGGGCATCGACCTGCGCAGTGTCGGGTCGATCTGCAAGGCCGTCGAGGCGCTGGTCGGCGCCCGGCAGGGCTGAGCGATGGTCCGGCGTGTGGCGATCACCGGGGCGGGCAGTGTCAACGCCCTGGCCCGCGACGTGCCGGGCACCTTTGCCGCGCTGACGGCGGGGCGGGTGGCGATCGGTCCGATGCTGTTCGAGGATGTCGAGCGGCTGACGGTCCAGATCGGTGCCCAGGTCAGCGGCTGGAACCCCGAGGCGCATTTCGCCCGGCAGGAGATCGCGCTCTATGACCGCGCCGTGCAATTCGCCTGCGAGGCGGCGCGGCAGGCGGTGGCGCAATCCGGGCTGGCGCTGACCGCCGACGAGGCGCTGCGCGCCGGGGTGGTGATGGGCACCGGCGGCGGCGGGTTCACGACCATCGATGACAGTTACCGGGCGCTTTATGCGCAGGGCAAGAACCGGGTGCATCCCTTCACCATCCCCCGGCTGATGCCCAGTGCCGCCGCCGCCCATCTGGCGATGCGCCACGGGGTCAAGGGCCCCTCGTTCACGGTATCGACCGCCTGCGCCTCGTCGAATCATGCGATGGGGCTGGCGTTCCAGATGGTGCGCTCGGGCGCGTCGCCGGTGATGCTGACCGGCGGCGCCGAGGCGACGCTGTGCTATGGCGGCGTCAAGGCCTGGGAGGGGTTGCGCGTCATGTCGCCCGACGGCTGCCGCCCGTTCTGCGCCAGCCGCAACGGCATGGTGCAGGGCGAGGGGGCGGCGGTTTTCGTCTTTGAGGACCTGGAGCGGGCGCAGGCCCGCGGCGCGCCGATCCTGGCCGAGGTGGCGGGATTCGCCATGACCTCGGACGCGGCCGACATCGTGCTGCCCGATCCCGATGGCGCGGTGCGGGCGATGCAGGGGGCGATGGCGGATGCCGGGATGGCGCCGGCCGAGGTGGGCTATATCAACGCCCATGGCACCGGCACCGCGGCGAATGACCGCTCAGAGGCGCAGGCGATTCGCCGGGTGTTTGCCGCGCCGCCGCCGGTCAGTTCGACCAAGTCGATGCACGGGCATCTTCTGGGCGGCGCCGGGGCGGTCGAGTTGCTGGCGGTGTTGCTGGCGCTGGGCGAGGGGGTGATCGCCCCGACAGCGGGCTGGCGCGAGGCCGATCCGGCGGTGCTGGACCTCGACGTGGTGCCCAACGAATCGCGCCGCGCCCGGGTGGACGCGGCGCTGTCGAACGCCTTTGCCTTTGGCGGCATGAATGCCTGTCTGGCCCTGCGCCGGGCCTGACAGGCGGCGGTCTTACTGCCCGGCACGCGCCGCGGCGGCGGCGGCGGCGAGGCGGGTCTGCAGGTCGTCATAGGCGGCGGTGAACCCGGCCAGCGACACGGTGATCTCGACCGGGCGGTCGATGGCGATGAACGGCGCGATCATCACCGTGGCGGTGGTGCCGGCCTTCATGCGGTCGATCTCGTCGGCGGACATGCCCATGCGGACGACGCAGCCGACCACGGTGCAGACGCGAAAGGCCTCGACCCGCATGTTTTCCTCGGTGCCGATGCGGAACCCGAGGCCGGTCGGCAGGAAGGTTTCCAGCGGCGTGGTCACGGTGGCCCCGGCGGCGAATTCGGCCCCCAGCGGCAGGGCGGCGATGCTGATCTCGGCGATCGGCGAATTGGTGTTGTCGCGCAGCAACTGGTACATTTCGCAAGACTGCGGCTGGCCCTCGATCTCGGGCGAGCAGACGATCTGCCAGTCGCGGTGGGTCGCGGCGATGACCGGCTCGGCCTGGTCGTTGGGGGTGATGACGGGGGCGTCGGCGGGCGGGGTCGCCGTGTCCTGGGCCAGGGCCGGGGCGGTGACGATCGCGGCGCCGAGCAGGCCCGAAACCAGGGTGGAACGGAACGTCATGGAGGCATCCTCTGGTGCGTGTCGGTCGCCCATGGGCCTAGCACGAAGCCGCGCCCAAGTCAGGGGGAAATGCAGCGCCACGCTGCCCTGCGGCAAAAAGCGAAAGGGGCCCGCAAGCTGGACCCCTTTCGACTTTTTTATACTCCCTGTCGGACTGGCCGACTTATTGACATGGACGCTAGGCACAAAACCCACAACCGTCAACAGGAAATCGGCAAGCGGCAGGCAGGCGGGGCCGCGCCGGACCAAGCCGCTGAATTGTGTCGCATTTTCGGGCAAGGCGCCGGTTTGGTCGGCGCCCGGGGAACGAGTCAGGCGCTGCGCGGGCGCAGGGCCAGCCAGATCAGCGCCCCGCCCGCCAGCACCAGAAACGGCAGCATCGCCAGGTTGACGAGCTGCCAGCCGGTCTCGACATCCGAGCCCGAGCAATTCATCAACTGCCCGGAACTGAGCGAGGCCACGGTGACGCCGCCGAACACGATGGCGTCATTGGCCCCCTGGATGCGGCCGCGCTCGGCGACGCTGTGCGACTTGGCCAGCATGGTCGTGGCACCGATGAAGCCGAAGTTCCAGCCGATCCCGAGCAGGATCAGCGCGACGAAGAAATGCTCCAGCTCGACGCCCATCAGCGCCACCGCGCCGCTGCCCGCCAGGATCACCAGACCCAGCGCGACGATCCTTTCGACGCCGAAACGGGCGATCAGATGGCCGGTAAAGAACGAGGGCGCATACATCGCCAGCACATGCGCCGAGACGATGTTGGCGGCATCGGCGGTCTGGAATCCGCAGCCGACCACGGCCAGCGGCGAGGAGGTCATCACCAGATTCATCAGCGCATAGCTGACGGTGGCGCAGATGATCGCCACCACGATGACCGGATCGCGCAGCAACTGGGCGCGGCTGCGCCCCTCGACCGGGGCGCCGCGCAGGGCGGGTTTCGCGGCGGGAATGTCGAGGAACACGAACAGCCACATGCCGATCAGGTTCAGCGCGATGACGCCGAAATAGGTGCCCAGGAACGGCACCACCATCGAATCGGCCGTCACCTTGACCAGTTGCGGCCCGATCACGGCGCTGAGCAATCCGCCGGCCATGACATAGCTGATCGCCTTGGGCTTGAACGCATCCGAGGCGGTATCGGTGGCGGCAAAGCGGTAAAAGCCCTGGCCCGACATATAGACCCCGGTGAACAGCGCGCCGATCAGGAACAACAGGAACGAGCCATAGAGCAGGCCCAGCGCGCCGATGGCGGCGCCGAGCGCCCCGGCCGCCGCGCCCAGCACGAAGCCCGCCCGCCGCCCCCGGCGCTGCATGAAGGCCGACATCGGCGTCGCCGAGAGCATCGAGCCCAGCACCGCCATCGAGATCGGCAGCGTCGCCCAGCAGGGATTGGGCGCCAGCGACTGCCCGGCCAGCCCGGCGACGGTGAAGATCATCGGCATCTGCGCGCCGAGGATCGCCTGCGCGCCGACGAGGACGGTGACATTGCGCCGGGCGCGGCGGTCGTCGGGGAGGGGGGCTGCGGTGCTCATGGCTCTGGCCTAGCCGGGGGCGGGGGCGAAGAAAAGAGGGAATCGTTTACACGCGAAACAGTTGCGACGGCGGGTCGCGGGGGGCGGCAGGGAAGGGGGCGGCGAGGGGAAAGGGGGGCGGCGCGGCTCGGGCCCCCCAGGGCGGGGGGCCGCTCGCCGCGCCGTGCGGGGCCAGCCCCGCCCCCCGCCCAAGGGACGCACGCGCCCCTTGGGGAACCCCGTGGATATTTGCCGAGCAAAGACGGGCGCGTGCGTTCAGCGCAGACCGATGCCCAGTTGCATCAGACCGCGCCGCACCGGCGCCAGCGAATAGAGCGCGTGCAGCGCCGCGGCGCGGGCGTCGCGCAGCGGGCGGCTGTCGATCATCGAGGCGCGGTTCAGCGCATCGACCCCGGCCAGTCTGAGCCTTGCCTCGGGCCAGCGGCGGCGGTGATAGGCGGCGAGCGGGGCGGCCTCGCCCAGGGTTTCGGGGCGGGCGAGGTCGATCAGCGTGGTCAGGTCGCCGAGACTCATGTTCAGGCCCTGCGCGCCGATCGGCGGCACCACATGCGCCGCCTCGGCCATCAGCGCCGTACGGGGCCCGTTGAACCGCTCGGCCAGTTGGGTGATGATCGGCCAGATCGTCAGCGGCGAGGCCTGTTCCAGCCATCCGAACAGCCCGCAGGAGCGGGTGTTCATCTCGGCCTCGAAGGCTGCGCGGGGCAGGGCGCGCAGCCGTTCGATTTCGGGCCCGGTCTCCATCCAGACCACGGCCGAGCAGGGTTTGCCCTGGTGATCGGGCAGCGGCACCAGGGTGAAGGGCCCGCCCGAGCGGTGGATCTCGGTCGAGACATTGCCATGCGGTTCGGGGTGGGTGACGGCGAAGGCCAGCGCCTTCTGGCCGTAGCGCGTGGTGGAAACCGGGATCCCCAGCGCCTTGCGCACCGGCGAGTGGCGGCCGTCGGCGGCGATCACCAGCCGGGCGGCGATGCGGCTGCCGTCGGACAGCGTCACCAGCGCCTCGGATTCGCGCGCCGTCAGGCGGGCAAAGCCGGTGCCGGGGCGGAAATCGACAGTCGGCAATTCGCCCAGCCGGGCGACGAATTCGCGCCGCAGCAGCCAGTTGGGCAGGTTCCAGCCAAAGGGTTGCGCGCTGACATCGGCGGCGTCGAAATCATGGGTGATGCGGGCGACCGGCTCGGCGCCACCGGCATCGACGATGCGCATGACCTGCAGGGGCATGGCGTGGGGCTCCAGCCGTTGCCAGAGGCCCGCCGCCTGCAGCACCGGGATCGAGGGCTGCAGGAAGGCGGTGGTGCGCAGATCGGCGCCGGGCAGGGTGGCCTGGGTCACGGGCGGGGCAGGATCGACGCAGATCACCGAATAGCCCGCGGCGCCAAAGGCCGCCGCAGCGGCAAGCCCTGCCACGCCGCCGCCCGAAACCAGCACATCCACCTGTTGCCGCATTCTCGCCTCCGCGCTTTGGGCGATCTCTAGCGCAAAGCCGCGCCGGGGGCGAGGTGGCAGCCGGTCGCGGCCTAACCGCGGCTGATGGCGATCAGCACGACGATCATCAGCGGCGCGGCGACGACAGCGGGCAGATACAGCGCCGGCAGGCCGAAGAGGGTGATGGCGATGCCCCAGACCGAGACCAGCGCCAGGATCAGATAGAGCGGGTAATCCGCGTCGCCCTCGGCCCATTCCCGGGCGATGGCGCCAAGGATCGGCAGGCGATAGGCGAAGGGGGTCGTCGGCATGTCGGCGCTGGCCATTGCTGTCTCCGGGATAAAGATTTTCACCGGATATGCCTTTGATCCGGCCGCAGGGCGATCCGGCGTGATGCCGCAGCGCGGCAATCGGTCGCGCCGCCCGCAACTTTGCGCTCCAAATATCCTCAGGGGGGTGAATTGGCCGCAGGCCAAGAGGGGGGCGCGAGCGCCCCCCTTCTTGTGGGTCGCCCAAGGCGCCCGCGGCAGCGGGCAAC
>JAANMY010000580.1_pt1 | contig 50801 bp, 41 predicted proteins | sample 7279691 | NCBI WGS metagenome assembly JAANMY01 (sample SAMN14094543, study PRJNA606508) | bioreactor metagenome | isolation source: A lab-scale SPAN reactor treating ammonium-rich wastewater day 388 | place: Ireland: Galway | collected 2018-02-07 | reverse complement strand
GGAGGCGCGGCGCCGGCTGTCGCGGCCTGGGCGGCCGCGCGGCTGCGCAGCCGCGCGCCGCAGCCGGCGCAGATCAGGTAGCCCTGTGCGTCGGGCTTGGCGGTGATGGGGGCGGAGCACTTGGGACACTTCATCGCTGCACTCTCGTCCCGGCCGTGTTGGACGCCCGCCTGGCCGGAGGGACGGTCTCGAGTATACGCGCGCGGCACGGGCGCGGGAGCCGCGGTAGAGTTGTGCCCCCATGGCCTTCGAGCCCGCGGGGACCGGCCGCCCGGCTCCCGCTTCCCTGTTCGCCCGCCGGCCCGAGCTGCGCCTGATGCTGCTGCGCGCGGCCTGGCCGCACGCCGTCGGCCCGGAGATGGCGCGGCGCTGCGAGCCGGTGGCGCTCGAGTCCAACGTGCTCCGGGTGCGGGTGCCGGACGCCGCCTGGCGCCGGGCCGCGATGAAGAACGCCGGCACGGTGCTCGGCCGGCTGCATGGCCTCGCCGGCAGCCTCGCCCCGCGCCGGCTCTCGTTCTTCGAGGAGCCGCGCGCCGCCGAGCCGGCAGCACCGCCCCCGCCGCCGATCCCGCCCGCGCCCGACGCCGTCGCGCGCGCCGCGGAGGCGATCCCCGACCCCGAGCTGCGCGAGCGCTTCCTGCGCTCGGCGGCGCTCCACCTCGACTTGTCCTCGCGAAGGAGACCTCATGCGTGAAGCCGTGATCCTGTCCGCCGTGCGCACGCCCACCGGCAAGTTCCTCGGCAGCCTCAAGGGCTTCCCCGCGACCGCGCTGGGCGCGATGGTCGTCAAGGAGGCGATCGCCCGCGCGGGCGTCGCCGCGGACGACGTCGACGAGGTCATCATGGGCAACGTCGTCTCGGCCGGCCTCGGCCAGGCGCCCGCCCGCCAGGCAGCGATCCGCGCGGGCCTGCCGCCGAAGGTCGGCGCGTTGACCATCAACAAGGTCTGCGGCTCGGGCCTGAAGGCGGTGATGCTGGCATCGCAGGGCATCGCCACCGGCGACGTGGAGATCGTGGTCGCGGGCGGCATGGAGTCGATGTCGAACGCCCCGTACCTGATGCTGGGCGCCCGCGAGGGCCTGCGCCTGGGCCACGGCCAGATGAAGGACGCGATGATCCACGACGGCCTGTGGGACGCCTACGCCGACTACCACATGGGCTGCACGGGCGAGATCGTCGCTGAGAAGTACGCGGTGACCCGCGCCGAGCAGGACGAGTACGCGCTGCGCTCGCACCAGAAGGCGATCGCGGCGATCAAGGAAGGCCGCTTCGACGCCGAGATGCTGCCGGTGCCGCTGCCGCAGAAGAAGGGCGACCCGGTGCTGTTCAAGCTCGACGAGTCGGCGCGCGAGGACACGACGCTGGAGGCGCTGGCGAAGCTGCGACCCGCGTTCAAGGAGGGCGGCACGGTGACGGCGGGCAACGCGCCGGGCGTCAACGACGGCGCCGCGGCGCTGGTCGTGACCTCGGCCGAGCGCGCGGCAGCGCTGGGCCGCAAGCCGCTGGCCCGCGTCGTCGGCCAGGCGACGGGCGGCGTGGAGCCGTCGCTGGTGATGATGGCGCCCGTCGAGGCCGTCAAGAAGCTGTGGGCGAAGACGGGCTGGGGCCCGAACGACGTCGACCTGTTCGAGATCAACGAGGCGTTCTCGGTGCAGGCGATCGCCGTCACCCGCGAGCTCGGCCTCGACCCGGCGAAGGTCAACGTCAACGGCGGCGCGGTCGCGCTCGGCCATGCGATCGGCTCCAGCGGCGCCCGCATCCTGACGACGCTGCTGTACGCGCTGCAGGCGCGCGGCGGCAAGCGAGGCGTGGCCACCCTCTGCCTCGGCGGCGGCAACGGCGTCGCCCTCGCGGTCGAGCTTCTGTAGACCTTTCGGACCCTCCAGGAGAATCCCATGAGCAAGATCGAAGTGGCCGTCCTCGGCGGCGGCACGATGGGCAACGGCATCGCGCAGGTCTTCGCGCAGCACGGCCACGACGTCGTCCTGCGCGACCTGTCGGCGGACATCCTCGACCGCGCCAGGGCCAACATCACGAAGAGCCTCGGCAAGCTGGCGGAGAAGGGCAAGCTGACGGCGGAGGAGCGCGACGCGTCGCTCGGCCGCATCCGCTTCGACACCGACCTCGCCGCCTGCGCGCGCGCGGGCCTCGTCGTCGAGGCGGTGGTCGAGAACCTCGAGATCAAGCTCGGCATCTTTCGCGACCTCGACGGCCTGACCCCGCCCGACACGATCCTCGCCTCCAACACGTCGTCGATCTCGATCACCAAGCTGGCCGCGGCGACGAAGCGCCCCGACAAGGTGATCGGCATGCACTTCATGAACCCGGTGCCGCTGATGACGCTGGTCGAGGTGATCCGCGGCCAGGCCACCTCGGACGCGACGACCCAGGCGGTCTTCGAGCTGTCGAAGGCGCTCGGCAAGACCCCGGTCGAGGTCAACGACTACCCCGGCTTCGTCAGCAACCGCGTGCTGATGCCGATGATCAACGAGGCCATCTACTGCGTGTACGAAGGCGTCGCCACCCCGGAGTCGATCGACCAGGTGATGAAGCTCGGCATGAACCACCCGATGGGCCCGCTGACGCTGGCGGATTTCATCGGCCTCGACGTCTGCCTGGCGATCCTCAACGTGCTGCACGACGGCCTCGGCGACCCCAAGTACCGCCCCTGCCCGCTGCTCAAGCGCATGGTCGACGCCGGCTGGCTCGGCCGCAAGAGCGGCCGCGGCTTCTACACGTACTGAGCGGGAGCGGAGCCGAGGGGGCCGGTCGTCGCCCGGTCCCCCGCCTCGCGCCCCGTCGCAGCCGGACACGCGGGATCGTTCACGGCCAGGTGCTACGATCACCCCGTGGATCCTGCGGAGCCTGCCGCGAAGGCGCGTGGCGACTGGCCCATCCGCCGGTTCCGGCTCGGCGAAGAGCCCGGCGACGACCAGAGCGTCGCGTCGACTCCCGAAGAGCGCCTCGCGATGATGTGGCCTCTGGCCCGCGAGGTCTGGCGGCTGTCCGGGCGCGAGATTCCCGACTACCCGCGCGAGGCCGCTCCGGGCCGCGTGGTTCGCAGTGGCCGACGATAGCCCGGTCCTGAACCGGGACTTCGTCGATGTCTTGCGGGCACTGGGCGAAGCCGGAGCCCAATTCGTCGTCGTGGGCGCGTACGCGATGGCTGCGCACGGGATCCCGCGAGCGACTGGCGACATCGACATCCTGGTCCGCCCCTCCCCCGACAACGCCCAGCGAGTGCTGACGGCGCTGCGCGCTTTCGGGGCCCCCGTCGACGCGCACGGCGTCACCCAGGAGGATCTTTCCACGCCGGGCACCGTCTACGAGATCGGCCTCCCGCCCCGGAGGATCGACGTCCTCACCCAGATCAGCGGGGTCTCGTTCGACGAGGCGTGGGCGGACCGCGTCGTCTGCGGGCTCTCGGGCCTCGAGTTCCCCGTGCTGAGCCGCGCGGCACTCGCCCGCAACAAGCGGGCGGCGGGCCGGAGCAAGGATCTCGTGGACCTCGAGTTGATCGAGGCGCAGGAGCCACGCCGGACGGACTGACGTTCGACGGCAGCCGAGCCGGGGCGATTGCCGGACGCCGCGCTCGAGGCCGGCCTCGGCCGGGCCGCGGGGTCCCGCGAGGCCCGGCTGCAGGGAAGCTCGGTTCTACGCGGGCCGGCCCAGCGACTCGAGTCGCTCCAGCGTGTCGGGGTACTTGCGCACGAGCCAGATCAGTGCGGCCGCCTGCTCGTTGGGCTTGCTTCGGCCCTGTTCCCAGCGCTCGAGGGTCCGTGGATTCACGCCGAGCCTGAAGGCGAACACCTGGCGCGACATCCGGAGCGCCTCTCGCGTCTCGCGGAGGACGCGAGGCTCGAGCTTGGGAACCACGATCGGCTCGATCTGGTGCGTCCGCAGCGTGACGCGGCTTTCCCGGTGCGTCCGAATCTCCTCGAAGCCCGCCATGACCTCCTGGAAGAGGTTCCGCTTGGGTGCCTTCCTGGGCTTCGCCATCACCGCCTCCAGCGCAAGTACGGGCGCGCGGACTGGGCGTATTCGTCATCGGTCAGGTACTCCGGCAGGAGCCGCGTGAAGAGCGTGGCCTCGATGAACTCCACGCTCAGGCCATCGTACGCAAGTAGCGTATAGTCGTCAACGTTCGCCCCCCTTGTGAACGAGCATCGGGAGAGACCGGCACATGCTCGCCCCGGGCAGGACCGCGTCAGGTCCGGGCGCCCTACCCCTATCGTCCCCAGCGACACCGAGCCGTGGGCTGGCTCGACGTGCTCGTCGAGTTCGTGGGCCGCCAGGCCGGCGGCCTGGACGGCGGCCCGGGCGCGATCGAGGTGTTCTCCCGTGCGCACGAAGACCGCGATCTCGTTGGGCTTGAACCCCGCGGTGACGCGCTCGCCGATCCACGTGCGGGCCATCGTCGACTCCGCCTCCGCGGACCGCGCGACGTGGATCGTCGGCTCGGGGCCGTCGAAGAGGGGGTCGTGCCGCGCCGCTCTTCCGTGTTGCCGTCCACGTCCCGCACCTCTGGCGCCAGCAGCCGGTCCGCGCGGGCGCGGATCTGGTGCGAGGTGCGGTAGTTGATGCGCAGGGTCCGTGATCGGCCGCGCACGTCGACGCCCAGCGCCTTCCACGAAAACGGCTGCTGGAAGCCCGAGACGCGAGCCGGCCCGCCGAAGTCCTTCTCCACCGTCTCCCGCTGCGCCGGGTGCAGGAAGACGGTCCACTCCTCCCACGGGTAGTCCAGCGCGCGCTCTAGTTCCTCCACGCTGTCGACGACCAGGAACCGCCGCCGGGCATCGGGGTGCGCGAAGCGTCGGCGCGATTGAAGTCGCGGGCCTCGACCAGCGAGCGTGCACCACCCATGGAAGGGGTTCGGAGAACCCGGAGTCGGCCGACAGGACGTACAGGAAGATCTGAGGATTCATGGCTCCGGCTGGCTTCGTTGTCCGCCGGCCTTGGGCTCAGGGAGGCTGCCAGCGACTCGTGTCGAGAGCCAGGCATGGAGCAGGCCCGCCTGGAAGAACTGCACCGGGGGATCGAAGCCGCCGGCCTCAATGATGGACGCCACCCTCGTCGGCGGCAGAACCGCCACGTCCCTGGCGTACGCGGCGCGCGCCTGGTTCACCCGATCGAGAGAGAGGCCGGGACCCGCCATCACGGTCAGCCAGGCGCGAAGGAGGGGCTCGAAATCATCCGGGCTCGCGCCGGCAGCCAGGTCGGAGCTGACCAGAAGGCCACCGGGCCGGAGCCGCACGGCGATGTCACGGAAGAAGCGCGACCTGGCCTCAGGGTCCAGGATGAACTGCGATACCAGGAAACACGTGGCGGCGTCGTGAGGCTCGCCGATGGGCACCGCCTCGAGGAAGGACTCATGGAAGGTGCACCGCGATGCGATCCCCTCCCGCGCGGCCCGGCTGCGGCACACCTCGATCATCGAGCCCGAGGGTTCCACCGCCGTGAAGCGCCATCCGGGAAACCGTCGGGCGAGGTGGGCGAGCTCTGCCCCGGTTCCCACGCCCACGCAAAGGACGCGGGCATCGTCCGGCAGCGCGCCGCACAGCGCCTCGACCAGGAGATAGAGGCCTCCACGGATCGGCGACATCGCCTCCCATTGCTTGTCGTAGCCCTCGGCCTGCCGGTCGAACGTGGCGATGACGTCGTCACGCTGCATGACGATCACTCTTCTTCAGTTCGGAGCTCACAGGGTCGATCTGGCGGACCTCGTCCATCGGGTCCTCAACTCACGCGTCGCCGGCCGCAGGCGGGTTGCGGTCCCTCCAGACCGCCCAGGTGAGCGGGCCCGCCTCCTTGTCCGAGAGCGGGACGCCCGCCGCCTTCAGCGCCAGCTTGATCTGGCCGTGGTGGTAGCCCTCATGGAAGGTCAGGAAGTGGATGAGGTGGAGCGGATGGGCGAAGTCCTGATCGAACGCCCGGCCCGCAAGTGCGCGAGCCTGGACGGCTTCCCGAACCAGCCGTCCGCTCACCCGGAGCATCGCCTGGATTCGCTCGCCGTCAGGCTCGGGGTCCCACTCCCTGGTCGGCATCGACACCTCGATGTCCGCGCAGTTCTCCTGCACCGAGACCATCCGCTCGTGGTGGAGATGCGTGAGCATCTCGGCGACTGTCGGGCTGCCCGCACCCGCGCGCGCCTGAAGGCCACCCGGGGGCAACGCGCCCACGAGGTTGACGAGGACGGTGTTGTTGCGGTCCCAGGCCTCGAGCACCGCATCGAGGAACTCCGTGGCACGGTCGGACCGAGAAGGGTTGTTCATGGCCGATCACGGGTCCACGAGGTCGACGGGCACAGCGAAGGGTCGGTTCCCGTGGTCGAGGGCGGAGGGATTCGGACCCCGAGGCTGTTGCCCCACTTCTCGATCTTGGTCTCCATGGACACCCCTGTGGATACGCACCGACCATACACGGCCTACACCCGGCGGTGTCCAACGCTCGCCGGCGTGGCGGTAACTCCTCGCGGTCCCGGTCCTTCGCGAGCGATCGCGAACAACCGCGCCTGATCCCGCCGGCCCCGACCGCCAGCCGGACGTCAGCCCTTCAGGTCGTCCAGGAACTCCGAGGCGGGGGCCGTGCTGGTGATCAGGAGGTGGTCGCGGGCGCGGGTGGCGGCGACGTACAGGAGGTGGCGCTCCGTGGCGTAGACCTCTTCCAGGTCCGAATCGTCGGCGACCTGCTCGATCCGGGACTGGAGCGGGACCACTTCGTCGTCGCACGCCATCACCACGACGGCGCGGAACTCCAGGCCCTTGGCGAGGTGCATCGTCCCCAGCGACACCGAGCCGTGGGCTGGCTCGACGTGCTCGTCGAGCTCGTGGGCCGTCAGGCCGGCGGCCTGGACGGCGGCCCGGGCGCGATCGAGGTGTTCTCCCGTGCGCACGAAGACCGCGATCTCGTGCGGCTTGAACCCCGCGGCGACGCGCTCGCCGATCCAGGCGCCGGCCATCGTGGACTCCGCCGCCGCGGACCGCGCGACGTGGATCGTCGGCTCGGGGCCGTCGAAGACGGAGATGGTGCCGCGCCGCTCTTCCGTGTTGCCGTCCACGTCCCGCACCTCTGGCGCCAGCAGCCGGTCCGCGCGGGCGCGAATCTGGTGAGAGGTGCGGTAGTTGATGCGCAGGGTCCGTGATCGGCCGCGCACGTCGACGCCCAGCGCCTTCCACGAAAACGGCTGCTGGAAGATGCGTTGCCCGAGGTCGCCAGCGAAGAACAGGCCGTTCGGCCGCCCGCCGGCGAGCGACGCCAGGAAGCGGAGCTGGGCCACGCTCACGTCCTGGGCCTCGTCCACGACGGCGAACTGGAACGGCGGCGTCGCCACGCTCGGAAGGTGTGCGGCCAGCGCGGAGTACAAGCCGGCTTCCGTGATCAGCCCCTGCGCTTCCAGCCCCTTGCGAACCCCGTCGAACACCGCCCAGAGCGTCTCGCGCTGCTTCTCCGGCAGCCGGGTCTTGCGCCCGAGGCGCGCCACATCCCGGTACTCGGGCCAACTCGCGAGCTGCCAGGCGTCGACGACCTCCGCCCACTCGGTCTCGAAGAAACGCGCCGTGAACCGGTGGCCCCCGACCTCCGCCGAGGCCTTCGCCAGGCGCGAGCGCACGTCGTCCGCCGACGCGAGCCGCAGCTTGCCCAGGTTCCGCTCGTACAGCCGCCTCGCGATCGCCCCGATCGCGTGAACCTCCAAGCGTTCGCCGAGCCTGGGCTCGTTCCCGACCAAGCGCCGCAGCTTCGTCCGCAGGGCGCTGGCGAGCGTCTCCGAGAAGGTGGTGAGCAGCACGCGGGCGTCCGGATGCTGGCGGGCGAGGAACACCGCCCGGTGCAGCGCCACGATCGTCTTTCCGGTGCCCGCCGAGCCCGAGACGCGAGCCGGCCCGCCGAAGTCCTTCTCCACCGTTTCCCGCTGCGCCGGGTGCAGGAAGACGGTCCACTTCTCCCACGGGTAGTCGAGCGCGCGCTCCAGTTCCTCGACGCTTTCGACGACGCGGAACCGCCGCTGCGCATCGGGGTGGGCGAACGGGTCGGCGCCCTTCTCCGGTGCCGGGGCCGGCCGCGGAGTCCCGCCGACAGCGACCTCCAGGAGCGCCTCGCTGGCCTCGGCCGGCAGGTGGCTGGCGATCTCGAGCACGTCATCCTCGGTCGCGGCGCGCACCTGCTCCAGCCATTCGGCCGGCACTCCCCACCCCAGCAACTCGTCGTCCGAATGGCGCGCGAACAGCGGTGGCTTGCGCGGCCGATCGGCGGCCACCTCGACGTAGCGGGGGACGGCGATCTCCTCGACCCGCTCCCGCACCTCGACGAGTTGCGCGGCGCCCGTGCGCGGGTGGGTCTCCAGGCGCCGCCGCTCGGCCCACTGGTACGCATCGTCGTGGTGTCCGACGTAGGCCAGCAGGAGGTTGGCCGCCCCGTCGCGGTGGACGATCAGCCGGATGTCGCGCGAGACCCGCAGCGACCAGAAGTTCTTGTCCCGCGCCTTGTCGAGCTTGTGGAACTGCAGCCCGGGCGACGCCGGGTTCATCTGGAGGTCGAATGCCGTCGTCTTGACGGCCTTCTGCTCGTCCCCGGTGAGCCGCCCGAGGCTGTCCGTGAAGGTGTCAGCGATGCGGAAGTTCATGCCGGCGGTTCTGCTACCGGTCGGGCGTTCCGTTGCGGTTCATGTCCCCGAGATCCTACTACTCCCCCTGGTCGGACCCATGGCGACGCTGGCCCTGGATACCTTGCCGCATGTCGATCCACTTCGATCCCCTTCGGCTGCACGGGCCCTGGGCGGAGGGTTTCGTCCTGGAAAGACAGCACACGCTCGCCAGTCGCCACATCGGTGACGATTCCTTCGGTCACCCTCAGTTCGAAACCACGCGCAGTGAGCTGGGCGAACTGCTCAACCGCCTGAAGTACCGGGAGGACCGGACGGCCCTCGCCCCGATAGCAGAAGCCGCGGCCGAGTTCATCGGCTCCTGGGGCATCGAGTTCGACTGCCTGGTACCGATGCCGGCATCCCGGTCACGAACGTTCCAGCCTGTCACCGAGATCACCTTCAGCGTGGGTGCCCTTCTCGGGCGACCCGTGCTCGGAGCACTGATCAAGGCGCGCGAGACGCCCGAGCTCAAGGACGTCTTCGCAGCGGAGCAGCGCCTGCGCCTGCTCGAAGGCGCCATCGTCGCCAGCGCGGATGTCCAGAACCGGCACGTGCTCTTGCTCGACGACCTTTATCGGTCCGGAGCCACGGCCGCGGTCGCCACGAACGCGCTGCTCGCCAGGGGAGCTGCGCGGGTATATTTTCTGGCCATGACCAAGACGCGGGTCCGCTCGTGACGAGGGTCTTCCTGGGGGGATCGCGCGAGATCACTCGCCTGCCGCCCGAGGTGCGAGCCCGCCTCGACACGATCGTGAAGAAGGGGTTCGAGGTCGTCGTGGGCGACGCCAACGGGGTCGACAAGGCCTTCCAGCGTCACCTCGTGGAACTCGGCCACCAGGCCGTCATCGTGGTCCACATGGCGGGCCAGTGCCGAAACAACCTCGGCGCCTGGCCGGCACGAGAGGTGCCTGCGCCGCGTGGTGCCCGCGGCTTCGACCACTACGCGACCAAGGACCGGGCCATGGCCGAACTCGCGGACTACGGCCTGATGGTCTGGGACGGCAAGAGCCGAGGCACGTTCACGAACGCCGTCAACCTGTGCCGGATCGGCAAGATCGCCGTCGTTTGGGTTGCCCCGCTGTCGGCATTCCAGACGGTCCGGTCTCGCCGGGACCTCGAAACGCTCGCCGCGGCCGGGGAGCCCGCGAAGGCCGCGACCTTCGCTGCCGCCCTGCAGGTCGAGCTACCCAGGGCCGTCTGACTCCGCGACGACGGTCAACGCCGCGCGCGCCTGCTGTTCTCGAGATCCTTCCCACGACTCCATATCCTCAGGCTCGGCTGCCCTCCTCGAAGAACACCATGTCGATGACCTTGGCCCGCGTGTACGTCAGGCTCGTGGGCTCGCCCGTCTCGTACGCCAAGGTCGGCTCCCGGTAGCGATCCACCTCCGAGGAGTGGCGGCGGTAGAACTCGCCGATGGCGGTCAGGCTCTTGGCGCCGAAAGTCCACACCTTGAACCCACGCTTGAAGTAAGTGTCGAAGGCCGGAACAGCGCCGCAGGTACCGAGCAGGATCTTGGTGACCAGCGTGTCCGAGGCGTCGCCGCCGAGCGCTCTTCGGAGGCGGCGAGCCGTCTCGAGGATCATCGGCGTCCCCTCGGCGTACTGGTCGACGTCCATGCCCCACATCGTGCGGGGGGCGCTCGCGATCTCCTGGATCACCCGCTGGAGATACCTGGCACTGTGCTGAAGCAGGTCCGTCGAGCCCCGGAACATCCCCCAACTCGCCAGGTAGAACCCGAGCTGGAGGCAGGAGGTCTGCATCTGGTCGCGCGCGACCAGGCGCCGCGGCTCGTCGCGGAAGGACTGGAAGTAGTTGAAGCAGTAGTCGAATGACGCATAGCGGGCCTCGGGCGTCCGGCTCCGCAGGTACCTCTCGGCGTTCCTGGCAATGCTCACCATCGTCCCCTCCTCACGCCTGGCCCAGCAGCTTCGCGAGCCAAGGCACGACTTCCGGGTACTCGTCGAGGTCCAACACGGACTCCTGTCCGCGGGCGACGACCTGGAGGTGAACGGCGTCACGTGCGCGCGCTGGCGTCCAGCGCTCGTTGGCGTCGTGGTAGGTCAGCGCCCGGCGACCGCGAGGCCGGAAGGCGGCCGGCAGGAGCCATTCGGACGGCCCCCGAGCGTCGGGGCTTGTGAGCCGGCGCTGCGGCGAGGCCGAATCGAAAACTCCTGCGCCGAGTCCGCGGAGGACCGGGCGGCCGGGTAATGAGAGGTTCGCATCCGCCACGTAGAGCGTGTTCGTTGGATCTGCAGAGCGGTTCCAGTGCGGATGGTCGGAAGCCCACGCGAGCCTCGCTGCACGCTCCGCCCTCGCACGGTCGACCTCGACCACCTCGCCCACCTGCAGCCAGCCCCAGACGTGATGTTCCGGCGGCCCTGCCCACCCCAGGTCGTCATCGACGCTCCGGAAGAGTCCCCAGAAGAGGAACACGTCGCCCGCGCCCACCTGCTGTTTCCGCAAGTGACCCTGCGCGATCCCGCACTGACCCAGCGACGGGCGCCAGCCGGCCGCTCGCGGGCGTGCCTCGTGCCGCAGATCGGGGTCGAGGTGGGCACGATAGTCCGCTCGCACGCGGCCGCGGCTCAGCCGGGCGACGAGGTCGCCGACGTTCCGCCCGTTCCAAGAGAGGTCGGAGTACCTCGCGGGCGAACGCCGGTCCGGGATCGGCAGCGAGAGCATCGAGCCATCCGGGAAGATCGGACTCGGGCACCCGCCGCTGCCCGAATCGAACCCCTTGCGGCTGAGGATCAGCCGCATCGACCTCGCGGCTCGGACCACGAGTTCTCGTCGACGGGTTCCGACCCCGGGCGGAGCCCGTCGCCGGTCCCATGGGGGCTACGTCGCGAACGGACGCTCCTCCGCCCCCAAACCCCCAACGGCCATCGTCGCGGCCGACCGTGAACGCCCTGCGGCAAGGAGTCGAGGAAGGCCACCAGGTCGGGAACCGCCGCCTGCGCGAACACGCGGTGACCGCGAGCGGGCATCCCCACCCCGTGGAACTCCGGCCATTCGCGCGCGGCGTCCCCGTAGTAGGCGAAGCGATGGCTGACGAGAGCGTTCCGCCCGCCCAGGTCGGTGCGCTTGGTGACCGGGTTCTCCTGGTCGCGAGCGTCGTCCCAGTGGCACGAAGAAACCTGCCGGAATCTCCCGTTCGCCAGCGGCTCGTAGCAGTTGTCGCCGCGACGCTGGAGAACGTCGTCCGGGCACCACGGCGTGGTCGCTTCGACCTGAAGCGGGAATCGCGCCAGTAGTGGCACTCTGCCACGGCCTGACGCCGCGCCTTGACTCCCAGCTGCTTCGCACGAGCCTCGCCGTAACGGTCCCGGGCGTTCATCCGGGTCTTGAGGACCGGGATGCCGGAGGCACTCCGGGCGTCGGCGCGATTGAAGTCGAGGGCCGGGTCACCGGCCCGCGGTTTTCCGGGCCCCTTTCTTCTTCGGTACCGCCTGAGCTTCTGCAGGCTCGGGCCGGTACTCCCCCGTGAAGTAGGTCCCGGTCTGAACAAGACGGCCGTCCTCGTCCGTGACGGTCTCCCGGCACCACGTGGCTGCCGGGTCGTCACCCGCGACCACTCGTCCCTGGTTGTCCATGAACGTGCGCTTGGTGGGCACTTGCTTCCTCGGTCCTTCCGCATGTCTTCGCGCTGGAGGCCGCGTTCGTAGCTCAGTCGAGGTGCCTATTGAACACTGCCACGACGACTCGGTCGAGTGACGTTGCGTTGAAGTAGATCCTGTCGATATGCCGTCGGATCTTGGTGTGCCAATCGCAGGTGATCGTCTTGCCGTTGATCACGACGTCTCGCTGCTTCATCGCGGCAGTGTGGCGCTTCGTATTGCCACTCTCGCCGCTAGCATCAATGCCATGTGCGCCGAACCGTGCTTGCTTGACAGATGCGGGATCGGCTGTTCCCAGGATCTCCCTGGCATGGTCGTTCAGGACGGCCAGGTGCCTGGTGACCTTCTCCCGAACGGTCCCGTACGCTTCATCGAAACTGCCGAAGTGCGTCCCCTCCCGAACGAAGATGATTCCAGGAAATGCGAATCGGGCATTCTCGAAGTAGGCTTCCTCATCGAGTCCCTCGATGGCAGGCACCGAACGAAAGAAAGCCAACACGTCGGACACGTTCGCGATGAAGTGAACGTCGACGCTAGAGCCGTCGGCGTAGGTAAGCGCCAAAACGCCCGAGCGGCCCTTCTCGGGAGATAGGCACGCGGTCGCGTGACCTGCCCGGTTCTGGTGTCCAGCCGCGGCCATCGACGCGCCCGCGGCAGCGCCGTCGGGCAGTACCGGCATGAGGGATAGATCGGGACCGTCCCAGGCTGAATCCCAATCGGGCGTCCGGCCCAGTACGACCTGGAACGCCAGGGCTACCTCGCGATCCACGCCAAGTGCTGGATCGAAGAGCCACTCGTAGAGCCGGCTTGGCCCGACCAGTTCCTCCCAGATCGTCGAGAGCTTCCCTACGGGGTGGGGTCGAACGCTCTCTACGGTCACGACCAGATCCGCGAACGCCTGCGACGCCTGCTCTGCGCCACCGGACGCCGCATCCCGCAGCGTCACCTCGTCGATCAGGAAGCGGAAGGCGTCAGCCACGGCGGCGAGCCTTCAGGATCGCCGCCAAGTCCTTCTCGGACTGATCGAAGAAGTCGGCCGGTGCAGCGGTCAGAGAACCGCGCGCGGAGATGCCGATTCTCTGAACGGCCACCCCGTCATCGGTACAGGAGAAGAACTGGACAGCGATGTCCTCAGGGCGGAGCGGGCTGCCCGAGACCGCCGCCACCCGCAAGCCGTTGAGGAAATGATCGCTATGGGTCTCCACGACGACCTGGACGCCTGACGCCGCCACTCCAGCAAGGAACTGGGCCACCCCAGACTGAGCCTTCGGATGCAAGTGCGCCTCAGGGTTCTCTATCAGGATCATGGACCCCGGCGAAGCGACAAGCCCCGCAACAACGATCGGCAGGGCGTAGCTCACTCCGAAGCCGATGTTCTGCGGCCGCAACCACTCCGTTGCCTGGCCAGTGCGTCGGAGCCTCACCGTAGCCGCGCTAAGGTTCGGGAAGGCCTGAGCTCGGAGTTCGATGCCGGGGACCAGTTCTTGCAGCCACGCCTCTACCTGCTTGGGCAGGATGGGCGGCGCAACGTCACCGTTGCGTCCTGGATGACAGACGCTTTCCCGCACAGGCAGTCGCCCGCCTCGCAGTTCGAGGACTTGAGCGACGTACTCTCCCTTGACGCCGAGGTTCACGGTGTCACTTGGCACCGATTCGAGAGGTTGGAGATCGCGCGGCCCGAGTCGCTCGGCCTCGAGATAGAGCAGTTGCTGAATTCCTGTCGGCGCTTGATCAGGACGCTCATCGACCCGGAGGGCGAGCGCATCGTCGGTGTCTGCCGAGAAGCGCCAGTGCGCCGAGCCCCACGAGCCTTCGGCTGACACGCCCATCGTGGGGGCCCGGAGGACATCGAGTGCCTGGCCGAGATGCAAGTCAAGAGGTCCATTCAGAGCGACGGAGCCAGTTCCGCTACTGGCAAGGTGTGCAAGAAGGATGGCCTGCACGAACGAACTCTTGCCGGCCCCGTTGACCCCGCAGAGCACGGTCATCGGCGCAAGTTCCAAGCGGTGCCCGGTGAGGCACTTGTAACCCGTGACTGTGAAGGTGCTGATCACCGGGCGTGCTCCTTGACGATTCGTAGTGCCACATCGAATCGCCTACGCACATTGCGCGCATCACCTGTCGAAACAGTGATCGAGTCGTTGTAGTCGCGCTCACGCATCGCTTCTCGAGTCGACTCGACGATCCGAGACCTTGACTCGCCTACCGCCCGCTCGTCGGCCACCCTCAGCGCAAAGCCCCACGATTCGAAGAGGGGCTTGTTGAAAGGGAAGAGGCGATCGTTGTCAGCGGGCCATTTTCGAAACGCGTGAGCACCGAACACCTGATGGGCGTTGCGCATCGCACGCTCGAACTCCGTTCGTAGGTTGTCGAGTGCGTGTTCGGGAACTGCCGTTTCGTCATCTAGTTGTCGAGCGGCCTGCATGAGGAAGGCGTCCATCGTTGAATCCTGAGGGTAGAGAGCAACATCCCCGAGCATCGCAAACGCAAGATAGCGAAGGATCACTTCGCGGTCTGCCATCCGGCGGTGGTGATGAACCTTTGGAGGCACTGCCAGCAGGAAGGGCTCTGATTCCGCCAACGACTTCAGGAACTTGCGACTACGCGTCCGCATCATGCTGTGTCGGATTTCCTGGGCGTTGAGGGGACTTCCCCCCGTGTTGATGCGCTTGAAGATGTCGAACTTGACCTGCTCGGGAGTCTGGGGATCGATGACGTTGGCGGTGATCTGGGTCTGATTCAGGCGCCGACGCCACTGGGGATCGAGTTCCTCGAAGAAGCAGCGATCCGCACTGCCCCTTGCTTGGGGAGTCTTCAAGGTCTCAACCTGAAGGTATTCAAGCGCCTTTAAGGTCAGGGGGAACTCGCCTGTCACGAACGCCTGAATCGTGCTCAAACGCTGGACGCCATCAACGACACTCAGGTTGCCTTGGTGATCCGCCGAAAAGTAGAAGGCCGGTAGTGGAATTCGCAGCAGCACCGACTCGATAAGGCGGACCCTCTGGGTAGCGCTCCATACGCGGTTGCGCTGAAAATCGGGCGCCAAGTCGATTCCGCCATCAGCGATCTCGTCGAGAATCTGCTTGAGCGAAAAGGACTTCGGGTCAACTCTGATCTTGTCTGGGTCGTAGGGGCGCACGGGGGGCTCGACATCAACCTCCTCCTCGACGCCTGTCGCTCCCTCCTCGTCGGCCTCCTCGATTGATGCGTAGCTGTCACGAGGCCAAGCTGTACCGAACACGTTGCGGACCAGAGTCTTGCCGTGAACTTCGGCAAGGGCCGCCCGAACCGCATCCTCATTTCGCCCGAGGAAGACAGCTATCGAGCGGACGGCGACCGGGTCGGAGCGGACTGCGGCAGCAGTATGGTCTGCAAACGTCTCTCCTGACTCCGTGTCCACAATCACAAGTTATCCCTCGCGTCAGGTTGCTCAGTTGCCAGGCCGACCTTGCCCATCGATCCTCTATGCAGTCGGCCGTCCGCGATTGTAGGCGGCTCCGCGGACGGAGTGAACAGCCCAGGAGAGCGGCGCGCCCTCGCGCGGTCCGATTGGCTCGGTCACGAAGACCCGGCTGTGGCGGGTCCGTCTGGCGCGCCTGCGTAGCCTACCTCCGACGTCGTCGACACCTACACCCGGAAGACTTTCATCACCTCGTCGCCGAGGTGGTTGATTACTTTGACCGCGATGCGGCCGGACTTGGGTTTAGGGAAGGGTCTGGATGTTGCGCTGTGGAGGGTTTGCCAGGCTTCTTCGTTGATCTCGGCTTTCAGGGTGGTCTTGAGGGCTGTGTAGGGGTCGTTGGCGCCGAGGAAGTAGGCGTGGCGGACGAAGAAGGATTCCTCGTTGTAGTCCGTGTCGAGGAACCAGCAGGCGATGCCGTCCGGGCCGTCGCTTCGGACTTCGCCCGTGTTGGGGTGGAAGACGTCTACGCCGTTGACCTTGACCTGGAGATGGTCGGCGTCCACTTCGATCAGGTCGATGTCGGGTTCGCCGAAGATGACGAAGAGGTTGCCCTTGCCCGTGTTCCTGAGGTCGTCAGCCATGTGGAGGTCTGCGTTCATCCGGGCCTTGAGGACCGGGATGCGGCCCAGCTTCGAGAACTCCGTCGAGTGGGCGTCGTAGTTGAAGGCGCAGGCTATGAGGACGTCGAAGCCTGAGTCGCCGGCCTCGCGGGCGGCGGCGACGAGGTCGGGGCGGGAGACGGTGCCGAACTCGGGGCCGATGAAGATGGCCGCGCGCTTCTCGGGGCCCGCCTCGTCATGACCCTCGCGGTAGCGGCCTTCCGCGCAGATCAGCTCGCCCGGCCAGGGGGTGAGCGACGTGAAGACGATCTTGTCCTCCTTGTGGGCCTGCTGGACGCCCGAGGTCTTCAGGTTCTCGAGGATCAACTGGGTGAAGCCGCGCTCCTCGCCGTACGGGCCGGAGCCGTCGGCGGCGCCGTCGATCAGCTCGTCGTCGTGGTCGACGCCGAGCACGCGGTGAGGGGAGAGGCTCTCGACCGTGAAGGGGCCGGCGACGCGGACCTTCGAGTTGTCCGTGTAGGGCTTGTCGTAGAGGTACTCGACGTCCGCCTTGGCCGCGATCGAGGCGTCGATCTCCTTCTGGCGGGCGATCCGGGACTGCCACCAGTCGGCGTGGAGCTGCTTCGCCTTCGCCGGCCACTTCTCGTCGGCCTCGTGCGGGATCTGCCACTCCTCCCAGGACTCGCCGAGCGCCTCGTTCAGCGAGGCGCGCAGCGGCTCCAGGTTCGCCTGCCACTGCTCCCAGATGATGTCGATCTCGGCATTGCCCACGATCGATTTCAATGTGATGTGGGGAATCCGCTCATACGTGAAGCCGTGCCGTACGCTGCCACTCACGGGCGAAGAGGATGGCGCCCGGCCAGTGATCTGCGCCTCCTTGAGCTGGCCTTCGCGAGAGTCGGCAAGCAAGTAGAACGGATGCCGGGCACCCATGATCCGCGTCCTTGCGATGGCGAGCGCCACGCGGGACGTGTCGATAGTGATCCAGCGGCGCCCCCACTGCTCCGCGACGTGCGCCGTCGTGCCCGAGCCGCAGGTCGGGTCCAGGACCAGATCGCCAGGATCTGTGGCGAGAAGGAGGCATCTTTCGACAACGCGGCGTGCGGTTTGAACCACGTAACGCTTGTCCTCACTCCATCCTGCGATCGCGGTGTCGTCCCACATGTTGCTGAGAGGTAAAGCCGGAAAGTCAGCCAAGAACCGGATGTAGTTCAAGGAGGTGGCCCGTACGTGAAGACGCCCGGCGCGATCGAGTCGCTGCATCCCAAGCGCGTTGGTCTTCCACCCTCCGGCGCCAGGCGTGAAGGACTGGCCGTGTCGCTGATAGGTGAAGCGAGTGGTCGCGCCCCCCGACTGTGAGGTGAGAATCTGAATCCGGAGCGAAGCGGCGTTGGTCTCGGGATCGGCGATTTCTGAGGCGCTGAATCGCCGGATGCCACCCTTCGAGTCCATACCGTAGGCGTACTCGTCAGCCCCACGCGTTTCATGGGACTTCTCGAGCAGGAGAGGCCGGAACTTCAGACTCTCCCGGCTTCTGGCGAACCAGATCAGGTGGTCGAAGGTACTCGGCAAGTGGGCCGATGTTGCGCCCGCGGTCTTCGTGAACCCAATCGTCCCAACGTGGTTCTCGTCCCCGAACACCTCGTCCATTACCGATCGCACGCGGTGCACGTTCTCGTCCCCGATCTGGACGAAGATCGAGCCGGATTCCGTCAGCAGGTCGCGGGCGACCGTCAGGCGGTCGCGCAGGTAGGTCAGGTAGCTGTGGATGCCGTCGCGCCAGGTGTCGCGGAAGGCCTTGACCTGCTCGGGCTCGCGGGTGATGTGCTCGGCGTTGCCGTCCTTGACGTCGCGGCTGGTGGTGCTCCACTGGAAGTTGCTGTTGAACTTGATCCCGTACGGCGGGTCCATGTAGATGCACTGGACCTTGCCGCGCAGGCCCTCGCGCTCGGCGAGCGAGGCCATCACTTGGAGCGAGTCGCCCAGGATCATGCGGTTCGTCCAGTTCTGGTCGTGGTGGTAGAAGTCGGTCTTGTCGACGCCCTCGGGCACGCCGTTGAAGTCGCCGAACAGGTCGATCTGGGCCTGGGTCTCCTTCTTCTTCTCCCGGGTCTGCCGCAGCAGGTCGTCGATCAGGACCTTGGGGTGGACCTTCTCCTGGATGTAGAGCGGCGGCGCCTGGACGACCAGGTCGCTCCAGTCCTGCTGGTCCTTGCCCCGCCACACGAGCTGCGGATCGAGGTCCCGGTTGCGCCGCTCGTAGGCGACCCGCAGCGGGTCGGCCTCGTGCTTGTGCAACACGGACTGGAACTCGGCGGTGGGAATCAGCCGCCGCTTCGCCTCCTCGTGCCGCAGCGCCTCGACCGTCTTCTCGGCCTTCTTCTTGGCCGCCATCAGCGCCCCACCCCGGCGATCACCCGACCGATCATCGTGTCGAACTCCCCCGCCACCTTCTTCTCGAAGTCCAGCTCCATCGTCCAGACGTCCGTCAGTTCGGCGAAGGCCCAGCGGCCGTGGGCGCGCAGGTGGTTGACGCCCGGGATCCAGTAGGTGTCCATCGTCGACTTCTTCTCCTTGGCGTCCTCGCGGCGGTAGCCCTTGATCTCGACGATCAGGCGCAGCAGGTCGTCGTCGCCGTGGCCGTCGTCGACCAGGACCAGGAAGTCGGGGCGGTAGCGGCGGGGCTCGCCCGCCATGCGGTACGGGACCTCGAGGCCGAGGTTGTGGTTCTTGACGTAGGCGCGCACGCGCGGGTGCTTCTCGAGCACGCGGCAGAACTCGGCCTCCCAGCCGCTGTCCAGCACGACCCAGTTGACGTGGCAGCGGCGTGAGTCGGTCTCCCATCGGTCGGAACGCGAGGTCGTGAAGTTGACGTGAGCCGTCGATCCGACCGGGTTGTAGGGGTCGAGAATGGCCTTGACCGGGCGCTCGCCGAGGAACGCGCGGTTGATCCCGGCCACGATCTTCTCGCACGCCATGTCGGCCAGAGTCTTGTACATGAGCTGCGCGGGATAGGTCCCGCCCTTGCACACGAGGTGGCCGCCCTCCAGCCACTGGCGGGCGATGCGCTTGAGCTGGCCGAAGTGGGAAAGGCGCGGGGAGCCGTCCTCGTCGCGCCACTTGGTCAGGACCAGGTGGGCGGTCAGCTCGTAGAGCACCTGGGACGGGCGGACGTCGCCCGTGTGGACGAGGTTGAGGTCGATGCGCTCGCCGATGATCCCGGAGTTCTGGGTCTCGGTGGCGCCGATCAGCTCGGGCGTCAGGACCAGCGTGGAGTCGGCGTCGAACTCGGCGCTCAGGCGATCGGCGGGCAGCTCGACGCGATAGCCCTCGACCCGGGGGAAGCGGATCTCCACGCCGTCGCGCTCCGGGCGCACGGCGTGGACGCGAACTGTCTCGCGCGGGGGCTGCGGCGGGGCGACGACGGGCTTGGCGTTGAAGTCGAACGGGATGCCGAGCACGTCGGCGTACTCGACGTCGAAGCGGCCCTGCTCGTTCAGCTCGTAGGACTGGCGGCGCAGGGCGCGGCCGATCACCTGCTCGCACAGGAGCTGGGTGCCGAACGCGCGGACGCCGAGGACGTGGGTGACGGTGTTCGCGTCCCAGCCCTCGGTCAGCATCGAGACGGAGACGACGCAGCGGATCTGCTCGCCCAGCGCTCCGACCTTGCCGACGGTGTTCATCACCTCGCGCAGGACCTCGGCGTCCGGGATGTCCTCGCCCTGGCGCTGGTCGCCGCTGCGCTCGACGCGCTCGCGCTTGAAGCGCTCCAGCTCGTCGGCGGCGGCCGCGCGGAACTGGTCGTCGAGGCCCTCGCCGGACTCGAGCTGCTCGGAGTCGATCAGGATCGTGTTCGGGCGCGGGAGCGGGTTGCCGTGCTCGTCGAAGTTGCGGAACAGCTCCAGGCGGCCGTTCTGGAGCTGGCTGCCGCCGTCGTCGTTCTGGCGGTGGAAGCCGGAGATGTAGTCGTAGACGAGCTTGGACGTGGAGGTGTTGTTGCAGACGACGATGAAGCAGGGCGGGACGCGGATGCCCTCCTGGCGCCAGCGCTGGAACGTCTTCTCGTAGTGGCCGTAGAGGGCCGCGAGCGCCGTCTGGAGCTGCGGAGGCAGGCTCAGCGGGTCGAGAGAGGCGGCCTTGCCTCTCCCCTTCTTCGGCATCTTGGTGCGGATGTGCTCCCAGAGGTTCCGGTACATCGGGACCTCGGCGCCGGGGATGTTGTCGGCGATCGGGACGCGGGGGAGCTTGACGATACCGCACTCGATCGCGTCCATCAGCGAGAAGTCGCTCATCGTCCACGGGAACAGCGTGCCCTCGGCGTAGCCCGAACCGCGCAGGAAGAACGGGGTCGCCGAGAGGTCGAAGACGCGGGCGACGCCGAGCTTGCGCTGCACGGTCTCGATGCCCGTGATCCACAAGCGGGCGGCCTCGTTGTTCTTCTCGGCTTCCTTCCGCTCGTCGCCCTTGAGGTCGCCCTCGTCCTCGTGGCTGGGTTTCTCGCGATAGCAGTGGTGGCCCTCGTCGTTGAGGACCATGACGTGCTTCAGGCCCATCAGCTCCGGCATCACGCGCTGGAGCATCTGGCCCTCGGTCTCCAGCGTCTGGAGGGCCTCGCCACGGCCCTGCAGCAGCGAGCGGCCGCCCTTGGACAGCTCGAGCCGCTCGCGGAGCTTGAAGGCGTGGTAGTTGGTGATGACGATCTTCGCCTTCTGCAGCTCGGGCAGGAGGTCGCCGGGGACCAGCTCCCGGCTCTGGTAGTAGGAGTTGAGGTCGTTCGGGAGCAGGACGTTGAGACGGTCCTTGATCGTCAGGCCCGGGGTGATGACCAGGAAGCCGCGGGTGAAGCGGCTGCTCTGCTTGCGGCGAACCGCGTTGATCGTCTGCCACGCGATCAGCATCGCCATCACGGTGGTCTTGCCGGCGCCGGTGGCGAGCTTCAGGGCCAGCCGCGGCAGTCCAGGGTTCGCCTCCTGGTTGGCGCTCTCGAGGTGCTCCAGGAAACGGCGGCCGTCCTTGAGGCCGGGGGCAACCTCGGTCAGCCAGATCGCCGTCTCCACCGCCTCGACCTGGCAGAAGAAGGGCCGGTAGCTGGCGAAGGCGTGCGTGCGCCAGTGGAGCAGGAGGCGCTGGGTCTCGGGGGTGACGCTCCAGTGAAGCGGGTTGGGAATGGCTCGCCAGGCGTCGACCTGCTTGCGCAGCTCGTTGATGACGGGGATCGGGTCGTAGCGCTGACGCTCGGTGCCGATGCCGGTCTGGTCGCCGAGGTCGAGGTCCTGCTGCTTCGGGCTCTTGACCTTGCGCGGCTTCGGGATCGGGGTGACGAACTGGGCCGAGCGGCGCTTGTCGAGGATGGCTTGCGTCGGCTGGCCGCGCTCGTCGAGCTCCCAGTGCTGAGCCGGGTACTCGTAGGGCGAGTTGAGGATCGGCGCGCGGAAGAACGCGTTGTCGTCGCCGCTCGTCAGGGGGCCCTCCTTCCCGTCGCCGGGGTCCGCCGCTTCCCACCGAATGTTGGGAAAATACACGAATTCAGGGGCATGTCAGCTACCGGACCGCTGGGCAGCGCGCCGCACGAGCAACGCGGCGAAGCCCGGGAAGAAGGCGGCGAACCACGCCGCGAGATGGAGCGCGTAGTCCGGACCGCCGGGGGCCGGGTTCGTCCAGATCCCCGAGATCGCGTAGAACCCGAGGCCCGAGGCGAGCGCCGCCAGGCCTCCGCGCCAGCCGAGGCGGCGCGGTCGGCGCTCGAAGTGGCCCAGCATCGCGTCGAAGGCGAACCAGAAGGCCATCCACGCCGGGAACATCGCCGTGTAGCGGAGGAGCGGAGCGAGCGCGTAGAAGAGTGCGGCGGCCGCGAGCCCGATTCCGGCGCCGGCGAACCCGCCGACCCGGCGCGCCTCGCCGGCCAGGCCAGCACCGCGCCAATCGCCGCGCACAGCGCGAGGCCGTGCAGCAGGCCGAACGCGACGCGGTGTGGCACCTCGAACCGCGCCCACACCCAGTCCCCTGCGGTCATCAGCAGCGCGATCAGCAACGCCCCACGCACGGCTTCGCGCAGTCCTTCCACCGCCCAACGATGCCCGCGCCGGCGTGGGCCGGCAAGCGGTCGATTTGGAGCCGGCCGGGACCCCGGGCTTACGATGCCCGGCAGGCGAAGGAGGAACATGAATCAGGTGCTGTCGCTCGTCGATCGGCTGCTGCGCGGGCAGGTCGTGGGCCCGGAACAACTGGCCACGGGCAAACTCGACGTGAGCGAGGGCGACCTCGCCAAGGCGTCGCTGGCGCTGGGAGCCAGCTACGGCGCCTTCATGGGGCTCTACGCCGCGCTCCAGGGCGGCGCGGGCGGCGCGCTGCAACTGGTCAGCTCGGCCGTGAAGGTGCCGCTGCTGTTCCTGCTGACGCTCGCGGTGACGCTGCCGTCGCTCTACGTGTTCTCGGCGCTGGCGCGCAGCCCGCTCGGCTTTCGCGAGACGCTGCGGCTGCTGCTGGCGGCGATCACGGTGAACCTGGCGCTGCTCGCGAGCTTCGGGCCAATCACGGGCTTCTTCACGCTCAGCACCGACAGCTACCCGTTCATGAAGCTGCTGAGCGTCGCCTTCTTCACGGCCGGCGGGCTGGTCGGCCTGCGCTTCCTGCGCGAGGCGCTCTCGGCGTTGCTGCCGAAATCGGACGGCGACAAGGCGGAGCACGCGCGCGCGGTGTTCCGCGTGTGGACCGTGATTTACGCCGTGGTCGGTGCGCAGATGGGGTGGATCCTGCGGCCGTTCGTGGGCAACCCCGGACTGCCGTTCCAGTTGTTCCGCGAACGCGAGAAGAACTTCTTCCAGGCAATCCTGGAGACGATGGGAGCGCTCTTGTCGTGAGTGCGGTCGGAGCCCTCCGAACTGCCGATCAACTGCTTCGCGGCGACGGCCGCTTCGCGCCCGGCGCAGAGCAGGTCCCGTGGAGACCGCTCGCCACCCTGGCGCTCGGCGCGGGCGTCGTCTACGGGCTGGCGATGGGCTCGTTCGGACTGCGGCCTGAGCAGGCGCTCTATTCCGCCACCAAGGTGCCGTTGCTGCTGGCGGCGACCACGCTCCTGTGCCTGCCGAGCTTCTTCGTCGTCAACCTGCTGCTCGGCCTGGGCCGGGGCTTCCCGAGCGCGCTCAAGGCGGTGCTGGCATCGCAGGGGACGGTGGCTCTGGCACTCGCGGGCTTCGCGCCGGTCACCGTCTTCTGGTACGGCTCGTCGGCCGACTACGGGGCGGCCGTCGCGTGGAACGGCGGCGTGTTCCTGGCGGCCGCGATCGCCGGCCAGGTGACGCTCGCCCGCCACTACGCGGCGCTCGTCGCCCGCGACCCGCGCCATGGCCGCGCGCGAAACGCGTGGCTCGTCTTGTACGCGTTCGTCGCGACACAGATGGCCTGGGTGCTGCGGCCGTTCGTCGGCAACCCCGAGCAGGCCCCGAGCTTCTTTCGCGAGGGCGCGCTGGGCAACGCCTACGTCGAGGTCGCGCGCCTGGTCGGGCGCGTGTTCTTCTAGGCCGGCACGGCCAAAGGGGGACTGGTGTCGCGTTGGGCGGCTCCGCGGACGGTCGAGGGGTTCAGGCGCTCCGAGCCCAATGCCACCCTGCTGCGGTTCGTCGAGGGCGAGCGGCCGGCCGCTGCGTCGCCGTTCGCGCTCGACATCGGGTGTGGGGCGGGGCGCAACGCGGTGCCGATCGCGGCGCGCGGGTGGCGGGTCGTGGGCACCGATCTGGCGGGGCCGATGCTCGTCGCCGCCGCCGAGCGGGGGCGGACCGAAGGCGTGGCCGCGCGCACGCTGTTCGTGCAGGCGCCGATGGAGCACCTGCCGGTGCCCGACCGCGCGTTCGACCTGGTCGTCGCCCACGGCATCTGGAACCTCGCGAGGTCAGGGCCGCAGTTCCGCCTCGCGGTCGCCGAAGCCGCTCGCGCGGCGCGGCCCGGCGCGGGGCTGTTCGTGTTCACCTTCTCCCGCAACACGCTGCCGGCCGACGCCGAGCCCGTCGCCGGCGAGTCGTTCGTGTTCACCCAGTTCGCGGGCGAGCCGCAGTGCTTCCTCACCGCGGACGAGTTGCGCGATGAGCTCGGCGCCGCCGGCTTCGATCCGGCCGGGCCGCTGGTCGAGCACAACCTGCCGCGGCCAGGTCAACTGACGCGCGGCGGGCCCGTGATCTTCGAGGGCGCCTTCCGCCGGCGTCAGGCGATCACTTGATCGGCTCGCCCGCCTCGATCCGCCTCAGGTAGTCGAGCAGGGTCGGGTCCTTGATGCCGAGGGCCTTGGCCTCGTTCGCGTGGCGCTTGAACGCCGTCGCGTCCTTGAGGCCGAAGTGGGCCCACGCGAGGTAGGCCTGCGCCTGCGCCGACTTCGGCATCGCGGCGACGCCCTTGTCGAGCGCCGCCACCGCCTCGGCGTAACGCTTCGAGGCGAGGTGCGCGCCGCCGAGCAGCACCCAGGCGTCGACCCGCGTCAGGCCGGGCGTCGCGACCGCCTTCTCCAGCTCGGCCACCGCGCGGTCGAACAGCTTCTGGTCGAGCAGGGCCGCGCCCAGCGCCGCGCGGTAGTCGGCCTGCTTCGGCTCCGCGGCGACCGCCTGCGCCAGCGCCGCGACTGCGCCCGCCGCGTCGCCTTTCGCCGTGTGCAGCAGCAGGCCCTTCTGGAACAGCGCGGGGCCGTGCGCCGGCACGGCCTGCAGGGCGGCATCGAGCTCGACGAGAGCCGCGTCCACCTGCTTCGTCGCGACCAGCGCGCGCGCCAGGCCGACGCGGGCGTCGGCATCGGCGGGGTCGGCGTCGCGCAGGCGCTTCAGGTCGTCGACGGCGAAGGTCGCCTCGCCGCGCGCGATCTGGGCCATCGCCTTGGCCACCGCCACCTCGGTGGCGAGGGCCTTCACCTCCGGGTCGCCTTCGGCGAGAGCGGCCGCGGTCGACGCGTCCCCCAGCGCCTCGTCGGGCCGCCCGAGCGCGAGCTTCGTGCGCGCCGACTCCTTGTAGGCCTCGACCGCCCCTGGCATCGCCTCGAGCACCTGCAGCACGAGCGGCTCGGCTTCGGCTGCGCGACCGAGGTCGCGCAACACGTGAGCGAGGCCGAGCTTGCCCAGCGCGCTCGGCGGCCCCGGCTCGCGATACTGCCGCTCGGCCCCCGCGAGGTCGCCTTTCGCCTTCAGGGCCAGCGCGCGCGCCTCGAGCGCGACGACGCCGGCAGCCTCCGCTCCCTCGAGCCGGGCGAGTGCCGCGTCGCCGTCGCCGTCCTTGGCCAGGTGCCGCGCGACGAGCGCCCGCGCCCACGGTGACGCCGCGTCGGCTTCGACCGCAGCCTGGGCGGACGCGTCGGCGGCCGCCTGCATGCCGCGCAACTCCTGGGCGAGCGCGCGCCGGGCGTGGGCCTCGGCCAGCGCCGCTCCGGTGAGCTTCGCCGTCGCCAGCGCCCAGGCGTCGACGGCTAGGTCGAGCTCGCCCTGCGCCTCGTAGACCTGGGCCAGCCGGGCGTGGACTTCGCCCGGGGCGCTCGCGGAATCGGCGGCCTTCTTCAGGACCGCGAGGGCGCCGGCGAGGTCGCCCGCCTTCTGCTTGGCGTCGGCCTCGTGGAGCGCCGCGCTCGCGTCGTGCGGGTGTTGGGCCGCCGTGGAGCCGGCGAAGGAGAGGAGCAGGACGGCGATCGTGATGTGGCGCATGTATAGCCCCCTTGCGGGCGGCCAGGCGCGTCCGCGAGAACGGCCGGCCGCCGACGGGGATTCTCGCGCCGAACGCGGCGGGTTGCGAGCGGGATCAGTGCCCGCGGCGCAACGTGAGGCGCGCCGTGATCAGCAGGATCGGCAGCAGCACCGCGATCTCCCAGGCCACGGTGAGCAGGTTGTGGACCGTCGCCTCCAGGCTAAAGTGGCGCCAGACGTCGCGCAGGATCGGCCACGGCAGCTTGTAGTGGGCGTCGGAGAACGGCCACAGCGCCATGATCCCGATCGGCGGGTTCGTGTCCTTGTTCACGTAGTCGAGCACGACGTGGGAGAACCAGGCCGCCGCGACCGCCAGCCCGAAGCGGCCGGCGTCGACCCGCGCCCGCCAGCGCGCCCAGGCCCACGCGCAGAGCCCGGCGATCGCCGCCGCGCCGATCGAGTGGGTCTCGTTGTTGTGGTGGTTGCGGCCGTCGACGAACTTGAACAGGAGGTCGAGGTCCGGCGCGATCGCGGCCGCGAGCACGGCCAGCACGCGCACGCGGTCGAGCCGGGCGGCCTCGCCTTCGGCGGTGGCGAGGTGCACGCTGAGCGCGCCGAGCACGTGGCCGACGGGGGTGGGCATCCGCGATCCTCTCCGGAAAATGCGATCGGCCCGGGCACCAGGGGCCCGGGCCGAAAGCACGGCGACCGGCGCGACTCGAACCTAGAGCCGGCGCTCGAAGATCTTGAAGTCGCTCTTCTCGGCCTCGACGATGTCGTCCAGGAGCGCGTAGATCGCGGCGATCTTGCGGTCCTTGTGGAACTTGTCGTCGAAGGCCGTGAACTCCGCCTCGTCCTTGAAGCGGAAGACCTCCATGAAGTAGTTGGGGCGGCTGCGGTCCTCGTAGACCGTGCAGTCGAGGCCGCCGATGCCGGCGAGCAGCGGCTTCAGCTCGCGCACGAGCTCGAAGAACTCGTTGCGGCGCCCGTCGCGGATCGAGTACGTGATCGCGAGGATGATGCCCGCCTCCGAGAAGTCGATCGGCAGGACCGGCGGCCGCGGCACGGCGACCGGCATCACCGGCGCGGGGGCAGGCGCGGCGACCACCGGGGCCATGGCAGCGACCGCGGCGGCGACCGGCTTGCGGGCGACGTCGCGCAGGGTGGGCGGCATCGAGCGCGCCGGAGCCACGAGCACGGGCCGCGGCGGCGCCACGTGGCGGGTCGGCATCGGCAGCGGCATCGGCTCGTTCTTCGGCCGGGGGGCCTGCGGGCGCGCATGGGCGCTGCGGGCCGGCGTCGAGGCGCGGCTCACGGTCGCGGCCTTGTTCGACTTCGAAGGCACGGTGTTCCTCCGTTCGAGGGAGGCGGCCTTCTTCGGCGAAGAGGGAGCCAGCTTTCGGGACAAAGACCCTTTCCGACTGGCCTTCACCGGCAACTTCTTGGTCACTACGAATCCCTCGCTAGGCCCCGGATGATCAGGCATTTGGGGCCCAAAAGTTCCAGAGGATTCTAGCAAGGGGCTGTGAGGGGCGCCACAGTTTTCTCGCGTCGCCGTCTCTCGATTTTCTTCTTTTCTTCGCCGGACCTCCTGTGTCACACTCCCGTCTATGATTCTGCCCAGGCCCCGGGACGAGGGGCGTGGAGGGCTCAATGCTGGAGCCCAACCTCAAGATTCAAAAGGAGATCGAGCCCATGGCTGACGAGCGGAACGAGCGATCCAAGGCGATCGACGCCGCACTCGCCCAGATCGACAAGCAGTTCGGGAAAGGTTCCATCATGCGTCTCGGCGGACGCGAGAAGGTGGACGTCCCCGCCATCCCGACAGGGGCTCTCTCCCTCGACGCCGCCCTCGGGGTGGGCGGCTTCCCCCGCGGCCGCGTGATCGAGGTCTACGGCCCGGAGTCGTCGGGCAAGACCACCCTCACGTTGCACGTGATCGCCGAGGCCCAGAAGCGTGGGGGCATGGCGGCGTTCATCGATGCCGAGCATGCACTGGACGCGGTCTACGCCCAGAAACTCGGGGTCAACATCGACGACCTGCTGGTCTCGCAGCCCGACTCGGGCGAGCAGGCGCTTGAGATCGCCGAGGTGCTGATCCGCTCCGGCGCGGTCGACGTGCTCGTGATCGACTCGGTCGCGGCGCTCGTCCCCCGCTCCGAACTCGAGGGCGAGATGGGCGAGGCGCAGATGGGCCTGCAGGCGCGGCTGATGTCGCAGGCGCTGCGCAAGCTCACCTCGATCGTCTCCAAGAGCAAGACCTGCCTGATCTTCATCAACCAGCTCCGCGAGAAGATCGGCGTCATGTTCGGCAACCCGGAGACGACCACGGGCGGCCGCGCGCTCAAGTTCTACTCCTCGATCCGGCTCGACATCCGCCGCATCGCCTCGCTCAAGGACGGCGACCAGGTGATCGGCAGCCGCGCCAAGGTGAAGGTCGTCAAGAACAAGGTGGCGCCGCCGTTCCGCGAGGCCGAGTTCGACATCCTCTACGGCGAGGGCATCAGCCGCGAGGGCGACCTGCTGGATCTGGCGGTCGAGCAGAAGATCGTCGAAAAGTCGGGCGCCTGGTTCGCATTCGAGGGCGAGCGCCTGGGCCAGGGCCGCGAGAACGCGCGCCAGTTCCTGCGCGAACACCGCGACATCCGCGAGGAGATCGACACCCGGCTGCGCAAGGGCCTGGGCCTGCCGATCCCCGAGCCCGTGGTCGCCGACAAGGCCGAACGCGCGGCGGTCGTCGCGATCGCCGACAAGCTCTCCGAGAAGAAGGAGAAGAAGGCCTGAGGCCCTTCTCTCCGCTGGCCTCCGCGGGTGCCGGGAGGTAACCTCCCGGCACCCCGCAAAGGAGGCCCCGGTGCTGCACGTCCGCACCCTCGCGTTCGCTCTCCTCTCGTGCCCGGCGCTCGCCCAGCCGGCACCCTCGCCGGCACCCTCCCCCACGCCGGCCTCGACGCCGGCCGTGGCGCGATTCGCGGGCACGGTGCTCGACGCCGGTCAGAAACCGCTGGCCGGCGCCCGCGTCGTCGTGCGAGGCGAGACCGGCGAGGCGGTCGTCGCCCGGACCGATGCCGCCGGGGCGTTCTCCGTCGAGTGTCGCGAACGAGGACCGTGGCACCTCTCGATCGACGCTGCCGGCCATGCGCCTCGCCGGCTCCGGAACCAGAAGCCGGGAGCGGGACTGCGCCTGGCGCTCGAACGAGGCCTGGCGGTCGAAGGTCGCGTCGTCGACGGCGCGACCCGACAGCCGGTGACCGGCGCTCGCGTCACCGCCGCGGAGTCGATGCGCGACCCCGGCGCCAACTGGCTCCCCGGCCTGGGCCAGCGGGTCGCCACGACCGATGCCGAAGGGCGCTTCCGGATCGACAACGTGGGACGCGGCTTCCTCGACCTCGCGGCGAGCGCTCAGGGGATCGGGGCGGCCCGCCTCCGCAACGTGCGGGCGGGCGCGCGACCGGAGTTGCTGGTGCTGCTGCCCATGGGCGGGCTCCAGGGAGTTGTGGTCGACGCGGACGGCACGGGCCTCGGCGGCGCGACCGTGCGGCTGGAGCCCGCGCCCGGAACCCGCGGCAGCACGCAGACCGTGACCGCCGGCGGCGACGGTCGCTTCTCGGCCGACGGGCTGGAACCGGGCTCGTGGCGCGCGGTCGCCCGCGCCGCGGAGCACGCGCCGGCGTGGACCACGGCCACCGTCGAGCGCGAAGCCGTCGCGGACGTGGAACTGCGCCTGGGCCCACGTCGCGCTGTCAGCGGCCGGACCCTGGACGAGCGCGACGCGGCGGTGAGTCAGGCCTACGTCACCTGGGTCGAGGCCGACGGCGAGCCTGTGCCGGAATCGATCGCCGTGACGACGAACGCTGGTCGCGACGGCCGCTTCCGGGTCGAGGGCTTGCCGCCCGGGCGTCACCGTCTCGAAGCCCGCGCCGCCGGCTACGTTCCGGAGCGCTTCGAGGTCTCGATCGCGCGGGGCGACGGCGATGCCGGCGACGTCCGCCTGGCCCGCGGCCTCACGGTGCGCGGCCTCGTGCGCGGCCCCGACGGCCGGCCCGTGCCGGACGCGCACGTGCACGCCGACATGGGTCCGATGCCGGTCGTGCGCCAGTCGGCCGAGACCTGGACCGACGCGGAAGGCCGGTTCGTGCTGCCCGGGCTGCCTCCCGGCACCCACAACCTGGCCGCGTCCGCCGACGGCGTCGGCCGCGGCCGGGGACGCGCTGAGACCGGCGCGGAGGACGTGGTCATCACGCTGCGCGCGTGGGGCGCGATCCGCGGCGTCGCGGTCGACGAGCGCGGCGAGCCGGTCGCCCCAATGCGGGCTTCCGCGCGGTCGCCCGAGGTGTTCGGCGGACGCGGCGAGGAGTTCGCCGATCCGGGCGGGGTCTTCGAGTTGAACGAGCTCGAAGCCGGTTCCTACACCGTGGAGGTCCGCGCCCCCGGCCGGGTCCGCGTCGCGCTGCCTGCGATCACCGTCACCTCCGGAGCCGTGACGGACGTCGGCACCGTCGTCCTGCGCGGCGGCGGGTCCGTGGTCGGCAGCGTGGTCGACAAGGCAGGCTCGCCGATCGTCGGCGCCGAGGTCAGCGGCCGCCAGGGCCAGCGCTTCGTGACGGGCGACGAGACCGTCGCGATCACCGACGTCGCCGGCCAGTTCGAGCTCGGCGGCTTCGCGGCGGGGCCGGTGCAACTCGCCGCCAGCCACGCGCTCTTCGCGCCGGCGAACGCCACGGTCGAGGTCGACCCGGCGCAGGGGCCCGCCGAGGCCCGGCTGACCCTGTTCACGGGCGGGCGCCTCGAGGGCCGGCTCGCCAGGCGCGACGGCTCGCCCGTCACCCTCGGCCGCATCAACGTGATGTCGGTGAACGCGCCGATGGGAGGGCTGGGTCTGCTGCAGCCCGACGCCGACGGCCGCTTCGTCGCCGAGCGGCTCGCGCCCGGGCGCGTGCGCGTCACGTGGCTGAAGGGCGAAGGCGGCCGCTTCGAGAGCGCCCAGATGCGCGAGGTCGAGATCGCCGACGGCGAGACCTCCACCGTCGACATCGTGGCGGCGGAGATTCGCGTCTCTGGCCGCATCACCCGCGGCGGGCAACCGCTGCCTGGCGTGCGCGTCCAGGTCACCGGCACGCAGTCGATGCGGATGATGTTCGTCGCCGGCACGCGCGGCCCGGGCGGTGCCGCGGAAACGCCGCCCGGCGTCACCCGCGAGGACGGCAGCTACGAGCTGACGGTGGACCAGCCGGGCCCGGCCCAGGTCGCCGTGGTCTCGCTCGACGGCCGCACGCGCTACCCCGCCCGCGACGTGCAGATCCCGGATGCCGAGTCGCACGTGCTCGACGTCGACCTGCCCGCGGCGCTCGTGCGCGGGACGGTGGTCGATGCCGAGGGCCGTCCCCTGGAGGCGACGCTGATGCTGACGCCGAAGGGCGGGCGCACCGGCGCGTTCGCGCGGTCCGGCGCCGACGGGCGTTTCGAGCTCGGCGTCGACCCCGGCGAGTGGACGCTGACGGCGCGCGAGCCGGGCTACTCGGCCACGCCGCTCGCGCTGACGGTGCCGGAGGCCGGGCTCGAAGACGTGCGCGTGGTGCTGGCTCCGGGCCGCGCGCTGCGCGGTCGCGTGGTCGACGCCACGGGCCGCGGGCTGGCGGGCGCGATGATCACGGTCCAGGCGGCGGGCCCCGTGGCGCCCGCCGAGTCGGGCCCCGACGGCCGCTTCGAGCTCACGTCGGTGCCGGACGCCGCGGTGTCGGTGGCGGCTGCTTCCGCAACCGGCGCGTTCGCGCTGCGCACGGGAGTGCGGGCCGGCGACGAGGAGGTCGTGTTGCGGCTGCGACCGGGCGCGCTCTTGAAGGCCCGCGTGGTCGGGCCCGACGGCGCGCCGGTGGCCGGCGCCTACGTCTTCGCACGCTTCCCCGGCGGCCCCTCCGTCTCGGCGATGCGCGTCCCGACCACCGACGCCGGTGGCGCCGTCGAACTGCCGGTCCCCGCGGGCCTCGGCGTGATCGAAGTCACGGCCAGCGCGGGAGGCGGGCTCAGCGCGACGATCACGCTGCAGCCCGGCGAAGCCGCGGACCTGGAGGCCGAGATCGCCCTGAAGCCGCCTCCGGCTCCCGGTACACCGCCCGGCGTTTGACGGAACGGCGCGCTCCGGAGAAAATCTCGATCTCTTCGTTCGGCCCGGCCTGGTAGCTCAGCTGGTAGAGCAGCGGATTGAAAATCCGCGTGTCGGCGGTTCGATCCCGTCCCAGGCCACCAACCTCCTCCCCCGAGGCCTCGCCCCTCGTCCCCTGCCCCGCCTCCTGGTGGCATACTCGCGTTTTCCGCCACAGCCGATCAGAGCGAGGGAGGCCGCGTTATGCCGCGAGTCGTCCGCTGCGGGTTGATCCAGGCGAAGAACGTCCTGGGGCCGGAAGCCGGCCTGCCCGCGATCAAGAAGGCGATGCTCGACAAGCACGTCAAGCTGATCGCCGAGGCCGCCGCGAAGAAGGTCAGGATCCTGTGCCTGCAGGAGCTCTTCTACGGGCCCTACTTCTGCGCCGAGCAGGAAACGAAGTGGTATCACCTGACCGAGCGGGTGCCGGACGGGCCGACCACCAGGCTGGTCCAGAAGCTCGCGAAGAAGCACAAGATGGTGATCGTCGCGCCCATCTACGAAGAAGAGCAGGCGGGCGTCTACTACAACACCGCGGCCGTGATCGACGCCGACGGGCGCTACCTCGGCAAGTACCGCAAGACCCACATCCCCCACTGCAAGCCGGGCTTCTGGGAGAAGTTCTACTTCCGCCCCGGCAACCTCGGCTACCCGGTGTTCGAGACGGCCTTCGCGAAGGTCGGCGTCTACATCTGCTACGACCGCCACTTCCCCGAGGGCGCGCGCGCGCTCGGCCTCAACGGCGCGGAACTCGTGGTCAACCCGTCGGCGACCGTCGCCGGACTCTCCGAGTACCTGTGGAAGCTCGAGCAGCCGGCGCACGCGGTCGCCAACGGCTACTTCGTCGGCGCGATCAACCGCGTCGGCCACGAGGCGCCGTGGAACATCGGCGAGTTCTACGGCCAGAGCTACTTCTGCGACCCGCGCGGCAGGATCATGGCCGAAGCCCCGCGCGACCGCGACGCGGTGGTCGTCGCCGACCTCAACTTCGACGTGATCGACGAGGTGCGCTCCACCTGGCAGTTCTTCCGCGACCGCCGGCCCGACGCCTACGGTCCGCTGGTCCAGCCGTAAGGAGGTCCGCCATGGCCCGCGACCTGTCGTGCACGTTCACCGGCCTGCGCTTCCCCAACCCGTTCCTGCTCAGCTCCGCGCCGCCGACCGAATCGGAGAGCAACATCCTGCGCGCCTTCGAGGCCGGCTGGGGCGGCGTCGTCACCAAGACGATCGGCATGCACCCGGTGGTCAACGTCAAGGGACCGAAGACCAAGTTCCTCCGCGCCCAGCCCGAGACGGGCGTGCTGTCGATGAACAAGGGGCGCGCCGGCGCGCTGCACAGCTCGTGGAACTGGGAGCTGATCTCGGACAAGCCACTGGACTGGTGGCTGCCACGAATCGAGCGGATCAAGAAGGCGTTTCCCGACCGCATCTTGATCGCCTCGATCATGGCCGGCTCGGGCAGCGAATCCGAGCTCGAGCACTGGCGCACGCTGACCCGCGAGTGCCAGCAGGCGGGAGCGGACGGGCTCGAGCTGAACCTCTCGTGCCCGCACATGGACCGGCCCGACATGGGCTCGAACATCGGCAAGGACGAGGCGCTCTGCTCGTTCGTGACCCAGGTCGTGAAGGAGGTGGCGACGGTGCCGGTGTGGGCGAAGCTGACGCCCGCGACTGGCGACATCGTGGCCGAGGCGGGTGCGGTGTTTCGCGGCGGGGCCGACGCGGTCGTCTCGTCGAACACCTTCCCGTCGCTGCCGCTGGTCGACCCCGACACGCTCGAGTTCGAGTGCAACGTGGACGGCTTCGTCTCTCCGGGCGGGCTGGGCGGCCCCGCGATCCTGCCGCTGTCGATCGCCAACATGGCGAGCATGACCCGGGCCTTCCCCGACAGGTCGTTCTCCGGGATCGGCGGCATTTCCGAGTTCCGCGACGCGCTCAACTACTTCCTGCTCGGCTGCGGCACGGTCCAGGTCTGCACGGCCGCGATGCTCGACCACGCGGTCGGGCCCAACGTGATCAAGCGGCTGATCGAGGGCGCCAGCGCGTTCCTGGACCGCACGCCGTACTTCGAGACGCTGGCGGACTGCCGCGGCCACCTGCGCGACCGCGTCGTCGCCCACTCGAAGATCCGCCGGCCCGACAACTCCGACTACCAGGGCGGCTACGAGCCCCAGGAGGGCTACGCCGCGCCCGACGCCGACAACCGCTGAACGAGGACCAGGGATGAGCACCACTCTCGTCAAGAACGGCACCATCGTCACCGCCTCCGACCGCTACGAGGCGGACGTCTACATCGACAAGGGCGTCGTCTCGCTGATCGGCCGCGGCATCAGCCTGCCGGCGGACACGGTCGTCGACGCCTCGGGCAAGCTGGTGATGCCGGGCGGCATCGACGTCCACACCCACCTCGACATGCCGTTCGGCGGCACGACCTCCTCGGACGACTTCGAGACCGGCACGATCGCGGCCGCCCACGGCGGCACCACGACGCTGATCGACTTCGCGATCCAGAACTTCGGCGAGGGCCTCTACCCCGCCTACGAGGGCTGGATGGGCCGCGCCGAGGGCAAGTCGGTGATCGACTACGCCTTCCACATGATCGTGCGCGAGCTGTCCGAGCAGGCCTCGCACGACATGGACAAGCTGGTCCGCCACGACGGCATCACGTCGTTCAAGCTGTTCATGGCCTACCCGGGCGTGTTCCAGGTCGACGACGCGACGATCTTCAAGGCGATGAAGAAGACGCGCGAGAACGGCGGGCTCGTCTGCATGCACGCCGAAAACGGCGGCGTGATCGACACCCTGGTCCAGGAGGCGCTCAAGCGCGGCGAGAAGGCGCCGAAGTACCACGCGCTGACGCGGCCGACGCGGGCCGAAGGCGAAGCGACGGGCCGCGCGATCGCGCTGGCCGAGATGGCGGGCGTGCCCGTCTACATCGTCCACCTCTCGTGCCACGACGCGCTCGAGAAGGTGAGGCAGGCCCGCGACATGGGCCTGCCCGCCTACGCCGAGACCTGCCCGCAGTACCTGTTCCTCTCCTACGACGACTACGAGAAGCCCGGCTTCGAGGGCGCCAAGTACGTGATGTCGCCGCCGCTGCGCGAGAAGTGGCACCAGGACTCGCTGTGGAAGGGGCTGCAGAAGAACGACCTGCAGGTCGTCTCCACCGACCACTGCCCGTTCTGCATGAACGAGGCGCACCAGAAGCTGCTCGGCAAGGACGACTTCTCGAAGATCCCCAACGGCGCGCCGGGCATCGAGACCCGGCTCTACCTGCTGTGGGACGGCGGGGTGCGCCAGGGCCGGATCGACGCCCACCGCTTCGTCGAGCTCGTCTCGACGAGCCCCGCGAAGATGTTCGGCCTGTGGCCCAAGAAGGGCACGATCGCGGTCGGCTCGGACGGCGACCTGGTGCTGTGGGACCCCGAGAAGGAGACGACGCTCGGCGTGGCGGCGATGCACATGCGGGTCGACTACAACCCTTACGAGGGCCGCGTCGTGAAGGGCGGCCCGGCGGTCGTCATCTCGCGCGGCGAGGTGATCGTCGACCACGGCGAGTTCAAGGGGAAGAAGGGCCGCGGCATCTACGTCAAGCGCCAGGCCGGCCACCCGCTGGTCCCGTAGATGAACCTGGGACTGCCGACGACCGGCCCCACCCGCGGCATGGTCCGCGCCCGCGGCGACCTGTTCGAACTGCGCCACGAGCCCGAGGACCCCTCGCTCTCCAACGCCGACCTGGCGCCGACCCGGATCGCCCAGCGCACCTGGGACACCTACCACTTCGCCTCGCTGTGGGTCGGTCTCTCGGTCTGCATCCCGACCTACATGCTGGCCGCGGGCCTCGTCGGCGGCGGCATGAGCTGGGGCCAGGCGCTGTTCACGATCCTGCTCGGCAACGTGATCGTCTGCATCCCGATGACGCTGATCGCCCACCCGGGCACGCGCTTCGGGATCCCGTTCCCCGTCCTGGCCCGCGCGTCGTTCGGCATCTACGGGTCGAACGTGCCGGCGATCCTCCGCGCGCTGGTGGCCTGCGGCTGGTTCGGGATCCAGACGTGGATCGGCGGCCAGGCGATCTACACGATGCTCAAGGTCGCGATCCCCGAGTACGAGCCGCCGTTCGCCAAGGCCCTGGGGTTCCTCGTGTTCTGGGCCGCCAACATGTACGTCGTCGTCCGTGGCTCGGAGATGATCCGCAAGCTCGAGGCGTACGCGGCCCCGTTCCTGATCGTCTCCGGCCTCGCCCTGCTGGCATGGGCCGGGAGCCGCGCCGGCGGCTTCGGCTCCATGCTCTCCCAGCCCAGCCGCTTCCAGACGACGGCCGAGTTCCTCGCCTTCTTCGTCCCTTCGCTGACCGCGATGGTCGGCTTCTGGGCCACGCTCGCGCTCAACATCCCCGACCTCTCGCGCTACGCGAAGGACCAGCGGGCGCAGGTTCGCGGCCAGTTCCTGGGCCTGCCGACGACGATGACGCTGTTTTCCTTCATCGGCATCGCCGTCACCTCCGCGTCGGTCGTGATCTTCGGCGAGGCGATCTGGGACCCGGTCGCGCTGCTGTCGCGGATCGAGAGCCCGTTGCTGATCCTGATCGCGCTGTTCGCGCTGCTGATCGCCACCCTCACGACCAACGTCGCGGCCAACGTCGTCGCCCCCGCCAACGGGTTCGCCAACCTGTGGCCGGCGAAGATCGACTTCGCGCGCGGCGGGCTGATCACCGGCGTGATCGGCATCGCGATCATGCCGTGGAAGCTGCTGGAGAGCGCCGACACCTACATCGGCTTCCTGATCGCCTACTCGGGGCTGCTGGGCCCCGTCGCGGGCATCTTCGTCGCCGACTACTGGATCGTGCGCCGGCGCAACCTGGCCCTCGCCGATCTCTATGCGAAGCAGGGCCTCTACGGGCGCTGGAACCCGAAGGCGCTCTTCGCCCTCGCCGCCGGCGTGGGCGTCGCGCTGGTCGGCCGCTTCGTCCCCGCGCTCGCCTTCCTCTACGCTTACGCCTGGTTCGTGGGCTTCGCCGTCGCCTTCGCCCTGTATGCCGTGTTGATGCGCGGGACACCCGTCGTCGACCTCGACCCGGTGCCCGTCGTGGAGGAAGCGCCGTGAGCAGCACCGCCGTCGCCAGCGGCCGGATGACCGGCCCCGAGATCGTCGCCCTCTCCCGCAAGCACACCATCTACGAGTGGTCGCCGCAGTCGAAGGTCGACCCGCTGCCGGTCGACCGCGCGGAAGGCGTCTACTTCTGGACGCCCGAGGGCCAGCGCTTCCTCGACTTCAACAGCCAGCTCATGTGCTCGAACGTCGGCCACTCGCACCCCAAGGTGGTGAAGGCGATCCAGGAGCAGGCCGCAAAGCTGTGCTACGCGAACCCGTTCCTGGCCACCGAGCCGCGGGCGCGGCTGGGCGCGAAGCTGGCCGAGCTGTGCCCGGGCGACATCGACACCTTCTTCTTCACGAACGGCGGCGCCGAGGCCAACGAGAACGCGATCCGCGTCGCCCGCGTCGTCACCGGCCGCCACAAGGTGCTCGCCCGCTACCGCTCGTACCACGGCGGGACGGCGGGAGCGATCGCGCTGACGGGCGACCCGCGGCGCTGGGCCGCCGAGCCGTCGATCCCGGGCGTCGTGCGGGTGCCGGACACCCACAAGTACGGCCGCCGCGACCCGGAGCCGCTCGACGCCTGCCTGAGCGAGCTCGAGGACGTGCTGCGCTTCGAGGGCCCGCACACGATCGCGGCCTTCATCGTCGAGCCCGTCGTCGGCACCAACGGCATCCTGGTCCCGCCCGACGGCTACCTGCAGGCGGTGCGGGAGATCTGCGACCGCCACGGCATCCTGCTGATCGCCGACGAGGTGATGTCGGGCTTCGGCCGCACCGGGAAGTGGTTCGCCGTCGACCACTGGAACGTCGTGCCCGACATCCTGACGATGGCCAAGGGCCTGACCTCCGCCTACGTGCAGCTCGGCGCGGTCGGTCTGCGCCCGGCGCTGGTCGAGGCTTTCCGCGACCGCGCCTACCCCTCGGGCATGACCTACAACAGCCACACGCTGGCCTGCGCGACGGCGCTCGCCACCCTCGCCGTCTACGAAGAAGAAGGGCTGATCGAGCACGCGCGCAGGATGGGCGAGGTGCTGAAGCAGCGCATGGCCGAGATCGCGCAGCGCCACCCGAGCGTCGGCGCGGCCCGCTCGATCGGCCTGTTCGGCATCGTCGAGCTCGTGCGCAGCCGCGAGACGTACGAGCCGATGGCGCCCTACAACGGGACGTCGGAGGAGATGGCCGCATTGGGCCGTTTCTTCCGCGAGAACGGGCTCTACACCTTCGTGCGCTGGAACACGTTCTTCACCAACCCGCCGCTGATCGTGACCGAGGCCCAGCTCGAGGAAGGCCTCGAGATCATCGACCGCGGGCTCGAGATCACCGACCGCGCGGTGAAGTAGGAGGACCCGATGGAGATCCGCCACTGGATCGGCGGCCGCGCCCACGACGGCCCGGTCGAGCGCTGGGGAGACGTCTTCGACCCGGCGACGGGGCGGCGCGAGGCCCAGGTCGCCTTCGCCACGCCGGAGCTCGTGGACCACGCGGTGAAGGTGGCGACGGAAGCGGCGGCGGGCTGGCGCAACGCGTCGCTCTCCGTGCGGACGCGGGTGATGTTCGCCTTCCGCGAGCTGGTCGAGAAGCGCAAGCAGGACATCGCCCGGATCCTGACCCGCGAGCACGGCAAGGTGCTCTCCGACGCGATGGGCGAGGTCCAGCGCGGGCTCGAGGTGGTCGAGTTCGCCTGCGGCATCGCCCAGCTCCAGAAGGGCGAGTTCTCGGAGAACGTCTCCTCCGACGTCGACTCGTACTCGATCCGCCAGCCGCTCGGGGTCGTCGCGGGCATCACCCCGTTCAACTTCCCCGCCATGGTCCCGATGTGGATGTACCCGATCGCGCTGGCCTGCGGCAACGCGTTCCTGCTCAAGCCGTCCGAGAAGGACCCGTCGGCCGCCAACCTCAGCGCGGAGCTGTTGCGCGAGGCCGGCCTGCCGGACGGCGTCTTCAACGTCGTGCACGGCGACAAGGTGGCGGTCGACGCGATCCTGAACCACCCGGGCATCGCCGCGGTGAGCTTCGTCGGCTCGACGCCGATCGCCCGCCACGTGTACGAGACCGGCACCCGCGCCGGCAAGCGGGTGCAGGCGCTCGGCGGCGCCAAGAACCACATGGTCGTGCTGCCCGACGCCGACCTCGACCTGGCTGCCGATTCGGCCGTCGGCGCCGGGTACGGGTCCTCGGGCCAGCGCTGCATGGCGATCTCGGTCGTGGTCGCGGTGGGCGACGTCGCCGATCGCCTGCTGCCCCGGATCCGAGAACGGCTGCGCAAGCTGAAGGTGGCCCCGGGCCTGGAGCCGGGCGCCGACATGGGTCCGCTGGTGACCCGCGAGCACCAGCAGCGCGTGCTCTCGTACGTCGACAAGGGCGTGGCGGAGGGCGCGAAGCTGCTGGAGGACGGCCGCGGGCACGGCATCCCCGGCGACGGCTTCTTCCTCGGCCCCTGCCTGTTCGACCACGTGCGGCCGGAGATGGCGATCTACCGCGACGAGATCTTCGGCCCGGTGCTTGGCGTCGTGCGGGTGGCCAGCTACGAGGAGGCGCTCGCGCTGGTCAACGCCAACCCGTGGGCCAACGGGGTCGCGATCTTCACCAACGACGGCGGCGCCGCGCGGCGCTTCCAGAACGAGGTCCAGGTCGGCATGGTCGGCATCAACGTGCCGATCCCGGTGCCGATGGCCTACTACTCCTTCGGCGGCTGGAAGGCCTCGCTGTTCGGCGACTCCCACGCGTACGGCCGCGAGGCCGTGCACTTCTACACCCGCGGCAAGGTGGTCACGGCCCGCTGGCCCGACCCCAAGCACCGCGGCGTCAACCTCGGCTTCCCGCAGATGAAGTGAGCCCCGCGCCGGGCGCGCGGGAACGGCGAACGGCGCCGCAGAGTCACAGAGGGCACTGAGACGCTCAGAGGGCACGGCCCCGAGCGGACGCATTCGCGAGCTCTGTGTCTCTGTGCCTCGGTGGCGCCGTTCCCCGTCGCGGACCACGGCCCCGCGACTATGATTCGTGGGCGGCGGCTGGAGGCGCCCCTCGCGAGTGAAGATCGCGGTCGTCGGCAGCGGCATCGCAGGGCTGGCCAGCGCGTGGGCGCTCGGCGAGCGCCACGCGGTGCACGTGCTCGAGGCGCACCGTGCGCCGGGCATGCACGCGCACGCGCTCGAGGTCGGCGGCGCGACCCGGGCCGTCGTCGACGTGCCGCTGCGGGTCTTCTACCCCGCCTACTACCCGACGCTGATGAGCCTCTACGCGGCTGCCGGGCTCGGCACCCGGGCCGTCGACGCCTCCGGGGCCTACGCCCGGATGGGCGAGTCGCGTGCGTACTTCCGCTATCGCAACCTTCGCTTCGCGGGCCACAGCCTGCCCTGGGTCCCGCCACGCGTGCTGGCGTCGGCCGTTGGACGGCGCATCCTCCGCGACTACCTGCGATTCACCCGCGAGGCGCAACGCTGGCGGGACGCGGGGAGCTTCCCCGCCACGCCGCTCGGCGCGCACCTGGACGCGGCCGGTTACTCGGACGCGTTCGTCGACGGCCTGCTGCTGCCCTCGTTCGCGGCGATCGCGACGTGCAGCCACCGCCACGTGCGCGAGTACCCGCTCGAGGTCGTGGCCCGCTACTTCACCGGCGGCTTCCTGTTCGCCAGCGTGCGCCGCGCGGAGGGCGGCGCGACTGCCGTCGCCCGCAGGCTGCTGTCGCGGGCGACCTCGGTGCGGCTCGGCGTCGGCGTCGAAGCCGTGCGCGCGAGCGGGGACGGCGCCGAGGTCGTCGTCGACGGCGTGGCGGAGCGCTTCGACCACGTCGTCGTCGCCACCCAGGCCAACCAGGCCGCGGGTCTCGTGGCCGACGCCCTGCCGACAGAAGCCACGGCGCTGCGCCGGTTCCGCTACGAACCCGTGCGCGTCGTCATGCACTCCGACCCCGGCCTCATGCCCCCGCACCGCGGCGACTGGGCCCCGGTCAACCTGCTCACCGAGCGGGGCGCCGATCGCCCGATGGCCACGATCTGGGTCAACGCCGTGGCCCCCGAGCTCGCCCGCGAGGCGCCCGTGTTCCAGACCGTGCACCCGCTGCGCGAGCCGGCTGCGGGCACGCTGCTCTCCGAGGCCCGCTTCGAGCGGCCGCTGGTCGACGCCGAGAGCTCCGGCGCGTGGAAACAGCTCGCGGACTCGCTGGGCGACCCCGGCCGGCGCGTCTGGTTCTGCGGTTCCTACGCCGCCGCCGGCGTGCCGCTGCTGGAAAGCGCGGCCGCCTCGGCCCTCCGCGCCGCCCGCTCGATCGACCCGGCGCCTTGACCCGCGGCGCCGCGGGTGGCAGTTTCAGCCTGCATGGCGAGCGGCGCGAAGAAACCGGCCCCCAAGAAGAAGGCCGCGGCGAAGGCCGCGACCCCGCGCAAGGCCGCCCCGACGGGCCTGCCCGCGACGCTCGCCCGGCTCGAGTCGAGCCACGATGCGTTGCGCGAGGCGCTGGCCGAGGTCCCGCGGGCCGCCGACTTCCAGCCGCTCGCCGACCACCTGTACGAGTTCGCGCAGATCGCGCCGACGCTCTCGGCCCGGCTGGGCGACTTCGCCTCGATCGTCGAGACGCTGCAGGCACTGCACGGCGCGCTGTCCGAGGCCGTGTCGCTGGTGCCGCGCGCCGAGGAGTACGAGCCGCTGGCCGAGCCTCTGCGCCGCTTCGCCCAGTCGGCGCCGGCACTCGTCGGCGCGCTCGAAGAGGTGGTGAGCGCGACGCGTCCGCTGGCCGGGCCGCTGCGCGAGTTCGCCACCGTCGCCCCGGCGCTGGGCGAGCGGCTCGCCGACGTCGCCCGCGCGGCGGCCCCGCTCGCGGACGCCGTGCGCCGGCTCGACCGCCTCGACGCCACGGTCGCCCGCCTCGAGCAGCTCGCCGGTCCGGCCGGTACCGCGGCGGGTGCGGGTGGCCTGGCCAGCGCTCCCCTGGGCGACGCCCCGGACCAGGTGGCCCGGGCCCGCGCGCTGATCCTCGAGGCGCTGGAGTCGCTGCCCCGGCGCGAGGAGTACGAACCGGCCGCGGCCCAGCTCCGCGAGATCGCCAGCGTGTCGCCGACGCTGCTCGACTGGATGCGCGAGGTGCCCCGGCTCTCCGCCCCGCTGCGCGACTCGATCGAGCGCCTGTGCGAGGCCACCGCGCTGCTCGGCGAGGTCGAGCAGCGCCTGGTCGCGGCGACTCGCGGCCAGTAGCCGGAGCTTCGGCCGCGGCGCCGATCGCAGGCTAGGATCGCGCACGGATGGCGACGCGCTACCGCTTCGACGGCTTCACGCTCTCCCCGGCCCGCCGGCTGCTCGCCCGCGACGGCCGCGCGGTGCCGCTGATCCCCCGCTACTTCGACCTGCTGGTACTGCTCGTCGAGCGCCGCGGGGAGGCGCTGCACCGGCGCGAGCTGATGGACCGGGTGTGGGCCGACGTCGTCGTCTCGGAGGGGGCGCTGACCCAGGCCGTGCGCACGCTGCGGCGCACGCTGGAGGCGGACGGCAGTGGTGCCGAGTTCATCCGCACGGTCTCGCGGCACGGCTACCAGTTCGCGCACGCCGTGATCGAGGAGCCCGACGCCGACGAGCCGCTGCCGGCGGCAGACCCGGGGCCGCCCTCGCCGCCGGCGGGCGTCGAGGAGCGACGCGCGGCGGCCCTCGCGCGCCTGCTCGACGCAGCCACCGACGACGACGGGCGGCGCGAGGCCGCGGGCGAGCTGCACGCCCTCGGCACGGCGGCCGCGCTGTCAAGCCTGTCCGCCGACGCGGCCGGCGCGCGCGGCTGGGCGTACCTGCGCGACACGCGCTGGGAACACGCCGAGGCCGGCCGCGTGCCGGTGCTCGCCGCGCCCGGCGGCGCCCGGGCGTGGGCCGCACTGGCCGCGTTGCGCCTGCGGCGCGCGGTGCGCTTCGTCGGCGAGCGCTGGGCCGCCGCCAGCGCCGGCGGCGCTGCGGCCGGCGCGATCGCCGGCCTGCTCGGCGGCATCGTCCTCGCGATGCTGCGCGAGAGCCCGCTCGACGCGTCGCTGCTGCTGACGCTGCTGCTGGTCGGCGTCGTCATCGGCGGCCTCGGCGCCGCGGGCGTGGGCTGCGGCCTGGCAGCGGCCGAAGCCGCGGTGCGCTCGTGGCGCACCCTGGCCCTCGTGATCGGCGGCGCGCTCGGCGGGGCGCTGGTCGGTGCGGCCGCGCGGGGCCTCGCCCGCGGCCTGCTGCTCACCGTGTCCGGCGAAGACGTGGCCGCCATCGGCGGCGGCGTGGAGGGCCTCGTGATCGGGACCGCGGCCGGCCTCGCCTGGGGCTGGGGCACGCGCGGCGCCGAGGGTTTCCTGGCCGCGCCCCACGGGTGGCGTCGCGCGCGGCTCGCGCTCGGCACGGGCCTCGCCTGTGCCGTGGCCGCCACGCTGCTGACGCTGGCCGGGGGAGCGCTGGGAGCCACCAGCCTGCACCGCCTGGCCGAGCGCTTTCCCGACTCCCGGGTCCGCCTCGACGCCATGGGCCGCCTCGCCGGCGAACCCGGGTTCGGCCCCCGCACCCGGGCCGGCCTCGGCGCCTGGGAGGGCCTCCTCTTCGGCGGCGGCCTGGCCTGGGGGCTGGCACGGCGGCCGCGCGAGCGCGCCCTCAGCGAGCCCTGAGCCAACCCTCACATCTCGCTCAGGCCCCCGTGGCCGCCGCGGCCGAACGTGGCCGGGCATGGAACTCACGCTGCTGCCGTCGCTCCACCGCCTCGGGGCGTTCCGGGGGGAACTCCGCATCGAGTCCGCCGCGCCACTCGAGTGGATCGACCTTACAGCCCGGGTCGAGGACTTCGTCCGCCGCTCCGGCCTGTCGGCCGGCCTGGTCAACGTCCAGGTCCGCCACACGACCGCCGGGATCGTGGTCAACGAGGACGAGCCGCTGCTGCGCGAGGACCTCGAGGCCCTGCTCGAGCGGGTGGCCCCGCGGGCCCTGCCCTATGCCCACGACCAGATCCACCTCCGGCCCGGGGTCCCGCCCGACGAGCGGCCGAACGGCCACTCGCACGCGAAGTCGCTGTTCCTGCGCGCCTCGGAGTCGATCAACGTCGCGGACGGCGAACTCCAGCTCGGCCGCTGGCAGCGGGTGTTCCTGCTCGAGCTCGACGGACCGCGCGAGCGCCTCGTGTCGCTGATGGCCCTCGGCCTGGGCGCGGGGGCGTGAAGGTCAAGCTGATCCTGCCGGCCCTGACCGAGGCGACGAGCCCCTTCTTCAGGCCGATCAAGTACTCGCTGTTCCCGCCGCTCGGCCTGGCCACGCTGGCGGCGCACCTCGCACCCGACGACGAGGTGGCCCTCTGCGACGAGCACGTCGAGGCGCTGGACCTCGACGACGAGCCCGACCTGGTCGCGATCGAGGCCTACGTCACCTCGGCGCGGCGCGCCTACGCGATCGCCGACCACTACCGCGGTCGCGGGGCCCACGTGGCGATCGGCGGACTGCACCCCACGTCGCTCCCGGGCGAAGCCGCCGCCCACGCCGACACCGTGTTCGTGGGCCCGGGCGAAGACACCTGGCCCCGCTTCCTCGAGGACCTCCGGAACGGCCGCCCCGGCCGTCTCTATCGATCCACGTCGCGCACCCTGCACGGGCAGCCGCCGCCGCGCCGCGACCTGATCCGTCGCGAGCTCTACCTGGTGCCGAACTCGATCGTCGTCTCCCGCGGCTGTCCCCATCGCTGCGACTTCTGCTACAAGGAGGCGTTCTTCGCGGGCGGGCGGTCGTTCTACCTGCAGCGGGTCGACGAGGCTCTCGCCGAGATCGAGCGGCTCCCCGGGCGCCACCTCTACTTCCTCGACGACCACCTCTTCGGCGACCCGCGCTTCGCCGCAGCGCTCTTCGACGGCATGCGCGGCATGGGCCGGCTGTGGCAGGCGGCGTCCACCGTCGACGCCGTGCTGCGCCCCGGACTGCTCGAGAAGGCCGTCGCCTGCGGCCTGCGGAGCCTGTTCGTCGGCTTCGAGACGCTCGACGCCGAGTCGCTCCGGAGCCACGCCAAGCGCCAGAACCTGCGCCAGGACTACGCCGCGGCCGTGCGCCGCCTGCACGACCAGGGCGTGATGGTGAACGCCAGCTTCGTGTTCGGCACGGATGCCCACGACGAGACGGTGTTCGAGCGCACCGTCGACTGGGCGGTCGGGCAGGGCGTCGAAACCGCGACCTTCCACGTGCTGACGCCCTACCCCGGCACCGCACTGCACGCGCGCCTGCGCGCCTGCGGGCCGAGGGCCGGTTGCTGCACGAGGACTGGGACCGCTACGACACCCGCCACGCGGTGTTCCAGCCCGCCCGCATGAGCCCCGAGCGGCTCGAGCGCGGATACCGCTGCGCCTACCGGGAGTTCTATCGCTGGGGATCCCTCTTCCGCGGGGCGGCCACGAAACCGGACCTGCGCGGCGCGGTGCGACACCTCGCCTACGCCGCCGGCTGGAAGAAGTTCGAGCCCGTGTGGGACCTGCTGATCCGGTTGCGGCGGGCCGGGATGGCGCTGCCGGTGCTCGAACGGGTGCTCGCGGGCTCGCCGCCCAACGAGCGGAGATCGCGATCCGTCGAGGCCGCTGCGGCCTGAAACGGGAACGGCCGGCGCGGCCCCCTGACGGGACCGCGCCGGCCGGGGAGAACTCTAGAAGCCCAGCTTCTTGCCGAGCGTGGCGATCGCCTTCGCGGCGTCGGCGGAACCGCCGGTCAGCTTCTTGCGGACGACGTCCGCCAGCGCGTCCTGCAGTTCGACGAGCGCCGGGTGGGTCTCGCCGGCGGGACGGCCCGCCGCCAGGATCCGCTCGCGCAGGTCGCGGGCGCCGGCGCGATCGGCCTCGACGTAGGCCGCCACGACGTCCGCGAACGACGCCTTCGCCGCGGCCATCGTCTCCGGCACGAACAGGATGCCGGCGTTGTTGACGAGCTCGTTGACCAGGGTGGTGCCGACGATCTCGCGCCGCAGCGGGTGGGACGTGAAGTGCTCGCGGAAGCGCTCGCGCAGCAGCCGCGGGAAGTACGCGTCGAGGTACGGCGCGCACAGCTCGCTCTCCGGGAGCTTCGACTCCAGGATCTGGTCGAACGCCCACATCTTGGTGATGCCGAGCAGCACGGCCAGCAGCGGCCGCGGCAGCCCGCGGTCGCGGCTGGGCAGCGCCAGCAGCTCGTCGCGGGTCGGGATCGCGTCGTCCTTGCGGTTGAGGATGCCGGCCGCCAGCATCTCCTCGATGCGGGCGACGTGGTCCTCGTAGCGCCGCGAGCTGCGCAGCGCGTCGAGGGTGATGGCGCGGGCCTGGTTGGCGTTGTCGGCCAGCACCAGGCCGCCGACCTCGTCGGTCATCTCGGCCAGGATGCGGTTGCGCTCGTCCTTGCCCTTGATGATCCCCTGCCGGACCAGCGGGTCGAGCAGGATCTTGATGTTGACCTCGTGGTCGGAGGTGTCGACGCCGCCGGAGTTGTCGAGGGCGTCGGTGTTGATCGAGCCGCCGGCGACCGCGAACTCGATGCGGCCGCGCTGGGTGAAGCCGAGGTTGCCGCCCTCGCCGACCGCCCGGCAGCGCAGGTCCTTGCCGGTGATGCGGATGCGGTCGTTGGCGCGGTCGCCGACCTGGGCGTCGGTCTCGGCGGACGAGCGCACGTAGGTGCCGATGCCGCCGTTGTAGAACAGGTCGACCTTCGCGGTCAGGATCTTCTTGACCAGTTCCTCGCCCGACACCGTGTCGGACTCGAGGTCGAGCAGCTTCTTCATCTGCGGCGAGACCGGGATCGACTTGGCGGAGCGGTCGAAGATGCCGCCGCCGGCGCTGATCAGCGAGGCGTCGTAGTCGCGCCAGGTCGAGCGCGGCAGCTCGAACATCCGCTTGCGCTCGGCGTAGGACTTCGCGATGTCCGGCTCCGGGTCCACGAAGATGTGCATGTGGTTGAAGGCGGCCACCAGCTTCATGACGGGCGACAGCAGGCAGCCGTTGCCGAAGACGTCGCCCGACATGTCGCCGATGCCGACCGCCGTGAACGGCTCCTTCTGGATGTCCTGGCCCTGGTTGTGGAACAGGTGCTTGACGCACTCCCAGGCGCCGCGAGCCGTGATGCCCATCTTCTTGTGGTCGTAGCCCGCGCTGCCGCCCGAGGCGAAGGCGTCGCCGAGCCAGAACCCGTACTGGGCCGAGACGCTGTTCGCGGTGTCGGACAGGTGCGCGGTGCCCTTGTCGGCCGCGACGACCAGGTACGGGTCGTCGCCGTCGTGGCGGACGACGTCCGGCGGGTGCAGCACGGCGCCGTTCACGATGTTGTCCGTGACGTCGAGCAGGCCCGAGATGAACTCGCGGTAGCGGTCGATCAGGTAGGCGTCGAGCGCCGGCCGCGCGGGCACGTCGCCCTTCAGCACGAAGCCGCCCTTGGAGCCGACCGGGACGATGATCGCGTTCTTGACCATCTGGGTCTTCATCAGGCCCAGGATCTCGGTCCGGAAGTCGTCGTGGCGGTCGGACCAGCGCAGGCCGCCGCGGGCGACCTTGCCGCCGCGCAGGTGGATGCCCTCCAGCAGCCGCGAGTGCACGTAGATCTCGAACATCGGCCGCGGCGAGACCATGCCCTCGACGTTGCGCGAGTCGACCTTGATCGAGATCACCGGCCGCTCGGGCCGCTGGTAGAAGTTGGTCCGCAGCGTGCACTGCATCAGGTTCTTGACGCCGCGCAGGACCTCGTCCTCGGCCAGGCTGCTGACCGCCTCCAGGGCCTTGCGCACGTCCGCCGCCGCCGCCTCCATCGCCGCCGGGCGGTCGCCGGGCAGCTTCGGGTCGAAGCGGGCCGCGAACAGCGCGAACAGCGCGCCGGCCGCCGCCGGGTTGCGGGAGAACACGCCGCTGACCGTCTCGGCGTTGTAGGCCGGGCGGATCTGCAGCAGGTGGTTGCGGTAGGTGCGCAGCGCCTCGACGTCGCGCCAGCCGAGGCCGGCATCGAGCACCAGGCTGTTCATCCCGTCGTCGGTGGCGCGCTGCTCGTCGAGCGCGCGCAGCGCCGCCGCGAAGCGCTCGCCGTCGGCGGCCATCGCCGCGATCCGCTGCGGAGCCGCCTCGACCTCGAAGCGGTACAGGAACGCCTTGCGGCCGTCCGGCAGGGTCAGCGGAATGCGCATCTCCTCGGTGGCCGTCAGGCCCAGGTTGGAGAGCGTGCGCAGCGTCTCGGTCAGGCCCAGCGGCCGCACCGAGTACAGCTTCAGGGTGGCCGTCTCGGCCGTGCGCGGCAGCACCCGCAGCTCGAGCTGGCTCTCGAGCTGCTCCAGCCGCGCCAGGTCCTCGGGCACCTGGCTCGCGGGCGTCGCCTCGCGGTACAGGCCCGAGCGGGTCTCGTCGGTCACGTAGCGGGCCAGCAGCCGCCGGCCCTCGCGCTCGCCGAAGGCCTTGACCAGCTCGGCGGCCACCTGGTCCTCCCAGGTCGTGACGTGGGCCTCGACCCGCTCGCGGACGTCGGCCTCGTCGAGCGGCCGCTCCAGCCGCGCGCTCTCGAAGTAGAAGAGCATCACGGACGCGGCGCCGCACTCGGCGGAGGTGTGGAAGGAGATCGGGCCGTAGTGGGCGGCCAGCTCGCCGGTCAGCTCGCGCTCGACGCGGAACGAGTAGCGCGATCGCGCGAAGGCCACGACCAGGGCGTCGTAGCCGCGGGCACGGCGCACGTGAACGGCCACCTCCTCGTCACCGCTCATGTGGATGACGCGGTCGAAGACCTCCTTGAGCACGGCCTGGTCGGCGTAGAACAGCTCGCGCTTGGGGAAGCGGTTGAACAGCGCGCGGATCTCGCGCCAGGTGTACGAGTTGGGCGCCGCGCCCGAGCTCTCGAGCAGCCAGTCGTGCTTGCCCTTCAGCAGCGGGATGTCCGCCGACTTCTCGGTGAAGGCCCCCATCGCCAGCCGGCCGAGCAGCAGCGTGGCGCCGGCCAGGGTGCCGTCGGCGTTCCACTGGCGGATCACGACGTCGTCGATCGGCTCCATGTGGTAGATGGCCTGGGCGTGGTTGCAGTAGTCGACCTCGACGACCCGCTCGTCGTCGGCCGCCGGCACCAGGTGCGGCTCGAGCTCCTCGAGCAGGCCCGGGAACACGACCGGCAGCAGGTCCGAGTCGGTGAACACGCCGGCGGCACTCTCGTGCACCAGGTCGGGCGAGCCGTCGGGCCCGATCCTGTAGTGCGCCGAGCCGAGCAGGATGTAGTTGTCGTCCATCAGCCAGCGCAGGAACTCCTGCGCGGCCGGGACCATCGCGTCGCCGCGGCGGCCCTTGAGACGGGGCGCCAGCTCGAGCACGCCCTTCTTCATCCGCTTGAAGTCCTCGACGGCGAGGAACACGCACTTGAGCACGGAGTGGATCTCGTGCTCGATGCGGCGCAGCCGCTCCTTCGAGTCGATGCGCTCGATCCGGAAGTGGCACAGCAGCTCGCGATTGCCCTCGTCCTTCGGGCCGCCGATGGCCACGATCCGCTCCCACTGGCGGCGCACCGTGAGGATCGGGTGGATCGCCGAGAACACGCGGATGCCGGACTTCCTGAAGTAGTTCTTGAGGCTCTCGAAGATGAACGGGGCGTCGATCGTGTGGGTCTCGACGACCGTCGTCTCGTGGGGCAGCACCTTGCCGTGGAGCGTGCGGTCCATCACGGAGTCGTCCGCGTCGCGGGCGACCACGTGGATGCCGGGCAGTCCCTTGTAGAGCTGGTGGGCCGGCGGCATTTCCTTGACGAAGAAGCGGAAGTGGTCCGCCACCCGCGACGCGATCACGCCGGGCGTCAGGCCCAGCATCATGCGGTCGGGGTACTCGGCCAGGAATGCGCGGCCGAAGGACACGAGCAGGTCGCGGTCCTCGGGAGCGGCCTCGCGGGAGAGGATCTCCTCGATCTCGGCGAGCCGGAGGGCGCGCTGCTGCGGATCGGTGGTGTGCATGGGGGGTGCCTCGCAGGAAGGGGATATCAGGCCGGACGACGAGAGGATGGTAATCCTTTCGCACCAGCCGTTCCATGCACAGACGATGCCGGCAAAAGTGCTACACTGACCGACCTTTAGGAGACAGGAGCCAACCCCGCCGCCGTGCGCTTCCACGTCCGCTACGCCTCGGGCACCGAGCACGACGTCGACCTGACCGGGACCATCGCGACCCTCGGACGCGACCCCTCCTGCGACCTGGTCCTGAACGACCCCAAGTGCTCGCGCCGCCACGCGGTCCTCGAGGGCGAACCCGGCTCGCTGTCGATCCGCGACAGCGGCAGCGCCAACGGCGTCTTCGTCAACGGCAAGCGGGTCGACCGCACCCCGCTCGTCGGCGGCGACGTGATCCAGGTCGGCGAGGTGTTCCTGACCGTGCTCGAGGAGCCGACCGCCCGCACGGTCGTGATGGAGCCCGAGGACCTCGACCTGTCGCCGACCTCGTCACACCCGCCTGGCGCCCTCGACGACGCACCGGTGACGCGCGACGCGGAAGCCGTGTCGGGCGAAGGACCGCGGCCGATCGTGCCGAAGCTGCCCAGCAGCGCCGACCTCGCGAGGCCCCTGCCGCCGCCGCCCCCAATCCGCCCGGCCGGCGCGCCGCCCGAGTCGCCGCTCACCGTGCCGCCGCCGCCGGAGGTGTTGGCCGCCCCCCCGCGGCCGCGCCCAGCCGGGGCGCCGCCTCCCCGGCCGC
>JAANMY010000579.1_pt1 | contig 50864 bp, 43 predicted proteins | sample 7279691 | NCBI WGS metagenome assembly JAANMY01 (sample SAMN14094543, study PRJNA606508) | bioreactor metagenome | isolation source: A lab-scale SPAN reactor treating ammonium-rich wastewater day 388 | place: Ireland: Galway | collected 2018-02-07 | reverse complement strand
GCGGCACCTTGGCAGCCCTCAGTGCGCCAACGCCATGGCCATCTGCGCCGAAGTCGTCCCGGAAGCCGATTACCCGGTGTTGATCGAGGACATCATCGCGGACCTCGTTCGGCGGGGCTATCAGCAGACGCCGGGCGACGTGGGCCATGTCTACTTCATCCGGGCGCTGGCGCAGGCTGGCCGCTCCGATGTGCTGCATCGGGTCTACTCGAGGACCGGCACGGGCAGCTACGGCGGGATCCTCGCGAAAGGGCTGACCTCGATGCCGGAGACATGGGATGCGATGATGGACGGATACCAATCGCTCAACCATTGCATGCTCGGGCATGTGGTCGAATGGTTCTACGCCTACGTCGGAGGGATCCGCCAGAGCCCCGGCGGCACGGGCTGGACGAGCGTCGTCATCGGACCGAACCCGGGCGACCTGTCCTCTTGCGATGCCGAGGTGCGTACGCCCCGGGGACGGATTCGGTCGTCGTGGCGTATGGAACGTGGGACCATGGTCCTTGAGGTGACGATCCCACGGGGCGTGCGGGCGGAGGCGCTTCTCCCGAGCGGCAAGCGGGTCGCGCTGAGGGCGGGAAGGAGCGTCGTTCATGATGATTAACCGGCTGCGTCGGATTGGGGCCGCCGCGATCCTGGCGGCTCTGGCGTCCGGGGGGACGGCCGCGCCACGGGACGGAGACTGGAGCATACCCGCGCGATTCCGCGGCGTGACCGTGGTGGGCCGGATCAAGGGGTTCCCCCACCGCGTCGTCGCGCTGACCTTCGACGACGGGCCGGACCGGAGGAACACCCCGATCGTGCTGGATGCCCTGAAGCGATATCGAGCTCGGGCGACCTTTTTCTTGATCGGCGAGCAGGTCTCGGCGAACCGGGCGCTGGTCGAGCGGATGGTGGCGGACGGGCACGTGATCGGCAACCACAGCTGGTCGCACCCGTATCGCCTGTCGCAGGCGGAGGGCGAGAGCCAGCTCCGTCGAACCGACGACGCGGTGCGGGCCATTATCGGCCGACCTCCGGCGTGTATTCGATCGCCCGGGGGGTTCACCAATAACGGCATCGCGAAGGCCATCCGCGCGCGGAATCAGCCGAACTTCCTGTGGATGGTGAGCTCGGCTGACACGAGGAAGATCGGTTCGGCGGAGATCGCCCGGAACGTCGTGCGCGGCGCCCGACCGGGAGATATCATCCTCATGCATGATGGACCGGGCCATCGCGCCACGGCGAACGCCGTCCTGACGATCCTTCAGGGGCTGAGCGAGAAGGGCTACCGCTTCGTCACGGCCCCGGAGCTGTGCCGTCTCTGGGACTCGTGGCTCACGGCTCAGGGCGTCTCCCAAGGGATCAAACCGGCCGCCGCCAGAGCTCCGGCCTCGAAGAAGAGCGGAGGCGCCTGAGGTCCGATGCATGGCGACCGCGGCGCCGGGATCGCCCGGACGATGCGGGACTGCGCACTTCAGCCACGTAGGCACGCGGTTCAGGCGGAGCCTGGCCCTACGGCGCGATCCCCATCTCCCGCATGAACCCTTGAATCTGCTCGGCTTCCGGAATGCGCAGCCGCCGCGCGTCCGCCAGCGCCTGGCGCATAAGCCGCTCGATCTCAGGACCGTCCTCCGGCTTCCCTCGCTGCTTGAGGATGAACGCCAGATACACGCGCCCTTCCAGCAGCGCGCGCACGTCCCCCAGACGCTCGTAGACGGGCAACGCCTCCTCACGAAGAATCCGCAGGGCCTCGTCCAGATCGCCACGCGAGAAGAGGATGTCCGCGATCCTGCCCATGGTCACAGCGCGGGAGTGCACGTCCCCCAGACGCTCGTAGACGGGCAACGCCTCCTCACGAAGAATCCGCAACGCTTCGTCCAGATCGCCACGCGATCGGAGGATGTCCGCGATCCGGCCCATCGTCAAAGCGCGCTCGCGCACGGCCCCCAGACGCTCGAAGGCAGGCAACGCATCCTCACGAAGAATCCGCAACGCTTCGTCCAGATCGCCCCGCGATTGGAGGATGTCCGCGATCTTGCCCATGGTCAAAGCGCGGGAGCGCACGTCCCCCAGACGCTCGTAGACGGGCAACTCCTCCTCACGACGAATCCGCAGGGCCTCGTCCAGATCGCCACGCGAGAAGAGGATGCCCGCGATCAACCCGGCGGCGAAGGCGGCGTCGCGCTCGGCGCCACGCTCGGCATCCTCCCGGCGCATGGCCTGCGCGGTCGCGAGCGCCCCGTCGAGGTCGCCAGCCCTGTACTGGAGCGTGCCGAGGGTCCATCTCGCGATCGACCGGTCGGCGGCGGCGCCGGAGGCGATCAGCCGCTCGCACAGCGGAGCCCACCACCGGTAGGGACCGTTGAATATGGCGTACCGGCTTCCGGCGCGCCCCGCCTCCCGCAGACGCCCTTCGGGAACCGCGCCCAGCCAGCGCTCGAGGGCCGGCAGCTCGGCCTGGATCCGCCCCCAGCGCTCCCCCTGGTCGTCAACGCCTTCGGGCAGATGCTGCACGAACCAATCGGTCATGGCTTCCAGCGCCGCCGATTCGTCTCCGTGGTCGCGCAGGACCTCGGCCACCAGCGGATGGAATCCCACGTGCTCGATGCCGCTGTCGCCCTCCCGCAGGCGCAGCAGGGATAGCTCAGAGGCAGAGGCGCAGCAATCACGAAACGAATCGTTGTCCAGCCCGGACGCGGTCCGGGCAAGATCGGCCCCCATGCCCGCCGCCGGTCCGAAGGCCATGCGCGCCAGACCGGCCACTGCATCCTGGCCCTCAGCGGCCTTCAAGGCCCCGACGCTCACCTCGATAGCGGCGCGCAGGTTCCGCTCCTGATCGGAGCCGGGTGCGTGGGCGATGCCGGCCTTGCTCCGGTGGAAGTCGTCGAGGAACGCCGACGCGCTGCCGCCGATCCGGCGGATGTGGCTGGCGGCTATGCCGATGGCCAGAGGCACGCCGCCCAGATCGTCGAACAGCCTCCGCCGGTCCTCCTCCGACAGCCGGCTCGCATGCGCTCCCATCTCCCGATCCAGCAGGCTGTCGGACTGCTTCCTGTCGAAAGGCTCTAACTCCCGCACGGTCCATCCGCGGACATTCCGGAGCGTGACGCACCGGCCCGTGATCAGCGCCGGAATCCCCGGCAAGGCCTTGATCAAGGCCGATACGGGCGCCACCTGTTCATGGGCATCCACGTTCTCGATGAGGAGCATGGAGAGCGGACATGCAAGGCGGGCGCGCAGGGCGAGGGCGGGGTCCATGCCACCGGACACGGTCACCCCGTAGCGCGCGCACAGCTCGGCGGCGAGCTCATCCTCCCTGGCGTCCGACCCCGGTTCGAGCTCCAGACGGAGCATCCCACCAGGGAGCCGGTCCCGGCGCTCCCAGGCGATCAGCTCGGCAAGGTAGGTCTTGCCCACGCCCGCCATGCCCACCAGCGCTCCGACGCCGAAGGACCCATCCGCCCGGAACATGGCGGCCGCCACGGCGTCCTTCTCGGCGTCGCGGGGCTCATACACCGCCAGCGCCCCAGGTTCGGGGATCGGGGCGACAGGGGGAGGGCCAATTGGCGCATCACCCTTGGCCACAAGCGTCGCCTGGAGGGACTCAAACTTCTCGCCGATGTCCTCGAGCTTTTCGCCGACGTTATCTACCTTCTCGCCGAGGTCCTTGAGCTCCTTGACAATGCTGTCATACTGAGCGTCGATTTTGTCCCATTGCTCCTTGAGCTGAGCGTACTGGGACTCGTCGAGCCTGGCGGCCAACGTTCGGCCCTGGTCGCGCGCGTTTTGCGCGAGAGCGTCCAGCGCCCGCATCACCTCGGCATGGCGCTGCCGCTCGTCGTCGGACAGAGCGTTCAGCCCGGTCATGATCTCGGATACCGACCCGAGGATGCTGCCCATCATGTCGAGCATGAGCGCGGGGTAGGCCTTGCCGCCGGCAACCGCGTCTTCCTTCAGAACTTCGCGCAGATACCAGGGAAGCTCGGTTTCGAGGCGCTTCGCGACGCGCTCCAGAAGGTCCTCGGTCGGTTTAACGCTCGCCTGAACCGCGAGGGCATCCAGCGCACTCTTCCAGAAAGCCTCGGGCGCGAGCGTGACGCCCGGGATCTCACAGGCGCCTCCGGACCCGGCTGTGTCGGCGCGAGCCATGGCCGCAATCTTCTCGCGAACGTCGGCATCGTCGGGGGCCGCCTCCGGAGGACTGTCCGCAGAAACGGTGGCCCATCCAACCCACCACGCCGGGACCGCTTTGGCCATGGAACGGAGGGCTCGGGTGTCGTCGGCGCCTAAGGCAAGCGCCCGTCTGAGTCTGTTGTCCGCGCCGGTCGGCTCGGCGTCCTGGGCGGCCGACTCGAGCAGCATGGCGATCGCCCGGCCTATGGCGCGCAGGATGTCGTGGTTGACGGCCTCATCTCTGGGCGACCGCGACCGCCTGGTTAGCGCATTGTGCAGGTCCGTGGCGAACACATTGCCGGCCAGGCTGCCCAGCGCAGTCAGGGCGGCGCCGACAGCCTTGAGGGCTTCGGGACACCTGGCATGAACCGCGGCAGCCGAGGCGACCGCGCCGACGGTCACAAGAATTCCGGCGCTGATCATCCGTCTCAACATGGCGTATCCACTCCTCGGTCAAGCGTGGCAACACTGGTTCGGGGTGACGTTCGGCGGCGCAGGCGAATCCTCCTTCCATGGTCCTGATGATCGGGACCGACGGGTCCGACAGATCGCAAGGGCGCCGACACGTCTCCACCGTGTGATTTCCACCGCGTATGCCGCAGATCGTACCCCTTTAGCGGCGAGATGGAAAGCGGCGGGCTTCTGCAGCCTTCCCAACGGACAGCCGTACGGCGCGCCCTATCGATAGACCTCGAGCTCGGCGACGGCCATCTGGCCGCCGGGCTGGTCGGGGCCGTCCGGTTTGAGGGCGCAGACCCGGACATAGCGCGCCGGCGTGGGTTCGAATGTTTGGTCGAACGGCGTTCCATCGTGCCCGTCCCTCGCCGCGGCGACGGTCCACGCCTGCCCATCGGTCGAGAGCCGTATCTCGAAGCGGGTGGCGTAGGTCGGACCGAAGGTGAGCCTGACGCGGCGGACGGGCACGGTGTCGACCAGGTCGACCTCATAGGTCCAGGGCCACTCCTCCGCCCCCTGCGCCAGGGTGTCGGGCCGGCCGTCGACGCCGTATCGGGCGAAATGTCGTCCGGAGTTGGGGATCAGCGGGTGCGACCCGTCCAGGCTTAGAATCCGGGATTGTTTGCGATAGGCGAGGTTGCCGGGCGGAACGGGCTCCCGGGGTTTGCCCTGGCGGACCTCGCGGGTGGCGGCTTTGATGAGCTCCATCTGGGAACGGTCGAGGCGGCCGTCTCGGAAGAGCATCGCTTCGATGGAGACGACGCCGCCCCGGCTGTGGACGCTCGCGACGTAGTCGGCGAGCTCTTCTTTGGCGTAGGCGCATCCGGGCTGAGCCCAGGACGTCGGCGACAGATAGGACAGGATATGCCACTGCTCGTTGTCGATCCAGCGTTCCCGGGGCACGTCGTAGAACCGGTTCTGTTCGCCCGCCGTGAAATCTTCATGCCGAGTATAGGACATCACGGCGGGATCGACGCCGCGGTTGAGGGCGATGATCCGGTCGGGATAGCCTGCGCGGAGCGCCTGGGCCATCGTTGCGAGGCGGGAGTCGTCGTACCCGATGAACGGGTACATGCCGTCGACCCAGTAGCCCTTGACCTTATCGCGGTACCGGAGGCCGTACTCCTGCACGACGAGGGCCCATTTGCGGACGAACGCGGGCGTCACGGGCTGACGCCAGCCGAACGCCTGGGCGGCTTTCGGGTCGACGCGGGGGCCGTCCCCGGTGTAGTAGAGCATCAACGGGATGTTCCGTTTGCTCAGGGATCGGTGCAGGTCGAGCACGAGGTCGCGCCGCGCGCAGGCTTCGCCCGGTTTGTAGCCGGTGATCCGGTCAAACGCCCTGTTGGGTGCGATCAGGTGGCTTGTGCCCTGCATGATGGTAAAGATCACGTAGCCGGCTCCGACCTCCTGCATGGCATCGGCGAAGCGCTCTGTGTCGAACTCGGCGACGCATTCGTCCCAGGTGGTCTCCCTGCCGAGGCTATGGAGCTGGTCGCGATTGTTCTGCAGACCGTTGAGGTAATGGACGAAGACTCCGCATCCGGCCTTGCGGAACCAATCGGTACGGTGTTTCTCGGGTTCGGCCTGTACGGCGGCCGAGAGGAGCGCTCCCATCGCGGCGATGAGACTGAGGAGGATGAGGCGATCCACGACGAGGGGAAAGGGGCCTGGTTGGGTCATCGTTGACCTCCGAACCTGTCGGTGATGTAGGGCTTTGCCCATGGTTGTCTCCCGATGCGCTCGCGCGCCGGGATACTCTACTCTACGATCGGATCCGCGGCAAGTGCGCCGGTTCCGGATCGAGGATCGAGCGGTTGGGGGAGTGCGGGCGCCGGAAGCGGACCCGAGCGACCCGATATCTCCCGGTAATGGGGCTTCGTGGTGTACGCTAGAACGGACGTCGGCCATCGGGGCATTCGGGCCGATTTGAGGGAGGGTCGGTGATGTTGTTCGCCTTAGCTATGGTATGCGTCATGGGCGGGGCGCCCCAGTCGTCGGCGCTGCGGGGGGGTGCGGCCGAGATCGATCTCACACCGCCGATGTCGATGAAGGCGGCCCTGGGAGGGTACGGCGAGCGGATGAGTCGGCCGGCGACCGGGGTGCACGATCCTCTGCTGGCGATGGCTCTCGTGCTCGAGGAGTCGGGTCGGCGGGTTGCGATCGTCACGGCGGATGTTCTTGCGTTCCCGCCGGACGTTCGGAACGCCCTGCTGCAGCGGCTGGCGAGCGGCCTGCCGGCGTTCGATGGCCTGATCTTACTCCCCAGCCACACGCACGCGGGGATCGACATGACCGCGATCGCGCCGCGCAACGATCTGGGCATCCCACAGCTCGGCATCTTTCAGAAGGAGCTGCTGGACTTCACGCTGGAGCGCCTCGAACGTCTGGTTCGGAACGCGTCCCAATCGCTCGTGGCGGTTAAGCTGGGCTGGGCGCAGGCCCGGCTCCGCGGTTGGAACCAGAACAGGCGAACCGACGGGGCCACGGTCGACGATACGCTGACGGTGATCCGTTGCGATCGGCTCGACGGCCGACCGCTCGCAGCTCTGGTCCAGTGGACGGCCCATCCGACGTTCCTCGGCCCGGCGGATATGGCGTTCTCCGCCGGTTGGCCCGGGTTCATGCGCCGGGAGCTCGCCGCGCGCATCGGAGGCGGGGTCACGACGCTGTACGCCAACGGCGCACAGGGCGACCAGGCTCCCGTCTCGCGCGGCGGTGCGACGGGTTACGAACAAGCCGAGCATTATGGCCGGGATCTGGCGGGCGAAGCCTACCGCGTCTGGGCGCGGGTCGGGACGACGGCGCGGCTGCCGATCGCCGTGGCGTACCGGCCGGTCACCCTGCCTGAACGGCGGTGGCATCCCGACTTCATGAAGACCGGGGGCGCGGAATACGGCATGGCGCCGGAGATCGCCCAAAGGGCGCTGGATCGGCTGGCTCCGGAGTCGACGCACGTCTCCTGCCTGAGGCTGGGGGACCTGCTGATCGTCGGCGTTCCGGGTGAGCTGGCGGCGGGGCCGGGCCTCAGGCTCAAACGGGAGGCGCGTACGGCGGCCCACGCGCGGGGGGCGATCATCGGCGGCCTGGCGGACGAATGGATCAGCTATATGCTGGACGCCTCGGAGTACGAGCGTGGCGGCTATGAGGCGAGCGTCAGCTTCTACGGGCCGACGCTGGCCCAGGTGATCAGCCGGGAGGCTGTGGAAGCCGCCAGGGCCGTGCGCAAGGCGCGCTGATCGGAGCAGGGAGGCCGAGCCGCGGAGGGTCGGACCGGACCGACGGGGGCCGAGCGGCTAGATATCGCCGAAGCGCCCCTCGAGCAGGGCCGTCTTCGAGTCGAGGTAGCGCCGAAAGTGATCCCACGGGACGTCGGGCGGCACGGTGTGGTCGACCGTCGGGATGAAGCCGCCTTCCTCGATGAGGGGGATGAACTCCCGGAGGTGGGCGCTGATCGCGGCGGGGCCTCGGGCGAGTTCTCGCTTGTCCACTCCTCCCCAGAGGCGGAGCGAGCGGCCGAACTTGCGGCGCCATGCCTGCGGGCTTACCTCCGACGCCCTCTCGATGGGCCAGACGATATCGACGCCGGCATCCATCAGCAGCGGTATCAGCGGGGTGGGATCCCCGTCGGAATCGACGGCGACATAGCGGACTCCTGAGCCTTTCATGAACGCAACGAGGCGCGTGAGGTGGGGCTGGATGAACGTCCGGAACACGCGCGGGCCGAGCAGAGGGCCGCTTTTCATGGCGAAGTCCTCGTTCAGGGTGAAATAGTCGACGGTGATCTGCTGCAGGACCGGGCGGCTCGTCTCGATGATGAAATCGGCGAAGAACTCCATCATCTCGTGCATCAGGGCCGGATGGTCGTACCAGGCCATGCTGAGCTCTTCGGTGCCCATGAACTCCCGTGCGCGCCAGTAGAAGCCGTTGGCGGCGCAGTTGACGCCGAGTACGAGGGGATAGTCCCGCAGCTTCCACCGCTCGATCGACTCATTGAGGTTGGCCGGGTACCGGGCCGGTATGGCCGCCTCCAGCCGCTTCCGTATCGCCGGGAAGTCCTCGGGGCCTTTCACGGGATGGTCGAGGTATTGATCCATGGACATCCGGCCGCCCCAGAGGGCGCCCTCCTTCAGCGCCTTGCGGACGATCCCCAGCTCATCCCGGAAGGTTTCGTAGGCCTCCGTCTCCTCCAGAAGCTCATATTGGAACGGCGGCAGAAAACCGTAATGGACCGGGATGTACTCCCTCCGATCGAGGCCGATTCCGGGCTCATCGACGAACCAGTTCCAGCGGAAATCGGCCACGGTCTGCGGGGATTCCCGCCGCCATCGTTCGACGGTTTGCGGCCAGACGCCCAGCTCGTGGTTGGGACGCCGGTCCGAGGGCCGATACTCCATGCAGTCCAGAAACCGTTCCAGGTCCGTCTTCATCGTCCCCTCCACGGCGCGACGGCGCGGTCAACCCTTCCAGGCGATCAGAGCCACACCGACCATCACGAGGCAGGCCGCCGCAATGCGCACGACCGCTCCTTCTTCCTTCAATACCCGGATCCCTGCAAGGACGCCGACGAGGACGGACGCCGTACGGAGGGGCACGACGTAGGAGACGGGCGACCGGGGCAGACTCAGCGCGATGAGAACGAGCGTGTAGGCGCCGATGTTGAGCAGGCCGACGAGCACAGCCGGCGTTCGGTCCTTCCACCAATCCCTCAGCGTCCGCCGCAGGCCGTGCCGGAGCACGATCAGCGGGATCACGATGAGCGCCGAGACGGCATAGGCGAAGTAGATATAGACGAACGGATGGACTCGGATCACGCCGACGCCCTGCTTGTCGATGATGCTGTAGGCGGCGTAGAGGGCCCCAACGCAGCCGGCCCAGAGGAGCGCTGCAACCGGCGCTCCCTCGCGGTCCGGTCGCGCCACGGGAACCTGGAGGGCAAAGACCGAGCCGGCGATCAGGGCGATGCCCGCCGCGCCCGCCGCAGTGACCCTTTCGCCGAGGATGAGATGGCCGGCGATGGCCGTCAACACCGGACCCACCCCTCTTGCGACCGGGTAGATGACCGAAAGATCGCCATGGAAATAGGCCCTGCCGAGCGCCAGAAAATAGAGCGAATAGAGGGTTCCGGATGCGATAATACATAACCAACCCGCGAAGGGTATCGATGTCCGCAGGGCGAAATAGAGAGCTGGCGGCGCATAGAGAACACACGACGCGGTGAGATAGGCGGCCGTGAAGGTGTCCTTATCCGTGGCGCGCTTTACCAACAGGTTCCACCCCGCATGAAGGACGCATGAGCCCAGTACCAGCGCCGCAGCTGCGGGATTCAACGCTCGGCCAGTCCGGATCGCAGACGAAGCGCCGAGCCAATCAGGCCGAACGAACCCGAGGCGAAACACTTGTCCAGTAGTTCGACACCGAAGGGTCTGCTATAATGCCCGCCTACGCAGCGGTGCGCTCCTTTTACCATGGCTGAACGGCAAACCTCCTTACTCGAAGACGACGAATCCCTCGCGGCACAGCGCGCATGGGAGAAGGCTCTCGGACTCCTCGTCCATAAGCTCACCACGGTGTCGTATACGAGCTTCGTTGCGCCGTCGCAACCCATCCGTCTGCGGGACCGCCGGTTCGAGCTTGCCGTGGGCCATTCCTTTGCGCGCGAGTGGATCGAACGGCGGTGCGCGGCGACGATTCGGGCGGCTCTTGAGACGGTGCTCGGCCATGCCGTCGAGGTCGTCTATACCATCAAGCCATCGGCCGATCGGAATCCGACGGAACCCGAACCGGAGCGGACGGCGGATGCGCCGCAGCCGGAACGACCGACCGCGCGCTCCAGACGGAAGGCGGAGCAGGACGAACGGGATCTCGAGGACCTTCATACCCGAATGTGCCTTCCCATCAACGAGAAGCTTACCTTCGATACGTTTATCGTTGATCAGAGCAACCGGCTGGCCTATACCGCGGCGGAACAGGTGGCCTCGGAGCCGGGCCGGCACTTCAACCCGCTCTTCGTCTATGGCCCCTCGGGCCTGGGCAAAACCCACCTGCTCCACTCGATCGCCCGACGGCTGCACGAGATCAATAACGGGCTCCGCATCGCGCTCATCGACGGCGAGACCTTCACGCATTACTACGTCCGATCGCTTCGTGAGAAGAGCTTCGATCTCTTCCGGCGCTACTTCCGGAGCGTCGATGTGTGGCTGGTCGACGACATCCAGTCCATCGCCGGCAAGGAACACACCAAGGAGGAGTTCTTCCACACGTTCAACGCTCTGCATCAAACGCGCCGGCAGATCGTCGTTACGAGCGATACGACGCCTCGCGAGCTCAGAACGATGGACAACCGGCTGCGGACCCGATTCGAGCAGGGCCTGATCGCCGATGTCTCTCCGCCTGCCGTCGAGACCCGCGTGGCGATCCTCCTGCGCATCTGCCAGACGGAAGGATGGGCCATCCCCGAGGACGTCCTCTACTTCATCGCGGAGGCCATCCAATCCAACGTACGCGCGCTGGAGGGCGCGCTGACACGCCTCGCCGTCCACAGCTCCGTCCTGGGCGAGCCGGTCAGCATCGATCTCGCGCGGTCCGTGCTCACCCATTTCTACATCGACAAACGGCCGGTGACGGCCAAACCCCGGCTCGAGATCGACACCGTCATCGAAGCGGTCGCCGAGGCCTTCGCCACGACAGCCGAAGCGATTCGGAGCCATCGGCGCGATACGCCTACAACCCGGGCCCGGCAGATCGCGGTCTACCTGGCCCGGGAGCTCTGCGGTGACTCCTGCCGCGCGATCGGGGAGGCCTTTGGCGGCCGCGATCACACGACGATACAGAGAGCCGCGCAAAAGATCGAGAGTTCTCTCACGCGGGATTCCGAGCTGCGAAATATGGTCCTCAGCCTTCGATCCCGGCTCAGTCGGTGATTACGCACCAGTTACGCGGTACCCATCGCTCAACCTCTCCTATCGGCGATCATCCCGGTCCGTGCGCAAGCGATTCTGTTGGAGCGCTGCGTGTCAGCCCCTCGCGCGGTGTATAGTTCCCACGCTCAATCCTTCAGCAGCTGCACGTTACGCACACTGCGCACACCGACATCAACATCGTCGGTTCTATCTATAAGCCATAACTCTTTGATAATGAATCCACACTGAGAATCGGACCGGATGCTCATCGAAGAGATCTCCCTAGACCGATTTCGGAACTATCCGAGCCTGCATGTTGAGCCCGTCCCCGGGGTCAATATCCTCGTCGGCGACAACGCCCAGGGAAAAAGCAACCTGCTCGAAGCGATCTACATCCTTGCGACGACGAAGAGCTTCCGCACCGTCCGCGACACGGAAGTCATCCAGAGCGGTCAGAGCCAGTCCAGGGCCTCGGCGACGGTCCGACAGAGCGACGGCAGCTCCGCCAGGATCGCGCTTACTCTAGGCCGAAGTGAACAGAAACACGCCTCCATCAACGCCGCGTCCACCGAGCGCGCCGTCGATCTTCTGGGTGTTCTGCGCGCGGTCGTGTTTGCCGCGCAGGATCTCAGGCTGATCACCGGAGAACCTTCCTGTCGACGCCGGCATATGGACCTTGCCCTAGCCCAGACATCCCTGCCCTACCTGCAGGACCTCGGCGCATACAAACGGATCCTGCTGCAGCGCAATAAGCTCCTGAAGTCTCTCCGTGAACGATGGTCGGCCAACAGCGGTCTCGATGCATGGACGTCCCAGCTCGTCCGGTACGGGATCGGATTGCTCCTGCATCGGAGGGACTTTGTGCAGGAGATGTCGGAACTGGCCGGTCAATCGCATCGGGAGCTCAGCGACGGCGCGGAGGATCTCAGCGTTCATTACCATCCGAATCCATCGCTGCAGGCGGACGACGGGCCGGAGCTCGCAAAGGAGCGGTACGAAGAGGCCCTGCAGCGGGTTGCGGAGGAGGAACTACGGCGCGGCACCACGCTGGCCGGTCCTCAGAGAGACGACCTGAGGTTCGCGATCAATGGCCTTGAAGCTCGGGTCTACGGCTCGCAGGGGCAGCAGCGGACCGTCGTCCTGAGTTTGAAACTGGCGGAACTGGACTATATCGAGGCGGTCAGCGGCGAAGAACCGGTTCTGCTGCTGGACGATGTGATGTCGGATCTGGACGATCAGCGTCGCCGCAGGCTGCTTCGTCGGCTGAGCGGGCGTTGTCAGACGTTCATCACCTGCACCAACCTGCGCGGTTTTCCCGATGAGATCCTGTCGCAGGCGGGCCTGTTCCGAGTCGAGGCAGGAAGGATCGAACGGTTCTGCCTGTGAACTGTCGATCGCTGCGTGGCCGACCGCCGGCGATCTGGCGCATTGCGGCCAGCGTGACCCGGGAACCCGCCGGAACGCGGTACTCTATGGGCATCTCGTGATCGACCGGAGTGAGCCTGAAGGACCGTGGTGAGGCTCTCTGGCCGGAACCAACAGGAGTAAAGCCTTGCCTGAAACCGGCGCAGCCATTACCGAGAAGCAACTCGACATATATCGACAACGTTTTACTGCGGACCCCGTCCATCGCGCGGCGATGAACGCCGTGACGAAGACGTCTGTCCGCGCAATCAGCATGAACCGCGAGGCGGTCGTTCGCTGCAACCATACGTTTTCCCACATGGTGAAGGCCGGCGAGGCGACGAGCCAGAACGCCAGCGGCCGCTGCTGGCTTTTCGCGGGGCTGAACACGTGGCGCATGGAGACGGCGGAGCGGATGGGCCTCGAGAACTTCGAGTTCTCGCAGAACTACCTGATGTTCTGGGACAAGCTGGAGAAGGCCAACTACTTCCTCGAGAGCATCCTATCGACTCTGGACGAGGATACCGACGGCCGACTGATCCAGTGGCTGGTGCAGGCCCCGATTCAGGACGGCGGGCAATGGGACATGTTCGCCAACCTGGTCCGCAAGTACGGGGTCGTGCCCAAGTCGGTCATGCCGGAGACGGAGAGCAGCAGTTCCACCGGCGTGATGAACGAGCGGATCACGCTGAAGCTTCGGGAGTACGCGGCGCTCCTTCGGCGATTGCATCGGCAGGGCCATGGGGAGGTTGAGCTCCGGGGCCATAAGGAGCGCATGCTGTCGGAGGTCTACAGGATGCTGTGCATCCACCTGGGCGTGCCGCCTGCCTCCTTTCCGTGGCAATGGCGCGATTCGGAGAAGGCCTTTCATCGGGACGGCGAACTGACGCCCCGAGCGTTCACGGATCGCTACGTTCAACCGAACCTGGACGACATGGTCTGTCTGATCCACTGTCCGCAGGCGTCGAAACGCTTCGATACGGTGTACACCATCAGCTACCTGGGCAACGTGGTTGAGGGGGAGATCATCCGGTACCTGAACGTCGGCCTTGAGGTGATGAAACAGGCGGCGGTGGCCATGCTCAAAGACGGCAAGCCGGTCTGGTTTGGGTGCGATGTGGGCAAGATGTTCGATCGGGATCTGGGGCTGCTGGATCTGGACCTGTTCGAGTATGAGCCGGTATACGGTCTGGAGTTCGGTCTGGACAAGGCGGAGCGGCTCGATTACGGCCAGAGCGCCATGAACCACGCGATGGTGTTTACAGGCGTGGATCTCGATGAGGCGGATCGTCCGACGAAGTGGCGGGTGGAGAACAGCTGGGGCGACAAGCCGGGCAACAAGGGCTTTATGGTCATGACCGACCCGTGGTTCGACGAGTACAACTACGAGGTGGCGGTGGAGAAGCGGTACCTGTCGCCGGAGCTGCTGGAGATCCTGGCGATGGAGCCGGTGGCGCTGCCGCCGTGGGATCCGATGGGAGCGCTCGCGCGGGCCTAGGCGCTGGGGGCCAGGAGCCCGATGACGAGATCGCCGACGTTGGTGCCGGTGGGGCCGGTGCGGATCAGCGAGCCGGCGGCGTTTAGGAAGGTGTAGGTGTCGTTTGCGGCGAGGGCTTGCTCTGGCGTAAGCCCCTGCCCCAGCGCGAGGTCGAGGCTCCGTCCGTCGATCAGGGCGCCGGCCGCGTCGGTGGGACCGTCCGTCCCGTCGGTGCCGGCGACGAGAAGGGCTGCGTCCTCCACGCCCGATAGGGACCGCATGGCGGCGCAGGCGAACTCCTGACATCGCCCGCCGATGCCGCTGCCCCGCACGGTGACTGTCGTCTCGCCGCCCATGATCAGGCAGTTGACGGGACTGGACTCCAGGGTCCATGGGCGATCCCGCACCATGGCGCCCGCCAGGGCCCCGATGACCCGAGCTTCTCCCTCCATGGCGGCCGTGAGGACCGCGGGCGTATACCCCAGTTCCGCCGCCCGGGCGCGCGCGGCGTCTACTGCCGTTCGGATGTTCCCGACAATGATGTGATCCACGGGAGGGCCGCTGTCGCTCGGCGGTTGGGCCTGACGGAGACGGCTCACCACCGGCTGGGGCAGCCCTTGTTCGAGGCCGTAGCGCTCCATGGTCGCGAGGCCGGACGGGGCCGAGGAGGATTCCGTCCAGCAGGGGCCCGAGCCGATGACCGACAGGGGGTCGCCGAGGACGTCGGAGAGGACGAGACAGACGATTCGGGCGGGCGCAAGGAGTCGGGTCAGGCCGCCGGCCTTGATCCTGGACAGGCATCGGCGCACGGCGTTGACCTCGTCGATCGTCGCCCCGCACCGCAGGAGCGCCGTGTTGGTCGCGCGGAGGTGGTCGAGATCGATGCCGGCCACGGGCAGTTCGAGGAGCGCCGAGGCGCCTCCGGACAGCAGGACAATCGCGAGGTCGTCGGAGGTCATGCCGCCGGCGAGCTCCGCCATGGCCCTGCCCGCGGCCAGCGAGCCTTCATCGGGCACCGGATGGCCGGCAAAGAGGGTCCGGACACGGCGGAGATCCTCACCGTGGCCTTCTCTGGTCACCACAAGGCCGTCTGTGACCCAATCGCCCAGGATGTCCTCGGCGGCTCCGGCCATCGCTGCGGAGGCCTTGCCGGCGCCGAGCAGGACGATGCGGCGGTACGCTTCCCGCCGGAACGTCAGGGCGCCGAGGCGGAGGTTCGGGCCCTGGATGGAGATCGTCCGTCCCAGAACGGCGTCTGCGCGGACGGCTTCGACGCCAGCTCGATAGATGCTCAGGGCATCACGGGCGGCCTTGTTGCGCGCGTCGGCTCCGATCTGCAGGGCGTCCCTTCGGCTCACGCTCCTATCTTCGCCGTCGCATGGCGCCGCCTCCTGCCTGCCGGTGGACGGGTTCGGCAGAGCGGAATGGAGGTGGAAGGCTTCCGTCGGATTATGCGGGCCGGATGGCGCTCTTTCGCTGTTCTCGAGAGGCTTTGCGGACTTCGTGGAGGCTGATCACTTCGATGGGTTCGCGGGCGCCGCTTTCATTCCATCGGTAGCGAACGATCCTCGGGGCTCTGCCTCGCAGCCCGGCGATCTCCGCGACGAGGACGGTGGCGAGTACCGGGTCTTCGGGCAGACTCAGGACCACCTGGGTCTCGCTCCACGCTCTGGCCGTGAATCCTACGGAGTCGAGAAGAGCCCGGACCTGCGGTGGAAGGGGCGTGGAGTCGTTCATCTTGGGATCGAGATCGATCACTCGCCTCAGTTTGCTGCCGCAAAGGGCGGCGATGGAGGAGGTGACATCGGCGTTCAGCGGTTTGCCGAGGTTGAGCAGCGTCATAGGTTGATCTCCGATGCGCAGAGGCGCGGGGAATACACCCAGGTGTTACGGCGCAATAAACAGGACGCATGTCGCCGGTCGTTGGTTCCACCCTTCGGCGCAGATCCGAACGGACTCGATCTATGGAGTTCTGCGGTCGGTGTAGAGGCCATGACGGAGGATGTACTCCACCACGGAGTCGGGCGTCAGGTGGCGGATGGGCAGGCCGGACGCGACCCGATTCCGGATCATCGTTGAGGAAATCCCGATCTCGGGGATGTCATGGATGATGATCCGTCGTCTCAGGGGCTCTGGGAGCGCTGCATCGAGGATGTCGACGGGAAAACCGGGCCGATGGACGGCGACCATGGTGCACAGGTTCAGAACCTCGTACGGCTCCTTCCACGTCTGGATCTCGGCGATGGCGTCGATGCCGGTGATGAAGACGAGCTCGGCGTTCGGATGGGCGGACGTTAGCTCGCGCAGGGTATCGACGGTGTAGGAGGGGCCTGGGCGTTCGACCTCGATGCCGTCCGCGTCCACGTTGGACGCCTCGGCGGCGGCGAGCCGCGCCATCCTGAGGCGATGATGGGCGGGCGTGGTGGGGCTGTCCTGCTTGTGGGGCGGGGAGCCGTTGGGGATGATCCGGAGGTGATCGAGACGAAACCGGGCGGCGACGTCCTCGGCGATGAAGAGGTGGGCGTTGTGGATGGGATCAAAGGTGCCGCCGAGGAGTCCGATTCGCATCGGTTGCACCGTTAATCGGGCAGGCTTTCGCCCCGCTGTATCCGGTCCTTCGGGCGGGTCGGAGGTTTCGCCTTGCGTCGCTCGTTGGGCGATGGGGATGCGGGCGCGGCTCGCGTTGTCCTTCGCTCGGGAGCGGCCTCGGAGCTCGATGCCCTGCCGGTGTCGCGACGTTTGGGAGGCGTAGTCGCAGCGGACGCCGATGCAGATCGATCGTCGGAGCGGCGTGGGGGCGCGGCAACCCGCACGTCCCGTCTTCGCTTGGATGGGGGCGGCGGGGCCGAGGAATCGGCTTCGGGCGACCGTCGTTGGGATCGGCGGTCGGCGGTCTCGTCGGATCGGGGTTCGTTTCGTCTCGGGGGAGGCGATTCGGCGCGCGCGTCGGCATGATCCGACGCAACCCGGCGATCCGGTTGGTTGCCCGATTCCGATAGGCTGTCGGCTGTCTGTTCGGGGCGAGGTGCGCTCGGCGCCGTGCGCTCGACCTGGGAGCGAGGGGCGCTTCGGCGGAGCGGTTTGACGATCGTTCCGCCGGGGTCATCCGGCTCCGGGCGTCGGGGCCGGCGCCGACGTACGGGCGCATCCCGGACGGGCGCCTGCTGTCGGACGGCCGGAGGAGGGGCATCGGCCCTATTCGGCTTATCGGGCTCGCGTGTGACGAACATGTAGATGGCGAGGGCGCCGGCGCCGAACACGAAGGCGGCCGCGGCGAGTGCGATCGCCTTGAACGCGGAGACGAGGAACCCCCCGCCTGAAGCTCGGGTCTGGGGGCGTCGACGTACGTTGGGCCGACGCCGGGGGGGCGAGGATCTAGCGGACCGGCGCACCTGCCGGGACCTCGGTTTCGGGCTGCAGGATTACCGCTTGACCGTCGACGTCCGCGGCGAGGAGCATCCCCTGCGATTCGATGCCACGGAGCTTGCGGGGGGCCAGGTTTGCGACGATGACGATCTGTTTGCTTTTGAGCTCGGCCGGTTCGTACATCTCGGCGATGCCTGCGAGGATGGTGCGCGTCTCGTCGCCAACCTGAACGGTGAGCTTCAGGAGCTTATCGGCGTTCGGCACCGGTTCGGCTTCGATGATGTCGGCGATTCGGAGATCGATTTTGGCGAAGTCGTCGTAGGTGATGGTCGGCTTGGCCGTCGGCGCGGCGGCGACGGTATCCGTGGGCTGCGGCTCCATGGCCCGCTCCTTTTCGGGTGGAGTTGGAAGAGATTCGGCGGTCAGGTCCTGGATCCTGGGATAGAGCGGCCGGGGCGTCGCGACCCGCAGTCCGGACGAGGCTCCCCAACGGCTCGCATCGGCCCATTGCGGCTGTCCTTCGGCGAGGCCGAGCTGCTGGCGAAGGGCGGCTGAGGCGTGGGGCATCGCGGGAGCGACGAGGATGGAGAGGACGCGGATGGCTTCGATGCAGGTGGTCAGGGTGACGTCGAGCTCATCGCGGCGATCGGCTTTGGCCAGGTTCCAGGGCGCTTGATCTACGATGTAGCGATTGACCCGTGAGACGATCTTCCAGGCGGCTTCGAGGGCGGCATGGAAGCGGAACTCGTCGACGGCCGTTTCGTATTCGCGGACGCATTCGGCGACAACGGCCCCGATCTCGGGATCGGGCTGGGCTGCGGGGACGACGCCGTCGCAATAGCGGCCGACCATGGAGACGGTGCGGTTGCAGAGGTTCCCGAGGTCGTTGGCCAGATCGGCGTTGTAGCGGCGGAGGAAGTTCTCCTCGGAGAACTCGCTGTCGCCGTGGAAGACCATTTCACGGAGCAAGAGGTATCGAAGGGCATCGACGGCCAGTTCGTGCGAGGCCCCGCTTCGGGACTCGATGTCGCGGACAAGCTCCAGCGGATGGGGCAGGCCGCCCGTCCGCTTGCCTTCCTTTTTGCCGCCGGATCCTACCCACCAGCCGTGCGCGTAGACGGTTTGCGGCAGGGGCAGGCCGAGGGCGATGATCATGGCGGGCCAGAGTGTGGCATGGAAGCGGACGAAGATCTCCTTGGCCATCATGTGGACGCTGGCCGGCCAGAGTCGGGCGTAGGTTTCCGGATCATCGGGCCAACCGGTGGCCGATAGGTAGTTGATGAGGGCGTCGAACCAGACGTAGATGACCTTATCGGGTTCGTCGGGGACGGGGATTCCCCAGCCGTTGTTGGAACGGGTCACGCTGGCATCGCGGAGGCCCTGTTTGATGAAGCCGATCACTTCGTTGCGGCGCGAGGCGGGCTGGAGGAACTCCGGGTTCGCCTCGATATGCTCGAGCAGCCGGTCGCCGTAGGCGGAGAGGCGGAAGAACCAGTTCTCCTCCTGCACGCGCCGTAGGGGCTTGCGGCATTCCTCGTTGGGGCACAGGTGATCGTCCCGGACGTCGGTCTCGCGGAAGAAGGTTTCGTCGGAGACGCAGTACCAGCCTTCGTAGGTGCCTCGGTAGAGATCGCCGGTATCCCGCAGGCGGCGAAAGACCTCCTGCACGGTGCGCACGTGACGGGGTTCGGTGGTCCGGATGAAATCATCGTAGGCGTAGGCCATGCCGTCCCAGGCCTGTCGGAAGTCGTCGGCGAGCCGCGTGACGAAGTCCAGAGGGTCCACTCCGGCCTCTTGCGCGGCCTCCTGATTTTTGGTGGCGTTTTCGTCGGTCCCGGTGAGGAACCAAGTATCCTCGCCCCGCATCATGCGGAAGCGCTTCAGGAAGTCACAGCACAGGGTCGTCAGGGCGGACCCGATGTGGGGACGGCCGTTCACGTAGTAGATCGGCGTCGTGATGTAGTAGGTCTTCCTGGAGGTCATCGGGTCGGGTCCTTAGGGCGACGATTTGGCGGCTTTGATGGCGGCTGCGCACCTTGCGGCGTACGCGTCCGCCTTTTATAATGGCACATCAGCCGCCGATGGAACGCGGACCTCTATGGTGTTGTCGTACTGCAGGCCGTATCGGCGCATCGACCGGAAGGGGAGTGGCTATGCGTTCTCTGCCTCATCGGGCAGTTCGACCTCGCGGCGCCGTCCGGACCGATAGTCGTTGACTGCGACGCTCATTTCCCGGAACATCCGCTGGACACCCGGGGTCTCCTTCTCGTACAGGCGTCTCTGTTTCTCGGAGAAGCCGAGGTGGCGGGCTTCTTCTACGGCGTCGAGATCGGCGGAGAGGAAGACGAACTGCCAGCCCCGGGCCTTCCGTTCGGCGATCATCTGTTGGATCGCAGCGCGGGAGAACTCCCGGCTGGCGTTCTCCATTCCGTCGGTGACGACGGCGAAGATGACCTTGTCGGGGCGCGTATCTGCGCTCGAAACCGCGATGGCGGCGTCGAGATCGGCCATCCCCCTCCCGAGCGCGTCCAGAAGCGGGGTGCTGGCGCGCGGGATGTAGCTTGCTGCGGTCAATGGGGGCGCATCGTTGATGTCTTTACGGGAATAGACGACTTCGAACGGGTCCTGGGAGTCGAACTGAACCAGGGTCAGTGTGGCTCGACCGGGCGTCGCCCTCTGGGTTTCGAGGAACGAGTTGAACCCTCCGATGACGTCGTCTTTGATGCTCTCCATCGATCCGGTCCGGTCCAGGATCACGGTGATATGGGTACAGGCTTGTTCCACGTTGCCCTCCTCAATGTTGGCCCGGCGCTTCCACCGAGAAGAACTCGCGGCGGCTGGCGCATAACCGGAAATCGGACGGTTCGGGCGGCTAGAGATCCAGGCGGGCTTTGACCATATCGGCGCCGATTTCACGATGCAGGACGAAGCCCAGCTTTTCGCAGACGTGCTGCATCGGGTAGTTCTCGGGGAGGATATCGGCGAGGATGGCGCTGAGGTGTTCGTCGCGGGCGATATCGATGAGCCTGGCAAGGAGTTCCGTGCCGAGGCCGCGGCCATGGTAGGCGTCGTTGACGAGCAGCGAGAACTCCGACTCGTTGGTTCCGTGAAGCTTGCTGAGCCGCGACACGCCGAGGATTCGGACGTTGCCGGTCTCGGGTTCTCGGTGTTCGGCGACGAGGGCGATTTCGCGGTCGTAGTCGTTGAAGCATATCCGGACCATGCGCTCGTGCGCGACTCGCTGACTGAGCTTCATGGCGTGGAAGAAGCGCATGTAGATGCTCTGATCGGACAGGGTCTGGTGGAAGTCGACGATCAGGGGCTCGTCCTCGGGGCGGATGGGGCGCAGCAGGACCGGAGTGCCGTCGCGCATGGTCCAATCGTCAATATACTGCCGGGGATAGGGACGGATGGCGAATCGGGGCAGGGCATCCTCGGTGATCTCCGGCCCGAAGAGGTTGACTCGCGCGCCGAGCGCGACGGAGCCGTCGGCGGAGATATGAACGGGATCGATGCTGACCTGTTCGATCCATCGCTGTTCCATGACGAGGTAGCTGAAGCGGACGATGAGGTCCTCGAGGGCGGCGAGGTCGACGGGAGCGTCGCCGTGCTCTCCCTGAAAGGCGGCGAAGATCCGGGTCTGTTCGAGCATGCGTCGTGCCAGGGTGGTTGTGAGCGGGGGCATCGCAAGGGCGTAGTCCTTCAGCGCTGCGCCGAGCCGTCCGCTGGCTCCGAAGAGGATGACCGGTCCGAACTGCGGGTCGACTCTGGTGCGCAGGACGGCTTCATAGCCCGGTTTGCGGATCATCTGCTGGATGCTGACGCCGAGAAAGCCGGTCTCGCCGAAGGTGGCCACGACTGCGCTCCGCACGGTACGGAACGCCTTGCGAACGGCGTCGCTGTTCAACAGGTTCAGCTGGGTTCCTCCGATGCCGGTCTCCTGAGTGACCGCCTGTCGAATGGCCTTCATGACGACGGGATAGCCGACCGCGCGGGCGTACCGGACAGCCTGATCTTCGTCGGTTGCGACGAGGTTCTCGACGGTCGGGATGCCGTAGGCGGAGAGGAGTCGTTCGGCTTCGTTCCATGTCAGGAGGGTTCGGTTCATGTTCCGGGCGACTCGGATGACTTCGGTGGCCATCTCCCGGTCGGCGGCTGAGGCCATATCCGTGGCGACGGACGCCGTTTCATACAGGCCTTGAAGGTTGTAGGTGTATTGCCACATGTAGCTGAAGGCCCGGGCGGCGCTGTCGGCATAGGGATAGGTGGGTATGCCGGCGCGGTTGAGGATGCTGATGCCGGCGGCGACCCCTGCGCCGCCCATCCACGTTGCGAGGATCGGTTTGCCCCGGAGTTTGGCCAGGGGGCGAAGCCGTTCCGCGGTCTGGGTAGGATTGGTCACGGCTTGATTGGTCAGGATGACGACGATTCCGTCGGTGTTGTCGTCGGCTGCGACGGCTTCGACGGACCGGGCGTAGCGCTCTGGGTCGGCGTCGCCGAGGATATCGACGGGATTGGAGCGGGACCAGGGCGCGGGCATCACTTCGTCCAGTGCGGCGACGGTTGTCTCGGAGAGCTGGGCGATCTTGCTGCCGAACTGTACGGCGGCGTCTGTGGCGATGACGCCTGGCCCGCCGGCGTTGGAGATGATGGCGAGTCGGGGCCCGCGTGGGCGAGGCTGTCGGGCGAGCACCTCCGCCATATAGAAGAGGTCGGCGACCTTTTCGACGCGGAGGACGCCGCAGCGTCGGAAGGCGGCGTTGAGGACCTGATCGCTGCCGGACCATGCGCCGGTATGGCTTCGAGAAGCCTCTGCGCCTTCGGACGAGCGGCCGGCTTTGATGACGATGATGGGTTTGGAGAGGGCGACTTCACGCGCGGCGGAGAGGAAGGACCGGGCGTCGCCGATCGATTCCATATAGATGACGATGCTTCTAGTATTGACGTCGTTCCCCAGATGATCGATCAGGTCGCCCCAGCCGACGTCGAGCATGTTGCCCACGGAGATGAACGCGCTGAACCCGACAAGGTCGCCGAGGCTCCAATCGAGCACGGCGGTCGACAGGGCGTTGGACTGGCTGATGAAGCCGACACTGCCCCTCAATGCCATGGCGGGCGCGCAGGTTGCGTTGAGGCCGTTGGCGGTGTTCATCACGCCGAGGCTTGCCGGTCCAAGGATGCGGATGCGGCCCTTCCTGGCGGCTTCGAGGATACGGGAGCCCTGTTCCTCGCCCTCGAGGCCCTGTTCGCGGAACCCGGCCGAGGCGATGATCGCGGCATCGACCCCTGCGGCGGCGCATTCGGCGATGAGGTGCGGCAGCCGCTCGACGGGACTGGCGATGACGGCGAGGTCGATTTGATCCGGGACGTCTCTGATGGATCGATATGCGCGAATGCCCTGGACGTGTGTCGATGTATCGCTTACGGGGAAGACCATACCGCCGAAGGGGCTGGCGATGAGGTTGCGGATGATGGTGTTGGCGGAGCTGTCGGAGTCGTCGGAAGTACCGATGACGGCCACGGCGCCGGGCTCGAAGAAGGGCTTCAGACCCCGTTTGCTCTGTCGAAGGATATCGCTGGCGGTTTCGGACGATACGTCGGACGAAGGAGCCTGGGCGGTGGTGGCGAGGGATGCCTCGTTGTCGGCGTCGGCCTGCATGGCGCTGGTCCTTTCACTGCTGGGAGCCAGTCGTTGCGCTCCCATACGATTATGTCGAGCGCGGCGCGGAAAGTCAACGAGTGAGTCGGGATATCCTGGGGAATCGTATTCGAAGGGATGATCGGCTCAGGAGGCGTTCTCGGCCTCGTCGCTTTCCGATGGGCGTAACAGGAGTTCGGTGGATTGGTCGGGGGGCGATGTTCCCGGGCGAAGGAGGAGCGACACGTCCTCGGCGGGGCGCTCTGCGGGACGTAATAGTCGGCTGGAGGCCCGGGCCCGTGCTGCCCGTTCGACGATGATGGGCAGGATCTGGGCGGCCCGGTGTTGGAGCGGGTCGGAATCAGGGCGGCGCGCGAGACGGAGCACGGCAGGATGGCATCCGGCTCCGCCGATGCGTTCGAGCGCGTCGAGGGCGAGCATCGGCATATCGGGATCCTTGCCGCTCAGCAGCCGGGCGATGCTCGTCTCGATCTCGGATGGATGATCTCCGGATGGATTCCCTGCGATCTGGCGGAGGAGCTGCTTGAGGGCGGACAGCGTTGCGCTTCGGAGCTTCGATGATCCCGGGCGGCCTGCGTTTGTGGCGGCGGCGACGAGTTCGGGTAGGGCGGCGATGCAGCCGATTCGTCCGATGGCCTCGGCGGCTTCGGTACGGACGGCATTGACGCGTCCATCGTGGATCAGCATCCAGATGAGCCACGGCGCCCCGATCAGGTTGCCGAAGGTGCACAGGACGGCGAGGATGCCGGTGCAGCCATTAAACGCATAGGCGCGGTTCTTCAGGGCGGCCGTGAGCGCCTTCTCGACGTCGGCGCGGCGCCCTTCGGGGATCGGGAGATGACCAAGGAGCCATGCACCGATGAGGCGCCGCTTCCAGCGTCCAGACTCGGCTTTCGACATGGCGGCTATGGCTTGATCCAAGGCCTCCGGATCGGGAGGCGTTCGGGCCATGATGGCCTCGGCGGCCTGCCTCAGCGGATCTTCATGACGGAGCTCGCGCAGTCGTTGCGGGGGCGTCGGGCGGCGGAGGGCAGAATACCTCGGCGGCATCGGCTCGGCGCGGCTCGGCGCCCGTCGGACGCAGCGGGAGCGGAGGATTCGGAACGCCTCTTGCAGCGGTCGCATCTTGCGGTGCGTGTGACGGATGGTGAGGCTATGCTGCTTCGATCATCGCGCGGGCGATCTGGGTCCAGCGGTCGAATCGTTCCGGTCGGTGTTCGCAGGTATGGGTGTCCTTCAGGATCATCTCCATGGTGCAGTTCTTTGTTGCGGCAACGGCGTGCAGGATGTAGGCGCGCAGGCGCGGCTCGTTCAGGTCGCCGACGAGCATGCTGGGATCGGGCTTCCAGGATAGAATCGCGCGGCGGCCGAGCCTCTGGGCGCAGGTATCGACGTCGGCGGTTGGCGCGATGGATATTCTGCGGATATGCGGGATGGTGAGGATATCCTGGAGCTTGTCGGTGAGGTCCTCGCAACAGCCATAGCCGGTCAGGGCGAAGGGTTCGAGGAGGCGCTTTTCGTAGGGGAGCGCCATTTCGGCATGCATGCGGGGGCTGACCTGAGCGAGCTCCTGCGATTCCGCGCTCGCCCACATGTCGCACGGACGAACGCGTTCGGGATCGTATCCGGGAGCCGGCAGGGCATCGATCCAGCCGTTGCCTCCTGAGGAGTGGTAGGTGTTGTCGTTGTTCAGGCTTAGCAGTCCCTGTTCGGCGTATTGCTGGATGAGGCGGCGATGACCTTCTTCGAGGAATGCCATGGCGTGGTGCACGAAGCCGGGATCCCGAGCCATATCGACCAGGGTCTCCTCGAGTCCGCGCCAACCGGTCCAGAGGTTCAGGAGATGGAAGCTGACATGGGCGATGCCCTTGAGGCGGATCTCCAGGATGTCGCCGAAGAGATCGTGGGCTTCCGCAAGGGCGCGATCGGTCGCAGCATGATCGACGATAACCTCGGGATAGTGGAGCCTGGCCATATCGGACGGATCGTTGATGACGGGATCGAAGGCCCAGGAGCCGCGGGTTGTGGTGCTTGGTCGGTGCCGATGATCGAGACCCCAGCCGGTGTCGTGGATCGCTCGTTGGACGATCCAATCGGGTTCGATGACGTTATCGCTGCGGAAATGCTCGAACGTATAGATCCGGTGTCGGAGCTCCCACTCCATGCGCCGCGCGCGCTGGTCCTGGCAGTTGAGAGCGCTCTCGGGCAGGAGTTCGCACCATGCTCCTTCGGGGAAGATGAGCATCATCGGGCGTCCTGGTACGAGCGCGTTGTGGCGTTTCCATTCGCGGCGTCGATCTGCCATGGTGTCGGACTGGCCGATCTCCGAGACGCGGTGCGCGAGATCTCTCAGGATAAGGCGATCGGCGTTGGGGACCATTGTGTCCTCCGAGGCGGCTCGACCGTCCGGGCCGGGTCGCATGGGTATTCGTACGGATGCCCTGGATCTATGGTGTACGGCGCACCGCCGTCGTCAGCGCTCGGCGCTGCAGGAGTAGCAGAGTTCTTCGGCACTGTGGTAGAGCCTTCCGCACTGGCTGCAGAGTCGCCACCCATTCTGAAGGCGCCAGCGCCGCAGGCGGTAACTATGGTCTAGAAGCCGAACCGTTGCGGCTCGAATAGCCGGATCCGTGATGGCAGACGCGGCGTCGACGCAGGCGTCCAGGGTTGTCCGTTCCTCGGCGTTGAGATCGGCCTGCTGGAGCTGCTGCGGCGTGGGCGCAAGGAGTATCGGATCATCAGCGCTCTCGAACGGTTCGCCGACTCGAAACTGGATGTCGCGAATCACGGCTGCGCCGCACAGTCGATTGAGGTCGGTGATGATACGATGCTTGAGGAAGCTGATCTCCTGGGACCAGACGGACCCTCTGGTTCGAACGATGAGGATGCCGTCCTTAACATGCAGCGGCTTTGCGGAGCGCGCGACGATGGGTCCGACGACGGTAGGCCAGTACGCGGCGGCCATGTTGGCGCGGAGCTGTCCCCCGTGTTCCATCATGCCCAGGAGGGTCTTGAGTGTGTCGCCCATCCGCCCGCCGCTCTGCCCCAACGATCGAAGTTCCTCCCTTTATTCGTGATGCGGTGGGTAACGCTTCACGTGAAGCGCGCTCACAACCCTGCAAAACGGTCGATCAGGCCCTCGAGCTGCTCCTGGGTGTAAAACTCGACCAGCAGATATCCCCGATCCTCGCCGGTCTGGCGGAGGCGAACCCGGGTGCCAAGCGCGAGGGACAGCGCCTCCTCGATCGCGAGATGATTCGAATCGCGCTCCTCGCCGATCCGGCTGTCAGAAGGGTCCGGTCGCGGAAAACCTCGAAGAAGCCCGCGCACCATCGCTTCCGCCTCGCGGACGCTCATATCGCGCTGTAGAAAGGCGTCCAGAACATCATCGTGGATCGGTCCCGTCAGCGGCACCAGCAGGCGCGCATGGCCTTCGGTAATCCGGCCCTCTTCCAGGGCCCGCATCGCAGGCTCCTGCAACGAAAGAAGCCGCATCGTATTGCCCACCGCAGCCCGGGATTTGCCCACGCGACGCGCGACCTCTTCCTGAGTCAGGCTGAACTCCGTCACCATCCGCCGATAGGCCCTGGCCTGTTCCAGAGGGCTGACATCGGTACGCTGTACGTTCTCGATCAGGGCGACGAGGATCATGTCCCGATCGGAGCATTCGCGCAGGACCGCTGGAAGGCTCGTAAGGCCGACCATCCTGGCGGCACGAAGTCGCCGCTCGCCGACGATCAACTCATAGCGGTCCGCTCCCTGACGCCGCACCAGGACCGGTTGAAGCACACCGTGCTCCTTGATCGAGTCGGCAAGTTCCTGAAGGGGACCCTCATCGAAGATCGTTCGGGGCTGATAGGGATTGGGCGCGATCAGATCGATGGGAATCTCGCGGACGCTTCTGGCATCATCCCCGCTGCGTTGGTCGGCCAGCAGAGCGTTGAGCCCCTTACCCAGACCTCGTTTGTCCAAGCCGGATTACCTCCTCTGCGAGCGATCGATAGGCCTCGGCGCCCCGCGAGCGGGGATCATAGAGAGCGATCGGTTCACCATGACTCGGCGCTTCGGACAGTCGGACATTACGGGGCACCACGGTCGGCGATACCCTGTCCCCGAACGCGCTCCGGACCTCCGCCACCACCTGCTGAGATAACCGCACGCGATTATCGTACATCGTCAGGATCACGAGCGCAACCTCCAGCCTGGGGTTCAGGCAATCCTGTACGATCTCAATCGTCTGCATCAGCTGGCTCACGCCCTCCAGCGCATAGTACTCGCACTGGATCGGCACAAGGATCGCGTCCGCCGCAGTGAGGCCGTTCAGGGTCAGGATACCCAGCGACGGCGGCGTGTCGATGAGGATGAACTCGTAGGCGTCTCGGATCGGCTCCAGCGCCCGCTTCAGGACGGTCTCACGCGCAACCCTGGGCATCAGCTCAACTTCGGCTCCAGCAAGGTCGAGATTGGAGGGGAGGAGCGATAGATGGTCGATCGTCGTGGCCATGGCCGCATCTGCGACCGGATAATCCTCCACGAGGACATCGTAGGCGCTGCGTCCGTGGCCCGGAGACCTTCGCCCGAAGCTGTTCTTATCGATGCCGAGGCCGCTGGTTGCGTTCGCCTGAGGATCGAGGTCCAGAAGAAGGGTCGGTCGTCCTGCGAGCGCAAGATAGGCCGCTAGGTTGACCGCCGTGGTGGTCTTGCCGACGCCGCCCTTTTGATTGACAATGGTGTAGATCATATCATGGCCGCGCCGGGATCGCTCATCGAGGATGATCTGCCGCATCCGTCGTCGCCGAACGGCGCACTCGTGACCTCCCCAGCACGGCGCCTCCCATGCGTTGGAGCCGCTGCACACCGGCGATGAGACAAACGATGATGTAGACGCATGTATACTATGGAGCCGCACTAGGCCTCGAGGCCGCAATCGGGTAGAATGCCTTGCTTGGCGCTGACTATACCCTGCGGGAGGCTTCCCATGGACCTTGACGACTTCGACGACGTACCGGAATACTACTGCGATTCCGTCAACTTTATGACGAATATTTACGGCTTCGCGCTGGACTTCGGCGTGATGATGGTCCAGGATCAGCCGCCGAAGACGCAGGTGCGCGTTCGGATGAGCCCGCAGCACGCGAAGATCATGAGCTTGCTGCTCAGGAAAAACGTGCAGGAATATGAGAAGAGAATCGGCACCGTGATCCTGCCCGAAGGGCTCTATAAGGACCTCGGCATCGAGGACGATATGGCCGAGGACTAGCCGTCGGGCGTCCGGACCGATCGACCGCGGTGACGCCGCGGGATGCGCACCTCAAGGACCGCCTTCGGGCGGTCCTTTCCTTTTTACCGTTTTCTAACCATGGACGACGGGCGCAGCTGCGACCGCTGCAGATCGTGAAGGAGGCAGACAAGCGTGGTTTCGGTTAGCGACAGGGTCATCCATCAAGCCGCCATGGAGGAAGCCGCCCGACGCGAGCGGATGCGCGCCGCCTGGGCCGCGTATCATGGCGATACGCCCGGGCCGCTGCGCATCCGGCCGGGCGCCCCGGACGACAATGTACGGGTCAACTACGCCCGTTATATTGTTGATAGCGGCGTGAGCTTCCTCGTGGGCGGCGGCGTATCGATTCGGCCGGACGAGGCTCTGCCAGCAGCGGCGTCCCGATGGCTGCAATCGGCATGGACGGCCAATCGCAAGGCGACACTGCTCCATCGCCTCGTGACCAACGGCGCGGTATGCGGGCAAGCCTTCCTGAAGATGGCACGGCCGGCGATCCACGGCGGCATGCCCCGCTTGATCATCCTGGATCCGATGACGGTTCACGTCCGATGGGAGCCCGACGATTGGGAACGCATCGTCCGCTATGAGATCCTCTGGCACGGGATCGACCCGGTGTCGGGAAGGGCGGCGGCCTTCCGGCAGCTGATCGACCGTCGGCGCGACGCACAGGGCTGGACGATCCTCGATCAACGCTCGGATGGGGACGACGTCCGATGGCATACCACGGCGGCGGAGATCTGGCCGTTCCCGTGGTCACCCGTGCTGGGTTGTCAGAACTTGCCAGCGGCAAATGAGTACTGGGGCCGGAGCGATCTGGAGCCGGATGTGCTGGCGCTCTGCCGTTCCATCGATTTCGTCCTGTCCAATGCGGCCCGCATCCTCCGCTTTCATGCCCATCCGAAGATGTGGGGCCACGGCTTTTCGGCGGAAGGCCTCTCGCTCGGGCCCGATGAGGTGACGATCCTACCGCAGCGGGACGCGGCCCTGCATTTGCTCGAGATGCAGGGAGACCTCGGATCCTCGATGGACCTGTATGCGCGCCTCCTGGAAGCGCTGCATGAGACCGCGAGGGTGCCGGCTCACGCCGCCAGCTCGCTCCAGGGTCTGGGGCGGCTCTCGGGGGTGGCGCTGAGGCTGCTCTATCAACCGCTCATGGAAAAGACCATGACGAAGAGGATGCTCTACGGTGAGCTGCTCGTCGAGGCCAGCCGTCGACTTCTGGAGATGGGCGGCTACGAGCCTGCCGGCATCGAGATCGAATGGCCGTCGGTGGCCCCGACCGATCCCCTGGAAGAGGCACGAACGGCTCTGCTCTACCGGGATCTCGGCATGAGCTCTGAGGCCGCCCTGCGGCGGCTCGGATTGGCGGAAAGGAGCGAAGGCGGGTGCCCGGACGATTCCACTTGATGCAGGTCTACGTGGCGGCGTGTCTGACGGCGCTGCTGGCGGTTCTCTACGTCTTTGCCCCGGAGGATCGGAGCGCGGTCCTCGGAGGGGCGGTGATGACGCTGATCGGTTTCGTTGTTGGGAAGTTCTCCAACGGCTACGCCCGGCGAGAGCCCGGGCCGCCGCCATCGGAGGAGAGGACGGCTGTACGGATAGCGGAGGAAGGGAGAACGGAATGATCTGGTTGAGACGGTTGCGAACGGTCACCAGGCTGCTGGTGGACTGGGACATCTTCAAACACGCCTTTGACGATGCGATGGGAGATGAGGGCGTCCGCCGGCGCCTTGAGGCTGTGTGCGTATCCGATCCGCTGCTGGCGGCCCATGCGGCAATGTTGCGCGCACTCTGGGCTCCGGTTGAGCGCGACCTTCGGGAACTGCGCTGATGGGCGCCTATGCGGGACGACAGAGCCAGATGGCGGACCCTGCCGAGCACGCGTTCGCCATTACGCCCAACGACGCCGCTGATCTGAGCTCGTGGGCGCTCGCCCTGTACGTCGGCTCGGGCGGCGATGTGAAGATGGACACCTGGGGAGGCGAGACCGTTACGTTCGCGAACGTGCCGGTGGGCGTGCTGCCGGTTCGATCCCGTCGAGTGTACGCTGCCGGTACGACCGCATCCAACATCGTGGGTCTCTACTGAGATGGGTCGGGGCATCGGTCTCGGTATGACCCTGGGCGGCGTCGGCTCGGGGTGGACCCCGGCGGCGCTGGCCGGACTTCAGGCATGGTCGGAGTGCGATGGGGATCTCTATCAGGATCCGGGGCTGACCGCGCCCGCCTCGGTCGGGGATCCGGTCGGCGGCGTGCCCGATCGATCGGGTCAGGGACATACCGGCGCCCAGGCGACGCTGGCGATGAAGCCGACGCGCGTCGCCTCCGCCTTTCCATCGGGCCGTGGAGGCCTCTCCTTCGACGGCGTGGACGATCGGCTCGTGCTAGCCTCGCTCGGGGCGGTTTTCAGCGGCAACGATGTCCCGTTCACGGTCGGCATCGCCTTCAAGGTGACCGATACGGCCTACCGCACCGTCTTCGGACTGGGCAACTCGGCCACGGGCACGCCCTATGCGATGCTCTATTCCACGGCGACAGGGACCTCCCTGTCCCATTATCGGAGGGATGACGCGTCGAGCTCCTCCTCGGTGGCCGGCCCCGCGTCGGCGGTGAATCAGGCGCAGGCGGTCGTGGTTACCTTCGGCGAGATGCCGGGCGTGATCGCGCGCACCGCGATCGACGGGGTTTCGGAAGCGTCCGGCGCCCTGGACGTCGGCGCAACGACGTTGGATCGGTTCGTGATGGGCGGCGTCGAACGCGCCGGATCGGTCCTCTATCCGTTCAAAGGGATCATCGGGGCCTGGGTAGTGGTCGCCAGAGTCATCGGCGCCGCGGAACGGCGGGCTCTGGCTGCCTATCTCAGGCGATGGATGGACGGCTAAGGGAGGGACGACAGTTGGCTGAGACGGAGTATATCTGGCGCGTCCATTGCCTGATCCCGTCCGGGGCGCTGGACCGTGCAGGTCGCGCGGCGGCGGAGGTTCTGCCCGGCGGCGATGACGAATCGCGGATGTTCGGCGTCCCGCTCAGGGAACAGACGGCGGTGGCCGATGCGACGGACTGGTACGGCTGCAGCACGCTCCTGACGGAAGCCCAGAGGACGGCGTTGATCGCCCGTTTTGCCAGCGCCGGTGTGGGAGCCCGATGGGTGCAGATGAGGGCGGACGATGGGACTGTCGTGGCCTCCTCACGGGGTGGCGAGCTCGGATCGGGCGCCTGGTCCTGGGAGGCGACCCTGTCCATGGAGGCCGCAGTGGAGGTGAGAGATGGATGAGCAGGGAGCGGCGAAAGCCGCTGAGCCAACCGTCGAGGATCGGGCCCGTGCCGCTGAGGAACGGGCCCGAGCGCTTGAAGGCAGGCTGGAGATCGAGCGTACCGCCCGGCGTATGGGCATCGTCGACGAGGATGCGGCCTACCGGCTGCTGGATACCGACCGACTCCAATGGGATGACGCGGGCCGACCTCGGAACGTCGAGGCCCTGCTGCGGGATCTCATTGCCGAGCGTCCCTGGCTCCGTATGGAGGGCGCTACGGCCTCCGAGGCTGCGGTCAGCCCGACGAACCCTTCAGGGGGCGGCGGCCGGCGGCTCACCCGGGAGGCCATCCGACGCATGACGAGTGACGAGATCAACGCCCAGTGGGACGCCGTGGTTGCGGCCCTCCGCACGGGCATCTGAGACCGATCCGCGGCGAACTCCCGGCCCTCGGGCCTCGGGGCGTGAGATAAGGAGGATACGATGAGCTTGAACAACTTCATCCCGGAGGTATGGGCAGCCCGACTGCTCCACAACCTCCACAAGGCGCTCGTCTTCGGCCAGCGCGGAGTGATGAACCATGACTACGAAGGGGATATCCGTGCCTGGGGCGATGCTGTGCGGATCCACGCCATCGGAGCGGTGACCGTGGCCGACTATGCCGTCAATGCCGACATCACGCCGCCCGAGACGTTGACCGACGCGGAAACGGTGTTGACCATCGACCGCGCCCGCTACGTCAACTTCCAGATCGACGATGTGGATCGCGCCCAGCAGATGCCGCATGTGATGGATGCCGCCATGCGCGAAACGGCCTATGCGCTGGCCGATGAGGCGGACCGGTTCCTGGCAGGGCTCCATACGCAGATCGCCCCCGCCAACTTCATCGGCAGCGATGCATCGCCGAAAACGCCCACGGCGGCAGCGCTCTATGAGTACATCGTCGAACTCGGCGTCAAGCTGGACGAGGCGAACGCGCCCCGACACGGGCGGTTCTGCGTGCTTCCGCCGTGGTGCTACGGCCTGCTGCTCAAGGACGACCGATTCGTCAAATCGGGCACCCCGATGGGCGATCAGACCCTTCGCAACGGCGAAGTGGGGATGGCCGCCGGTATGACGATCTACGTCTCCAACAACGTCGCCAACACGGACGGGGCCAAGTTCAAGGTGATCGCTGGCGTTCCGGCCGCGTGGACCTACGCCCATCAGATTCGGGAAGTGGAGGCCTATCGGCCTCCGCTCCGATTCGCCGACGCGGTCAAGGCGCTGCATCTCTACGGCGCGAGAGTCCTGCGCCCGACGGCCCTGGCCTGTCTCGTGGCGAGCAAGAGCTGAGATCGATGAGGGGAGCGCCCCATCGCAGATCGCGAGCGGGCGCTCCCGATGCTTGAAAGAGAGGAGAAGGTATGGCAAGAGATAGCGTGACGGTGACGGCCCTCGCGGCATCAGGAGGAGTGGCGGAACCGGCGGGGACGACTATCGCTCCCGCGAACGGAGCGACGATCCCAGCAGGAGGGAGCACGCGCAGGCTGATCATCCGAGTGACCAACACCCACGGCGCGGACCATGCCGTGGTCGTGAAGGCCGGAGCGAATCCTCCCGCCTTCCGCCAGGGGTTGGGAGACCTGTCGATTACGGTGCCGGCGACCTCGGGGGTTCGGTACTTGACCCTCGAGTCGGCCCGGTTCGTGCAGGCGGACGGCGCGATCTGGCTGGACTTTGAGACCGGGATGACCGGCAAGGTGATGGCGTTTCAACTGCCCGACGGCGTGTAAGGGGCGAACGGTTCGGCCCATGCCGTCGCCGACGCGATTCCAGCGTTTGGGCCTCGCTGCGGCGTCGAGTGGTTGCACGGCGATGCGATGGGGCATGGAGTGATGGGGCGGGAGGCGCTGGCGGATGGTAACCGACGGAGCGATCGAGGAGATGTCCGAACTGGGCTTGAGGACGTCCCGTATCGCCGCCTATCGCGCCGACCCTGTCCTCTATGCCCGCGAAGCGCTCGGAGTCACATGGTGGGATCGGCAATGTCAGGTTGCGGATGCCCTTCTCCGACATCGCCGGGTGCTCGTCAAAGCCTCCCATGCCGTCGGGAAGACCCACGTCGCGGCAGGACTGATCAACTGGCATTTCGACTGTTTCGATCCCGGCATCGCCATCGCCACGGCGCCCACCCAGCGCCAGGTGATCGACGTGCTCTGGAAAGAGGTGCGCTCCCAGCGAAAGGGGCGGCCCGGGCTGCTGCCAAGGTCGCCCCGTATGGAGACCTCGCCCGAGCGGTTCGCCGTCGGGTTCACGACCAGCGGGGAGGCCGCCTTTCAGGGACGGCATTCGCAGCGGGTCCTGATCGTCTTCGACGAGTGCGTGGGCATCCATCCATCGCTCTGGGAAGAGGCGGAAGGGATGATGACCGGCGATGAGTGCCTCTGGCTGGCCATCTGCAACCCTACCGAGACCTCCAGCAGCGCCTACGACGAGGACATCTCGGGCCGGTTCCACGTGATCAGCATCTCCGCCCTGGACCACCCGAACATCAGGGCCGAACTGGCCGGTGAGCCGCCGCCGTTCCCGTCGGCGGTCCGGCTGTCCTGGATCGACGAGCAGATCCGTCGTAACTGCAGCCCGGTCGACGCCGTGGATCTCGGTTCCGGCGACATCGAGTTTCCGCCGGGGTCGGGCCGATTCTGGAGGCCGGGACCGGTCTTTGAAAGCCGCGTCCTGGGCCGATGGCCGAGCCAGGCCGTGTCGTCGGTATGGTCCGATGCCGCTTGGGAGCGGTCCGTCGCGCCCCGGTTGGCCGCGATCCCCCCCTCGGGGCCGACGGTGATCGGGTGCGACGTGGCGCGGTACGGAGATGATTATACGAGCATCGTGGTTCGGCGCGCCGATCGGGCGCTGCACCACGAGACCCACAACGGCTGGAACACCGCGCAGGTGGCCGGCAGGCTCAAGCATCTGTGTCGCGAGATGGCGGCGACGGGAGAGCGGCCCGAAGCCATTACCGTTGTGGTCGACGATGACGGCGTCGGGGGCGGAGTCGTCGATCAGCGGGGCGATCACGCCTTCGTTGGCTGTGGGGCGGGGACGCGTGCGCGACAGGACTCCGACTATCCCAACAGGAGGAGTGAGCTCTGGTTCGCTGTGGCCGATAGGGCCGCGAGGGGCGATCTCGACCTGAGCCACCTCTCCGAGGACGTGCGCAAACTCCTGCGTCGCCAGGCCATGGCGCCCCGCTGGAGGCTCGACAGCGAGGGGCGGCGGGTGGTCGAACCCAAGCATGAGACGAAACGGCGATTGGGACGGTCGCCGGACGACATGGACGCACTGAACCTCGCCTTCAGCGAGCCGGGGGCGGACCGCGTTCAGAAGGTCGGCGGTTGGTGGTAGAGGGCGGAACCGGGGTTCCGAAAGGAGGAGGTTGGGCATGGCGGTGCGCGCGACAATGCAGGATCTGATCGATCGGATGCGGTTGTTGATCGGTGATCCCGCTGGCAATGACGCCTATTATACGGATGAGCAGCTTCAGGAGCGCCTCGATCAACGACGGACCGAGTATCGGTACCTCTCGCTCATCCCGCTGGAGACCATCGGCCAGGGCGGCGGGGTGACGTACCTGGAGTACAGGGCCGCTCGTCCCGACCTGTTCCAGAGCGTGCTTCGGACCGGCTGGGCAAGCTGGCTAGGCGACTGGGAGGAGGGCGGGACCCTGTTCGGCGCCGACTACGGGGCGTTGAGCCCGTCGAGCAGCGATTGGCGCCGGGGCGCCTGGACCTTCAGCGCCCATCAGCCGCCGCCGGTAACGATCGTCGGCCGGCGGTACGACCTCCCGGGTGCGGGCGCGGATGCGCTGGAGGCCTGGGCGGCCGGGCTGAAGACGGAATACGATGTCAAATCGGGCGATCAGACCCTGGCCCGGGGTATGCAGGCGGGCAGGTTGCTCGAGCTCGCGGCAGCCCTCCGAGCGCGGCAGATGGTCGACACCGTGCGCGCCATCCGGAGCGACGCATGTTGAGGCCTGCGGAGATCGAAGCCATCCGTCGTGCGTTTGTGCGGCTCATGCCCGACACCGCCTCCGTCCTGCGGTTCAATCAGCAGTCGTTTCAGTGGGTGACGATCGGATCGGAGCCCTGCCGGGTGATTCCCAAGCGGGCGATCACGAGCGACGGCGGCGGCGGCCTCGAAGGGATTACCCTCTGGAACATCCTCCTACCCTACGATTCGGATGTCGAGCCCGGGGACCGCCTGACCGTGGGCTCCGAAGTCTACAGCGTGACCGACGCCGACCGGCACAGGACCGAACCCTTCACGCTGATCGCTCAGTGTACGAGGCTATGAACGCCCGACCCGCGATGCGCACACCATGTCGACGCCCGGACCAACGGCGCTGCCGGGGGCGCCGACAGCGGTCGGTCCGAGGCTTCCGGCCTCAGGGCCGCTCATCGCCCTGATGGGACCGGAGGCTCAGGTCGGATCAGGTACAGCTCATTCGCCGTCATGGCCGTTCCCTGTCGTGGGGCCATGGCTGCGGCCGGGGCCCGGGCGAGCGGCACGGGGGCGCCGTCTCGGAGTTCGGCGGCCTGTGCGGCCCGACGCGCATGGACGCTCGGGATGGTCAGGACTCCGTCCCGCACCATGGCGCCGACCACCCGGTTCGAGCGGTTCAACGGCAATCCATCGGCGGAGGCCGCCATCCACGGGCCATCGCCCCGGGCGATCTCGACTCCGTCGACTGTGAGCCGCCCGCCTCCGGATGCGCCGATGACGGCGCCCGCCCGATCGAGCGCCACGAGACAGGGCCATCCTGCCTCCACCTCCCATACGATGCGCCGGCCCCGGCACACCGCCTCCACCTGCCCTTTCCCGTCATAGGCGCCCCGAGGGAAGAGCGCGACCAGGGTGCGCCCCTCGGCGCTCCGGGCAGCGGCTCGCCATAGCCCCCGATCGGAGCGCACGATGATCTCCGGCTCCATGCCCGCGAGGCCGGGCAGCGCCAGGTAGCGGTTCACCTCGGGATCAGAGGCCAGCTCCGGCTGCTGAACGAAGACGTCGGCTTCCGGCATCGCTTCCGGCGCGCCGGGGCACAGGATCAGCCTCCCCGTTCCGAGCTCCCGAACGAGGAGATCGTGATAGCCCTGACGAACGGGTTCGGGGCCGTGGAGGAGCGCGTCGGGAGGATCCGATAGGTAGACCGTCGCACCGGACCGGGCCAGCTCGGCGAGCTGGTCCAGGACGCTTTGCGGCGCGCGGGAGGTCAGCGGCGCGATGACGAGCCTCGGGATCGGATGGAGGTTGCCCACGTCCGCTTCGTTGACGACGTCGAACCGCAGGTTCGTGGCGAGGAGCCATTCCAGCCCGTTGGCAACCCAGCGCCATGACGCGGCATCCGGGGCGCCCAGCCTCCAGCTATCGGGCATGACGAAGACCGTTCGAGCCGGCTCATAGGCGTGCGGCATGAGCTCGGAGAGGAGCCGCAGGTTTCTCCAGAGCTTGAGCGCCGGCTTGGGGCGGAGCGGGTTGACGTAGGCGACGCCCCAGGGAAAGACCCGGTCCGGATCGTCGGACCAGCACCAGTTCTGGATCTTGGTGACATCGAACGCAAGGGCGGCATGGACGATCCACCAGAGCTGGCGTCGCTGCTCCTCCTCCGACCTGCCCACGTGGTAGCCTTCCGCGTTCCCCTCCTGTTTCCAGGCGTCATGGGTCTTGACACCGAACTCCCCGATGTTGACGCTCTTGCTGTCTCTGCGCCTATCGTTCCATTTGATCGTCGCCAGGAGCTGAGCGAGGTCCTCCTGCGGCGGCCCGAAGTAGCCGATATTGGCGACGTCCATCCCGTCCATACTCAGCCGGAGGTCGATCCCGTCGTACGGGCGTTGATAGAACTCGCTGGTGATCGGGTGTTCGGTATCCTCCGAGCGGATGGCTGCCGTCAACGCCCCGACCCAGCGCCGGACGAGAGCCGCCTGGAAGCGCCGCACATCCTGTCGCCGGACGCTGAACGGCGCGTCCGAGCGATGGTTCTGGACAGGGATCTCGCCGAGCCGCTCGGGCGCCGCCTCCCCTCCCCACGCCGCTCGGAGCGCCTCATCTGTGCCGTAGCGCTCGCGCAGCATCTCGTTCCACAGTCGGCGGAGATCCGGCAGATCGGCCAGGTCCAGCTTGAAGTCGCCGTTCAGGTAATAGATCAGACCGGGGACATGCCGGTATCGCGCGGCGAACGTGCGGCACATGCGAGCCTGGGCCTCGAGCGTCGCATCGTCCACCGCTACGTTTACGCCGATCAGGAGGCCTGCCATGTAGGGCAGGCCAAAGCGCTGGGACAGCTGGATCAGCGCGTCCATCCGCCTCCATTCCGCCTTGCTGTAGGTCCAGCCGGCCGGAGGATACTGGAGGTTCTCGTACATATGCAGCCCGTAGGCCCGCATCGCCTGAAGGTCCCGGTACCACGTCAGCGGACTGCAGGACGGCGAGAGGAACATGTTGGCGTAGGTGTCCGTGCCGAACAGGGTCGTGCGCGTCGGAGGCGTGCCCGGGCGATGCAGCTCGAACGCATTATCCGAGAAGCGGATCCGTGTGCCGGCGGCGATCACGGCCCCGCTCCGGACACAGAAGCCGGTTTCGATCGTGTCCATCACCTCGCCGCTCGGGAGGGCGAGAACCGCACGGGCCCGGACGAAGTCGGGCGCCGATGGCGGCGTCTTCCACGAGAAACTCAGCCGAGCGGGCATCGCTGAGGCGGGCGTCAGGCGCTTCGTGAATCGGACGATCGGTTTGCTGGAGCGGCCCGGGGCGTCCAGCGTGAGCGTGATCGTGATCGGAGCGGCGCGCGCGGTACGGGAGGGCGCATGCAGCCCCAGCGTCAGCAGGGCGGTCTCGCCCGGTTCGTACAGCGCGTAGTCGGAGGTGAGCGATCGGGCTGCGACCGGCTGGGCAAGGACCCGGAGCGTTCGCCGGAGGAGCGTCAGGCCGGCCGGACCGGCGAAGATGTCCCGGTTGGTGATGCCGAACAGCGCCCAGCGGGATCCGCCGAAGGGGCCGGTGGTATGCGTGACCAGCGCGCCGGCCGACCCCGAGATCCGCCCGTAGCGGTCCTGCGCCGTCAGGATCGACTGCCAGCGTCCGCTCTCCCGGAGCTGTGCGGTTGCGTCGAAGCCCCGCAGATCGCCCTCGATCCGGACACCCTCCATGCCCGGCCAGGCGCCCACCGCCCGTACGCCCGTCAGGGGCTGATCCGGGCTGAAAAGGGTGAGCTGGACCGGGCTGACGACCAGGCCGTCCATGGGCGTGCCGTAATGGGCGTTGATCCGCTCCTCGGACGGGAGCGCGCCCAGGGTGACGTCATCGACGTTCAGCGTGCCCGCCGCGAGGTACAGGCCCGAGTGGAAGAGCACGCGCCGTGCGGCAGGATGGATCGCCACGGGCGTCTCGTACCGCCTCCAATCCGACGAGCCGGTCAGATGGGCGAAGTCCTTGAACTCCAGCAGCTTGTTATCCCCGTCATACTGATAGACCGCCAGAAAGCCGAAGTGGGAGCCCCGGATGTTCGTCGCCCGGGCGTGCGCGCCGACGAGATAGGTTTTGCCCGGCTCCACCTCGAGAGTCGCCGTCCATCGGGCTCCGGAGCCGAGATCATCGATCCGGACGCGCCCGCTCCGCTTGCCCGAGACCGCCGTCTCGTCGTCGATGGCGCAGGCGGGGCCATCCGCTTCCCATCCGGTCCCGGTCGCGTCCTCAAAACCCCCGTTGGGTATCTGCCGGCCCGCGGCGGTTGTTCGCGCCTCCTTGAGGCGTTCCCGATACGAGATCCAGCCGCCGTCATCGCGGGCCAGGAGGTTGTCGAAGGCATATCCCCCCGTGCAGAGGAGGTCGCCGCCGGCCATGAGAAACCCCAGCAGACCCCGGCGCGCCGCGATGGGGAAGGAGGCGCCGGTTGGGACGATCAGGAGGTCGAAGGCATCGGGGTTGAGCTTGCCGGCGGCAAGGTCCGCAGCCGTGAGTAGGGAGGCGGGGATGCCTTCCGCCGCGAGGCCCTTCCGGAGCGTTGCGACCGGTGTCGCGTACCCGTCGACCGGCAGTCCCGGCTCATGGAATATCGCCGCGCGATAGGTACGGGTGCGGTCCGCCTGCGGCGCAGGCTCCTGCCACGGCGCGGGCTCGCCTCCCGCGGTCAGGTTCAGATCGTCGAACCATGCCGTCCCGGAGGCCGCGTGCAGGCCGGCGCGGAGCGTCAGATAATCGGTCGCCGCCGTCAATCGAACCGTGCAGTGGTAGCGGGTCCAGGGTGTATCGCCGGTGATTCTGGCGTAATCCTGAAAGCGGACCAATCGTCCGCCCCGGTCGTACTCATAGACCGCGAGGAAGGCGTAGCCCTGAGGGTCCGACGGAACGCCCTCGGTTCGGATCCATCCCGACGCCGTATAGGTCCGGTCCGCCTCGACGCTCCAGACAGTCTGTTCGGCCGATGCGCCCCGATCGCCAAACGCCTTCAGGCAGCGCCTGCCGGTCCGGGCCGATCCCGTCACGATCTCGGAGTACTGCGAGAGGCTCCAGGCGGTATCGGTCTCGAAGCCGCCGTTTCGGATCAACGGGACCGCAGGCCGGAGCCTCGCCACCGTCTGACCGAAGGTGATCTCCATCGAGCTGAGCAGGCCGAGGAGGACGGCCGCGGCCGTAAGCAGACGGCAGGACGGCCGCCGGAGGGCGGTACGTTCCGCCACCGGGGGGGTCATGCGATCTCATCCGTGACGTCGGCCTCCGTATCGAGTCCGACGCCGCGGCTCATCGGGCGCGGCGCATCGCGCATCCCGTCCATCGTCCACAGGCGGTTCTCGCCGGTTCCGGTCAGGGTTTCGGGGTAGGTATCCCTCCCGCCCGTGTCGAGGAACACGCCCAGGGTCAGGTTGCGCCCGCGCAGGCTGCCTGCGGCGCTCGCGTCGACGGTCGCCCGACCCATCGTCGCCCCGCCGCCCGCGATGTAGACATCGTCCCCGCGCTTATCCCAGAAGAAGCCCATGCCGTTGGCGTTGCCGCCGCCCAGCGACAGGTTCGGGGCTTCGTAGCGATCGTTGCCGGCCCGATCGATGAGAAATCCGACGCTGAAGTCGTGGCCTGCGCCCTGCGCCATGTTCATCGGGGCGCGGTACGAGTCGCTGCCTCCAGGATCGTCCAGGATGCCGACCGCGAAATGCGCCGCGCTTCCCTGCACATACCATTGGCCCGTGTAGGTGTCGTCGCCGGCGCCGGACAGCAGCATCCCCAGACCGTACCAGTATCCGGCCCCCTGTCCAAAGACGCCGCAGACGAAGCGGTTTGCGCCGGCTTGATCGAAGAGGATGCCGATCCCTCCCGCCTGCGAATGACCGTCGGTGTAGTCGGCCCGCCGTCCGAAACCGAAGCCCTGGGATAGGCTGGCGTTGTGGTCGGCCGATTGGGGTGACGGGAAGTCGATGACGGTATCGTTCGCGTCGTAGAGGTCGGCGCCGTCGCCGTAGTCGGCGAGGAGGCCGCAACCGCGGGTGAAGGCGTAGCCCTGCGAGGTGGTGAAGCAGCGGTACTCGTCCGTTCCGGCCCTGTCCGACAGGATGCCCACCCCGTAGTAGGCGGCTCCCTGGCCCGACGTATGGCAGTCGTAGAGGTCATCGCCGCTGAGATCTGCGAGAATCCCGACGCCGAAGGAGCCGGAGCCCTGGCAGCGCCCCATCGCGCGGTAGACGTCGTTGCCGCCGACATCGAGGACCATACCGTAGCCCAGCAAGCCCGCGCCGAAGGCCGGCGTTCGCTCGGCCTTCTTTCGGTCGGCACAGGCGGCGACGCCTTTGTCGAGGTCGGGAGCTATGTACCGATCGTTCCCGGCCAGGTCGATGAGAAGGGAGACCGGGTTGTCCAGGTCGCGAGTGGCCCCGCCGGCCCGGTAGGTGTCGGAGCCGCCGGTGTCGAGGATGAGGAGGTACGGGCGGTCGGCGGGATAGGTGTCGTTCGCCCCGCCTCGTATGGCCACCCAGCCGATCGGCGTCTCGATATCGACCCGAAACGGCGCCGCATGGACGCAGTTCGCCGCCGCGGCGGCGGCGGCATCGAGCGCGAAGGCGAGGAGCTCGCCGCCAACCAGCATTCGCTTCTGATCGATGCCTGCCTGGACCCGTTCGATCTCAGCGGTGAAGTCGTCCCTGTCGGATGGCGGCGCCATCAGGCTCTTGAGAACGCGTTCCGCATCCGGATGGGGGATTGGCTGGAGAGCGCGCGTTCTCCACCTCAGGGCGCGGAGTTCGACCCGGATCAGCAACGCGGCGAGGCGAGCGATTGGCGCGGGAGCCGTCTTCAGCCGGGCGGCGATCCGTGCGGCTCCGGCTTTCGGCAGGGCCGTTCCCCGGGCGGTCCAGACGGCCTTGAGGGCAGCGAGGAGGGCCCCTGGCTTCTCCGAGGCCGCTTTATCGTCGGCGAGCGGATCGCCGAGGAGGTCCAGCCGAGTCCCGTCGTCGGTGCGGCCTGCGGCGTAGGATGCGAGACCTCCGAGGCGCTGGGAGCTGGCCTTGATGGCGTTTCGGGCGATTCGCGCGTAGGCTGGGATCCGGAGCGGGTCCTGATGGACGGCATCGAACGCGGGCAGCCGGTAGGCTCCGCCGCCGTATTGCGCCATGTCCAGCAGGTCGAAACGGCAGCGCTCGCGCGAGAGCCCCACCGCGCCGAGGAGGTGCGTCCACGGCTCCTGCGCGGCCTGCGCCGTGGCCCTGATCTCGGCGCCGCCCAGCGCCACGATCACGAGCAGGCCCAGAATGCGCGACGTCAGGCTCGCCATCGGTCCCACGGCGCGCGACGATCTCGCGATCGCCAGCTGTCGGCTTCCCTGTCGCCGACGAAGCGCCAGCGCGCCGGGTCCCAGCGGAGTTTGCGGTCGTGCCAGTACGCGAGATTGCCCAGGTGACACACCGTCACGGATCGAGCTCCGATCTCAACGTCGCAGATCGGCCGTTGCCGGTTCCGGATGCAGTCGAACCAGTCCTGATGGTGGCCGGGCGACTTGTAGAGCGGCTTCTCGCCCGCGCCCAGCGGATCCTTGACGATACGGTTGGGCCAGCTCTGAAGCTCGCCCCGATTGACGTGCACGGAGCCGTTCTCGCCGACGAAGTTGACGCCCCCTATGCGATTCCCGTCGGGCGTGGTCCAGTCGCCATGGATCACTTCGACGCCGTTGGCATAGAGGTATCGGACGCCGATGCCCGCCGCTTTGTCGTCGGGCGGGATGATCTCGACGGGTCCGCTCTGGTCCATCCCCAGGCCCCACTGGGCGATATCGAAATGGTGCGCGCCCCAGTCGGTCATCCCCCCGCCCGAATACTCCTGATAGCTGCGCCAATCGGGGAAATGGCTGTGGACGCCCCGCGGGCTCAGGACGGAGTTGTAGGGGCGCATCGGCGCAGGGCCGAGCCATCGATCCCAATCGAGCCCGGGCTCCATCGGCTCCTCGCCGAGATCGCACGGTCGGCTCGGGCCTCCGACCGAGACGTACACCTGTCGGACTTTGCCGATCCGCCCGTTCCGCACGGCCTCGCAGGCCACTCGAAACTCCGAACCCGACCGCTGCTGGCTGCCGACCTGGAAGACGCGTCGATGCCGCCGGGCGACGTCGATGAGGGTCTTGCCTTCGGCGATGGTCAGAGTCAGCGGTTTCTCGCAGTAGACGTCCTTGCCATGCTTCATGGCTTCGACTGCGGGGATACAGTGCCAGTGGTCGGGCGTCGCGATGAGGACGGCGTCGATGTCGGCCCGGTTGGTGATGTCCCGAAAGTCCACATAGGCGTCGCAGCCTTTGTGCGCGCCGATGGAGGAGTCCTCGGAGTACCAATCCTCCACCATCTTTTTCGCGTGCTCGCGCCGCGTCCGATCGACGTCGCAAACCGCGAGGACCTTGACGTCGGGGTGTCGGATGAGCAGGTCGATGTGGCCTCGCGCCTGGTAGCCGGTGCCGATGACGCCGATGGTGATCCGCTCGCTGGGCGGGGTCTTCCCCTGCCGACCGAGCGCCGATGCGGGGATGATGGCGGGCATAGCCGCGGCTGCGCCAGCGGCCTTGACGAAATCACGACGGGTTAGCCGACGGGCCATGTTGTTCGCTCCTGTCCGTGGGTTCGTTCTACGAACCCGGATTGAGATGCCGGTTCGAGACCAGCGCGTCGTTCTCCTGCGTGTTCGGGCCGTTTGGCGGCATCGCCGTTCAAGGCTCCGGCCGTCGGGCGCTCAGGGCCATCAGGACGAAACGGGGCAGGGTCATCACCTTGGTGATCTTCCTCGGGTTGCGGACCAGGCGATGGATCCATTCGAGGCCCTGCCGCTGCATCCAGGCGGGCGCACGCTGGACCCGGCCGGAGAGGACGTCGAAGGTACCCCCCACGCCGATCATCACCGGCGCCGCCAGCTCCCCGCCCCATCGCGCAATCCACTTCTCCTGTCGCGGGATGCCCATGCCGACGCAGAGGACACCCGGAGCCGCGCGTCGGACGGCGTCGACGACCCGGGGCTCGTCCTCGGGGGCGAAATACCCGTCCCGGAAACCGACGATCCTGCACCCCGGCCACTGGCGGACCAGACGATCGGCCGCCTCCTCGGCCACTCCGGGAGCGGCGCCGAGGAAGTAGAGGCCGACTCCGGACCTCGCGGACCGCTCGGCCAGGCGTGCGACGATCTCCACTCCCGAGACCCGCTCGGGCAGCCGGATGCCCTGGCGGCGGGCGGCCCAGAGCACACCGGAACTGTCCGGGGTGATGAGGCCCGCTTCCTGGATGATCCGTCGGAGCTCCGGATCGCGACTGGCCAACACGACCATCGAGGCATCGAGGGTGATGACATGACAGCCAACGCCGTTACGGGCGGACGCCTCGATCGTATCCAGCGCCGCGTCCATCGTGACGGCGTCCACGCAAACCCCAAGGAGGTCGTGCCGCGGGATGCTGGCGCGAGGATCGCCGCTATCGGCCATAGAAGCTCACGCGCCCGTCCTCGCGACGCATCAGGGCATCAGTGCGAGGGCATCCGGACCTTCGAGGACGTCGATCTCGAGGTGGTAGCGCCGCGTCTCGTCCGGCTCGAGACTCTGGAGCCTGCCCGCCGACCGCTCGGCCGAACGCCCGAGGACCAGCGCATTGGCCGGTTCGAGGCCCACGACATACGTCCCGGCGCCCATCATCTTCCACTGCACGAAGCAGGGCAGCTCCTCGGGCCTGTATCGGATCGAGAGGGCCACACCGTCGGCGAGACCCGGGTTGACCAGCGCCGCGCGCGCCCATCCGTAGCTATCCTCATCCAGCGTATGGAAGTAGACCTTCTCCCTGCAGCCCGCAACGGGAGGCTCGATCTCGGGCCATCGCTCGGCGCCCTCCTCCGCGTCGGCGTCGCGGGGCGTCGTACGGGCCGCCGGAAGGATCACCCGCGCCCCGACGTCCACCAGAGGGTAGCCGAGGTTGATGTGGTACAGGAGCATGTGAGGCGCAGTCTCGAAACCCTCGTTGGTCACCGTATCCCGCAGGGTGAAGCCCGGCCTGCCGAGCGTGGTCTCGATCCGTCGGCGGAGGATGACGTTGGACCCGAACACGACGGCCTCCCGAACCTCCCCCTCCAGGCTGAGAACGTAGTCATCGTTCACCCATTGCGCCCGGCTGCATACACTCGTCGCCGGCGTGTTGCTGTAGCGCCCGTGCAGCCCGAGTTCCACGCCGTCGTCGATATCCGGAGCGCCCATCCAGGTCAGGCCGCAGGTGGTCAGCAGCCCGCCGGGGAAGCTCCGAAGCCACCCCAGCCCGGAGGGTTCATAGTGGGCGGGATGCCGATCGGTCTGCGCGGATCGCCAGGCAAGGGCGTGCCCCTTGTAGGTGGCGGTCGAGATGTCGAGGCCTCGGGAGGCGACCGCTGTGAACGCGAACCCGGAGCTGTTGGTGACGTCCGCCGCGAGCGTTCCGTCCTCGTGCCCTTCGGCCAGACGATGGAGTTTCACCCGCGCCAGCTGCTCCATGCTTCCGACGCGCTGCAGAAGCTCCTCGCGCGTATACGTCCCTTTGTCGAAGAGCGCCATCGCCGCTACAACCCGTTATCGGTGGCGCTGCTGAGGTCGACGATGACGCCATCGAAGATGGCGGCGTTGGACTTCACGCGGCAGCCGCGGCCCACAACGCAGCCGGATAACCGCGTGTCTTCCTGTACGTGGGCGTCCGCCCACAGGATCGATTCGCGGACGATGGCCCCCGGCTGGATGATGCAGCGGGGGCCGAGGACGGTGTTCTCATGCACCGTGGCCCCCGCATGGACATGGCAGTCCTCGCCGATCACGACGGGATAGCGGATATCGGCGCCTGGCTCGATGATCGCACTGTCGGCGATCCACTGGAACTTCCGCCTCTCCGGCGCCCCGACTTCGAGCGCGACCCGATCCGACATCGCGTCGAGGTGCGCCTTCTGGTACATGGCGAGATTGCCCACATCCATCCAGTAGTTCGCCGTCAGATAACCGTAGATGGGCCGCTTCTGTTCCAGCATCATCGGAAAGAACGTCTTGCCGAACAGATAGGGAACGCCTCGCGGGATGAGTTCCAGGGCTTCCGGCTCGAAGATGTAGACGCCCGTATTGGCCGTGTTGGAGATGAACACCGCGCCCCGGGGCTTCTCGACGAATCGGGTGATCCGGTCGTCATCGGTGGTGAGCACGATCCCGTACTCCGCAGGGTCATCCACCAGCGAGAGCGCGATCGAGGCAAGCGCCCGCTTTTGTCGGTGGTTCTCGAGGAACCGCGTCAGATCGAGGTCCGTCAGGTCGTCGCCGCCGATGACCAGGAAGGTCTCGTTCTCGAAGAAATCCTCACACCGCTTCACGCTGCCCGCATCGCCCCAGAGCTGATCTTCGACCGAATATTGGATCTTCACGCCGAATCGGCTGCCGTCGCCGAAATACTCCTGGATCTGGTCGCCGAGGTAGTGGAGGTTGACGATGATGTCCGTGAAGCCGTGTTTGCGGAGCAGGGCGACGATATGCTCCATGACCGGGCGATTGACGATGGGCACGAGGGGCTTGGGCAGCGTCTTGGTCAGCGGGTGGAGCCGGGATCCGACTCCGGCCGCCAGGATCATGGCTTTCATCGCCCGAGTCCGTTCTCGGAACGATGTCGCGCGTTACGGAGCGCGGGCTTCCGATCATGCGCGGTCATGGTCGAACTCCTCGATCGTGCGGCAGACGTGATGGATCTGTTCGTCGGTCAGGCCCGGATGGACCGGCAGCGAGAGCACCTCGCGGCATGCGCGTTCGGCTTCGGGGAAGTCCCCGGGTTGGTAGCCGAGGTGGGCGTATGCCTTCTGGATGTGGAGCGGCGACGGGTAGTAGATGCCGGACTGCACATCGGCCTCCGCAAGATGCGCTCTCAATCGGTCCCGTTCCGGATGGCGTACCGTGTACTGATGGTACACGTGATGGGCGGCCGGAGCCTCAGCTGGGAGGACGCATCGTGTCTTCGCCAGGCCTGTCGCGTAGAGCTCGGCGTGCCGGCGCCGCGCCCGATTCCATTCGGGCAGATACCGGAGCTTCACCCGGAGGACGGCCGCCTGTACGGCGTCGAGCCGGCTGCAATACCCGACGTGCGAATACTCGTAGGCGCCGCCGCTGCCGTGGAAGCGGAGGCTCCGCACTCGATCCCGCAGCGTTTCGTCGTTGGTCAGCGTCATGCCGCCGTCGCCGTAGGCTCCCAGGTTCTTTGTCGGGAAGAACGAGAGCGTCGTCGCGTCGCCGAACGCTCCGATCGGAGCTCCCGAGTACGTCGCGCCGATGGCCTGAGCGCCGTCATAGATGAGTTTCAGGCCGTGTCGAGCCGCGAGTTCGGCATAGGCTTGCCGGTCGGCCGTCTGGCCGAAGAGGTCGACCGGGAGCAGCGCGCGCGTCTTCGACGTTATCCGAGCCGCGGCAGCCGCGGGGTCCATGAGGAACGTCCTCGGGTCGATATCGGCGAACACCGGGGTGGCGCCGAGGTGGGCGACGGCTTCGATGGTGGCCACGAACGTAAAGGGGGGAGTGATCACCTCGTCGCCCGGGCCGATGCCGCAGGCCGCAAGGGTAAGGATCAGGGCATCGGTGCCGGAGTTCACGCCGATGGCATGGTCGGAGCCGGTAAAGGCGGCGATCCCTCCTTCGAGCTCCTCCACAAAGGGTCCGAGGATAAAGTGGCCCGAGAGCAACACCTCGCGTATAGCGGCGTCGATCTCATCCCGAATGCTCTCATACTGAGCGATGAGGTCCGCCAGCGGAACGGTCAATCAGAATCTCCAGAGCGGGATCTGAGGACAGGATCGCCTGTCGTCGAGTCATTATACTTCGGCGATCGGTCGGACCGATATCTTCGCCGCCCCCGCCCCGCCAAGCCGATCGGTGGAGCCTGCGGGGTCGGTGAAGCGCAGCAGCCCCGGTTTACGTCCATGATACGGGTTCGAGCCGAATCTCCGGCCGCCCTCCGGGCGTATTGCCCGAATCCTTTGGAAGGAGCAGCTTATGGAGACGTTCTCCGGAGCGTTGATCGGGTTTATTGTCTGGTTTTTCGTGCGCTACGGCCTTGCCGGGCTCTATACCGTCGGACCGAATGAGCGCGCGGTGAAGACCCGTTTTGGCCGGGCCGACCGGATCAAGAACAGCACGACGATGGACGATCCGATCTCGGAGGTCCTCGAAGGTGATGAGAAGCCCCGCTATGCATACCCTCTCGTCCGGGTGATCAAGCCGGGCGGGCCCTACTGGCGATGGCCGTGGGAGAAGGTGCACAAGGTGTCCATCGCCGTTCAGACCCTCAACATGGCTCAGGACCTCGAGGTGCCGACCGCCAACAACAACGGTACGGAGCTCGAGGCGGTCACCAAGGACCAGCTGAACGTGCGCCTGACCGGCCAGATCCGTTTTCGGGTCTCAGAGCGGAACCTGTACGCGTACCTCTTCGGCGTCAAGAACCCCATCGTCCACGTTATGGGCTACTTCGTTTCCCTCCTTCGGGAGCGGATCGCCAACTACGAAGCGCCACGCAGCGCTGCGGAGGGAATCGAACAGGCGGTCGCGGCCAACGCGGGCATCTCGATCAACGACCTGCGCAAGAACCTGCGTGATATCAACGAGCATATGGAGTCGGAGTGCCGCAGCGCCGAGGCGCGGTACGGCATCGCGTTCGACGCCTCGCTGATCACCGGCATCGACCCTCCGGAAGAGGTCGAATCGGCCCTGGCGGCCATCAATACCGCCCATAATCAGGTCTCATCGGAGATCAGCCTTGCTCAGGCGGCCGCGGATCAGCGCATCGTCCAATCGAAGCGGGCCGTTGAGATCGAAACGCTCGATGCCCGCGCCGAGGTCGAGCCGTTGAAGGCCCTTGCTGAGCAGCTCCGGACGCTGAAGCAGGTCGGTCCCGATGCGCTCGCCGCCTATGTGCGCAACGTGCGGCTGAAGCTCTTCACCCGGGCCAATCGGGTCATCATGGAGGCGGATCGATGAGCACGGTTCAAGCGGCCATCATCACCTTCGGACTTCTGTTCGTCATCGTCCCCATCCTCGGATGGTTCGTTCGGAGCTTCGGCATGTACGCCATCGTCAAGGAGGGGACGCGGCACGTCTACGTCCTCTTCGGCAGCGTGGTGGGCGTTCTCGAGGAGCCCGGCCTGCACCTCCTCTGGCTCGAGATGGGGTGGAGGGCGATTCTGGTGAACTGGTTCGGTCAACGCCATGTCCTGGATATGCGGATGGATCAGGAATACCTCCGAAGCGCACCGGTGAACTCGGAGGAGGGCGCACCCATGGGGATCGGGGTCTGGTATGAGATGTACATCAGCGATCCCGTGGCCTATCTCTTCCGCAACAACGATCCCCGGGGATCGCTCCGGGCGAATGTGAGCAACTCGACGGTTCGATGCCTCAGCAACATGCCGCTGGCCGAGATGCTCGAAACCCGGCATGTCATGAGCCGGGCCGTCCGGGGCGAAGTCTCGCCCAAGTCCTCCGAATGGGGCTATCTGCTGGGGTCGGTCTATATCCGCAAGGTCCATTTCCGGGACGAGGGGATGATTCGACAGATCGAGGAGAAGGTCGTCAACCGCCTTCGTCAGGTGACGTCGGCGATTCGCCAGGACGGGGCCAATCAGGTGAGCATCATCCGGAGCACGGCCGAGAGCCAGGCTGCGGTGGAGTTTGCCCGGGCCGCAGCCATGCGTCCTCAGATCGTCGGCGAAGCGCTCAACGAGATCGCGAAGGATCCGGAGATCGCAACGGCCCTCTTCGAAGTCCTGGAGGCCGAGAACCTGCTCCGTTCCTCACCGGATCTCACGCTGATCCCGTCCGGCGGGAGCGGGCTGGCAGCCCTTCTGGCCGCCGAGAAGACCGCACGTGTTGCCGGCGCAAAGGCGTCGAAAGGGGCTGCGCCGGCCCGGGATCAGGGCTCGTCGTAGCCTTTGAGCTCCCGCACCCAGATGTTGCGAAACCGAATCGGATTGCCGTGATCCTGCAGCGCCAGCGGGCCCTTCGGAGGATGGGGCGTGTACTTCGCAAGGGCCCGATGGGTCATCGCGCCGATCAGGGCGGTGTGGTTGTGCACGAGCACGCCGTTGTGGAAGATCGTCTGGTAGGCCGGGCTCACTAGCTGATCGCCGTCGAAGCGGGGGGCGGTGAAGATGATGTCGTAGGTCTGCCATTCGCCCGGCTTCCGCGACGCGTTGACCAGCGGCGGATACTGAGCGTAGAGGGCGGCGCACTGCCCGTCGGGATAGGTCTGGTTCTCGTAGCTGTCCAGAATCTGCACTTCGTAACGTCCCATAAGGAGCACGCCGCTATTGCCCCGCCCCTGATCGACGCCCACCGGCGGGTTCGGCGTCGCAAACTCGAGGTGGAGCTGACAATCGCCGAACTCCTC
>JAANMY010000577.1_pt1 | contig 50871 bp, 42 predicted proteins | sample 7279691 | NCBI WGS metagenome assembly JAANMY01 (sample SAMN14094543, study PRJNA606508) | bioreactor metagenome | isolation source: A lab-scale SPAN reactor treating ammonium-rich wastewater day 388 | place: Ireland: Galway | collected 2018-02-07 | reverse complement strand
TGTCGATGTTCTTGAGGTCCGAGCTGAGTTCGGTGCCGTCGACGATGATGCGGCCCGCCTGATGTTCCTCCAGACGGTTGATGCAGCGGATCAGCGTCGATTTGCCTGAGCCCGAGGGCCCAGCGATGACGATGCGTTCGCCGCGATAGACGGTCAGGTTGATGTCGCGCAGGACGTGGAACTGGCCGTACCACTTGTTCATGCTGGTGATCTGGATGGCGACCTCGTCGCTCACCCGCATCTGGCTGCGATTGATCGCGCGGTCTGCAATGGCTTCCATGGCTGGGCTCCTTAACGATGGTCGGTCTTGAGGCGGCGCTCGAGGTACATCGAATAGCGCGACATACCGAAGCAGAAGATCCAGAAGATCGCCCCGATGAACAGGAAAAGCTCCCAGTAGATGCCTTGCCAGTCACTGGTCGCGCGGATGGCACTGGCGCGGCCGATGGGATCGAGCAGGCCGATGAACACCACCAGCGTGGTGTCCTTGAACAGACCGATGAAGGTGTTGACGATACCGGGGATCGAGATTTTCAGCGCCTGCGGCATGATGATCAGCCGCTGCGCCTTCCAGTAATCGAGGCCCAGCGCGTCGGCGGCCTCGTATTGCCCCTTGGGCAGGGCGGCCAGACCGCCGCGGATCACCTCGGCCATATAGGCCGTGGCGAACAGCGTCACCATGATGATGACCCGCAGGATCAGGTCGAAACTGGTGCCCGGCGGCAGGAAGTAGTTCAGCAGCAGCGAGGCGGTGAACAGCAGGGTAATCAGCGGCACGCCGCGAATGAACTCGATGAAGATCACCGAGACCGACTTGATGAGCGGCATGTTGGATTGCCGCCCCAGCGCGAACAGGATGCCCAGCGGCAGCGACAGGGCGATGCCCGCCACGCCGATGATGATCGATATCATGAAGCCGCCGAATTCGCGCGACGGCACGGCCCGGATCGCCAGCGGCGCCAGATCGCTCAGCGCCGCCGAGACCGGCCCGGCCAGAAACAGCCACCAGACCACCGCCGCGACGACCGCGCCCAGCGTCTGCACCAGCGCGCCGAACGGGTTGAGCAGGCGCAGCGCGACATAGCCGACCACGAAGCCCAGAGCCGCGACAGTAACACCCCAGACCGGCCCGCCCCACAGCAGCCAGACGGCGATGAACGGATAGACGACCGAGAAGGCAAAGAACCGGGTCGGCACCGAGGGGAACAGCACCGGTGCCACGGCGACGATCAGCATCAGGAAGGCCAGCACCGGCCGCCAGTACAGATCCGACGGATAGAAGCCGAAGAACAATTGCAGCCAGTTGACGCGGATCACCGCCCAGCAGGCACCGGTGGCACCCTCGAGGATCTGGCGGCATTCGGTCAGCGATCCGGCGTTCCACACCGAATTCGACAGCCACGGGTACAGTTCAAAGACGATGAAGGCGACGGCGAGGATCGACAGCACCGTCAGGATGGCGCTCAGCCAGCCGTCGAACAGGTTCTCGCGCACCCAGCGGACGGCGCCGATCTGGCTGCTGGGGGGCTCGGCCTGGGGCAGCATGGTGTCGCGGACGAAGGCGACGGTTTGGGCATGGGTATCGCTCATGTCACCGTTCCTTCAGTTTGATGCGGTTGTTGTAGTAGTTCATCACCGACGAGATGATCAGGCTGATCACCAGATAGACCAGCATCAGCAGCAGCATCCCCTCCAGCTCGCGGCCGGTCTGGTTGATGGTGATGCCCCCCAGGGTGGAACGCAGGTCCATATAGCCCACCGCCAGACCCAGCGAGGTGTTCTTGGTGATGTTGAGGTATTGCGAGATCAGCGGCGGAACGATGACGCGCATCGCCTGCGGCAGGATCACCAGCCGCATGGTCTTGCCCGGTTGCATCCCCAGCGCAAAGGCCGCTTCGGTCTGGCCCTTGGAAATCGCCAGGATACCGGCGCGGACGTTTTCGGCGATGAAGGCGGCGGTATAGATCGACAGGCCGATCCACATGGCGATCAGCGAGTTCCTGAGCTGGATACCGCCGGCAAAGTTGAAGCCGCGCAGCTCGGGGTAATCCAGATGAAAGCCCAGCGCCACCAGCACCACGATCAGCGGTGCAAACAGGATCAGCAGCGTTTTCCACCAGGTCTTTGGCCGCACGCCGGTGGCGTTCTGCACCCGGGTGGCATTGTCCAGCAACCGCTTGTTCACCCACAGCGACCCGATGATCACCGCGACAATGAACAGCCAGTTCCACGACGAGGGTTCGCTGCTCAGGCCCAGCAGCAGCCCCAGATCGGTGTCGAACAGCGGGCCGGGCACATAGACGCCGCGGTTGGTGATGGCGACGGAATCGAACACCAGCATGCTGGCCGCGGCATCCTCGCCCCGGAAGGCGCTGGGCGGCGGCATGGATTCCGACATGATCGCGCTGACGACGACGATCCAGATCAGCACCGGCACGTTGCGGAACGTCTCGATATAGACGGTCATCAGCCGGGCGACGATCCAGTTGTTCGACAGGCGCAGCACCCCGGCGACAACCCCGAGGAGCGTCGCGGTGACGCAGGACATGACCGCCAGGATCAGCGTGTTCAGCAGGCCGACAATCGCCGCCGTGCCGTGGGTATAGGTGCTGTCATAGGGGATCGGACGCTGCGAGATGTCGTAGCCCGACGTGCTCCACAGGAAGCTGAACGAAAAGGTCTTGCCCAGCGCCGCAAGGTTGCGAACGGTGTTGTCCACCAGCCAGGCCGCGCCCAGCATGAGGAGGAGAAGGGCAAAGATCTGGATTGTGTACGACCGATACCGCGTATCGTAGAGTAGCATCCCCAGGCGGAAAGAGCTCCGGGGAGCCCCGCTGTCCATGGCCATGAATTGTCTCCCTGCATCCGTGCCCGGTTTTTCTGGCCTCGCGCCCCGGTGGTGATCGGCGGGCGTCGGGCGGCACGGTTATGCGTTGCGTCATAGAGAAACGGCGCGCGGTGGGATCACCGCGCGCCGTGGTGCCGTCGCTTAGCGGAACGGCGGGGTGTAGAGCAGACCGCCCTGGGTCCACTGCGCGTTCAGACCGCGTGCCAGACCGATCGGGGTGGCCTCGCCGATGGTGGCGGCGAAGATCTCGCCATAATTGCCACCGGCGGCAATGGCGCGCTGCGCCCAGGCGGCGTCGAGGCCGAGCATCTCGCCCAGACCGCCCTCGGAACCCAGCAGGCGGTTGATTTCCGGGTTGTTGGTGCCCGCAGCCATCTGTTCCAGGTTCGCCGAGGTGACGCCGAGTTCTTCGGCGGCGATCAGCGCGTTCAGGGTCCAGCGGGCGATGTCGGCCCATTGGTCATCGCCATGGCGCACGGCCGGCCCCAGCGGTTCTTTCGAGATGATCTCGGGCAGGATGACGTGGTCGCCCGGGGTTTCGAACGAGGCGCGCGTGGCGGCGAGGCCCGAAGCGTCGGTGGTGTAGACGTCGCAGGCACCGGCCAGATACTGCTGCTGGGCTTCGGCGTTGGTTTCGATCGGAACCGGCTCGTACGTCATGTTGTTGACGCGGAAATAGTCGGCGAGGTTCAGTTCGGTGGTGGTGCCGGTCTGGATGCAGACGGTGGCGCCATCGAGTTCCGTGGCCGACGAGACGCCCAGCGCACGGTCAACCATGAAGCCCTGACCGTCGTAATAGTTCACGCCGATGAAGGTAAAGCCGAGGTCCACATCGCGCGAGAAGGTCCAGGTGGTGTTGCGCGGCAGGATGTCCACTTCGCCCGAGGCGAGCGCGGTAAAGCGGGTCTGGCCGGTGGTCGGCACAAAGTTCACCGCCATCGGATCGTTGAGCACGGCCGCAGCGATGGCGCGGCAGACGGCAACGTCAAAGCCCTGCCAGACGCCGTTCGCATCGGGGGCCGAGAAACCGTTCACGCCGGTCGAAACGCCGCAGTTCAGGGCGCCACGGGCGCGCACGTCTTCCAGGGTGGTCGCCGACGCGTAACCCGCGACGAGCGCCGCCGTGGCGAGCGTTCCCAAGAATACCGATCTTTTCATAAGTAACCTCTTCCTGTTGCACCGCCGTTTCCAGCGGTCGGTTCAGCCCCCCGTCGGGGGGCCAATGGGTGCCGGTTCAGTTCCGGCGCATCATTGCCGGAGCAATGTGGCGCATCCTTGCGATGCTGCGTAGGCGAATTTGTGCCGATTATTATTGGGCGTCAAGTCAATCATTCCGGGGCTTGATGCTTATGCAAGCGGCAACGTGATGGGTTCGCAGGGGTTTTCGTGCCGCAAAAATGTTGCGCGCTAACAGGCGCAAGCGGCGAAGAATCGGGCGGCGTCAAGAAACGCCGCCTGGCGACGCGCGCTCTGCGCCGTCGCCTCCTCGTCGGCGCCCCATTGCTGGGCCTGCCAGTCCTCATCGATTCGGGAGGCGCGCCACAGATCCCCGGCGGGGGCGATTCCCTCGGTCGCGGCGAGGCCGATCACCAGCGAACCCGACATCGCCACCAGATCGTGGAACGCGGTCAACTGAAAGGCGGTGAACCCGGCGACATGGGCGCCCAGCACGGCGAGGGTCTCGGCCGGTTGCGGGGTGGGCATGACCCCCGACGTCACCTGCCAGCGCAGGCCCCAGCGCCGGGCCGACCAGTCCAGCAGCGGGTCCCAGGCGGCGGCCTGCCGCGCGACCAGCTCCTGGGGCGCCTCGGCGCGGTAGCACAACAGATCGGTCTCGCCATAGGCGGTCAGCAGCGCCGCCACCTCGGCGAACTGACCGCGCACCTTGTCGAGCGCGGCATTGGCGGCGCGGGTGGCGGGCATGGTATCGGGGCGGATCAGGTCGGTCTGCGCCGCCCATTCCGCCGCCACCAGCTCGGCCATCGCCCGGGTCGGCACCACCAGCGGCGCCCTGGCCGGGGTTTTCAGGCCCCGCCCGTCGAGCGTGACGGCGAATCCCTCGGCCGTCTCGACGATGCTGACCGTGCTCCAGAACCGCTTGCGTCCCGAAAAGCTCATGCCCGCTCCCAGATCTGTGCCAGCGCCGCCTCCAGCGCCGCGAAATCGTCGATGATCGCATCGGCCCGCGCCAGCCGCGCCCGCGGATGATAGCCCCAGCCGACGCCCAGCGTGCGGATGCCCGCGGCGCGGCCCATGTCGATGTCGAATTCGGTATCGCCGATCATCACGGCGTCGCCCGGCGCCACGCCGGTGGCGCGCAGACAGGCGTGGATCATCGACGGATGCGGCTTCGACGGATGGTCATCGGCTACCTGCGTGCAGGCGAACATCCCCGCCAACCCATGCGCCGCCAGAAGCCCGTCCAGCCCGCGCCGCGACTTGCCGGTCGCCACGGCGAGGGTGATCGCGGGATCGGTGGCCAGCCGCTCCAGCGCCGCCCGGGCGCCGGGAAAGAACGGGCTGCCCTCGGCGCCATTGATCTGGCGCAGGCCGTTATAGGCCGCCTTATAGCCCGCCACCATCGCCTCCTGCACGGCCAGCGGCGCGGCGGGGGCCAGTTGCGCCATCGCCACCGGCAGCGACAAGCCGACGATGCCCTTGATCGCGGCATCCCCGGGCACGGCCAGCCCGACGCCGCCAAAGGCGGCACTCATCGAGGCGATGATGTCCGACTGGCTGTCCACCAGCGTGCCGTCCACATCAAAGATCACCAGCTTCATGAGGTCTCGCCCGGTCGATGTGCAGGGTTCAGGCGTGGCAGAGTTTCCTCGCCGAAATAGAACAGGATGCCGCCAGAGGCAAACATCGACAGCGCGACGAACCAGAATGCCGCCTCGACCGCTCCGGCCAGATGGGCCGTCAGCCCAAGCCCCAGCGCGCCGATGCCATAGCCCAGATCGCGCCAGAAACGATAGATGCCGATGGCCGAACCGCGCCAGGCGGGCGGCGTGATGTCGGCGACACTGGCGCCGAGGTTGGGATAAAGCAGCGCCATGCCGAAACCGGCGATGCCCGCCGACAGCGCCCACCATGCAGCGCCATCGCCCAGAACCACCATCAGCACCCCCGCGCCGCAGATCCACATGCCCAGTACATTGGGCCAGAATCGCCCGACATGATCCGACAGCCGCCCGGTGAACAATTGCGATCCACCCCAGACAAAGCCATAGGCGCCGACGATCCAGCCCATCTCGGTCAGGCTGGCCCCCCTCGCCACCAGAAACACCGGAAAGATCACCCAGACCAGCGCATCGACGAATTTCTCGACCAGCCCGGCCTGCGAGAACGCCGCCAGCCGCTTGTCGCGCCAGCTCATCAGGGCGAACACCTCACGCGTTGACGGATGCTCAGGCACGTCTTGCGGGTAACGCGGCGGGAATTTCGGTGCGCTCATCTTGTGGGCGGCGGTCTCGGCCTGCGCCCAGGGCAGCGTGTCCTTGACCCAGAGCACGGTCAGCACCAGCGCCACGCCGATGACCGTCAGACCGAACAGCAGCAGCCCCAGCCGCGCCCCCAGCGCCGCGGCCACATAGGCGGTGGCCACCCCGGCCAGCGCCACGCCGACATAGCCGGAAAACTCGTTCAGCCCCATGGTCAGCCCGCGCTGGTCGGCGCGCGTGATGTCCAGCTTTGACGTCTGGGTCATCGACCAGCACAGACCCTGATTGACGCCCAAAAGAACCGTCGCCGCGACGATCCAGCTCCAGTTCGGCGCGGCCCAGATCATCACCGGAATCGGCAGGGCGACGATCCAGCCCCACAGCAGCACCCGCTGGCGGCCGATCCGTTCCGACAGTCGGCCGGCGACGAAATTCATCACTGCCTTGACTACGCCGAACGCCACGACAAACGCCGTCAGCAGCAGGAACGAGCCGCGCGCCACGCCGAACTCGGTTTCCGCCAGCGCCGGGATCACGGTGCGCATCATGCCGAGGGCAAAGCCCACCAGCAGCACCTGGATCAGTTGATGCGCGAATTGCGCCCGGTTCTCGCGGATGCCGAGGGGGAGTGCGGTCATTCTTCGTCGGCGAACGGGTCTGCGGGCACGTCGGTTTCCTTCCAGCCCAGCGTCTGCCAGCTTCGCGCCATATGCGGCGGCAGCGGCGCCTCCAGCGTCATCGGTTTGCCGGTCACGGGATGCTCGAAAGTGATGCGCCGGGCGTGCAGATGCAGCTTGCGGCTGATGTCGCCGCCCAGTTGCGCGCCCCAGCCGTCGCCCAGATTCTCCTGACCCGAGCCGCCATATTTGCCGTCGCCGATGATCGGATGCCCCATCTCCGCCATATGCGCCCTGAGCTGATGCGTGCGCCCGGTGATCGGCACCAGCGCCACCCAGGCAGCGCGGCTGCCCAGCCGTTCGAGGATGGCGTAATCGGTGGTGGCGCGCTTGGCGCCTTCGGTCTTTTCCACCTCGTTGGGATGGATGCAGCGCATCTTTTCCCCCTCGCCGCGCCCGCCGCTTTTCAGCAGGCCATAGCGGATGGTGCCCATCGCCGGGCTGGGCACCCCGGCGACGATCGCCCAGTAGATCTTGCGCGTGTCGCGGTGGCGGAACCCCTCGCTCAGACGCCGCGCCACGCGCGGCGTGCGCGCCAGCAGCAGCACGCCCGACGTGTCCTTGTCCAGCCGGTGCACCAGCACCGGGCGGTCCTTGTAGCCGAATTTCAGCGCCTCGGTCAGACCGTCCACATGCCGGTCGCCCTGCCCCGAGCCGCCCTGCGACGGCAGGCCCGCGGGTTTGTTCAGGGCGATGATATGCTCGTCCTTCCACAGCACCGCCGCCTGGATCATCGCCGCATCCGCCGCGCTGATCCCCGCCACTTTCTCGACGACGGGCGCCTCGGTCTCGGGGATCGGCGGAATGCGCACCGCCTGCCCGGCGTCGATCCGGTCCGAGGCCTTGACCCGCTTGCCATCGACCCGCAGATCGCCCTTGCGGCAGAATTTCTCCACCATCCCCTGCGTCACCTGCGGGAACTTGCGCTTGAGCCAGCGGTCGAGGCGCTGTTCGCCCTCGTCCGCGGCCACGGTTATTGTCTGAACGCCGCTCATGCTGCGATACTCCGCGCCAGCCCGATCCCCGCCCCGATCGCCGCCAGCGACAGCACCACCGAAGCCAATACATAAACCGCCGCCAGCCCCGGCTGACCGCGCTCCCAGATCGTCAACGCATCCAGCGAAAACGCCGAAAAGGTGGTGAACCCGCCCAGCAGGCCGGTCATCACCAGGGGCGCGAAACGCGTGGCGCTGAGATGCGCCAGCGCCACCACCACCAGCCCCATGGCAAAGCAGCCCAGCACGTTCACCGCCAGCGTGCCCCAGGGAAAGCCCGGCCCGATCAGACGGATCGCCGCCACCCCGGTCAGATACCGGCCCATAGCCCCCAGCGCACCGCCCAGGGCAACCTGCATCAGCGTATAGATCATCGCGCTGCCCTGCACCGCGGCCCCTGCAAAGTCAAGCCGCGCCCCCGTCCTGGCGCCGCGCGCGCAGCTTGGCGAAATACTCGACCCGCTTTTTCAGCTCGCGCTCGAATCCGCGCTCGGGCGGGGCATAGAGGACCGGGCGCTTCACCCCGTCAGGGAAATAGTTCTGGCCGCTGAAACCGTCCTGCGCATCGTGGTCATACTGATACCCGGCGCCGTAACCCTGCTGCTCCATCAGCTTGGTCGGCGCGTTCAGGATATGCGCCGGGGGCATGGAGCTGCCGGTCTTGACCGCCAGTTGCCGCGCCGCCTTGTAGGCAGTGTAAACCGCATTCGATTTCGGCGCGAGGGCGAGGTACACCAGCGCCTGCGCCAGCGCCAGCTCGCCCTCGGGGCTGCCGAGGCGCTCATAGGTCTGCCAGGCCTCCAGACAGAGGCCCTGCGCCTGCGGATCGGCCAGGCCGATGTCCTCGACCGCCATGCGGGTGATCCGCCGGGCCAGAAAGCGCGGGTCCTCGCCGCCCTCCAGCATCCGCGCGAACCAATAGAGCGCCGCATCGGGGTCGGACCCCCGCACCGATTTGTGCAGCGCCGAGATCAGGTTGTAATGCTCGTCGCCCGACTTGTCGTATTTCGCTGCCCGCCGCATCAGCCGCTTGCCCAGCGCCTCGGTATCCAGCGGCGCCGCGACCTTCCAGGCCATGACCTGCTCGATCAGGTTCAACAGCGCGCGCCCGTCGCCATCGGCCATCTCCAGCAAGGCCTCGCGCGCCTCGCCGGTCAGCGGCAGACGGCGGCCCAGCTCATGCTCGGCGCGTTCCGCCAGATGCTCCAGATCGACCAGCGTGAGCCGGGTCAGCACGATCACCTGCGCCCGCGACAAGAGCGCCGCGTTCAGCTCGAACGAAGGGTTCTCGGTGGTGGCCCCGACCAGCAGGATCGTGCCATCCTCCATATGCGGCAGGAAACCATCCTGCTGCGCCTTGTTGAACCGGTGGATCTCGTCGACGAACAACAGCGTCCCCTGACCGTTCGACCGCCGGTGCTTGGCCGCCTCGAACACCTTGCGCAGCTCGGGCACGCCGGAAAAGATCGCGCTGATCTGCACGAAATGCAGGTCGGTGGCCTTGGCCAGCAGCCGGGCGATGGTGGTCTTGCCCACGCCGGGCGGCCCCCAGAGGATCAGCGACGACAGCGCCCCCGCACCCAGCATGGCGCCCAGCGGCCCCTCGGGCCCCAGCACCGCCCGCTGGCCGATCACCTCGGACAGCGCGCGCGGGCGCAGCCGGTCGGCCAGCGGACGCGGCGCGTCACCGGCGGCAGGGCGGGGATCGGAATCGAAGAGATCGGCCATGACGCCAATCTACGCGCTGCCGGGCGCGGCGGAAAGGAGGCATGGGCGGGTCGCCACCCGCCCATCCCGGGAGGGGTTCTCCACCCCTCCCGGACCCACCCCGAGGGTATTTGCGGCGCAAAGTTGGGGCGGGCGCGCGGCAGGGACAATTTGATTCAAATTGTCTTTTTCTGCTTCAACTTTGTGCCTGAAATATCCTCGGGGGTTCCAAGGGGGTGGAAAACCCCCTTGGCGGGGGTGCGGGGGCTGGCCCCCGCGCGCGGCGAGGGCCCTCGATGGGCCCGAGCCGCACCCCTGCCCTGGCGCCGACAATTTGTTAACGGGTGAAATTCGACATGACGGGTCGCCTTTGGAAGCGACAGGCCGGGCGGGTTGGGGTCGGCTCCGGGGGAGAGGAGCCTGCATGTTCGAACGGTCCATTCCCGAGTGGCTGCGCCACCCGCCCGCCGCCGCCGCCCGCCAGCCGGGGGCGCGCGCCTTTGCCACGCTCTCGGGCGTCGAGGCGATGATCCGCGGCACCTTGCTGTCGGTGTTTCCGCTGGCGATGTACAACGCGCTGGGCGACGCCGGGCTGGTCTCCAGCGTCTATTTCGCCGTCGGCCTGCTGTCGCTCAGTGTCGGTCTGCTGCTGCCCTGGATCAACCGGCTGGTGCCGCGGCGCTGGCTCTATACGCTGGGGGCGGCGCTTTATGTGGTTGGCGGCTGTCTGGGCGCTCTGGCCGGGGTCTTGGGCAGCGGCATGATCGTCGCGGCGCTGGTGACCTGCACGCTGGCCACCGTCACCTGCTTCATCTGTCTCAACGCCTATGTCCTCGATTACGTCGCCAAGAACGATCTGGGCCGCACCGAGACGCTGCGCATGTTCTACAGCGCGCTGGCCTGGTCGGCGGGGCCGGTCAGCGGCGTGGCGCTGATGAAGATCTGGGCGCCACTGCCCTTTCTGCTGGCCGCCGGGTTCGGGCTGGTACAGATCGGCGTGTTCTGGTGGCTGCGGCTGGGCAATGGCAAGCTGATCCAGAAGGCGCGCGGCGCGGCGCCCAATCCGCTGGCGTTTCTGGGCCGGTTCTTTGTCCAGCCACGGCTGATCGCCGGCTGGCTGTTCGCGGTGCTGCGGTCCTGCGGCTGGTGGGGCTATATCGTCTATCTGCCGATCTATGCCATCGAGAGCGGGTTGCACGAGGAACTGGGCGGCATTCTGGTATCCGTCACCAACGCCTTTCTGTTCGTCACGCCGCTGATGCTGCGCTGGGTGCAGCGCCATTCGGTGCGGGTGGCGGTCCGGACCGGGTTTCTGTGCGCCGGGATCGGGTTTCTGCTGGCGGCGCTGTCGCCGCTGCCGATGCTGGCGGTGGCCTGCCTGTTCGCTGCCTCGCTGTTTCTGGTGTTGCTCGATGTCTCGGGCGGGTTGCCGTTCCTGATGGCGGTCAAACCCTCCGAGCGGACCGAGATGGCGGCGGTCTATTCCAGTTTCCGCGATGTTTCCGGCATCATGACGCCGGGGATCGGTGCGCTGATCCTGCTGGCGGCGCCGATTCAGGGGATCTTTGCCGCCGTCGGGCTGGGGCTGGGGGCGATGTTCCTGCTGGCCGGGCGGCTGCACCCGATGCTGGGCGTGGCGCCCGCCGCGCGGGGGCGGCGGCGGGCGGGCTAGCGGTCAGTCGAGCAGGCGGCGGGCGATGACCTGCGCCTGAATCTCGCCCGCGCCTTCGAAGATGTTCAGGATGCGGGCGTCGCAGAGGATGCGGCTGATCTGGTATTCCAGCGCGAAGCCGTTGCCGCCATGGATCTGCAGCGCGTTGTCGGCCGCGGCCCAGGCGACGCGGGCGCCCAGCAGTTTCGCCATGCCCGCTTCCAGATCGCAGCGTTTGTCATGGTCTTTCTGCCAGGCGCTGAAATAGGTCAGTTGCCGGGCGACCATGATTTCCACCGCCATCATCGCCAGCTTGTCGGCGACGCGGGGGAAGTGGATCAGCGCCTTGCCGAATTGCTTGCGGTCCTCGGCGTATTGCATCCCCACTTCCAGCGCGTTCTGCGCCACGCCGATGGCGCGGGCGGCGGTCTGGATGCGGGCGGATTCAAACGTCTGCATGAGCTGCTTGAAGCCCTTGCCCTCTTCGCCGCCCAGCAGGTTCTCGCCCTTGACGGCGAAACCGTCGAAGCCGAGTTCGTATTCCTTCATGCCGCGGTAGCCCAGCACCTCGATCTCGCCGCCGGTCATGCCGGGGGTGGGGAACGGGTCGGCATCGGTGCCGGGGATCTTTTCGGCGAGGAACATCGACAGCCCGCGGTAATCGCTGCTGTCGGGATCGGTGCGCGCCAGCAAGGTCATCACATGGGCGCGGGCGGCGTGGGTGATCCAGGTCTTGTTGCCGGTGACGGTGTAATCGCCATCGGCATTCCGCACCGCGCGGGTGCGCAGGCTGCCCAGATCCGAGCCGGTGTTGGGTTCGGTGAACACGGCGGTGGGCAGGATCTCGCCCGAGGCGATCTTGGGCAGCCAGTGCGATTTCTGCGCGTCGGTGCCGCCCGCCAGGATCAGTTCGGCGGCGATCTCGGACCGGGTGCCCAGCGAGCCCACGCCGATATAGCCGCGCGAGAGTTCCTCGGACACCACGACCATCGAGGCCTTGCTGAGGCCCAGACCGCCCAGATTTTCCGGGATGGTCAGGCCAAAGACGCCCATGTCGGCCAGTTGTTCGATGATCGCCATCGGGATCAGCTCGTCGCGCAGGTGCCAGCCATGCGCATGCGGGATGACCTGTTCATCGGCAAAGCGGCGGAACTGGTCGCGGATCATCTCCAGTTCGTCATCGAGACCGGTGGCGCCAAAGGTGGCGCGGCCGTGGTTGTCGCGCATCAGCGCGACCAGGCGGGCGCGGGATTCGGGCGCATTGCCCGCCAGCAGCGGATGATCGGCCAGCGGCGCCAGATCGGCGGCGGTCAGGCCGATGTCGGCGGGGCGCAGGATCTCGCCCTGATTCATCGGGATGCCGCCGAGGATCTGCGCCAGATATTCGCCGGTGCCGATCTGCAGCAGCAGCGATTCCAGCTCGCCAAAGCGGCCCGATTGCGCCAGCCGTTCGGCCCAGGCGCCCATCTGGCGGATCGATTCCACATAGGTGGCCAGCCAGGCCAGCCCGTGCGCGGCGCGCTGGTGCCGGTCGATGAGCGCGGCCTTGACCGCACCGCCCTCGCTGACCCGGGCGCGCAGGCCCTCGGTCGCGGTGGCCAGCAGCCGGTCGAGCAGGGGTTGCAGCGCGGCGACGCGGGCGGTCAGGTCGCCCGGCAGATCGGGGGCGGCGGTCCGGTCCTGTCCATCGTGGGGCATGGGCGACTCCTTTCAATGCTGCAGATGCGGATAGCTCTTTCGCGGTTGCAGCGCAATATTAATTCCCCGCACGACCCGTTTCCGCATGAAAATGTCGCACGCATTTTCGCCGTGCAGCCGCTTTGACGCCGCGCTAAGAAGCAGCCGGGAATAAGGGATGCTGATATGGACGGGATGATCGGCGGCTTGTCGCTGGAAGCTTTTGCCTTGGCCTGTGCGGTGATGCTGGTGGCGGGGTTCGTCAAGGGGGCGATCGGCTTTGCCATGCCGCTGATCCTGATTGCGGTGCTGCCGTCGTTCATGCCCGCGCCGGTGGCGCTGGCGGCACTGATACTGCCGGTGCTGACCACGAACCTGCACCAGTCCCTGCGCCAGGGGCTGGCCCCGGCGCTGGATTCCGGGCGCAAGTTCTGGCGCATCATCCTGATGACCATGGTGGGCATCCTGATTACGGCGCCCTTTGTCGTGCATCTGCCGCAACAGGCGATGTTCCTGCTGCTGGGCTCGGCGGTGCTGGTGTTCTCGCTGTTGCAGATGAGCGGCTGGACCCCGGATATTCCGCAACGCTGGCGCGGCCCTGTCGAACTGGCGACCGGTTTCATCGGCGGGCTGTATGGCGGGATTTCCGGGGTCTGGGGGCCGCCGTCGATTGTCTATCTGCTGGCGGTCAAGGTGCCCAAGACCGAGATGGTGCGGGTGATGTCGGTGATCTTTACCATGGGCGCGGTGGTGCTGACGCTGGCGCATCTGCGGTCGGGCGTGCTGAATGCCACCACGGCGGTGCTGTCAGCGGCGATGCTGGTGCCGGCCTGGGCGGGGATGGCGCTGGGCTACCGCGCGCATGACCGGATGGATCAGGGCAAGTTCCGCTACTGGACGCTGATCCTGCTGGTGCTGAGCGCGCTCAACCTGCTGCGGCGGGGGTTCCTCGGCTGAGGCTGAACAACGCACCGCCCTGACAGAGCCGGGCCAGATCGGGCAGGGCGGCGGGCCCGGTCACGGTGAAGGCGACGGTGAACAGCACCTCGCCATCCGCCGTGGCGCTGAAGGTCCAGTCGCCGGGCTGCAATTCCTCGGGCGTGTCGAACTGGAAGAACACGGTATCCGTGGCGCCCGCGCCGATGGCGCCTTCCCAACGCTGGGTGGTGATGCCGCTCGGCGGCATCGGCGGATGGGTGACGGAATAGCCGGTGATCGCCGGGGCGCCGTCGGCCAGCCGGAAACGCACGCCAAAGCCGAGGCCCAGCACCGCCGGGGCGGCATTGCCTTCGGCGATCATCTCGACGGGCTGGTCGGGCACATGCACCCAACCCGCCATGGTGTCGGGCGCCGGGCGGCGGTCGCCCTCGGGCGGGGCGCAAAACAGGCCCAGCGTCAGATCGGCGACGCGCGGCGAGACCGCGCCGACCGGCTGCCCCGGCGCCGCGCCGGACAGGCAAAGCCCCGCCACAAGGACGGGGCCTGCCAGCAGGATGCGCAGGGGCGGCATCCGGTCAGCCGATCGCCGCGGCTTTCACGTCTTCGTCGATATACGGCACGTATTGCGCGAAATTCTCGCTGAACATGCCGACCAGCTTGCGGGCCTGCGCGTCATAGGCGGCGCCGTCCGCCCAGGTGCTGCGCGGGTCGAGCAGCTTGTCATCGACGCCCTCGCAGGCCACCGGCACCTCAAAGCCGAAGTTGACGTCCTTGCGGAACTGGCCCTTGGACAGCGCGCCCGACAGCGCGTCGGTCAGCAGGGCGCGGGTCGCCTTGATCGGCATGCGCTTGCCGGTGCCAAAGGCACCGCCGGTCCAGCCGGTGTTGACCAGCCAGCATTCGGCGCCCGAGGCGGCGATCTTTTCCTGCAGCAGCTTGCCATAGACTTCCGGCCGACGCGGCATGAAGGGCGCGCCAAAGCAGGTGGAGAAGGTCGGCGTGGGCTCGACGACGCCGCGCTCGGTGCCCGGGGTTTTCGAGGTGAAGCCCGACAGGAAGTGATACATCGCCTGCGCCGGGGTCAGCCGGGCGATCGGCGGCAGCACGCCGTAAGCGTCGCAGGTCAGCAGCACCACATGCTTGGGCGTGCCGCCCAGGCCGGTATCCGACGCGTTCGAGATATAGTCGAGCGGATAGGCGCAGCGCATGTTCTCGGTCAGGCTGGAATCCTGGAAATCGAGATCCAGCGTTTCAGGGTCAAAGACCATGTTTTCCACCACGGTGCCGAACTTGGTGGTGGTGGCGTAGATTTCCGGCTCGGCCTCGGCGCTGAGGTTGATGGTCTTGGCGTAGCAGCCGCCCTCGAAGTTGAAGATGCCGTTCTCCGACCAGCCGTGTTCGTCATCGCCGATCAGCGTGCGCGACGGGTCGGCCGAGAGCGTGGTCTTGCCGGTGCCCGACAGGCCGAAGAACACCGCCGCGTCGTCGGGGTTGCCGATGGCGTGGTTGGCCGAGCAATGCATCGCCATCACGCCCTTGCCGGGCAGGATGTAGTTGAGCAGCGTGAACACCGCTTTCTTGTTCTCGCCGGCATATTCGGTGTTGCCGATCAGGATCAGCTTGCGGTCGAAGTTCAGCGCGATGACCGTATCGGTGCGGCAACCGTGACGGGCGGGATCGGCCTTGAACGAGGGGCAGTTGATGATCGTCCAGTCGGGAACGAAGCTGTCGAGTTCCTCGCGCGAGGGGCGGCGCAGCAGATGGCGGATGAACAGCCCGTGCCAGGCCAGTTCCGTCACCATCCGCACGTCGAGCCGGTGTTCGGGGTCGGCGCCGCCGAACAGATCCTGCACGAAGTAATCGCCGCCCTTCATATGGGCGAGCATGTCGTCATAGAGCCGGTCAAAGGCGGCGGGTTCCATCGGGCGGTTGTTTTCCCACCAGATGGTGTTTTCCACCGAGGGGGTACGCACAACATGCTTGTCCTTGGGCGAGCGGCCGGTGAACTGGCCGGTCGAGACGAGGAACGCCCCGCCCTGGCCCAGCGTGCCCTCGCCCCGCTGCAACGCAGCCTGCACCAGCGCGGGCTCGATGAGGTTATAGGCGACCGAACCCAGTCCGGTGATGCCCTGATCCTCGAGCCGCTGTTTGGGGTTGACGCGTCCTGCAGTCATTTGCTCGCTCCTTTGGCCATGCCGCATGGCCTCGAATGGAAGAATCCCGGGCCCTGCCCCCTGCCATGGGCGGTCCGGTGAACGGTCTCCTCAACCGACACTTGGCCTATACCATGGCGATTTCGCGGAGGAACAGGACACAATGTTGCGTTTAGCGCCAACATTCCATTGTTATCGCAAACTGTCGCAGCGGATCGGAACACTGTGCGCCAATAAGCGAAATCTTCACCTCTATCGCGGCATTTTGGACTCAGTCACCGCGGCGCTGTTGACTATTCGATTGATTCTCTCGGGGGAAAACCACACAATGAGGCCAAAAAAAGAACAATGAGCAGCACACAAGGACAGGTACCAGGTAAATGTCAAAGATCGCACTCGTCGATGACGACAGGAATATCCTGACGTCGGTTTCGATCTCGCTCGAGGCCGAGGGTTTCGAGGTCGAAACCTATAACGACGGCCAGTCCGCGCTGGACGCCTTCAACCGCAAGATGCCCGACATGGCGGTGCTGGACATCAAGATGCCGCGCATGGACGGGATGGAACTGCTGCAGCGGCTGCGCCAGAAAACCCAGATGCCGGTGATCTTCCTGACGTCAAAGGACGACGAGATCGACGAGGTTCTGGGCCTGCGCATGGGCGCCGACGATTACGTCAAGAAGCCCTTCTCGCAGCGGCTGCTGATCGAGCGTATCCGCTCGTTGCTGCGTCGCCAGCAGGCGGTGGAAACCAACGAGGTCGGCACGACCGAGGACACCAAGGTCATGGTCCGCGGCTCGCTGTCGATGGACCCTTTGCGCCACGCCGTGACCTGGAAAGGCCAGGAGGTGACGCTGACCGTCACCGAATTCCTGCTGCTGCAGGCCCTTGCGCAGCGGCCCGGTTTCGTGAAAAGCCGCGATCAGCTCATGGATGTGGCCTATGACGATCAGGTCTATGTCGATGACCGCACGATCGACAGCCATATCAAGCGGCTGCGCAAGAAGATGCGCTCGGTGGACAATGATTTCTCGTCGATCGAAACGCTGTACGGTATCGGTTACAAGTACAACGAAGCCTGACACAGGCATGGCCCGCGACAAGACAAGGCGGTGGGGGCACAGGTGAACACGCAGACCGGGGCACCCGGCAGCGAGGTCGTCCTTGGCGACGACTGGGTGCGACCGCAGAGCGCGGTTGACACCGAAGTCCGCATTCACCGCGCCCGCCGCGGGCTGTTCTCGATCTTTCACTCGCCGCTGGCGCGCAAGATCATCCTGTTCAACATGCTGGCGCTGGTGCTGCTGGTCGCCGGGGTGCTGTTCACCAACCCGTTCCGCGACTCGCTGGCCCGCCAGCACGAGGTGGCGCTGATCTCGCAGGCCGAAGGGCTGGCCGATCTGATCGGCGCGCTGCCGGCGATCCTGCCCGGTGTCGGTGCCTATGACAGCGCCGAGGCCCGCGCCGCCCGCACCCGGGCGCTGGCGGCGCTGACGCTGGACAGCGAGACCGAGGTGCTGCTGATCGACGCCACCGGCGGCATCGAGAGCGCGCGCCGCGGCAGCGCCGCGCGCAGTTCGACGCCGCTGGACACGCTGCGCACCGATCTGCATCCGACGATCATTTCCGATGGGCTCGATGCGATCTGGTCGGCGCTGGCGGCGGTGATCCCCGGCGACCGCTCGCCGCAGCCCGATCCGGCGACGCTGCTGGCCGATCTGCATGCGGTGGCGATGCAGGGCCGGTCCGACAGCCGGGTGCTGCGGCTCGATGACGGGTTTCGCATGCTGGCCTCGGCCCCGGTGCTGGTGAACGGCGCGCCGGTCGGTGCCGTGGTCATGCAGCAGATCCCCGGCGCGATCGAGCGGATGCTGCGCGCCGAGCGCGAGCAGGTGCTGCAGATGTTCATCGTGGCGCTGCTGGTGTCGGTGGGGCTCAGCCTGGTGCTGGCCTCGACCATCGCCAACCCCCTGGCCGATCTGGCCACCGCCGCCGAACTGGGCCGCGACAAGAACGCCCGCCGCATGACGCCGGGCCGGGTGCGCATCCCCGATCTGGCCGGGCGCCCCGATGAAATCGGTCGGCTGTCGGTGGCGATGCGCGGCATGGTGTCGGCGCTGTATGACCGGATCGACGCCAACGAACAATTCGCCGCCGATGTCGCGCATGAGATCAAGAACCCGCTGGCCAGCCTGCGCAGCGCCGTCGGCACGCTGCGGGTGGCCAAGCGCGAGGATCAGGTGAACCGCCTGCTCGAGGTGATCGAGCATGACGTGCGCCGTCTGGACCGGCTGATTTCCGATACCTCGAACGCCTCGCGGCTGGACAGTGAGCTGGTCAAGGAGGAGGAGGAGACCTTCAACCTGTGCAAGACGCTGGACAATCTGTCCCAGCATCTGGCGCAGGAGGCCGAGGCCAAGGGCGTCGAATTCATCACCGAACTGCCGCGCGAACCGATGATGATCCAGGGGCTGGAGGCGCGGCTGGCGCAGGTGTTCGTCAACCTCATCACCAACGCCATCTCGTTTTGCAACGAGGGTGACGCGGTGCGCATCTGGGCGCGCAAGCGGGAAAACCGGGTGTTGGTGGTGGTCGAGGATACCGGCCCCGGCATCCCCGACGCGGCGCTGACCAAGGTGTTCAAACGCTTTTATTCCGAACGCCCGCAGGATTTCGGCAACCATTCCGGGCTGGGTCTGGCGATCTCCAAGCAGATCGTCGAGGCGCATGGCGGGGTGATCTGGGCCGAAAACATCCGGCCGACCAACGCCGACCGCAACTCGCCGCCGCTGGGCGCGCGGTTTGTCGTCGGCCTGCCGCTGTGAGCGCGGCCCCGTGGCGGCGAATGTCCATGCCTCGGCGGTGGCCTTTGGCCCCGCGCGCGGCGTGCTGATCCTGGGGCCATCGGGGGCGGGCAAGTCGCGGCTGGCGCTGGCGCTGATCGAGGCGGGCGCGCAACTGGTGGCCGACGATCAGGTGTTTTTGACCGCAGACGAGGGGGCGCTGTTCGCCTGCGCCCCCCGCGCCACGCGCGGCCTGATCGAGGTGCGCGGGCTGGGGCTGATCCGGCTGGCAGCGCGGCGTCTGGCGCGGATCGTCCTGGCGGTCGATCTGGCCGACGCCCCGGCGCGGCTGCCGGAACCGGGCGCGCGGGCCTTTGCCGGGGTCACGATAGCGTGTCACCCCGGCCGGGCGGACTCGTCTTTCGCCCGCGGACTGGCGCATTATGTGACAGGTCTGAGGATCGCGGGTTAACGGGCATGCAGGACAGCAGCAATCCGGTGCGGGTGGTGATGGTGACGGGGCCTTCGGGCGCCGGGCGCTCGTCTGCGATCAACGCGCTGGAGGATCTGGGATTCGAGGCGATCGACAACCTGCCGCTGTCGCTGATCCCGCGCCTGCTGGACGGGCCGCCGCTGCCGCGCCCCCTGGCGCTGGGCCTCGATGTGCGCAACCGCGATTTTTCCTCGAACGCGCTGATCGAACTGGTGGATACGTTGCACCGGGCGCCCGGCGTGGCCTCGGATCTGCTGTATGTCGATTGCAATTCCGACACGCTGGTGCGGCGGTTTTCCGAAACCCGGCGGCGCCATCCGCTCAGCCCCGACGACGCGCCGATCCGCGGTATCGAGGACGAGCTGGAGCTGCTGGAACCGGTGCGCGAGCGGGCGGATGTGCTGATCGACACCTCGGCGCTGACCCCGCACCAGTTGCGCACCGAGGTGGCGCGCTGGTTCGCGCCGCGCGACGGGCGGCCGATGTCGCTGTCGATCCAGAGCTTTTCCTACAAACGCGGGCTGCCGCGCGGCGTGGATATGGTGTTCGATTGCCGCTTTCTGGCCAATCCGCACTGGATCGCCGAGCTGCGCGATCAGGACGGCCGCGACGCGGCGGTGGCGGCGCATGTCGAATCCGATCCGCGGTTCGCCGACTTTTTCGAGCGGGTGCAGGGGCTTGTGATTTCCCTGCTCGACGCTTTCGTTGACGAGGGCAAGGCCTCGCTGACCATCGCCTTCGGCTGTACCGGGGGCAGACACCGTTCTGTTGCACTTGCAGAAAAAATGACGCGGGTGCTTGCAGAACAGGGCTGGCAAGTGTCAAAGAGGCACAGGGAGCTGGATCGGCGCGGCCTGAAGGCAGCGCCGGGGAAGCAAGGGTAAGGGCGTGATCGGAATCGTGATCGTCGCGCATGGCGGCCTGGCGCGCGAGTACCTCGCCGCGGTCGAGCACGTCGTGGGCAAACAGGTCGGCATTCGCGCGATCTCGATCGAGTATGACCATGACCGGGCGACCAAATCGGCCGAGATCTGCGCTGCGGCGGATTCGGTCGATATGGGCGACGGGGTGGTGGTGGTGACGGATATGTTCGGCGGCTCGCCGTCGAACCTGTCGATGCCCGCCTGTTGCGCCCCCGACCGGCGGATTCTGTACGGCGCCAACCTGCCCTTGCTGATCAAGCTGGCGAAATCGCGCGGGCTGAGCGTGGCCGATGCCGCCTCGGCGGCGCTGGATGCCGGGCGCAAATACATCAATTCCTACGAGATGAGCGGGGGAGGCGGGGTATGAGCGCCGAGAAGGTTCTGAAGATCGTCAACGAAAAGGGGCTGCATGCCCGCGCCTCGGCCAAGTTCGTCGAGGTCGTCGAGGCCCATGACGCGCAGGCCGAGGTCGAAAAGGACGGCATGAGCGTTTCGGGCGATTCGATCATGGGGCTGTTGATGCTGGCCGCCTCGCGCGGGACGGAAATCCGCGTGCGCTGCAAGGGCGAGCAGGCGCAGCCGCTGATCGAGGCGCTGTCGAAGCTGGTGGCGAACCGCTTCGGCGAACCCTTCTGAACCCGGCGCCAGAATGGCGAAAGGGGGCGCGTCGCGCCCCCTTTTTTCATGCCCGGCTCGGGGTGTCAGTGCGATTCCGGCACCAGGATCTCGCGCTTGCCGACGTGGTTGGCGGTGGACACAACGCCCTCCTCCTCCATCTGCTCGACCAGCCGCGCCGCCTTGTTATAGCCGATCCCCAGCTTGCGCTGAATATACGAGGTCGAGCATTTGCGGTCGCGCGCGACGATGGCCACCGCCTGATCGTAGAGCGCATCGTCGCCACCGGCCTCGCCCAGCCCCAGCACCGCGTCGATATCGGCCTCGCGCTCGCTCTCGGGGCCGTCCAGCACGCCCGACACATAGGCCGGGGCGCCATAGCTTTTCAGATGGGCGACGACCTCCTCGACCTCGCTGTCAGAGACAAAAGGCCCGTGGACGCGGGTGATCTTGGCGCCGCCCGCCATATAGAGCATGTCGCCCATGCCCAGAAGCTGCTCGGCGCCCTGCTCGCCCAGAATGGTGCGGCTGTCGATCTTCGACGTGACCTGAAAGCTGATCCGCGTGGGGAAGTTGGCCTTGATCGTGCCGGTGATGACATCGACCGAGGGGCGCTGCGTGGCCATGATGAGGTGGATGCCCGAGGCCCGCGCCATCTGCGCCAGCCGCTGGATGCAGGCCTCGATTTCCTTGCCCGCCACCATCATCAGATCGGCCATCTCATCGACGATCACCACGATGAAGGGCAGCAGTTCCGGCGCGAATTCCTCGGTTTCGAACACCGGATCGCCGGTTTCGTCGTCAAAGCCGGTCTGCACCGTGCGCTTGAACATCTCGCCCTTGGCCAGCGCCTCGCGCACGCGGCCGTTGAAGCCCTCGATGTTCCGGACGCCCATCTTGGACATCTTGCGATAGCGTTCCTCCATCTCGCCGACGACCCATTTCAGCGCCACGACGGCCTTCTTGGGGTCGGTGACGACCGGGGACAACAGATGCGGGATGCCGTCATAGACGCTGAGTTCCAGCATCTTGGGGTCGATCATGATGAGGCGGCATTCCTGCGGCGTCAGCTTGTAGAGCAGCGACAGGATCATCGTGTTGATCGCCACCGACTTGCCCGAACCGGTGGTCCCGGCGATCAGCAGGTGGGGCATCTTGGCAAGGTTGGCGACGACCGGTTCGCCGCCGATGTCCTTGCCCAAGGCCAGCGGCAGCCGCATCTGGCTGTCGCCGAAATCGCGGGTGGCAAGGATTTCGCGCAGCACCACGGTATGGCGGTCGGCGTTGGGCAACTCGATACCGATCACCGTGCGGCCCGGCACCGTGCTGACCCGGGCCGACAGCGCCGACATGGAGCGGGCGATGTCATCCGACAGGCCGATCACCCGGCTGGCCTTGAGCCCCGGGGCCGGTTCCAGTTCGTATTGCGTGACGACCGGGCCGGGTTTGTAGGACAGGATCTCGCCGCGCACGCCGTAATCGTCCAGCACGCTTTCCAGCATCCGGGCGTTCTGGTCCAGCGCATCATGCGAGATGACGCGGCGCCGTTCCAGCGCCGGGTCGCGCAGCAAGGACAGCGGCGGCAATTCAAATCCGCCCGCCTGCGGTTCCAGCGGCAGGCGCGGCTGCGCCTCGGCCCGGGCCTGCCGCGAGGGGGCGGGGGCGCGGGGCGCGGGTGCCGCCAGCGGGCGCTTGGCCGAGGGGGCAAAGGCCTCGGCCCGGGGCGGCGGGGCGTCATAGCGCCCGTCGTCGTCCTCGTCCTCGTCGTCATAATCGTCGATCACCGCATGCGGATCGCGGACGGCGGGGGCCGACAGGCCCGGCAGCACGGCGCCCGGATAGGCCGGGGTCGGCTGATAGCCATAGGCATGGCTGAAGGAATAGCCCTGCGGCACCTCGGGCTGGGGGGCGGCGCTGATGACCGGCTCGCGGCGGGCGGCGGCCGACAGCGGCGGTTCCGCCTGCGGTGCGGGGCTGCGCGACGGGTATTCATCGGGGTTGAAGCGCAGCACCGGCTTGGACCGGCTGCGCGAGGTCATCAACTCGGCGATCCGGGCGCGCAGCCCTTCGGGGCTGGGCGGGGTGGCGGCCAGCGATTGCGGCGCCGCCGGGGTTTCGATCAGCTCGCCATCGGGCAGCGCCCAGTCGTGATTGTGCGGGGCGCGGTGGCGCGGGTCATGGTCACGCGGATCGCGGCGGGCGGGGCTGTCGGACAGCACCGGATCGGGCCGTCGGGCCAGCGCCGCGACGCGGCCCAGCACGCCCTGACGCTCAGGCTGCGACCAGGATTGCGGCGGTTCGGCGCTGTGCTGGCGCGGTTGCGCGGCCTGCGCGGGCGCCTGCGGATAGCCGGGCTGCGGCTGACGGGGCTGCGGCGCGTGGCCCTGCGACTGGGCGCGGTGCTCCTGCGGCCGGTATTCCTGCGGCCGCTGTTCCTGCATCCGGTGCGACGGCACGCGCGCCGCGCCATAGACCGGGGCGCCGTAAGGGTCCTGGTCATCGTCGCCGTAAGGATCGGGCTGCCAGTCCTGCGCCACCGGCGCGGCACCGCGGCGGGCCGACAGCGGCGGCTCGGCATGCGCATAGCCCTGCACCGGGGGGGCATAGGGGGCCGGTTCGGCCCAGGGCTGGTGCTGCGCCAGCGCGTGGTCTGCGGCGGCGCGGGCCTGCGCCCGGGTCTCGCGCCGGTGCTGCCATTGATCGGCGCCGCGCAGCGCCAGACCGCCCATGCCGCGCACCGACAGGCCCAGCAGCGACAGCAGGCCCGCATAGCTGAGGATCAGCCCCGACAGCAGGAAGCGGCCGATGCGCAGCAATTCCGGCCCCGACGAGCCAAGGACATAGAGATACAGCCCCAGCGCCGCGGCAAAGGTCAGCAGCGTCACCAGATTGGCGACAAAGGCGGTCATCGGCAGCGCGGTCATCAGCGCGGCCAGCACCGTGTCGCCGAACATGCCGCCCATGCCGAAATTCTGCGTCCAGCCCGGGCTGGCCACCAGCGAGGCCAGCCAGACCGAGCCGACGGCGACCGCCACCGGCACGAACAGCGAGCGCCCCAGGATATTCGCCTCGCCCTGATGGATCACCAGCCGCAGGCCCCAGACCCCCAGCGCCAGCGCCAGACCCCAGGCGCCCTTGCCGGTGATGGTCATCAAAGGCGCCGCCAGCGCCGCGCCGATCCGGCCCAGCGCGTTGTGCACCGGGGCATCGGTGGCGGCCATCCAGGATGGATCTTCGGGCGAATACGAACCCAGGGTCAGGGCCAGGATCAGCCCGGCGCCGATCAGGCACAGGCCCAGCAATTCCTTGCCTCGTTGGCTGAGCACCGCCTGCAGGCGGTGATCGATCAGGGGTTCGCGTTGGGGGCTGGGATAGCTGGCCATCTTGTCCTCACGCATAAAGGCAGTCGCGCAGCAGGGTCAGGCTGCGTCGGGTTTCGTCTTCGGGGGCGACCAGCGCCACGCGGATATACCCGGCGCCGGGGTTCTCGCCGCCGGTCTCGCGCGACAGATAGCCGCCGGGCAGCACCCGCACGCCGGTCTCGCGCCACAGTTTCACCGTCGCCGCCTCGCCATCCTCGACCGGCAGCCACAGGAAGAACCCGGCCTCGGGCGGGGCATAGGCGTTGAGCCCGGCGAACACCGCGTCGGCCACCGCGTATTTGCGCTGATAAAGCGCGCGGCTGGCCTCGACATGCGCCTCGTCATTCCAGGCGGCGGCGGCCACCGCCTGCAGCGGATCGGGCACCGGCGCCCCGGCATAGGCCCGCAACTGGCGGATCGCCCGCATCGAGGCGGGCCCGGCGGCGACGAAACCGGCGCGCAGCCCGGGCAGGTTCGAACGCTTCGACAGCGAGTTGAAGGCGACGACCCGTTCGGGATCGGCGCCGACCTGCTGCGCGACGGCCAGGATGCCGGGCGGCGGCGCGTCGCGGTAGACCTCGGAATAGCATTCATCGGCGAAGATGCGGAAATCGTGCTTTTCCGCCAGTGCCAGCAGCTCGGCCAGATAGTCGCGGCTGGCCACGGCGCCCTGCGGATTGGCGGGCGAGCACAGATAGGCCACCGTCACCCGGTCCAGCAGCGCGGGCGGCAGGCTGGCGTAATCGGGCAGATGCCCGGTCGCGGCGGTGGCGGGCACATAGACCGGCTCGGCCCCGACGCTGAGCGCGGCAATGGCATAGACCTGATAGAACGGGTTCGGCGTCAGGATCACCGGTGTCTGCCCGCGCTTCTTCTCGGGGCTCAGGGCGACGGCGGTATAGAACAGCCCCTCGCGCGAACCGTTCAGCACCATCAGCCGCTCGGCCGGGTGATCGACGCCATAGCGCCGCCCGATCCAGCCCGAAATCGCTGCCAGCAGCGCCGGGGTGCCGTCATTGGCCGGGTAGGTGCCGAAACCCGCCAGATGCGCGTTCAGCACCTCGGCCAGGAACGGCGGCATCGCGTGGCGCGGCTCGCCGATGGTCATGGAAACCGGCTCGCCCCCCGGCTGATGCGGGGCGAGAAGCGCGCGCAGGCGCGGAAATGCGTAATCCGGCAGGTTCGAGAACCGCTCAGGAAATGCCATGAAATGCCTCTGCTCGACGGGATCGTGTCGCCCCGTTTGCGACTACGATAACGCGCAAGGGCGCTCAGGTCCAGAAAAACGGCGGCTTTCCACAAGGTTGCACGGCCCGCCTGTGGCTTTTTCGCCGCGAGGCCCCGGTGCGCGGCAGCGCGGGCCTGCGGCGCCCGGCCCGCTTGCAACCCGCCGCGCCTTGCGCCACCTTCGCGGCACAACACGAAAGGGGCACGGCATGCGGCACGGCGGACAAATTCTGGTCGATCACCTCAAGGCCGAAGGCGTGCGGCGGGTGTTTTCCGTCCCCGGCGAGAGCTTTCTCGCCGCGCTGGACGGGCTGCACCAGAGCGGGATCGAGAACATCGTCTGCCGCCACGAAGGCGGCGCCGCGATGATGGCCGAAGCCCATGCCAAGCTGACCGGCGCGGTCGGCGTCGCCTTTGTCACCCGCGGACCGGGGGCGACCAATGCCGCGTCGGGCATCCATATCGCCAGGCAGGATTCGACGCCGATGATCCTGTTCGTCGGCCAGATCGACAGCGGCCACCGCGACCGCGAGGCGTTTCAGGAGGTCGATTACCGGCAGGTGTTCGGCGGGCTGGCGAAATGGGCGACCGAGGTGGACGACATCCGCCGCCTGCCCGAATACCTGAGCCGCGCCTTTCATCTGGCGCAATCGGGTCGCCCGGGGCCGGTGGTGATCGCGCTGCCGGAAAACATGCTCTCGGCGCGCAGCGATGTCGCCGACCTGCCGCCGCGCCAGCCGCCGCTGGCGATCCCGGCCGAACCGCAGGTCGCCGCGGTCTGGGCGGCGCTGAAAGGCGCCCGGCGGCCGCTGGTGGTGGTCGGCGGGCCGCATTGGTCGGCGCAGGCCGCGCGCGATCTGGGCGATTTCGCCAGCGCCAGCGGGCTGCCGGTGGCTGTCACCTTCCGCCGCCAGGACCGGCTGGACAACCGCCATCCCCATTACGCGGGCGATCTGGGCGTCGGCATGAACCCCCGGCTGGGACAACGCTTGCAGGCGGCGGACCTGCTGCTGGTGATCGGCGCCCGGCTGGGCGATACGGCGACCAACGGCTATGCGCTGCTCGATCCGGCCGCGCCGGGCAAGACCATCGTGCATATCCACCCCGACCCGGACGAGCTGGGCCATGTCTGGCGCCCCGATCTGGCGATCAGCCTGCCCGCCCCGGCGATGGTGGCGGCGCTGGCGGCCTCGGTGCCGCAGGGCCTGCCCGACTGGTCGGACTGGACCGCCTCGGCCCGGGCCGATTACACCGCCTTCACCACGCCGCGCGAGACGCCGGGCGCGGTGAAGCTGGAGCAGGTGATGCGCTGGCTGTCGGACAATGTCGCCGACGAAGCCATCGCCACCAACGGCGCCGGGAATTACGCCGCCTGGATGCACCGCTATTTCCGCCCGCGCACCTGGCCCGGGCAACTGGCGCCGACCTCGGGCAGCATGGGCTATGGCTTTCCGGCCGCGGTGGCCGCCAGCCTCGAACATCCGGGCAAGACGGTGCTGTGCTTTGCCGGTGACGGCTGTTTCCAGATGACGCTGAACGAAATGTCCACCGCCCGGCAATACGGCGCGGCGCCGGTGGTGATACTCGCCAACAACGGCCGCTATGGCACGATCCGCATGCATCAGGAACGGACCTATCCGGGCCGGGTGTCGGGGACCGAATTGTTCAACCCCGATTATGCCGCGCTGGCCCGCGCCTATGGTGGCCACGGCGAGACCGTGCGCCGCACCGAGGATTTCCCCGCCGCCTTCGAGCGGGCGCGCGCCGCGGGCGTGGTCGCGGTGATCGAGCTGGTGCTGGACCCCGAGGCGCTGGCTCCGGGACAGGAGTTGAGCGCGGCGCGCGCCCAGGGCGAGCGCGCGCCGCTCTGACCGGTTTCCGCAGGATCCGGCGGCGCGCGCGGGCAAGCCCGCGCGCAAGCCTTTTCGTGCGTTCAGGGGGGCCTTCTGCCCCCCTCTGGCGCGCAAACGCGCCATTCACCCCCCGAGGATATTTGCGGCGCAAAGTTGAGGCGAAAAACAGACAATTTGATTCAAATTGTTCCTGCCGCGCAGCCGCCCCAACTTTGCGCCGCAAATATCCTCAGGGGGGTGAGGCCCGGAACGGGCCGAGGGGGGCGCGAGCGCCCCCCTTCTTGTGGGTCGCCCAAGGCGCCCGCGACAGCGGGCAACGCGGGCGAAACCGCTGCTAGAGCTCGATCACCCGCACCTGCTGGCCCTTGGCCGCCAGCGCCAGTTCGCCATTGCACAGCCTGAGCGCATCATTGCCAAAGATCTCGCCGCGCCAGCCTTTCAGGCAGGCGAGGTCGCGCCGTCCGGCGGCGATCGCGTCCAGTTCGCTGGTCGGCGCGATCAGTTTCTGCGCCACGCCGGCGCTGTCGGCCTTGGCTTTCAGCAGCACCCGCAGCAGATCGGCCAGCGCCGGGTTCACCTGCAGCGGCGCGTCCTCGTCCTCGGCGCGCGGCCAGTCCTTGGGGTTCATCTCCAGCGCCGCCTGCACCGCTTCGAGGATGCCGTCGGCGATCTCGCCGCGCCGCGCCTCGCGCAGCAAGAGCCGCGAGCGGCCCAGCGCCTCGACATTCTCGGGCTTGGTCGAGGCCAGTTCCAGCAGCGCATCGTCCTTGTAGACCCGCGAGCGCGGCACGTTGCGCGTCTGGGCGTAATCCTCGCGGAACCGCGCCAGTTCGCGCACCAGCGCCATGAACCGCCCCGACTGGCCGCGGGTGCGGATCTTCTGCCAGGCGTCCTCGGGGTGGGTGATATAGGTCTCGGGCGAGGTCAGCACGCCCATTTCCTCGGCCACCCAGCCGGCCCGGCCGCTTTTCTCGATATCCTTCTTCAGATGCTCGTAGATCTGGCGCAGATGCGTCACGTCATCGAGCGCATAGCGCAATTGCGCCTCGCTCAGCGGGCGCTGCGACCAGTCGGTGAAGCGCGAGGTCTTGTCGAGCGGCGCCTTGGCGATCTTCTTGACCAGCGTTTCATAGCCGACCTGCTCGCCAAAGCCGCAGACCATGGCGGCGATCTGCGTGTCGAACAGCGGCGCCGGGATCACCCCGCCGTCGATGAAGAAGATCTCCAGATCCTGCCGCGCGGCGTGGAACACCTTGACCACGGCCTCGTTGCGCATCAATTCCAGCAGCGGGTCCAGCGACAGGCCCTCGGCCAGCGGATCGATGATCCAGGCCCGCTCGGGGCCCTTGCCCGGCAGCGCCATCTGCACCAGGCACAGCTTGGCGTAATAGGTCCGCTCGCGCAGGAATTCGGTGTCGAGCGTGACAAAGGGCTCGCTCGCCGCCTCGCGGCACAGGGCGGCCAGGGCGTCGGTGGTGGTGATGATGTTCATGCGGCCTCGCAACGGGTCGCGGGGGCGTCCCGCGGATGGTCATTTCGCCTATAAGCGCCGGGGCGGCGATTGGAAAGGGCATCGCGCCGGATCAGTCGCGCGGCTGCAACAGTGCCTCGCCGCGCGCCGGTCCGCGCCGGTCCTGCCCGGCAATCGTGAAGCGCAGCGCGGCGCCGTCGCGGCGCAGTTCCAGCAAGCCGGCCTCGCCGCCCTGCAGCCGCAGCACCCCCGGCGCCGCCACGCCCAGCATCGCCTGCGGCAGGTCGCTGGTGCCGGGGTCGGCGCCCGGGCCCGTCTCGGCCTCGGCGCGCAGCGCGCCGTCCGCGGCTTCGGTCAGGCGGTAGGCAAAGCTCTGCTGCGCCTGCGCCGTGGCGCAGCGGCCGACCAGAAAGCCATCCCCCGCGCCCAGCATCCGCAGCCGGATCTGGCAGCGGAACCGCTGGCCCGGCTCGTCGCCCAGCACCAGCTCGCCCTCGCCCTGCCAGCGCCCGGCAAAATCCTCCAGCACCCCGGCTCCGGCCGGACCGGCCAGCAGCATCGCCATCAGCAGGACGCGGATCATCGCACAGCCCATCGGATCAGACCCGGCAACAGGAACAGATCGGCCAGCAGCGCCAGCGCCACCGCCAGCGCGATCAGCCCGCCGAACACCGCCAGCCCCGGCAGCGCCGAGAACAGCGTCACCACCAGCCCGGCCAGCAGGATCGCCGTGGTGGCGGCCATCGGCGGCCCGGCCTCGGCCAGCGCGCGCCTGACGCGGGCGGCGCTGTCGCCCGGCGCGCGGCCCAGCCGGTTGAGGAAATGCAGCGTGTCATCGACGGCGATGCCGAAGGCCACGGTCAGGGCGATCATGTTCATGATCGTCACCTCGCGGCCGATCAGCACCAGCCAGGCCTCGACCCCCAGAATCGGGATCAGATTGACCACCAGCGCCGCCAGCGCCAGCCGGATCGAGCGATGCACCAGCGCCACCAGCAGCGTGATCGCCAGAATCGTCGCATAAAGCCCGCGCCGCAGGCTTTCCACGATCCCCGGCCCCTCGGTCAGCAGCGCATGGCCGGGGCCGATCACCTGCGTCGCGCCCTGCAGCCCCGCCGCCGCCAGCCGGGCGTTCAGCGCCGCCAGCGCCGCATCGGCGCGGATGTCGCGGGCGGCGATCGGCAATTGCACCGGCAGCGCATGGGCGGAACCGTCCTGCGCCGCCATCCGCGCCAGCATCGCCTGCCCCGCCGGGCTGGCCGCCCAATCGCCGCCACCCGGCCCCCAGACCGCGCCCGCCGCCGCCTGCACCCGCGCCAGCGGCGCCGCCGGATCGGCCTCGACCAGCACCAGCATGCGGTCCGACCCCAGCCCCAGCGCGTCCATCTGCGCCAGCGCCTGCGTCACCGGCGCGCCGCGCGGCAGGTAATCGGCATAACGAAACCCCAGTTGCGAGCGGCTCTGCACCGCCCAGACCGCCCCCAGCACCAGGAGCGCCACCAGCGCCACCACCCGCCGATAGCGCGCCACCGCCTGCGCCAGCGGCACCAGCGCCGCAAACAGCCGCGGCGCGCGCCCACCCGACCGCGGCACGCCCAGCGCCGCCATCAGCACCGGCATCAGCAGCAGCACCGCCGCCAGCGACAGCGCCATGCCCGCCGCCCCGGCCCAGGCCATGGCATTGAGCGAGGGCGAATCCGGCAGCGCCAGCGAGGCAAAGGCGATCACCGTGGTCAGCGAGGTCAGCGCCGCCGCCGGGGCGGTCTCGGCCAGGGCGCGGGCCAGCGCCTCGGTCCGGGGGCCATCGCCCTGCACGGCGTGGATGGCCGCGTGATGCACATGGATCGCGTCCGAAAACGCCAGCACGATCAGCACCACCGGCAGCGAGCCCATCAGCGGGTCTATCGCCGTGCCGGTCGCGGCGAGAAAGCCCAGAAACCACAACAGCCCGACAATCGGCGGCAGCGCGATCACCGCCACCGCCCGCAGGCTGCGAAACACCAGCAGCGACAGCAGCAGACAGACCGCCACCGCCGCGGGCACCAGCACCGCCAGATCGTGGATCAGCTCGGCGGCAATCGCCCGCTGCACCGCCAGCAGGCCGACGCTGCTGACCGTCAGCCCGCCGATCCCCTGCGCCGCCGCCACCACCCGCGCCGCCAGCGCATCGCCGCCCTGCCCCCGCCCGGGCACCACGGCGATCAGCGTCGCGCTCAGATCCGCCGCCATCAGTTGCGCCGCCAGCGGGTTGCCCGCCCGCATCACCGCCAGCCGCTCGCCGGGTGGCAGCCCGGCCAGTTCCGGCCCGGTCAGCCAGGCGCCCTCGCGCCCCGGCGCGGGCAGCCCGGCGATGGAAACGACATTCTCCACCCCCTCGACGAATTGCAGCTCCAGCACCAGATCGCCCAGCGCCGCCAGCGCGCCCTCGTCGGCAAAACTGGGCGCGCGGACCAGCAGCACCTCCTCGGCCCTGAGCGGCGCAAAGCGGTCCTCATAGCGCAGCATCGCCTGCGCCCCCGCCGTCTGGTTGCCGATCAACCCCGACAGATCGACCGCCACCCGCAGCCCGCCGATCTGCCAGCCCGCCAGCAGCGTCACCAGCGCCAGCACCAGCCCGGGCCACAGCGGCCTGAGCAGCAAGCGGGCGAACAGCCGCGTCAACAGGGGAGAGGGCAGGCCCGGGTGCATGGCCCGGACACTAGCACGCAGCGGCGGCGCGGCAAGGCGCCTCAGGCCCGCCGCAACTGCACCGGCCGCGCGCAGGCGTCCTTGGCAAAGCGCACCAGCACGATGGCCGGATGGGCGATGCCCGCCAGCGCGGACTCCATGCTGTCCAGCGTGCCGCGGGCGATGCGTTCCTCGGCGGTCGAGGCGCTGGCGACCGCCTCCACCTCAGTCTCGCCGGGCCAGCCCGCCGCCAGCAGATCGGCGCGGATGCGCCCCAGTTGCCGCGTCGCCATATAAAGCGCCAGCACCGCGCCGGGCCGGGCCAGCGCGGCAATATCCGGCGCCCCGGCCCCGTCGCGGGCGGTGCCGGTGGCCAGGATCAGGTGATCGGTCGCGCCGCGTTCGGTCAGCGCCCGGCCCAGACTGGCCGCGGCGGCGCTGGCGGCGGTGACACCCGGCACGATCTCGACCGCGATGCCCGCCGCGCGCGCCGCCGACAGCTCCTCCTCGGCGCGGCCGAACAGCCCGGGGTCGCCCGATTTCAGCCGTACCACCCGCTGCCCCTGCCGGGCCGAGGCGACGATCAACGCGCAGATCCGTTCCTGCGGCCATTCATGCGCGCCGACACTCTTGCCGACATAGACCCGCTGCGCATCGCGCCGCGCCAGTTCCAGCACCGCCGGATCGACCAGCCGGTCGTAATAGATCACATCGGCCTCCTGCAGCCGCTGCACCGCGCGCAGCGTCAACAGATCGCGCGCGCCCGGCCCGGCGCCGACCAGCGTGATCCGCCCGGCCCCGTCCACGCCCGGCGCCTGCCCCGCCGTCACCGCCGCCTTCAGCAGCCGCGCCGCCTCGCGCTCGCCACCCCGGGCATGCGCCGCGCGCACCGGCCCGGCGAACACCCAGTCCCACAGCGCCCGCCGCCCGGCCTGCGGCACCGCCTGCGCCACCGCGCCGCGCATCCGCCCGGCCAGCGCCGCGAGGCCACCGAGGTTCGGCTCCAGCATCGCCTCGATGGCAGTCTTGATCTGGCGGCCCAGCACCGGGGCATTGCCCTCGGTGCCGATGGCCACCACCACCGGATCGCGGTCGACGATCGAGGGCGTCAGGGCGTCGCACAGATCGGGCCGGTCCACCACATTCACCAGACAGCCCGCCGCCTTGGCCTGCGCATGCAGCGCGGCATCCTGCGCCGCATCGCCGGTGGCGATGAACACCAGCGCCGCGCCCGCAAAGGCCCCGGCGCTGTCGCCCGGCCAATGCTCGGCCCGGCCCCGCACCACCAGCCCGGCCAGTTCCGGTTCCAGCGCCCCGGCCACCAGCCGCAGCCGCGCCTCGGTTTTCAGCATCAGCCGGGCCTTTTGCGCCGCCTGCTCGCCACCGCCGGCGATCACCACCAATCGGTCAGACATTTGCAGGAACATCGGAAAAGTCTTCATCGCAGCGTCCCCTGATCGCCGGTCAGACCGGGCGGTTGTTCCATAAGTCCTGCGCCAGCCGATCGGCGGCCTCGATCCCCGGGGCATGGCCCAGCGCCATCAGCGCCGCCGCCGCGGTGCCGGTGACAATCGCCTCGGCATAGGCATCGCGCACCGTCCCGGCCCAGAGCGCGCCCAGATCATCCGCGCCCGGCCCCTCGGCCAGCCGCCCCACCGCGTCCAGCAGCGCCGGGGCCAGCCCGTCGAACGGCACCCCGAGGCGCAGCCCCATCAGCGCGATCTCCTTGGCCGGGGCGCGCTCGAACTCGCCGCCCGCACCCTTGAGCACCATCTGGTCGGGCTGGCCCAGCAGCGCCGCCGCATCGGTCTGCAAGCCGCGGTACGGCGGATGAAACACCCCCTGCACCGAACAGGCGGCCCCGCCCGGGTTGAACAGCCGCAGCGCCGTATTGACCGGCGAGCGCAGGCCCAGCACCTCGCGCAGCCGCAGCACCCGCAGCGCCTCGGGCGCCACCCGTTCCAGCGGCAGATAGACGATGCCCGCCGAGGCCAGACGATCCGCCGCGCCCGGCAGCGTTTCGGCCCGGGCGATCCCGGCCGAGGCCAGCGCATCGCGCACCGACCCCGCGCCATCGGCGCTGTTCCAGCCGTGCAGCAGCACCGGATACCCGGCGGCCGCCACCAGCCGCGCCGCCAGCAGGAACCACGGCAACCCGCGCGAGCGGCCCGCCGCATAGCTGGGCCAGTCCAGCGCCGGGGCCGGGCCGGGCCAGGGCGCCGCCGAGTCGCGGATCGCCTCGACGAAACCGGCGATCTCGTCGGCGTTCTCGCCGCGAAAGCGCATCAGCATCAGCACCGCGCCCACCGCCTCGGGCTGCGCCGCGCCGCTCAGGATCAGCCCCAGCGCCGCGCGGGCCTCGGGCCGGGTCAGGTGGCGCGAGCGGCCCGGCCCGCGGGCGAGGATCTGCACATAGGGGGCGAGGGTCATTCTGCGGCCATCCTCGGTGTCGCCGCCGCCAGCAGGGCGCGCAGCTCGGGCTTGCAGGATCCGCAATTGGTGCCCGCGCGCAAGGCCAGGCCGATCGCCTCGACACTGGCCAGCCCCTGCCCGGCAATCGCCGCGCGGATCGTGTTGATGCCGATGTCGAAACAGGCGCACAGCGTCGCCCCCGGATCGGGCCGGTCCGCACCGGGATGCCCGGCCAGCACGCCCCCGGCATCCCCGGCCCCCAGCAGACCCAGCAGATGCTGACGCGCCACGGCGACCGGCTCACGCGCAATGAACAGCGCCGCCACCAGCCGCCCGCCATCGAAGAACGCCAGCCGGTGCAGCCCGCGCGCCGGGTCGGCCACCACCACCGGCTCGGCCCCGCCCGGCAGGCCGAACAGCGCCCGCGCCTCGGCCGCCCAATCGCCCGGCGCCTCGGCATAGCCCAGTTCCAGCCGCCAGCCGCCCCGCGCCCGGCTTTTCGCCCAATAGGGCGCGTCGGGCATCGGCTCGTCCAGCGACAGGGCAAAACCATAGGCGGCGGCCGCGAAAGGCTCGGCCCGGCACACCGCCGCCTTGCTCTCCGGCTGGCCCGAAACCGGGTCCGTCACCCCCGGAACCAGAGCGTCGATGCGCCCGGCGCTGGCGGTCTCGCCGGTCCAGTGCATCGGCGCGAACACTTGCCCCGGCTGCACCTTGTCGCTGACCAGCACCCGCAGCACCGCCTCGCCCAGCGGGCTGCGCAGCCGCGCCAGCCCGGCCGGGGCCAGCCCCAGCGCCACGGCATCCTGCGGGTGAACCTCCAGATACGGCTCGCCCAGATGGGCGTTCAGCCGGGGCGCCTTGGCGCTGCGGGTCATGGTGTGCCACTGGTCGCGCACCCGCCCGGTGTTCAGGATCAGCGGCCATTCCGCCGAGGGCCGCGCGGCCGGCGCGCGCGCCGTCAGCGCCAGCATCCGGCCCTTGCCATCCGGGGTAAAGAACCGCCCGTCACCAAAGAACCGCCCGCCGCTGCGGGTGCCGGTGAACGGCCAGTGAAACGGCGCCAGCGCGTCGTAATCGGCATCGCTGCAATCGGCCAGCGCCGAGATGTCGAAATCGTGCCCGAACCGGCCCGCCACCCCGCTGAGCGCGGCATATTCGCGGAAAATCTCGGCCGGTCCGGCATAATCGAACGCCGCGGCAAAGCCCATCCGCCGACCGACCTCGGCCAGGATCGCCCAGTCGGGCCGCGCCTGACCGGGCACCGGCAGGAACGCGCGCTGGCGGCTGATGCAGCGTTCGGAATTGGTGACGGTGCCCTCCTTTTCGCCCCAGGCGGCGGCGGGCAGCAGAACCTGCGCCAGCCGCGCGGTATCGGTGCGCGCGGTCACATCGCTGACCACGACAAATTCGCAACCCGCGAGGGCGGCGCGCACCGCATCGGCATCGGGCATCGACACGGCGGGGTTGGTGTGGATGATCCAGATCGCCTTGATCCGCCCCTCGCCCAGCGCGCGGAACATCTCGACCGCCTTCAGCCCCGGCGCATCCGCCATGCCCGGCGCCGCCCAGAAATCGCGCACCGCCGCGCGGTGTTGGGCGTTCTCCAGATCGAGATGGCAGGCCAGCATGTTGGCCAGCCCGCCCACCTCGCGCCCGCCCATGGCATTGGGCTGGCCGGTCACGCTGAACGGCCCCATGCCGGGCCGCCCGATCCGCCCGGTGGCCAGATGGCAATTGAGGATCGCGTTCACCTTGTCGCTGCCGCTCGACGATTGGTTCACGCCCTGCGAATAGACCGTCACCACCCGGTCGCTGCGCAGCCAAAGGTCGCAGAATTCGGCGATTTCGGCGCTGCCGAGCCCGGTGGCGGCGGGGTCATCCGCCCGCGCCGCCGCCAGCGCCTCGGCGTATCCGGCGACGTGATCCGCCACGAATTCCGCATCCTGCGCGCCCCGCGCGCCGATCTCGGCCAGCAGCGCGTTGAACAGCGCCACATCGGCGCCGGGCCGGATCGCCAGATGCAGATCGGCCAGATCGGCGCTGGCGGTGCGGCGCGGATCGACGGTAATCACCCGCATCCCCGGCCGCGCTGCCTTGGCGGCGGCGAGGCGCTGGTACAGCACCGGATGGCACCAGGCCAGATTGGAACCGACCAGCACCACCGTATCGGCGGCCTCCAGGTCATCATACAGCCCCGGCACGGTATCGGTGCCAAAGGCCCGCCGGTGCCCCGCCACCGACGAGGCCATGCACAACCTTGAATTCGTGTCGATATTCGCCGAGCCGATGAATCCCTTCATCAGCTTGTTGGCGACATAATAATCCTCGGTCAGCAACTGGCCCGAGACATAGAACGCCACCGCATCCGGCCCGTGCTGCGCGATCACCGCGCGGAACCGGTCGGCGACGGTTTGCAGCGCCATGTCCCAATCCACCTCGGCGCCGTTCACCCGCGGCACCAGCAGCCTGTCGTCCAGCCCCAGCGTCTCGCCCAGCGCCGACCCCTTGGAACACAGCCGCCCGGCATTGGCCGGATGCGCCCTGTCCCCGGCGATCGCCGCGCCGCCGAGGCCGTCCGGCCGGGCGACGACGCCGCAGCCGACACCGCAATAGGGGCAGGTGGTGCGGATGCCGGGCGCCATGGCTCAGGCCGCCGCGACAGGCCGGGCGCGCAGCCGCGCCGCGTCCAGCAGCACCCGCCCGCCCTCGATGCGCGCGGCGAAACTCGCCACCCGGCCGACATCGGCGCCCTGCGCCTCGCCGGTGGCCAGATCGAACACCCAGCCATGCAGCGGGCAACTGACCGACCGCCCGTGCACGATCCCCTCGGCCAGCGGGCCGTTCTTGTGCGGGCAGGAATTGTCCAGCGCATAGACCTCGTCCGCGCCGGTGCGGAACACCGCGACGCAGCCGAACGCCGTCGTCACCTTGCGCGCGCCGCGCGGCGGGATGGCATCCAGCGGGCCGATGTCGATCCAGTCACTCATGGCTCTCTCCTTCATTCGGCGGCAAGGGCGCGCAGATCGGCGACCGGCTGATAGACCTCGGCGCGCTCGCGCACATGCTCGGCCCAGGGGTCTTTCTGGTAAACCGACTGCGAGACGGCAAAGGCGTCGATCAGGCGCTGGCGTTCGGCCAGATCCTCGACCACCCGTGCCCTGACCCAGTCCAGCCCCACCTTGGCCAGCCATTTATAGGGCCGGTCCAGGTATTTCGCGTTTTCCCGATAGAGCTGGACAAAGGCGATGGTCAGGGCAATCGCCTCGTCCTCGGTCGGCACCTGCGCCAGACGCTCGGTTTCCCTCAGGTCCATCCCCGCCGCGCCGCCGACACCGATCTGATAGCCGCTGTCCACGCAGACGATGCCGACATCCTTGCACGTCGCCTCGGCGCAATTGCGCGGACAGCCGGAAACCGCCAGCTTCACCTTGTGCGGCGTCCACGATCCCCACAGCGCCTTTTCCAGCTTGATGCCCAGCCCGGTCGAATCCTGCGTGCCGAACCGGCAATGATCGGTGCCGACGCAGGTTTTCACCGTCCTGAGGCCCTTGGAATAGGCATGCCCCGAGACCATCCCGGCGGCATTGAGATCGGCCCAGATCGCCGGCAGATCCTCGCCCTTGACGCCCAGCAGGTCGATGCGCTGGCCGCCCGTCACCTTGACGGTGGGCACGCCGTAACGGTCCGCCGCATCGGCGATGGCGCGCAATTCGTCGGGCGTGGTGATCCCGCCCCACATCCGCGGCATGACGCTGAACGTGCCGTCCTTCTGGATATTCGCGTGCTTGCGCTCGTTGATGAAGCGGCTTTGCAGATCGTCGCGGTACTCCAGCGGCCAGTCGGCCAGCAGGTAGTAATTCAGCGCCGGGCGGCACGAAGGGCAGCCATCCGGGGTTTTCCACGCCCCGGCCTGCCAGACCGCCGGCATGGATTTCAGCCCCTGCGACTTGATCAGGCGGCGCACGTCCTCATGGGTCAGATCGGTGCAGCCGCACATCGGCTTGACCGCGTTGCGCTGGAACCCGTCGCCCAGCGTCACCGCCAGCACCTGTTCCACCAGCCCGGTGCAGGTGCCGCAGGACGCGCTGGCCTTGGTGCGCGCCCGCACCAGACCCAGATCGACCGCCCCGCCCTGGATCGCCTGAACGATCGTCCCCTTGCAGACGCCGTTGCAGCCGCAGATTTCCGCCTCAGGCGGTAAGGCTGCAACGGCCGCCATAGGGTCCGCCGGGGCACCCCCTTGAAACGCCGGGCCAAAGATCAGCGTGTCGCGGTTGGCGGAAATATCGGCGCCGTCGCGGATCTGGCCAAAGAACCAGTTGCTGTCGGCGGTATCGCCGTACATGACCGCGCCGACCATGCGCGCGCCCTCGATCACCAGCCGCTTGTAGATGCCGCGCCCCGGGTCGCGGAACACGATATCCTCGCGCCCCGGCCCCTCGGCGAACGAGCCCGCGCTGAACAGATCGCAGCCCGTCACCTTCAGCTTGGTCGCCAGTTCCTTGACGGCAAAGGCGGCCTCCTGGCCCAGCAGGGTTTGCGCCAGAACCTTGGCCTGCTCATAGAGCGGCGCCACCAGCCCGAACAGCACGCCGTTGAAATCGACGCATTCGCCCAGCGCGAACACATCCGGGTCCGAGGTGCGCATCTGCGCATCCACCGACACGCCGCGCGCCACTTCCAGCCCGGCCTCGGTGGCCAGCCGGGTTTCCGGGCGGATGCCCACCGCCATCACCACCAGATCGGCGGGCAGCGTCGTGCCATCGGCCAGCAGCACGGCCTCGGCCCGCCCGTCGCCGATGATCGCCTGCGTCGAGGCCTTGAGCAGCACCTGGATGCCGCGCCGCTCCAGATCGCGCTGCAGCAGATAGCCCGCCGCCTCGTCGAGCTGGCGCTCCATCAGATGCCCGGCCAGATGCACCACCGTCACATCCATGCCGCGCAGCCGCAGCCCCGCCGCCGCCTCCAGCCCCAGCAACCCGCCACCGATCACCACGGCGCTGCCACCCTTGGCCGCCGCACCGATCATGGCGTTGGTGTCGTCAAGGTCGCGGTAGGTGACAACCCCGGGCAGATCCTTGCCCGGCACCGGAATGATGAACGGCGCCGATCCTGTGGCGATCACCAGCCGGTCATAGGCCACCTCGCCCCGCTGTCCGACCACCACCTTGCGCGCCCGGTCGATCCGGATCACGCTTTCGCCAAAGCGGCAATCGACGCCATGCGCGGCATAGAAATCGTCGTCATGGGTGACGATCTCGGCATAGGTCTTTTCGCCCGACAGCACCGGCGACAGCATCAGCCGGTTGTAATTGCCGCGCGCCTCGGCGTTGAACAGCGTGACATGGAACGCGCCGGGCGCGGTTTCAAAGAGATGCTCCAGCATCCGGCCCGAGGCCATGCCGGCACCGATGACGACCAGTTCAAGCATGGTCAGACCCCTGCAAATCGGGGCGAGAGAACCCTCGCCGCTGCGTTGAAACTCGGGCGCATCACGCCGCCTCCTGATCGCCGGACTTTGCCACCGGCGCCGGGGCGGGTTTCGCCCCGGGCCGCGCGCCGCCCTCGTATTCCTCGAGGAACCCCAGAACCTGCTCGCGGTAGCGGTAATAATCCGCATGCTCCAGCAGCGCCTTGCGGCTGCGCGGGCGGGGCAGATCGACCTCCATCACCTTGCCGATGGTGGCGCGCGGGCCGTTGGTCATCATCACCACCCGGTCGGCCAGCATGATCGCCTCGTCGACGTCATGCGTCACGCAGACCGCCGTGACCTTGGTGCGGCTCCAGACCTCCATCAGCACCTCCTGCAGCTCCCAGCGCGTCAGGCTGTCGAGCATGCCGAACGGCTCGTCGAGCAGCAGCAGCTTGGGGCTGAGGGCAAAGGCCCGGGCGATGCCGACCCGCTGACGCATGCCGTTCGACATGTCGGCGGCGATCCGGTCCATGCTGTCGCCCAGCCCCACCCGTTCGAGGTAATATTCCACCACCTCCTGCCGCTCCTGCGCGCTGGCCCGGGGATAGACCCGGTCCACCCCGACCGAGACATTCTCCCTCGCGGTCAGCCAGGGGAACAGGCTGGGCGACTGGAACACCACGGCGCGCTCGGGGTCGGCGCCCTCGACACCACGGTAATCCAGCTTGATGACCCCCTTGGAGATGTCATTCAGCCCGGCGGTCATGGTCAGCACGGTGGATTTGCCGCAGCCCGAATGGCCGATCAGGCTGATGAACTCGCCCTTGCGGACCTTGAGGTTGAAATCCTCCACCACCGTCAGCGGGCCCTTGGGCGTGGCATAGATCTTGTGCAGGTTCCAGTATTCCAGATAGCGGTCGCTCGCCGGGGTCGCGGCGGCGGCCTCGGCCACCACGGCGGGCAGCGCGGGTTCGGGCGTACCCCGGCCATGGATCGGCGTTACATCCGGCAACAGCCGCGTGCCCTCGATGCGGCCCTGAATGCCGACATCCATCAGATAACCGGTGATCCGGGCGCGCAGCCGCTTGAAGGCCTCGTCCTGGTTCATCCCGGCCCGGTCGCGCGGACGCGGCAGGGCCACGGTGAATTCCTCGCCCAGCGTGCCATCCGGGTTCAGCGCCAGAATGCGGTCGGCCAGCAGAATCGCCTCGTCCACATCATTGGTGATCAGAACGCAGGTTTTCTTGTCCTCGTCCCAAATGCGCTCGATTTCATCCGCCAGCTTGGCGCGGGTCAGCGCGTCCAGCGCCGACAGCGGTTCGTCCAGCAGCAGGATTTCCGGGCTCATCGCCAGCGTGCGGGCCACGGCGACGCGCTGGCGCATCCCGCCCGACAATTCCGCCGGGCGCCGGTCCATCGCATGGCCCAGCCCGACCATCCTGACGAAATGCTCGACCTTGGCGTTGCGCTCGGCGCGCGAAAGCCGCGGATAGACCGCCTCGACCGCCAGCCCGACATTGCCGCGCACCGTCAGCCAGGGCATCAGCGAATAGGACTGGAACACCAGCCCGCGTTCGGGCCCCGGGCCATCAACCTTCGCGCCCTTGAACAAGACCTCGCCCCGGTCGGGCATCACCAGCCCGGCCATCAGGTTCATCAGCGTGGATTTCCCGGTGCCGGAAAACCCCAGGATCGCCACGAATTCCCCGTCGCGGACGCTCAGATTGATCCCCTTCAACACCTCGCTGCGGGTGGCGCCGTCGCCGAACCCCTTGTTGACGTTGCGCAATTCCAGAATGCCGGGCCTGTGATGCTGGGTCATGGCGCTCACCGGTTGTTCGAGTAGGTGAACATGGACTGGATGGCGAACATCAGCCGGTCCAGCAGAAAGCCGATGATGCCGATGGTGAACACCGCCACCATGATCTTGGCCAGCGACACCGACGAGCCGTTCTGGAACTCATCCCAGACGAATTTGCCCAGCCCCGGGTTCTGCGCCAGCATCTCGGCGGCGATCAGCACCATCCAGCCCACGCCCAGCGACAGCCGCAGCCCGGTAAAGATCAAGGGCAGCGCCGAGGGCAGCACCAGCCGGGTGATCTTGGCCCAGGTGGTCATCTTCAGCACCTTGGACACGTTGATCAGATCCTTGTCGATCGACGCCACGCCCAGCGCGGTGTTGATGATCGTCGGCCAGATCGAACACAGCGTCACGGTGATCGCCGAAATCAGGAAGCTCTTGGAAAACAACCCGGATTCGGTGGTGTACAGCGCCGAGACCACAATCGACACGATGGGCAGCCAGGCCAGCGGCGAGACCGGCTTGAAGATCTGGATCAACGGGTTCATCGCCGCATTCGCCGTGGCCGACAGACCGGCGGCGATGCCCAGCGGCACGGCGATCGCGGTGCCGATGAGGAACCCGAAAAACACCGTCCGGATCGAGGTCCAGATCTGCTGATAATAGGTCGGCGAGCCGGTGTATTCCCGGACGCGCGGCGTCTCGCCCGCGGCGATGCGCTCGGCGTTGCGGGCGTCCTGACGGGCATAGAAATCGGCCCGGTCGGCCTGGGTGCGCACATGGTCGGCGTGCAGGGTTTCCACCTGCTCCCACACCGCCATCGGCCCCGGGATCGCCCCCAGCGAGGTCTGCACGCGGGGCGCCAGCGCCGACCACAGCCCCAGGAAAATGGCGATCGCCAGCAAGGGCACGCCCAGCAGTTTCCAGACCTCGGCCAGTTGCCCGCGCGGATTGTCCCCGGCGAGGGCGCGCAGGATCGGCGTGACCCAGGACAGACCCAGCACCCTGAACCAGCCATCGGCCTTGTTGATCCGGGTAAAGCGGCGGGAGCGACGGGCCTCGCGGGCGGCGTCGGCGGCGAAATTCGGGTCAACCGTCGTCATCATGAGGGCCTTTCGGAAGAGATCGGGAAACCGGGGGCGCGGGCGCGCCCCCGCAGGGCGTCAGTTGCGCACCGCGCCGTCGATGACGATCTGCGCGCCGGTCAGGCCCAGCGGCAGGCTGTCGATATAGGCGTTGGGGGTGCGGGCATCGTAGGGAATGCCGTCCATCAGCACCGCCGGTTCGCGGTAGCCGTCCGAGCCAAAGGGAAAGTCGCTTTCCGCCGCCAGCCCATCCGCGACCAGCGACCGCGCCGCCTCCTCATAGATGTCGGGGCGGTAGACCTGCGCCGCGACATCGGCATACCAGCTATCGGGCCGCGCCTCGTCGATCTGGCCCCAGCGGCGCATCTGCGTCAGATACCAGATCGCGTCGGAATAATACGGATAGGTCGCGTTATAGCGGAAGAACACGTTGAAATCCGGCACCTCGCGCACATCGCCCGGGGCGTATTCGAACGTGCCGGTCATCGAGGCGGCGATCACCCCGGCATCGGCACCGACATAATTCGGGCGGCTCAGGATCTCGACCGCCTCGGCGCGGTTGGCGTTGTCGTTCTCGTCGAGCCAGATCGCCGCGCGGATCAGCGCCCGCACAATGGCCCGCGTCGTGTTGGGGTATTCCTCGACGAAATCGGCGCGCAGGCCGAACACCTTTTCCGGGTTGTTCGCCCAGATCTCGTAATCGGTGATGACCGGCACACCGATGCCGCGCTGCACCGCCGCCTGGTTCCAGGGCTCGCCGACGCTATAGCCGCTGATCGTCCCGGCCTCCAGCGTGGCGGGCATCTGCGGCGGCGGCGTCACCGACAGGAACACATCGGCGCCGATCTGGCCGGTGCTGTCGGCCGGGCTGTACAGCCCCGGGTTCAGCCCGCCCGCCGCCAGCCAGTAGCGCAGTTCGTAATTGTGGGTCGACACCGGATAGACCATGCCCATGTCAAAGCGGCGGCCCTGATTGCGGAATTCCTCGACCACCGGCACCAGCGCCGCGGCGCTGATCGGATGCTGCGGGCGCCCGTCGTCCATCAGCGGGATATGCGGCAGCATCATCTCCCAGACCTCGTTCGACATGGTGATGCCGTTGCCGTTCAGGTCCATGGAAAACGGCGTGACGATCTGCGCCTCGGTGCCATAGCCGATGCTGGCGGCCAGCGGCTGCCCGGCCAGCATATGCGCCCCCTGCAGCGTGCCCGACACCACGCCGTCCAGCAGCACGCGCCAGTTGGCCTGCGCCTCGAGGGTCACATAAAGGCCCTCGTCCTCGAAATAGCCCAGCTCATAGGCGATGGCGAGCGGCGCCATATCGGTCAGCTTGATGAAGCCAAAGGTCAGTTCGTCGATTTCCAGCTCCTGCGCAAAGACAGGGCTGCTCAGCGCCGTCGTGGCAATCAGGGCTGCGAAGAGGCGAGTCATGGTCTGTTGTCCTTTCGAGGGGGGCGGGGCCGTCCGGCACAATCTGGACGCGAAACATGAAAAAAGCCGCCGACAAACCCTGCGGGAGGAGCAGGGGGTGTCGAGCGGCTGTGCTCAGTATTCCCGGACGGTGGGAAAAGGTTCTTATCGGAGACGTCTTTGCCTCCACACTGTCACGGTTCCAGAACCGGCCCGCCGCAGCAACCGTTTTCCGCCGCGCCCGCACCAGATTATGCTGCGATGCAGAAATCGCCCAATCCTTGACCAGTTCCGCCGCCTCAGGGCTGCGCCGGGTCAAAGATTTGGCCATCAAAGAACGGATCGGGCATCAGTTGCAGCACCCCGGCCACCGCCGCCTGCGTCGCGCCCTGACGATTCGCGCCTTCCAGCTTTTCCGACGCGGCAGGCAGATCGGCGCCCAGCGGCCTGACCGCGCGCCGGTACAGATCGCTGCGAAACACGTCGCGCCCGGCCAGTTCGGCCGCGCGCGGGTCCAGCCCGCTGCGCAGCGCCATCTGCCGGGCGATCCAGGCGGCCTGACTGCGCCAGGGAAAATTCGCCGCGCCGTCGTGAAATTCCAGAAACTGCGGGACCGAGCGCAGATCGCCGCGCGGCGAGATCACCAGCCGCCCCTCCAGCGCCCGGTCGATCACCTCGGCGGGAACGTCCAGATACTGCCGCCGCGACAGGATCTCGGCCAGGGTGATGCGGTGCGCGGGCTGGCTGGCCCAGCGCCCGGCCTGCCACACCGCCCGCACCAGCCGGTCGGTCAGATGCGGCTCGGTCTCGGCCCAGTCGGTGCGCACGGCCAGCACCTTTTCCGGCGCAAAGGCCCAGATCGCCGAACCGGGCAACAAGAGCGCCCCCACCCCGCCCTCGACCGCGATCGAGCCCCAGGGCTCGCCGACGCAAAAGGCGTCGATCTCGCCCGCCGCCAGCGCCTGCGCCATCAGGGGCGGCGGGATGGTGCGCACATCCAGCCGCTCGCGCGGCATGCCCAGCGCGTTGAGCCAATAGGTCAGCAATTCCACATGCATCGAGAACGGGAACGGCACACCGATCCGCAGCCCGTCGGGCACCACCCGGCACAGCGCCTCGCCCGCCGCCCGGGCATCGGCGAAATCGAACCCGTGGCCCGCCGCGGCCAGCCGGTCGGCCAGCGCCCGGCTGACGCCGATCACATCGCCATTGACCGACAGCACCGACACCGCCGCCAGCCGCGTCGTCACCCCGCCCAGCCCCAGCGCCATGGCCACCGGCACCGGCGACAGCAGATGCGCGGCATCCACCCGCCCGAACGCCAGCATGTCGCGCACGGATGACCAGCTCGGCGCGCGGATCAGCTCCAGCGACAGGCCCTCGGCCTCGGCGAAACCCATTTCCTGCGCCACGATCAGCGGCGCGGCATCGACCAGCGGGATATAGGCAGCGGCCAGCGTGACGGTTTTCATCCCAACAGCCTCGCTGCCGTGACCAGCGCCTCGGCCACATCCACCACCTTCTTGCCCTGATCCATCGCCGCCTTTCTGAGCAGCGCATAGGCCTGTTCCTCGCTGAGGCCGCGCGCCTTCATCAACATGCCCTTGGCGCGGTCGATGACCTTGCGTTCCTCCAGCGCCTTGCGGGTCTCGGCCAGTTCGGTGCGCATGCGGCGGAACAACTGGAACCGGGCAATCGCGGTATCCAGCACCGGCTTGATGCGGTCAGGGGTCAAGCCGTCCACCACATAGGCCGACACCCCGGCCTCGATCGCCGCCTTGGCCAGCCCGCCCGCCTGCCCCGAGACGAACATCGCCACCGGGCGCTCCAGCGGCCCCGAGGCCAGCGTCAACTCCTCCAGCGTATCGCGTGAGGGGTTGTCGATGTCGATCAGCACGATGTCGGGCGCGCGCGCGGCGATCTGCCGGGCCAGCCCGCTTTCATTGGCGATGACGAAAATGTCGTAATCCGCCGTGGCGTTCAGCGCGTCGACGATCTGGATCGCCCGCTCGCGGTCCTTTTCGACGACAACGATGGAAAGACGGTCCGGCATGGTCGTGGCGCACCCCGCTGGGCCCGGACACCGGGCCTTGCCGCCCCGCCATAGCGCCGCGACGGGCCGATGACAAAGACCGCCGCCCGCCAGCCGCCCCAAGGGGCCGCGGCGGGCAGTCTACGCCCAATTCCTGACCGAATGAAGCCTGATCGCCCAATATTCGGGCATAATCAGCCCCGCGCCCGCAGCAATAGCGGCCCGTACAGCAGCCCGAACCCGGCAAAGGCGACGATCCAGCCCAGCCCGGCCAGATCCAGCCAGATCCCGGCCAGCCCGGGCCAGACCCCGGCGACGAACCGCGCCAGCACCGCCAGCAGCAGCGCCAGATACAGCGCCGTCGTGCCGCGCCCGGCGTGCAGCGCCTGCCCGGTATGGCCCAGCGTGGCGCGGCTCATCACCGCCAGGGTCATCACGCCGATCGCCCCGGCCATCCACAGATGCTGCGCCGCCGGGCCCAACAGCCCCGGCACCAGCGCATCCACCCCCAGCGCCAGCGCGCCCAGCGGCACAAAGGCATAGCCCGCATGCAGCACCCAGACCAGCGGTTCGGCCAGCACCCGCTCGCCGGCCCAGCGCCCCAGCCGGTGCAGATGCAGCGCCCCGGCCACCAGCAGCGCCACACCGGTCAGCGCCTGGAGCGGCGCGGCGATCCACAGGATCAGCGCCAGCGCCAGAACCAGCAGCGCCGCCTTGTCGGCGCGCTGCATCGGCGGCGCGGGCAGCCGCCCGGGGCCACGCCGGACCAGCCAGTTGCGGGTGAACGACGGGATGATCCGCCCGCCGATCAGGCCGATCATCATCACCCCCGCCGCCAGCCCGATCCGCACACCGTAACCCTGCGCGGCGGCATGGCCCTGCGCCGCCTCCCAGTGAAACACCGCATTGCCGGTGGCCAGCAGCCCCAGCAGCGCCAGCACCCCCAGATTGCGCCAGTTGCGCCCGGCGACGATCTCGCGCGCCAGCGCGGCGGCCAGCACGACGGGCAGGGCCAGATCGGCCAGCGCCACCGCCAGCGGCGGCAACCCGGCCGAGACCAGCACCGCCAGCCGCCCGGCCAGCCACAGCAGCGCCAGCCCGCCCAGCGGCCAGCCGACCATCGGCAGCCGCCCGGTCCAGTTGGGCACCGCGGTCAGCAGGAACCCCGCCACCACGGCCATCAGATAGCCATAGAGGAATTCATGCGCATGCCAGGCCACCGGGTCAAAGGCGCTGGGCAGCGACAAAAGCCCCGCCAGCATCGCCAGCCACAGCCCCATGGCCAGCGCCGCCCACAGCGCCGCGCCCAGAAAGAACGGGCGAAAGCCGAAGCTCAGCACGGCGGGGCCCTGCCAGGCCCGCCTCAGATCGCTCGATGTGGCCATGTCCGGCTCTCCCTCAACTGCCCGCGTCGCGCACCAGGCGAAAGCCCAGATGCGCCGGAGGCGCGCCCACGGCGCAGCCCCCCTGTGCCGGGTCGCGCACCAGATAGGCCATGACCGATTCATGCAGCCCGCCCAGCACGAAGGCGGGGCAGTGCCCCGGCTCGCTGCGCCCGGCGTCGCCGTCATAGCAATCCTGCGTCCATTCCCAGACATTGCCGTCCAGATCGGCGATCCCCGCCGCCGTGGTCGAAAAGCCGCCGCTGGGCCGCAACACCGGGTCCACCGCCCGGGGCGTCAGCGCATAGGCCGAGGCCCAGGCCAGTTCCGGCGCGGTGAACAGCGGTGCGGGCGGTTCGGGCAGAACCTCATGCGCCAGCGCGTACCATTCGGCGCGGGTCGGCAACCGATAGCGCGGCCCGCCCGCAGCGTTGATCCAGGCCAGATATTCCTGCGCGTCGAGATAGCTCAGGCCGGTCGCCGGATAATCCGGGTCCTCGCCCGGCGCGTCCAGCGCCAGCGCGCAGCCGCCCGCCGCATGGCAGGCCGCCCAGTCGCGGCGCGTCACCTCGGTGCGGGCGACCAGCAGCGCCGGGCCATCGCCGATGGTGACGCGCACCATATCGGCATCCAGCGGGGCCGGGTCGGACGTGGCGCCGGAATACAGCGCCGCGCCCAGCAGCGCCCCCGCCCCGAGGCCGAGGGCCAGCGCGAGGGCTGTTCCGGTATGCCTGAAACGGGCGGGGGTGGTTGTCATGGCTCTCTCCTCAGATCTCGAAGCGGCGCGGCGCCACGACCTGTTCCATCAGGTCGTTGTTCCACGCGCCCTCGACCACGAAATGCGCGGTGGCGCCCAGCAACACGGCCTCGATCAGGTTGTGGTTGACATAGGCATAGACGCCCGGCTGCTCGAAGGTGTACATCGCCGCCCCCGCAGAACCGCCCCGGATGAACCAGGTTTCCGAATTGGTCTGCGGCGCATCGTTGAACGAGCCGGTCTCCCAGACATAATTGCCATGCCCGCCGATCAGATGGGGCCGCGTGTCGCGGTTGGCCTGATTGTGGATCATCAGCACCGTATCGCCCACCCGGCTGCGCAGCGCATTCTCGCCGGTCAGGGCGCCGACGGCCCCGTTGAACACCGAATGCGTCGGGATCAGACCGCGCATCGCGTCCAGACTGTCGGCATAATCGTCGCCCGCCGCCTCATAGGTCTTGTAGGAACCGTCCTCGTTCTTCGGCAGATAGAAATCCTGCTCGCCGATATAGGCGATCTGGTCATAGCGCAGCGGATTGCCCTGCCCGTCCTTCAGCCCGTCGCGCGGCAGCACCATGACGGTGCCGTTCATGCCGTGGCAAACGTGATAGGGGATCATCTCGCCGCCCGGGGCGCAGTGATAGGTGAACACGCCCGGCTTGGTCGCCTTCCAGCGCAGCACCGCTTCCTCGCCGGGGTACACATGCGTCAGCCCGCCCCCGCCCAGCGCCCCGGTCGAGGCGTGAAAGTCGATGTTGTGCTCGAAGATGCTGTCCGAGGGGTTGCGCAGCGTCACCTCGATGAAATCACCCTCATGGGCGATGATCAGCGGCCCCGGGACCGAGCCGTTATAGGTCAGCGCCCAGATCTGCGCGCCGGTCTCGGCGTCGATGGTCAAAAGGCGCTCGGGCGTTTCCAGCAGGATCTCGATGATCTTCGGGCCGCCGGTCGCCACCTGCTCGTGCTCGGGGGCAAAGGGCGGGGCGACCAGTTCCTGACGCACCCGGGTATAGCCGGTCAGATCGGCGGGCGCGGCGCTGGCGACGGCCTCGGCCTGGGCGCGGATCAGGCGCTCGGGCACCCGGGGCGTCATCGGCATCGGCGCGCGGCTGGCGCGGCCCGGCGTGGCGACACCGGCACCCAGCGCGGCGGCACCGGCGGCAAACAGAGACCCGCGCAGCACATTGCGGCGGCTGGCCATTCCCAGACCAGAGAGCGGAACGTTTTTCATAATCTTGGCTTTCGGCTAAGAGGGAAAGTTACAGGGCCGACAGGCCCGCTTCGAACCGGGCCAGCGCCCGCGCCGGGATACGCCCGGCCAGGAAATCCTCGCCCGGGGCTTCGGCATCGCCGACGGCGATCACCATCACCATGCCCATGGCGAAATGCGGCGTGCAGCGGATGCCATAGAACCCCGGCACATCCAGGATCACCTCGATTTCCTCGTTGATCCGGCCGCTGAAGGCGGTCGCCCCTTCGGGCAGCATGCCATCGACAACCTCGGCGTTGTGGCCCCGGTCGGCGGCGACAAAGCGCACCGTGTCACCCTCGGCCACCCGCAGCGCCGCGGGTTCGAACACCATGGCACCCTCTGCGCCGCGGTTCAGCATGCGGACTTCGTGCACCTCGGCAAAGGCGGCCCCGGACAGGGCGAGGCTCAGGGCAAACGCGGCGGTGATTGAACGAAACATTGTGGTATCCTTTCCCGTATCGTCATCTCATGGCGGTCATCCTACCGAATCGTCCTTTCCCGAACGTTGCGCCCTCACAAACTCCGGCTATGTTTCCCGCGGCGCCCCGGCCAGAAGGCAGACCATGCAGACCCAGACGATGCCGACCAGATGCTGCTGAAACGACTCGACGAGAGCCTGCTTCTGCCGCTGCCGCCCTTTGCCGGGCTGGCCCGCCCGCAGTTGCGCGAAATCCTCGACGAGGCGGTCTCGCAGCGGTTCGACGCCGGGGCGACGCTGTTCGCCGAAGGCGCAAGCGCCAGCCATTTCTACCTGCTGCTCGACGGCCATGTGCGCGCCCAGCGCATCACCGCCAATGGCGAACAGGTAATCCTGCACCAGATTTCCGCCGGCGAGATGTGCGGCATCGCCGCCGCCTTTGGCCGCGACACCTATCCCGCCACCGCCGTTTTCCTGTCGGAATCGCTGGTGCTGGGCTGGCCGATGCGGCTGTGGCCGGTGTTCATGACCCGCTATCCCGGCTTTGCCGCGCAGACCTACCGCACCGTCGGCCAGCGCATGCATGACAAGAACGACCGGCTGGTCGAAATGGCCACCCAGCATGTCGAACAGCGGATTTCGGCGGCGCTGCTGCGGCTGGTGCAACAGGCCGGGCGCAAGACCGACGCCGGGATCGAGATCGACTTTCCGCTGACCCGGCAGGATCTGTCGGAAATGAGCGGCACCACGCTGCACACCGTCAGCCGGTTGCTCAGCGCCTGGGAACGCGACGGCATCGTGCAAAGCGCCCGCAAGCGCGTCACCGTCGTCGATCCGCATCAACTGGTGCTGCTGTCCCAGGCCCGCCCCTGACGCCGGGCGATTGCCGCCACCAGCTCGGCCAGCAGATCGTCGCGGTCCAGCCGGTATTCCTGCGCCACGTCATCGAGCGTATGGAACGGCCCGATCACGCAGCCGACGCACAGCATCTGGTGCCCCAGAAAGACGGCAATCGTCTCGGGCCAGCGCCGCATGATCTCGGCGACGGGCATATCCGGGTCATCCACGCGCCAGGCACACATCGGCAGCCCCTCCTTGGCTGCCCCCAGATTAGCCCGCGCGACCCGGCAAAACGTTGCGCCAGCGCAAACTGGGCCGCAGCCGATCACCCCGCCGCAGCGGCAATCGCCCCGTTCATCAGCTCGGCAAGCGCCAGCGCATACTCAGCGCCCTGCGGATCGGGCGCCGCGCCCTCGCGGTTCGTCGCCATGGCCACCGCGATGGCCGCGCCATGGGTGAAATCGACCAGAATACCGACCCACAGCCGCGACCGCTGCGGCGTCATGCCCCCGTCGATCAAAAGCTGCGCGATGATTTCGGTGATCCGCAGCGCCTCGGCGGGAAGGGCATTGGGGCGGCCAAAGA
>JAANMY010000576.1_pt1 | contig 50888 bp, 42 predicted proteins | sample 7279691 | NCBI WGS metagenome assembly JAANMY01 (sample SAMN14094543, study PRJNA606508) | bioreactor metagenome | isolation source: A lab-scale SPAN reactor treating ammonium-rich wastewater day 388 | place: Ireland: Galway | collected 2018-02-07 | reverse complement strand
AAGTTGATCACGGGTTTAACCCGAACAGATCCTAGCTTGATCACAGGATCTGATCCTAAATAAGCTACTGATCCTTTTTACAAAGATCCTGTTATCCACTGAAAACTGTCTGCTTAGTAGTAAACATAATAAAAAGATCTCTAAAAAGATCTTATTTAATTTAAACGATCCTTAGCCGGTAACACCATTCCACTTACCCGAGGATCAAGGTACAATAAGCGCCCTTTTTTAATCCGCCTGTAAAGCGCAATACCGAGGCAGCTATGTTGTATCAAGAGACTTTTGACGTCATCGTTGTAGGTGGTGGCCATGCAGGCACCGAAGCCGCACTAGCTGCTGCCCGCATGGGCCGTAACACCTTGTTATTAACCCATAATGTTGAAACTCTGGGCCAAATGTCTTGCAACCCGGCAATAGGCGGTATTGGTAAAGGCCATCTGGTAAAAGAAATTGATGCCTTAGGTGGTGCTATGGCGTTAGCAGCTGACAAAGGCGGTATTCAGTTTCGTACACTAAACAGCTCGAAAGGCCCTGCGGTCAGAGCTACACGCGCACAGGCAGACAGACAACTGTATCGTGCGGCTATCAGGCAGATGTTAGAAAATCAGCCTAACTTAAGTATTTTCCAGCAAGCCTGTGACGATCTCATCGTAGAGCACGACAAAGTAACCGGTGTGGTTACCCAAATGGGACTGAAATTTCGCGCTAAATCAGTGGTGTTAACCGTTGGCACCTTTTTAGGCGGCCAGATCCATATAGGTTTACAAAGCCATTCCGGTGGCAGAGCAGGTGATCCGCCCTCCATTGCACTGGCTAAACGGCTGCGTGAATTACCTTTTAGAGTCGATCGGTTGAAAACCGGCACACCGCCACGTATTGATGCACGCACCGTTGATTTTTCAGTAATGCAGGCACAACCAGGCGATACACCCACACCGGTGTTTTCGTTTTTAGGCAAGCATAGCGACCAACCAACGCAGATCCCCTGCTACATCACCTACACCAACGAGCAGACACATGAGGTTATTCGTAATAACCTGGATCGCTCACCCATGTATACCGGTGTGATTGAAGGCATAGGCCCACGCTATTGCCCATCGATTGAAGATAAAATTATGCGCTTTGCCGATAAAGACAAACACCAGATCTTTATCGAACCAGAGGGCTTAACCACCCATGAGTTATACCCGAATGGCATCTCGACCAGCCTGCCATTTGATGTGCAACTAAGCATAGTCCGTTCAATCAAGGGGATGGAAAATGCCCACATTACCCGGCCGGGCTATGCTATTGAGTATGATTTCTTCGATCCACGCGATCTAAAAAGCACACTGGAGACCAAATTTATCAGCGGCCTGTTCTTCGCAGGCCAGATAAACGGTACCACTGGTTATGAAGAAGCCGGCGCTCAGGGCTTATTGGCCGGTTTGAATGCGGCCTTGTTCAGCCAGGAGCAACAAGGCTGGGCACCCAGCCGCGATCAGGCTTATCTGGGCGTATTGGTAGACGATCTGACTACCTTGGGCACCAAAGAGCCCTACCGCATGTTTACCAGCCGGGCTGAATACCGTTTGATGCTGCGGGAAGATAACGCTGATGCGCGCTTAACAGAAAAAGGCCGGGCGTTGGGGCTGGTCGATGATATTCGCTGGGCCGCCTTTAATGACAAAATGGAACAGATCGCGCTGGAAAGACAACGGTTAAAACAAAGCTGGATCCACCCACAACACACTGCGTTGCAAGCGGTAAATGCGTTGGTAAAAACGCCATTAAGCAAAGAAGCCAGCCTGGAAGAATTAGTACGCCGGCCCGAGGTTACCTACGCGCAGCTAATGCAGATCGCAGATCTTGGCCCTGGTCTTGTAGAACAAGCGGCAGCAGAGCAAGTTGAAATACAAATAAAATACGAAGGCTATATTCAGCGGCAGCAGGACGAAATTGCCAAACAGCAACGCAATGAGCAAACCTTATTGCCACAACAGTTTGATTATAAAGCAGTTAAAGGTTTATCTAACGAAGTGATCGTGAAACTAAACCAAACCCAGCCGCAAACGGTTGGCCAGGCATCGCGCATTTCGGGTATTACACCAGCGGCGATCTCATTGCTGTTGGTCTATCTGAAAAAACAGGGTCTTTTGCGTAAGTCTGCGTAATTTATATTAAGGATCATAATGTTAGATAAATTACGCGCTCTGGTAGCGCAAACGTCGTTAACCTTGTCGCAGCAGCAACTGCAGCAATGCGTCGACTACGTAAAGCTGCTGGATAAATGGAACAGTGCGTATAACCTGACATCAGTGCGCGATCCGCAAGAAATGTTGATCAAGCATGTAATGGACAGCCTGGTGGTGGCACCTTACCTAAGTGGCGAGCGCATTATTGATGTTGGCACAGGCCCGGGGTTACCCGGCGTGTTACTGGCTATTTACTACCCAGAAAAGCAATTTACCTTGCTTGATAGCCTGGGCAAACGCATTCGTTTTTTAAACCAGGTTAAATTGCAGCTGAAACTCGACAATATCCACCCCTTACAAAGCCGGGTGGAAGATCACCAGCCAGAGCAAGGCTATGATGGCGTGGTAAGCCGTGCTTTTGCCTCAATGAACGATATGCTGAGTTGGTGCCGGCATTTACCCGCGCCGACTGGCCGCTTTTTCGCCATGAAAGGCGCTGCTGTACAAGAAGAAATTGCAGCTTTACCTGATTTTGTTAAAGTAGCCAGCGTTCAGACACTTAGTGTGCCAGAGTTGCATGCACAACGGCATTTGGTAATACTGGACCCCTGCTAACTGATAACGAGGACATCTTGTGGCGAAAGTGATCGCAATAGCTAACCAGAAAGGTGGTGTGGGTAAAACCACCACAGCGGTAAATTTGGCCGCGTCTCTGGCGGCGACCAAGCGCAAGGTGTTACTGATCGATCTGGATCCGCAAGGCAATGCCACTATGGGCAGCGGCGTAGATAAGTATGACCTGCCCGCTACGGCATATGAGCTGCTGGTAGATGATAAACCGCTGCAGGAAGTCGTCGTGAAAGAAACCAGTGGCGGTTACCACCTTGTGGGCGCAAATGCCGATTTAACCGCCGCCGAGGTGCGCTTAATGAACCTGTTCGCCCGCGAGCTGCGCCTGCGTAACGCCTTAAAAGACTACCGTAACAGCTACGATTTTATCTTTATCGACTGCCCACCCTCGCTGAATATGCTTACGGTGAATGCGATGGCTGCGGCTGACACTGTGCTGGTGCCGATGCAGTGCGAATATTTCGCCTTAGAAGGTTTAACAGCGCTGGTCGAGACCATTAATCAGCTGGCCGCTGCGGTGAACCCTGAGCTTAAGATCGAAGGCATTTTAAGAACCATGTACGATCCGCGCAACCGGTTGGCCAATGACGTATCGGAGCAGTTAAAACAACATTTTGGTGATAAGGTATACCGCGCTGTGATCCCGCGTAATGTGCGCCTGGCCGAAGCGCCCAGTTTTGGCGCACCGGTGATGTATTACGATAAAAGCTCGACTGGTGCCAAAGCCTATTTAGCGCTGGCAGGTGAAATGTTACGCCGGGCCGATAAAAAAACAGTGAGCCAGAGCAGCTCGGTTTAAATGACTATTTTTAGGGAAGCTTTTTCATGTCGGTAAAGAAACGCGGTCTGGGCCGGGGTCTGGATGCCTTACTTACGTCCAACAGAGCCAGCAACAACAGTGCTGCTAATCCTGGCAGCAGTGAACTGCAGCAGTTGCCGATCGAGTTTCTCACGCCGGGTAAATATCAGCCACGTAAAGACATGTCGCAAGAAGCACTGGAAGATTTAGCCAGCTCTATCCGTGCCCAGGGCGTGATCCAGCCGATAGTCGTGCGGCCTTTGGCCAAAGATAAGTTTGAAATTATTGCCGGTGAACGGCGTTGGCGTGCCAGCCAATTGGCACAGCTTAGTGATGTGCCCTGTATTGTCAAAGACGTGCCGGATGAAGCCGCGGTGGCCATTGCCCTGATTGAAAACATTCAGCGTGAAGATCTCAACGCCATGGAAGAAGCAGTTGCGCTGGAGCGTTTGCTGACAGAATTTGCCCTCACCCACCAGCAAGTGGCTGATGCAGTAGGCAAATCGCGCGCTTCGGTAACCAATTTATTACGGCTAAACCAGTTAAACGATGATGTAAAACTGTTACTTGAGCACGGTGATATTGAAATGGGCCATGCCCGGGCACTGCTGGCGCTAAAAGATACCGAGCAGTCTGATGCCGGCCGTTTAGTGGCGGCCAAACAGCTGACCGTGCGTGAAACCGAAAATTTAGTCCGGCGTATTTTAGAGCCTAAACCTGTAGTGGCAGAAAAGCCGCGTGACCCGGATGTGGTGTCGCTAGAGCAGCGCTTAAGCGAGCGTTTTGCCGCGCCGGTACAAATTAGCTACAACAACAAAGGCAAAGGTAAGCTGGAAATCAGTTACAGCAGTCTGGATGAGTTAGATGGCATTATTGCCAAACTGCAGGTCGCTGAGTAATAAAACAGCAGTTTGGTGCAGATATCTGGACTGGCAAGGCGTGCGCGCCGCTTTTTGTTGCAAATTGAAGGCAAATAAGTATACTTTCGCAAGTTTTTTCCGCCCCCTCCCGGGTGTTTTCAGGGGCACAGACAGTGACTGATCAAAGTGCGGTAATGGCGCGCAAATCAGCCTATAAGCTGGTACTATGCCAGCTTGCAGTAGCCGGCGTTATGACACTGGCTTTTTTTTTAGCTGCCGATGCAGCCGCGGCAAAATCAGCCTTTAAGGGTGGTTTGGTGGCCGTAATACCAAATTGTGTGTTTGCGTTTTTTGCCTTTCGCTTTAGTGCAGCAATTAACGCTAACCAGGTGCTGGCGGCCTTTATGCGGGGGCAGTCGGCTAAATTAGTTTTAACCGCAGTGTTAATGAGCGTGGTATTTTCACAGCCTGGCCTGGTAGCGCCTGCTTTTTTTACCGGCTTTGTCTTTACGCTTTTAACACAGTGGATGGCACCAGTTTTTTTTAAACATTAACAATGGGATGAAACATGGCTGCAGGTGAAGAGTTAACCCTCTCTAGCCATATTCAGCACCACCTTACTAACGCCAAAATGTGTACTGTCGATGGCAGTGTCGCATTTAACAAAGCGTGTAGCGAGGCTGGCTTCTGGACATGGCATATCGATACTTTAGCGTGGTCTATTGGCCTGGGTTTGATCTTTTTATGGATCTTCCGCAGTGCGGCCAACAAAGCCACCATCGGCGTTCCGGGTAAATTTCAGTGTTTCATTGAAATGATCGTTGAGCTGGTTGCCAGCAACGTGAAAGACACCTACCACGGCAAGAGCAAATTAATTGCACCACTGGCACTGACTATCTTTGTCTGGGTGTTCTTAATGAACCTGATGGACTTAATACCAGTAGACTTCCTGCCCGCTTTTGCCGGTTTTGTCGGTGAACAAGCCTTCGGTATGGACAGCCACGATGTGTACATGAAAATTGTACCGACCACAGACGTAAACCTGACTGCCGCGCTGGCAATTGGTGTGTTTATTCTGATGATCGGTTATTCAATCCGCATTAAAGGTGTATTGGGCTTCATTAAAGAGCTGACACTGCACCCGTTTAGCAGCAAAAACGTACCGCTGCAAATTGTGTTAATTCCAGCCAACTTAATACTGGAAACTATTGCACTGGTAGCCAAGCCGTTTTCACTGGCACTGCGTCTGTTCGGTAACCTGTATGCCGGTGAGATGATCTTTATCCTGATTGGTGCCATCGGTTTAATGCAGTTACCGCTGCACTTTGTCTGGGCAGTATTCCACATTCTGGTAATTGTGCTGCAGGCGTTCGTATTTATGATGTTGACCATTGTTTACCTAAGCATGGCCAGCTCAGATAACCATTAACTTTTTTACTTTAACTTAACCTTAAAAACTCTGGAGATAAAAATGGAAATTGCAGTAGCTATCAAATTAATCGCAGTTGCTCTGTTAATCGGTTTCGGCGCTATCGGTACCGCACTGGGCTTCGGTAACATGGGTGGTAAGTTCTTAGAAGCTTGTGCCCGTCAGCCTGAACTGGCACCACAACTGCAAGTTAAAATGTTCATCCTGGCAGGTCTGATTGACGCCGTTGCGATGATCGGTGTTGGTATCGCTATGTACATGTTGTTCGCCCTGTAATCGAAGGCTTTTTGTTAATCCGAACAACTGTTAACTAAGGAGGAGCGGTCGTGAATTTAAACGCCACTCTGCTGGGCGAATTAATCGCATTTGCGGTGTTCGTGCTGTTCTGTATGAAGTTTGTCTGGCCACCGCTGAACAATGCTATTGAAGCGCGCCAGAAGAAAATTGCTGACGGTTTAGCTGCTTCTGATCGGGCAGAAAAAGACCTGGCATTAGCCCAGGACAAAGCCAAAGATCAGTTAAAAGACGCTAAAGCGCAGGCGGCAGACATTATTGAGCAAGCGAAAAAACGCGAAGCCAAGATGATTGATGAAGCCGTGCACAAAGCCAACGCCGAACGTGAAAACATTCTGGCGCAGGCTAAAGCAGAATTAGAAGCTGAGCGTAATCGTTTACGCGAAGAGCTGCGCAAGCAAGTTGCTGCATTAGCGGTAGCTGGCGCAGAGAAAATTCTGCAACGTTCTATTGATGAAGCTGCTCACAGCGACATTCTGGAAAAACTGGTTCAAGAACTGTAAGAGGATGAGCTATGTCTGATTTGACTAATATTGCTCGTCCTTATGCCAGAGCAGCCTTTGACTTTGCCGTTGAGCAAAATGCACTGGATGCCTGGCTACAGATGTTGGTCTTTGCTGCTGAAGTGGCAAAGAACGACCAGGTTGGCGCTTACTTAGGCGCCAACGGTTCTGCTGAAAAGCAAGCCGGTCTGTTTATCCAGGTATGTGGTGAGCAACTGAATGCGCACGGTCAGAACTTAATTAAAGTGATGGCAGAAAATCATCGTTTGCTGGCGTTGCCTGAAGTGTTAACCGCCTTTGTGGCGCTGAAAGCCGAGTATGAGCAGGAAATCGACGTATCTGTCGTTTCTGCCACTAAGCTTTCAAAAGCACAACAGGACGCGTTAGCTGCGGCACTTTCTAAACGTTTGGCACGCAAAGTTAAATTGAACTGTAGCGAAGATCCTGCAGTGGTTGGCGGTATGTTGATCAAAGCAGGTGACATGGTAATTGATGGCTCGGTCCGCGGTAAGCTGGACCGTTTAGCAACTGCGCTGCAGTCTTAATTGGGGAACAGAGAATGCAACTGAATTCCACTGAAATATCAGAACTGATCAAAAGTCGTATTGCTCAGTTCGAAGTGGTCAGTGAAGCTCGTAACGAAGGTACTATCGTTCAGGTAACTGACGGTATTATCCGGATCAATGGCCTTGCCGACTGTATGCAAGGCGAGATGATTGAGCTTCCTGGCAACCGTTATGCTATCGCGCTGAACTTAGAGCGCAACTCAGTAGGTGCCGTAGTCATGGGTCCGTATGCGGACTTAACTGAAGGCACTAAAGTAAAAAGCACTGGCCGTATTTTAGAAGTACCGGTGGGCCCACAGCTGTTAGGCCGTGTGGTTAACACCTTAGGTGCACCTATCGACGGTAAAGGCCCAATTGACGCTGCGGGTTTTGAGCCGGTAGAGAAAATCGCCCCTGGCGTTATCGACCGTCAATCAGTCGACCAGCCAATGCAGACCGGTTATAAGTCTGTTGATGCCATGATCCCTATCGGTCGTGGTCAGCGTGAATTGTTAATCGGCGACCGTCAAACCGGTAAAACCGCATTAGCAATCGATGCCATCATCAACCAGAAAGGTACTGGTGTTAAGTGTATCTATGTTGCTGTAGGCCAAAAGGCTTCTACCATTGCTAACGTAGTACGTAAACTGGAAGAGCACGGCGCGCTGGCCCACACTATCGTGGTGGTGGCGTCGGCTTCTGAAGCCGCTGCACTGCAGTTCCTGGCGCCATACTCTGGCTGTACCATGGGTGAATACTTCCGTGACCGCGGTGAAGATGCACTGATCGTATACGATGACCTGTCCAAGCAAGCTGTGGCTTACCGTCAGATCTCGTTACTGTTACGTCGTCCACCAGGCCGTGAAGCTTACCCGGGTGACGTATTCTATTTACACTCACGTCTGCTGGAGCGCGCATCACGCGTTAACGCTGACTACGTTGAGCGTTACACCAACGGCGAAGTAAAAGGCAAAACCGGTTCATTAACTGCGCTGCCAATTATCGAAACCCAGGCCGGTGACGTTTCTGCGTTCGTACCAACCAACGTAATCTCGATTACTGACGGTCAGATTTTCTTAGAAACTGACTTGTTCAACGCCGGTATCCGTCCTGCGGTTAACGCCGGTATTTCGGTATCTCGGGTTGGTGGTGCAGCACAAACTAAGATCATCAAGAAATTAGGTGGTGGTATTCGTCTGGCATTAGCCCAATACTCAGAGCTGGCCGCGTTCGCGCAGTTCGCCTCTGACCTTGACGAAGCAACCCGCGCCCAGTTAGAGCACGGCCAAAAGGTTACTGAGCTGATGAAACAGCTGCAGTACAGCCCAATGAGCGTTGCTGAAATGGGTGTGTCTATTTTCGCTATCGAAAAAGGCTTTATGAAAGACGTTGATGTAGCCAAGATCCTGGATTTTGAAGCTGCGCTGATTGCGTTCATGAAAGCTGAGCACGCTGAGCTGATGGCTGAGATCGATAAAACCGGTAACTACAACGACCAAATCGAGTCTACGTTCAAAGCTGCCATTGACAAGTTCAAGGCAACGCAGACCTGGTAATTAATGCGGGTGGCATGCCACCCCATTCGTTGAATGAATCGGAGATACAGTCATGGCCGGTGGTAAAGAGATAAAAAGTAAGATCGGGAGTATTAATAATACTCGCAAGATCACCAGTGCTATGGAAAAGGTTGCGGTCAGCAAAATGCGCAAAGCGCAGGACCGCGTAGCTGCAACTCGCCCATACGCTGAAGGTATGCGCAAAGTGATCGGTAACGTTGCCAATGGCAGCCTGGAATACCGCCATCCGTATTTAGCGGAGCGTGAGGTAAAACGGGTTGGTTATATTGTCATTTCTACTGATCGTGGTCTTTGCGGTGGCCTGAATACCAACGAGTTTAAGAAAGTTGCCCTGGAGCTGAAAAGCTGGAAAGACAAAGGTGTAGATGCGCAGTTTGCCGTTATTGGCAATAAAGCAACGGCCTTTTTCAAGCGTTTTGGCGGTAAGGTAGTAGCACAACAGGCGGGTTCAGGTGACGTACCACGTTTGGCTGATGTGATCGGTTCGGTAAAAGTGATGCTGCAAGCATTTAACGAAGGCCGGATTGACCGCTTATTCCTGGTGTACAACAAGTTTGTTAACACCATGAAGCAAGAGCCAGTGATCGATCAACTCTTACCTTTGCCAAAAGCAGATATTGAGCAAAAAGCACATAACTGGGATTACCTGTACGAGCCGGATCCAAAACCTATTTTAGATATGTTACTGGACCGTTTTGTTGAATCGCAGGTTTATCAGGGCGTGGTAGAAAACTCTGCCAGTGAGCACGCGGCGCGGATGGTAGCCATGAAGGCTGCAACCGACAACGCCGGTAACCTGATGGACGACCTGAAGCTGGTGTACAACAAAGCACGTCAGGCCGCGATTACCCAGGAGCTTAGCGAAATCGTCGCAGGTGCGGCAGCTGTAGGCTAAGGTAAACAGTTTTGAGAAATTTGAGGAAACATCATGAGTCAAGGTAAGGTCGTCCAAATCATTGGCGCCGTTGTGGATATCGATTTTCCACAAGATGCGGTACCTGGTATCTATGACGCGTTAAACGTGACCGACGGTGATCTGGCTGGTTTGGTGCTGGAAGTTCAGCAACAGCTGGGTGGCGGTACTGTTCGTACTATCGCACTGGGTACAACTGACGGTTTACGTCGCGGCGCAGCTGTAGCGAATACCGGCAAAGCAATTCAGGTTCCGGTGGGTAAAGCCACACTGGGCCGTATTATGAACGTATTAGGCGAGCCAATCGACGAAGCGGGCCCAATCGGTGAAGAAGAGCGTTGGTCAATCCACCGCGCTGCGCCTTCATACGAAGAGCAAGCCGCGTCAAACGCGCTGCTGGAAACCGGTATTAAGGTTATCGACCTGGTATGCCCGTTTGCTAAGGGTGGTAAAGTAGGTCTGTTCGGTGGTGCCGGTGTAGGTAAAACCGTAAACATGATGGAACTGATCCGTAACATCGCCATCGAGCACAGCGGTTACTCAGTATTCGCCGGTGTAGGTGAGCGTACCCGTGAAGGTAACGACTTCTATCACGAGATGAAAGACTCTAACGTACTGGATAAAGTATCGTTAGTGTACGGTCAGATGAACGAGCCGCCAGGCAACCGTCTGCGCGTAGCGTTAACCGGCTTAACCATGGCGGAAAAATTCCGTGATGAAGGCCGTGACGTTCTGTTCTTCGTTGATAACATTTACCGTTACACCCTGGCCGGTACTGAAGTGTCAGCACTTCTGGGCCGTATGCCATCAGCGGTAGGTTACCAACCAACGCTGGCAGAAGAGATGGGTGCGCTGCAAGAGCGTATCACTTCTACCAAGACCGGTTCTATCACGTCAATCCAGGCCGTATACGTACCTGCGGATGACTTAACGGACCCGTCACCAGCGACCACGTTCTCGCACTTAGACGCGACCGTAGTACTGAGCCGTAACATTGCTTCACTGGGTATTTACCCGGCAATCGACCCACTGGATTCGACTTCACGTCAATTAGATCCACTGGTAATCGGTAAAGAGCACTATGAAGTGGCACGTGGCGTGCAGTCTGTACTGCAGCGTTATAAAGAGCTGAAAGACATTATCGCGATTCTGGGTATGGACGAACTGTCTGATGAAGACCGTACTACAGTATACCGGGCGCGTAAAATTCAGCGCTTCCTGTCACAGCCATTCTTCGTAGCAGAAGTATTTACCGGTTCACCAGGTAAGTACGTACCGCTGAAAGAAACTATCCGTGGCTTTAAAGGCATTCTGGACGGCGAGTTCGACCATATGCCAGAGCAGGCGTTCTACATGGTTGGTTCTATCGACGAAGCGATCGAAAAAGCGAAGAAACTGTAAGTTCAGGCTTTAGGAGAGCGAGATGGCGATGACAGTGCAACTGGATGTAGTAAGTGCCGAAGAAAAAATCTTCTCCGGCCTTGTCGAATCCGTGCAGGTCACAGGCAGTGAGGGCGAGCTGGGTATTTTACCTTTCCACGCCCCGTTACTGACCACCCTGAAACCTGGCATGGTCCGTATCGTGAAACAGTTTGGCGAAGAACACGTGATTTACGTAGCCGGTGGCGTACTTGAAGTACAACCCGATACCATCACCGTACTGGCCGATGTCGCGGTACGCGGCGAAGACTTAGACGAGCAAGCCGCTTTGGCAGCACAAAAAGGTGCCGAAGAAGCGATGCAGCACGCTGGCGCAGACTTCAACTATGCTGAAGCTGCGGCGCAACTGGCAGAAGCCATTGCACAGCTACGCATTATTCAGAAAATGCGTAAAAAATAAGTTCGGGTTCCGAAATACAAAAAGCCACCTTAGGGTGGCTTTTTTGCATCTGGTAAATCACTTTTGGTTGAGAAGTATGGTTTTTTGTTAACTATTAGTGTTTTATGTTTTTCTGCTGCCTGTTTCAACATGATTTCAATTGAAGCATTTTTACATCCTTGTTATTGTGCTGCGAAAATTTTAAAAAAGGATGTTTTATGAAAGTCGCTTTGAGTTTGTTGGCTTTGTTTCTAGTGTCCACTACCAGTAACGCAACAGTTGATAATGTATTACTGCAAAAATACGCTAAGCCAGCGCAATTTCTTAATATTAAAATTTCACCGGACGGAAAGTATTTTGCTGCTACTCGTCGGGCTGATGATGGCAATATCCAGTTGGTTGTGTTGGAACGAGATGGTTTTAAGCTGGTATCGCAACAACACTTCGCTGGCAAAGATTCAATTGACGAGTTCTTCTGGGTAAATAATTCAAGGCTAGTGTTATCAGTGGCCAGAGAAGTGGGCGCTTTAGAACGTCCGGTACCTACTGGCGAGCTATATGCAATGAATGCGGATGGCAAAAGGCGGTTAATGCTGACAGGTTACCGTTCTGCGGCGAAAGAGCCTGAAATGGTAAGTATTATAGATTGGCTGCCTGAAGAAGATAAAATGATCTTGATTGCCAGCTATAACTGGATGCTGGAATCACCTTATGCTGAAGTCTATCGCTTGAATGTTGACACCGGTAGGAAGCGTCGGGTTGAACGTGCACCATTACGTTGGCAAGAAGGGCAGCCGGTGTATTTTATTGCAGACAAGAAAGGCGCGGTCAGGTTTGCTACTGGTCTGGATATGATTAAAAATCGCGACCTGGTGTCAATGTATAAACCAACGGCAGATGCGCCATGGCAGGAGTTACATCGGAATCACTTAGATAATGGTGTGTTAGTGCCATTGCAGTTTACTGACGATGAGACTGCAATCATTGCTATGAGCAACATTAATTCTGATACCCGTGCTTTAGTTAAATACGATTTGGTAACCAAGCAAGAAACTATTCTGTTGCAGCACCCCAAAGTAGATATCAGTCCAGTCATGGGTCTAAACAAAGGTAATGCAGATGAAGTTATTGGTGGTGCTTTTGAATACGAAACTATTGATGCAGCCTTCTTGGCTGACGTGAAAGACCCGTCATTTCGTAACAATATGCAAATGTTAATGGATGCCTTCCCAGGTCAAGCTATTAGTATTCGGTCAGCTACAGCAAATAATGAATTGTTAGTTATCGGCGTTAATTCGGCAAACACTGCGACGTCTTTTTACTTGTATGATACGAAGAAAAAACAAGCTTCCTTTCTGCTCGATAGTCGGCCATGGTTAAAAGATGTCAGTATTCCAAAGTCGGAAGCTGTATTGTACAAGGCACGTGATGGCTTAGATATTCAGGCTATTTTAACTAAGCCTAATAACATCGAAGACAATAAAAAATATCCGTTAATCCTGTTACCACATGGCGGGCCTCATGGGCCTTATGACTCGCTGAGTTCAATGGATACTGATGCTAAAGTGTTTGCTGAACATGGCTATGTAGTGCTGCAGCCGAACTTCCGTGGTTCTGGTGGTTTTGGTCGTAGTTTTGAAGCCTTAGGTTACCGCAACTGGGGTACGACCATGATCAATGATATGACTGACGGTGTTCAGCATTTAATTAAGCAGGGATTAGTAGATCCTGACCGGGTTTGTGTTTACGGTGGCTCTTACGGCGGTTATGCCACGCTTATGAGTGCAGTACGTGAGCCGGATCTATACAAATGTGCGGTGGGTTTTGTCGGTGTTTACGATCTGAATTTAATGTTTGAACATGGTGACATACCTAAGCGTCAGTCAGGGTTAGAGTATTTAACAAAGGTGTTGGGTACAGATAAAGCACAGTTGGATGCGCAATCGCCGCTGTACAATTTAGATAAACTCAAGGCACCGGTATTTATTATTCATGGTGGTGCCGATGAACGGGTGCCGGTAATACATGCTGAGCGTTTACGCGAAGAGCTTACTAAGCGAAATCACCCTTTTGAGTGGATGTTAAAAGAAAAAGAAGGGCATGGTTTCTATCAAGCGGAGAATAATATTGAGCGCTGGCAGCGCATGCTAGCGTTTTTCGATAAGTACATCGGTAAGACACACTAAATTTGTAGCTCAGCCACCTTAGGGTGGCTTTTTTTTGCCTAAACGATTTGCTGCGTTTAATCATCTTTAACTGGTCGTTATCACTATCTTACCGCCATTGTGCCAGTTCGGGGACATTGTTGATTAATGTTTCTTTATCTTTATTATGTGTAAATAAACTGGCTTAAATATCAGATCTAAGCTGTTAACATGGTGGCGCTTGGCAAATGAAGATGGTTGATCTTGGTGAGTTCAGAGTAAACATCCAGCAGCGTCTGCTATACCGGCAGCAGGAAGAACTTGCAGCAGAACCTAAAGTGATAGAAGTGCTCTGCTACCTGATTGAGCATCCTGACCGCTTTGTCAGTTTACAGGAGCTGCACCAGCAGGTTTGGCAGGGTCGTGTGGTAACAGATACCGCAGTACGGCGTACCATAAGTAAGTTACGTACTTTATTGGGCGATAACGACAACGAACAGCCGAAATATATCCGCTCACAAATGAAGCGAGGTTATCAGCTAATTTGTCCTGCCGTGCAAAGCAGCGATAATATGGATATTCCGCCAACGGACAACCGGGCTGTTAGCAGTCCAAAGCCGGGACTATTCAGGTTTGCCTGGGTAAAGCAATTAGTCTTAGGTTGCCTTGCCAGTGCTGCTGTCCTTGTTACTGCTCTGTTATGGTTTGCTTCTCCAGTGCAACTGCACACCCACTTAATGCACGTTGAACTGGATATACCCGGGCAAAAAGCCAGCCTGGCGGTGTCACCCGACAGCCGTTATCAGGCCTTTGTAGGTCGTATCAGCAGTGGTGATAATTGGCAGCTTTACTTGTATGACAGGCACAAGGGGCAGTTATCTAAGGTGGAAACGCCGGTACCGCATGTGCGCTTTGTCGATTTTGTTGCTGATGGCAGTGCTCTTGCTTATGTTGGCTTTCGCCAGGATGTGGCCGAGCTGTATATTCAGCCTTTGGCTGATTTGGCCGCCGCCCCGCGACAATATAGTATGGCGGGGTTACCTATACTAGCGGGCCCTATGGCCCTGCCAGATAATCAACTGTTGATCGCTGCAGGAAAAAGTTATAACGGTAACATCCATTATTACCAATTGGACATAGAAAGCGGCAACTATAGCCAGTTTAGCTATAGCAGTGCTGCTGCGGTGCAGGATGCCTATGCCCGGTTGTCTCCGGATAAACAACATCTGGCACTGATCCGGGCCAATATTGCAGAGCGCAAGCTATATCTGCAATTATACCGTTTAGCTGATAAAGAATTAGTGAAGGAGCATAAACTCAGTGATCAACTACTGGATATGCGGCTAAGTTGGCTGGCCAAAGATGCTTTGCTGTTAAAACAGCAGCAGCAATTTCTCTGGTTTGACATTAACACCGGCCAGCTTGAGCCTGTTGCTGCGTCTGCCGAGCATATCAAAGAGTTTGTCACAGACAAAAGTGGTTACTTTGCTGCTATTTATCGAAAACCGGCTGAACAACAACTTTACCAAACACCCTGGCCCTATACTGATGGTTTTAGCCAGCACTTACAAATGCATGCGCACGTGCAGTCTGTGCAATACAGCCATGACCAGGCTTTTTATTGGTTAACCGAGCAACTTAGTCACTATTATCAGTTATCGCGTTTTTACCGCGATTCCGGCAAAAAGCAGTTGGTTATGCAATCAGAAGCGCCTTTTGTGCTGCTGGATCAGGCGGCTGCACATCTGCTTTTACTCAAACGCTTAAACCGGCTTGAGCTGATGGATACCCGAAGCGGTGATCTAGTGCACTTGTCGTTAAGCACTCAGCAGATTGATCAGGGGTTATTTAGTGACGATGGGCGTTATGTTTATTTTGCTGCTGCCAGTGGTGGTAACTGGCAGATAGTACAATACGATGTTGAGCTGGCGACGCAGCGGGTAATATTAAATGACTATCGTTTGCTGCAACCCTACAAAGCAGGTTTTATAGCTGCTGCGGTAGATGGCTCGGTATGGCTGTTGGATCAGAGTATGCAGCGAGTCACAATGTTGTATCAGGGAATTCATTATGACTTGCATTATCAGCTGGCGCTACGCGGTGATAAGCTGAATATTCTGCACCGCAATCTGATGTCTGATTGGGAGTTGGTCAGTATAGACCTTAACAGTGGACAACACTGGCAGCGAAAGCTGGCGTACAGTGAATTTAGTCCACAATTCTCTTTGGATAAATCAGGCAATGAATTATTGTTTTTTAAACCTAAAGTCGATAATAATCAAATAGTTAACTTTGGTTATAACTTTGGTTATAACTCCTTGTTCTGAAAGTCACAGCAAAGTCCGCGACAAGTTATCGCAGTATCAGCACTTCACGTCCACTCTTGATGCAGGCCACCAACTGGCACGCCCAACCCAATCAAAAGAGGACGCAAACATGACTAAGCAAAATATCATTACTGTTATCACCAGCATCATCGTACTGTCCGTTCTAAGTGTTGCTAACCCTGTGCTGGCAGATGAAAGTCAGGTCAAACCTGAGAAGCCGGTAATAACTCCCCAATGTTGGTTTATTTGTCCGCCTGATCAGCCTGCTGACGAGTAATAGCCTATTTAACCAACAGGGAGCAGCGACATGAGTCAACTAGAACCCATGGTAAAACAGCTGGAGCAAATGACAACGCTCGACGCTTTACCAGCTTTTTTTCAGCAGATACAACAACAATTTGGTTATCGGTTTTGCGGCATAGTGCTGTGGCGTAGCCAAAGAACCCCGCTGGTATTGTCAGCCAATGCGGATAGTGATTTTCACCGGTTGGTGAGTAACGATGCCCTGCAGCAGTTTTGCCATAACCGTTGTACACCAGCACAAGCATTAACAGAGCAGTTTGTTGAGCACAGTGTACAGACTAATAACATTTTAATTATTCCGGTAAAGGCGTTGGGAACCGATCACGGTGCTTTGTTGATTGGTTTGCATCCAGAGCAGGCGGTGTTAGCACAGCAAATAGCCTGGTATTGGACCATTATTGCCCACTATGTTGTTGAAACGCTGGCCCGGGTCTCTGTCGACAACAGTGAGACGGCAGTTACGCTGACTCAGCGCGAAAAAGCCTGCTTGAGTTGGGCCGCAAAAGGCAAAACGTCATGGGAAATCAGTCAGATCCTTGCTATCTCTGAACGTACTGTCAATTTTCATCTGGGCAATTGCATCAGTAAAACCAACAGTAACAATCGGCAGCAAGCGATCAGCCGTTGCCTGGCCGCCGGGCAAATTAACCTTTGAGCAGGAGTATGATAATGCCACTGTCAGTATCTTACCCTGAATTGGCCTACGCCATAGAGGTGATGAGCCTAAACCAGTTACAGCACAAGGTAGAAACGTTTCGTTACGCCATGGCGACAGCCTCATTCACACTGACCGAACCCTGTGTTGACACGCTATCTACTGCCAATCAGACGACTCAGATAAGGAGCTTGCTATGCGATTAATTTATCAGTCTGAGGCTGCCGAATGTGGTTTGGCCTGCGTCACTATGATTGCAGGACATCATGGCCATCAGCTTGATCTCGCCACCGTCAGAAGTCGGTTTTCTGTATCACTAAAAGGTACTAATTTGCAACATTTATTGCAGTTGGCTGACCAGCTAAACCTGGCGGGGCGGGCTCTGCGGCTGGAGCTGGATGAACTGCGCATGCTTAGCCTGCCTTGTATTCTGCACTGGAATATGAACCACTTTGTGGTACTCAAAAAGGTCTGTAAGCAACATATTGTTATTCTTGACCCTGCGGTCGGTGAGCGTCGGGTGCCTTTGTCAGAAGTGTCTGACAGCTTTAGCGGTATTGCACTGGAGTTGCAACCTAGCAGTGAGTTTCAACCACGTGATGAAAAAGTTCGCCTGGGCCTAACCACCTTCTGGCAGCGCATTCAGGGCTTAGGGCCGGCTCTGGCAAAAATTTTTCTGCTGTCGGTGTTGTTACAGGTGTTTGTGCTGGCAGCGCCTTACTACTTGCAACTGGTTGTCGACGATGTGCTGGTGAGCATGGATAAGCCTTTGTTAAGTGTACTGGCGCTTGGATTCGGTTTGTTGATGTTAGTGCGGGTTGTTACCCAGGCGCTACGTAGCTGGTTGGTGTTGTATCTTGGCTCAACCATGAGTATGCAGATGGCGACCAATTTATTTCGTCACTTGGTGCACTTGCCCATGGCCTATTTTGAGAAACGTCATATCGGTGATGTTGTATCGCGCTTTGGTTCACTTAACAGTGTGCGGGAATTACTGACGACCAGTCTGGTAGAAGGCCTGATCGACGGCATTATGGCGGTTGGTGTACTGGTAATGATGTATCTCTATAGCCCGTTATTAGCCGGTGTGGTGCTAAGTGCGGTGTTGTTATATGCCTTATTAAGGTGGTTGTTGTACAAACCAATGCGTGAGCGTACTGAAGCCAGCATAATGGCGAGCGCCAAAGAGCAATCGAATTTTATGGAAACCGTGCGTGGCATGCAAAGCGTCAAGCTGTTTGGTAAGCAAAGCCAACGCCTCAGCATTTGGCAAAACCGCTACGCCGAATCAGTAAACCAGCAGTTTTTGCTGGGTAAATGGCAGGTTTCTTACCAAACCATTAACCAGTTACTTTTTGGTGTTGAGAACACACTGGTTGTGATGTTAGGTGCTCTGGCGGTCATTAATGGTAGCTTGTCAGTCGGCATGTTGTTTGCGTTTATGACCTATAAAAGCCAATTTACCGAACGGACGGCATCATTAATCGAAAAGCTGGTGCAACTGTTTATGACCCGTTTACACCTGGAGCGTTTGGCCGATATTGCCTTGACCGAAAAAGAATCTGACAAAGCAGCTGGTGCTTATCATGAGATCAGTGGGCAAATCAGTGTTGAAAAGCTAGCGTATCGTTACTCGGCAACCGAGCCGCTATTATTTGATAACTTAACCTTTAGTATTGCCGCCGGTGAAAGTGTTGCCATTATCGGCCCTTCAGGCGCGGGCAAAACCACATTGGCAAAAGTGATGTTGGGTTTGCTGCCGGCTGCCGAGGGTAAGGTATTGGTTGATGATATCGATATCCGGCACTTGGGACAGCAGCATTTCCGGCAGCAAGTTGCGGCAGTAATGCAACAAGATCAATTACTCAGTGGCAGCCTGGCGGAGAATATTGCCTTTTTTGACCCGGATATCGACTTGGAACGGGTACAACAATGTGCAGTAATGGCAGGTATACATCGGGATATCACGGCGATGCCTATGGGGTATAACGCCTTAATTGGTGACATGGGTAGTTCATTATCCGGCGGCCAACGTCAACGGCTGTATTTAGCCCGGGCTTTGTATAAACGGCCGAAAATCCTCTTTCTCGATGAGGCTACCTCAAGCCTGGATATTCAGTTAGAAGGTCACGTAAACCAGGCGATAAAAACCTTGTGTATTACCCGCATCATCATTGCTCATCGGCCTGAAACAATTAGCAGCGCTGATCGGGTGTTGTTGTTGTGTAATGGCAAGCTAATGGATGTTACTGAACAATATAAGCGAGAGCGGTTAAAGGATATTGCATAAAACTGGCTTCGGCCAGTTTTATGTTTTTACTGTAAGATCTGACAGGTGTTTTTATTTATTAATGCATCTATTATTGAATCGTTGGTTAGCAACAGCGTTAAAAATTAAACTCAACAATCAATAGGAAATTACAAAATGAAAAATCAAGATATCAACAAAGATAAAGTATTAAACCTGCAACAGTTAGAGCAAGTATCTGGTGGCCGTATCTCTGACCAAGTCGCACCTATGGACTGGAGCACAATGAGCCGTGCTTGCGGTGGTGTCGGTGATGATGAGTGGAGCACCATGAGTGACAGCTGTAAAGGCGGCGAAAAAGTGATTTCGCGCTAATCAATAAAAAATAAAAAAGCGGGCTTGGCCCGCTTTTTTATTTTAAATACCTGTTACATCTGACAGGTACTATTTATTAAATGATGGGTGTATTGTTTTTTTTATTTGTGTGGAGATTGATGATGCGCGATTTGAATGTACATCCTGACTTTTATATTCCTTTTGAATGGCGTAAGCCACAGAATGAATATTATGATGTTGTTAGTAGCCTATTACCAATTAGCTGGCGCTTACGGCAGGATTACTTCTGGACCCAGGCGATTTCTACAGATGACAATAAGCCCGTTCAAGGCTGGAAGATTCATGTTTCCAGCCGTTGGGGCAATGAATACAACACGCTACAGAAAGTTGTGCCATTGTGTGTTGCGCATAACACGGAATTTAAGTTTGCCAGCGACAGTAAAATTCTGAAAACCTTGTTGGGCAAAAACTGCACGCGTTCCGCTTCAGGTAAGTTTATTACCATATATCCGGCCACAACGGCATGCTTTCAAGCGCTGATCGCCGCACTATACGAAGTGCTTAAGCATGAGGATGGCCCTTATATTCTCTCTGATCGGCCATACAAAGACGCTAAGGTGTTGTTTTACCGCTATGGCGGCTTTAAGTCTTTTGATCTAAAAGATAATTTCAACCGCAGTACAGCCTGTATTATTAACGCCGCTTTTCAGTACACCGAAGATAAACGTGATGCACAGTTTATTTTGCCAGACTTTGTTACTGATCCTCTGCTCACTGATATCGCCGGTGAAACATCCGGGCAAGCCGATAACGACCAGCCTAATGGCAGCTTATTCGATGGTCGCTACCATATGCAGTCAGTTATTAAGTTTTCTAATGCGGGCGGTGTTTATCTGGCAAACGATGTACAGCGCAATGAAACCGTCATAGTAAAAGAAGCACGGCCCTATGTCGGGGTTGATGCCGATGAAGACTGCATTGGCCGTTTACATAAAGAGTACCGGATTTTGCAGCGGCTTGCTGCTAGTGGTATAGCACCACAGGCTTACGGTTTGTTTCAGGAGTGGCAGCACTGGTACCTGGCACAACAAATTGTTACTGGCCAGACACTACGTAGTTATCAGCTACAACAGTGCCGTATTATTCATAGCCATTCTACCGATCAGCAAATGCGGGATTGGATAGCGAACAGCATAAAAATTGCGATCAACTGTTTCCAGCTGATTAAAACCCTGCATGCTAACGGCATTATCTTTGGCGATTTATCACTAAATAACCTGATGGTGTGCCCTGACACACTGGAGGTGAAGTTAATTGATTTTGAGGGGGCATGCGAAAGTGGTGTTGATGTTGCCGTTAATTTTTACACACCTGGTTTTGCCCGTTCTGACCGGCTCAGCCGGGATTGTGTCGAGTATCAGGATGATATCTACGCATTAGGTTGTGTGCTGGTGGCGATGTTTATGCCCAGCAGCACCTTGCTGAATTTAAAACAAGACTATGCACAAGTGTTCTTTCAAGCGTTAGAGCATGACATAGGCTTGCCGCCACAGTATTTGCAGTGTGTCACTTACCTGCTTACAGACGAAAATGCTGGCCTGGATCAGGCTATCAACTTGTTAGCTGCCGCAGATGCCAGTACGGTACATGCAGTACAGCTAAACACCAGAGTGCAGCATGGTGCGGTTCAGCACATGGCGGCATCGATGATAGATAACATCCTGCGGTATAACCAACATCATCTGGAGCTAGACCGGCGTGACAGAATTTTACCGCTTGGCCCGGAGTGTCAGCATGCGTTGGCATTAGATCATGGTGCTGCGGGCGTCATTTATGCCTGGCATCATCTGACCGGTCAGGTGCCCGAAGCCCTGATACAGTGGTTTACACGGCGCTTGCAACAAACGACAGAATTGCTGCCCGGTTTGTTAAATGGTGCTGCGGGGTTGGCCTGGCTATTACAGGATCTGCATATGTCAGACCGGGCTGAACGCCTATTGCAGCAAGGTGCCCTGAGTCGGCAGCTTTATCGCAATATGTCGCTGGGTTATGGTGCAGCGGGCCTGGGTTACAGTTTGCTGTATCGCTGGCATAAAACGCAGGACCCGCAGGCGCTGAGCGAGGCTTGCCGTATTGCGGATGTATTGATGGACACCGCAGTATACCGGGATGGTGGTGCTTACTGGGAAGATGCCTCGTCAGCAGCCGGTGTCGGCGTTGGATTGTGGGAGGGTGGCAGTGGTATCGCATTATTTTTATTGTACTTATACTGTGCTAGCGAAAATGAACATTATCTGGCCTTGGGAAAATTAGCCCTGCAGGCAGATTTTAATCACGGTAAATCCACTCAGGGTTCCTATGGCTTTGTGCGTCGCACGAATGCTTCTATTTTATACCCTTATCTGGGTTACGGCACGGCTGGGGTTGCCACTGTGGTGCTGCGTTACCATTCGCTGACAGGTGAGCCGGTATATCGCCAGTTTTTAGACGATATTAAACCGTCAGTAGCCGCTAAATACACCGTTAACTCAGGACTATTCAGTGGTATCAGTGGTTTGGGTAACTATTTGCTCGATGCCTATCAGTTCTTACAGCAAGAAGAATACTACTATCTGGCTTGTCAGGCTGCCGATGCACTTAAGGTGTTTGCGGTAGAGCGTGAAGAGGGTCTATGTTTTCCGGCCAATAATCGCACCAAAGTAAACACTGACTACGCTGACGGCTCAGCCGGCACAGCCTTGTTTCTGCAGCGTTTAAACCAGCTTGGGCCTAATTTTAACTTTATGCTTGACCCTTTGCTGCAAGCTTATCAGGCACAGCAAAGCAAACATTAATGCAAAGGGGTAAATGATGAGTGAGCCTAGTCTATTCCGGCCACAGGCGCTGCGTCAACAAGGCGTAAAACTGGAGGGCAATGTTGTTATTGCCCAACCCCTCAGTGTGAGTCTGTTGCTGACAGTGTTGTTGCTGGTCGTTGGTTTGACGTTAGTTTTTCTCGGCCAGGCGTCATTTCACCGAAAGGAAACGGTACAAGGGTTTCTGAAACCAGATCGTGGTTTGGCTAGAGTGGCGCCACACCGCTCTGGCACCGTCGTTGAGTTGTTTGTGAAGGATGGCCAGTTGGTAGAACCCGGCCAGCCCCTGGTAAAAATTTCTTATGATGAGTATCTGGCTGCTGGTGCTGCGCTGGGGGGGCAGTTACAGACCTCCGTTGCAGAGCAGCAGCACAGTTTACAGCAACGCTTAAAAGAAGCTGCGTTATTGTATCAGCAACAACAACAGGCATTGCAGCAGCGGGTGAACAATTTACAACAACAACTGAGCGAAATTTCATCCCAGCGCCAATTGTCGGCACAACGCTTTAGCCTGGCACAACAACAACTCGACAGGTTGACTGCTTTGCAGCAACAGGGGCATGTCGCCACACTGGAGTTAAATAAACAACGCGAACAGCTGCTGTCAGTGCAGCAACAAGATAATTCGCTGCAACTGCAATATCAAAGTATTCGCGGCCAGTTGATAGAGGTTGAAGCGGCACAAACCGCAGCGCCAATTGAGTTTGAACAGCAAAAAGGCGTTTTGATGTCAGAGCTGGCGCGTTTGTCTCAGCAGCAATCTGAGCTGGCTGCGCGGCAAGAAATCGTGCTTAGGGCAACAGTCGCCGGCAAGGTGTATAACTTACATGCCGAGCTTGGCAGTATGGCGCAGGCCGGCAAACCCTTACTAACCATTATGCCTGAACCCTCGACCCTGCATGCGGTGCTACTGGTGCCCACCCGAGCTTTTGGCTTTGTGGCGCCTGGTCAAACAACCCGTATCCGCTTCGAGGCCTTCCCCTATCAACGTTTTGGTGTACAAAGTGGCCGGGTAGTGCATCAGTCTACCGCCATCTTGTTACCGGGCGACGTGATCTTGCCGGTACCGCTAAATGAGCCGGTATATCAGGTTAATATCCAGTTAGACAGCCAAACGATCTCAGCCTATGACACTGAGCTGCCGCTACAGCCGGGCATGTTGCTTAATGCCGATATTATGTTAGAGCAGCGTAGCTTATTGAGCTGGTTCTTTGAGCCAATTTTAAGCCTGCGTGGCAGGTTATAAGGAGGCGATCTTGCGTCGTGTGCAGATAATATTGGTGTTAGGGCTGTTAGCCGGTTGCATGTATTGGTATCTTGCTGTGCCTTATGTTACTGCGGCCGCTACCACGCCGCTGGCGCAACCTGGTCAGCCTGTTGTATGTTATTTTTGGCTGCAAAACAGGCACCTGGATCAGTTCAGGGTTGGCGTGCTGTATCAACTGCAGCATCGCCAGCAGCATTTCACTGCTAGGTTGGTGTCTATCTCTTATGCCTCTAACCGCGTCGCAGAGGCTAAGTTGGGTTTTGAGCTACAAACCCCGCTGTCATCAGAGATCCAGGTGCAACAGCGCTTTAAAGTCAGCATCGCCCCAGAAGCAGCAGCGGGACATAGCTTGCTTGCCCACTTTATTGCTGCCACTGAATAAACTCCAGCGCCAGCTCGGGTGTAATAAAGGCAGTGGCGTACAGCACATCAGGGTTATGCGGGTCGGGGTGTATGCCAATTAACTGATAAGGCAGCTGAGTGATTTCTTCATTGCCATTACTCAGGTTGCGCTGCTGTATATGGCCCAGCATGCTGTAGCGGTATTGCTGCTGGCCTTGCCGCAGCCAGACGGCCATATAGTTGGCGTCGGTGTTTTGCTCAAGTAATTTGTCTTGTTTTGCGCCGTCAACATACTGATAGAGCTTGCCGTCCTTATGATATAGCAATTCGCCGCTGGCACTGTACTGGGCAAAGTTTCCGGCAGCAAAGGTTAGCTGGGTAAAGTCGTTGCTGATTAAATCCAGCTGCCACAGGTTTTGTGTTTGCGCCTCTACCCGGGTCAGGATCAGGCCGCTGTTATCGGGCAGCCACAGCGTCTGGCCTACGTCGTTTTGCTCACGCTTATTAATCAGTTGCTGGCGCTGGGTGTCGTACAAATACAGGTTACCCTGCTGAATAAAAGCGATATAGCGGCCATCATTCGACCAGCTGATATCATTAATCGGCTGCTCGGTATTTGGCAGCTCAGTCAGCTGGCGTTTGTTGCCATTCTGGCTTAGCCAGAGCTGCCAGCCGCCGGTCCAGTTGGCCGAAAACGCATAGCTGTCTGCCGATAGCGGTGATACGGCCAGTGCCAGGCTGCTACCGGCAGCATCATGTAAAAAGCTAATCTGGCGTTTGTCCTCGTCAAAGGGCTGCGACACTTTTATCAGCTGCATGGCGGCCTGAGTGGTGCTGCCCGGCGTCAGGCCGGAAATATAGGCCTGATTTTCTGCCAGCAGCGACAGCTCGCCCACTTTTACGCCCTCAGGCAGCTTTAAGACGTGCTGGCTGTTATCTGCCAGATTAATTTGCAATATGGCATCAACACCTGGCAACAGCAGGCTTTGTTGATCCAGGCTCCATTCCAGGCCAATCAGTAACAATGGCATGGGTAAACTGGCAATGCGGCGATGTTCGCGGCTTGCCGGCTGATACAAATACAACTCAGGTTTATTTGACTCTGGCATCAGCACATAGGCCAGCTTACTGCCATCGGCAGAGAGTGCCAGTAAAGTGACGCCAAAACCGGCAGACGGTGCCGCCAGCAGGGTTTGTATGCTGCCGCTGGTGAGATTTTCTGCCAGTAGCGCATTACTGGAATACATGCCGGCGCTGCTTTTACTGTAATACAGTGTCTGGCCATCAGCACTCTGCTGGGCATTGCCCAGCACAAAGCCGGCACAGCTTGTCAGTGTGCTGAGCTGATACTGCGGATACTGGCTAAAGTCGTAGTTCTGATAGTCGCAACTGCTGCCATCTTTACTTACCACCTGCACCAGTAAATTGCGGCTTTGCGGCTGCCAGCTTTGTACACTAAACAGTTTATTGTCCTGCTCCAAAGCCACTTCCTGCAGCAACTGGCCGGCGCTGGCGCCCAGTTTGCGCACCAGTACCCGCAGTTTGCCATCGGGCAACGAATGGCTGTAAGCCAGTAATTGTTTATCCGGTGACACCAGCGGCCGCGATTCTATCCCTTTAAACCAGGTAACCTTGTGCTGGTTGAGAATATTTAGCTCGGTAAGTTTGGGTTTATCTGCCGCCGGGTTATCGGCTAACGGCGCAGCCTGCCAATACCAAAACGCTGCTGAGGTGATTAACACCGCACTGACCAATACAGCCGCTACGCCCGACAGCCCCCAGCGCGGTTTACGCTGAGCAGTAGGTGCTGTGTTGCTGGACAATATGGCGGCTTGCCCGCTGTGTGCAGTAAGTAACGCCTGCGGTAGCTGTAGGCTATAGCCTTTACGATGATGCGTTTTGATGGGTGACTGCTCAAGTGCCGGGTGTTGTAGCGCTTTTCTTAGCTCAGAGATGGCGCGGTTAATGGCGTTGTCATCGACATAACTTTGTTGCCAGATGGTATCGACTAATTCCTGCCGGGATATAATACGGCCAGGCTCCTTGCTAAAGCATAACAGTAACTTTACCAGCAGCGGCTCAAGCTCTTTGCGCTGAGAACCATCGGTAATGCTGAAATCGGCTGGTGTAAAGGTCCAGGGGCCGAGCTGTAAAGTATCCATCTGTTAACGGGTTATCCTTTTTTAAACAGGCTGTAACTTTAACAGATGCAATACGTGATTCAAGTGAAATAAAAGCCTGTTAAAAGCTTAGGAAAACGGCGATAAGGTTTTCATAAGGTTTGTTATTTTTCTTTATAAACAGTGAGTTAATTTGGTTATTCTTAGCAATAAATTGCTTAGCTTCTGATAAGCGACTTTTGTGCTCAGCCGCTCTACAGTGACCTCAACAACGTAACGGACAGGCAGTAAGTCCAGCGTTATAAACACCATAACTCTGACTGACGCAAAAGGAACACCAGTATGAACACTATGAATAAACCATCACGTACTTTGTTATTGACTGGCGCTTTATTTTTCAGCACGGTAGCAAGCGCACAGCAACAGCTTGAGGCGCAACAAGGCGTGCCAAACCAAATAACAGCGCAACAACAGCTACAAAAAGACGTTGTGCAGCCAGGTGCTGAAATTGCCAAACTCACGATGGAGTTAGTGGCAGATGTACAACACCAATTAAGCAGCAGTATTCGTACTGAAGTGAACAATGCTGTGGCCGGTTTAACTGACAGCCTGAAACAGGCATTAAGCCGCTAATTGTCAATAACGATAACTGAGGAACCTGACATGAAACTAAACACCCTTGTTATACGCTGCTGCGGTGCATTATTACTGGGCTCGGCCTTACTATCCACCAGTGCCCTGGCGCAAAGCTCGGTATGGAAAGTCAGCAAAGGCGATGACTATCTGTATATCGGCGGTACCGTGCATTTATTGCCACCTTCGGCTTTCCCGTTACCGCCTGAATTTGAACAAGCCTATAACGCCACTGATACCCTGGTGTTGGAAGCTAAAATGCCCGCGCCGGATGATACCGCAGCGCAAACGGCGATGATACAGGCCATGGCCTACAGCGATGGTCGCAGCTTATCCAAGGTGTTGTCGCCAGAGGTGTACCAGCAGGTGAGTGATTTCTTTGCGCCTTACGGTGTGCAGCTACAGCAGTTAGACGGTTACAAACCGGGCTTTATTATGCTGCAAATGTTGGCGCTGGAAATGATGAAAGCACAAATGGCCGGTGAAGGCGTAGATGTGTATTTTGATAAAAAAGCCCAGGCTGATGGTAAGGCACAGGCCTATCTGGAAACGGTAGAAAGCCAGATCGAACTATTGGCAAATATGGGTGAGGGCTACGAAGATGCCTTTATCCAAATGAATTTGGCACAGTTTGGTGACTTTAAGGCCTATTTTAGCGCCATGATAGACGCCTGGCGTGCCGGTGATATGGCCAAGCTGGACGAACTGGCCGTACAGCCTGCGCGCGAGTTAGATCCGGTGTTATATCAGACGTTGTTTGTAAAGCGTAACCAGGCCTGGTTGCCGCAAATACAGCAGATGTTCGGCAATACAGAAAAAGAGCTGGTACTGGTTGGCGGTGGCCACCTGGCAGGTGAGCACAGTGTGCTGGCACTGCTTAAGCAAGCTGGTTATAAGGTTGAGCAGCTAAACTAGGAACCCGCCATGCGACTGGATAAATTCTGCAAGCTCGAGCATGGCCGTACCTTGCTGGCGTCGGCCAGCTGGGTGGTGCTCTGGGCCTGGCTTAATCTGCAGCTGCTAAATAGCCTGAGCTGGTTTTAGCCAGGCGATATTCAGCAAAACTTCACCCTACCCCTGTAATCTGTTGCCCGATCAATTAGAATATCGGGCAACAGCGTAAGCGCACCATGACAGGGACCTTTTTTATGGCATTAAATGTAGTGATTTTGGCAGCCGGCAAAGGCACCAGAATGAAGTCAGATTTACCCAAGGTATTACACAAAGTCGCCGAGCGGCCGATGGTGCAACATGTTATCGACACCGCCCGCGCCCTGGGTGCAGACAAACCTCAGCTGGTGTATGGCTATGGCGCTGAGGCATTAAAAAGTGCCATGGGTGATCAGCCATTACATTGGGTTTTACAGGCCGAGCAGTTAGGCACTGGCCATGCAGTGGCCCAAGCCATCCCTAATATTGCTGACGATGACACTGTGCTGGTGTTATACGGCGATGTGCCATTAACCCGCATTGAAACCCTGCAACAACTGTTAGCGGCTAAACCGGCCAACGGCCTAGCGATTTTAACAGTTAATCTGGTTAACCCCACCGGCTATGGCCGTATAGTGCGCGCGGGTGAAAATAACAGCGGCAAAGTGGTGGGTATTGTCGAGCAAAAAGATGCTAATGCCGAGCAGCTAAAAATAACCGAAGTAAACAGCGGCATTATGGCGCTGCCGGGCAAGCAGCTAAAAGGCTGGCTCGGTCGTTTGTCCAACAGCAATGCCCAGGGCGAGTACTATTTAACCGACGTTATTGCGATGGCGCACAGCGAAGGCGTTGAAATAGCCACCGCCCAGCCACAAAACCCGATGGAAGTGGAAGGCGCCAATAACCGCGTACAATTAGCCGCGCTGGAGCGGGCATATCAGCAGCGTAAAGCGGAAGAATTAATGCTGGCAGGCGCTAACCTGCGTGATCCGGCCCGTATCGATGTTCGTGGCGAGGTTAGCGTGGGTAACGATGTGATGATCGACGTTAACGTAATTTTCGAAGGCAAGGTCGTGCTGGGTAAAGGCGTAACCATTGGCGCTAACTGTATCCTGAAAGATTGTGTTATCGGTGATAACACAGAGATAAAGCCTAACTCAATGATTGAGAAAGCGACTGTGGGTAGCGATTGCTCGGTTGGCCCTTATGCCCGCCTGCGGCCAGACAGTGTCATGCTGGACGACAGCCATGTGGGTAACTTTGTCGAGATGAAAAAAACCACTCTGGGTAAAGGCTCCAAAGCCAACCATTTAACCTACCTGGGTGATGCGGTAATAGGCGATAAGGTCAATGTGGGTGCCGGTACTATTACCTGTAACTATGACGGTGCCAATAAGTTTGTTACCACCATTAAAAACGGCGCTTTTATTGGCTCGAACAGCTCGTTGGTGGCACCGGTTACTGTAGGCGTTAATGCCACTGTCGGTGCCGGTTCAGTATTAACCCGCGATGCCGCCGACGGCGAGTTGGTAGTGGCCCGTGCTAAACAGCGGCATATTGAAGGCTGGCAACGGCCGGTGAAAATTAAAAAGTAAGCTAAACCAAACAGCCCGCTTTCGCGGGCTGTTTTATTTCAGTAATACTTTGGGGCTTCGGTTGCAACTCCCGCTTTGGCTCGTCACAGCAACTCGCCCTTTTGCCTACGGCAGGGCTCAGACACTCTGTGCCGACCAAATCGGGATTCCAACCTACGCCATCAGGTATCCTTTACTCTGCTTTATCTACCAGCACGGCTATTGCACCATCGCCGGTCACGTTACAGGCAGTGCCAAAGCTGTCTTGCGCCATATACAACGCTATCATCAGTGCCACAGCGGCTTCGCCAAAGCCCAGCATAGAGCCGAGTAAACCGACAGCCGACATCACGGCGCCACCCGGTACACCTGGCGCGGCCAGCATCACTACGCCCAGCATCAAAATAAACGGCAGCATGGTAAATAGCGATGGAATTTCCAGGCCATTTTGCATCGCCATTACCGCCACTGCACAGCTAACAATAGTGATGGTAGAGCCGGACAAATGGATGGTGGCACATAGCGGCACGGTAAAGTCTGCCACATGGGGTTTTACGCCGTTGGCTTTAGTGGCCTGCAGTGATACCGGTATAGTGGCTGCACTGGACATAGTACCCAGCGCGGTAAAATAGGCCGGCAGCATGTTTTTAATTAAGCCCAAGGGTGAGCGACCCGCTTTAATGCCGGCAATAACATACAGGGTAATAATCCATAGCCAATGCAGCACTATCGCTAACACCAGCACTACGCCAAAGGTTTTTAAGGTGCCAAACACCGTGCCGGCCGCCGCCATTTGGGCAAACACGCCGGCAATATACAGTGGTAACAGCGGGATAATTACCTTGCTCAGTACCAGCTGAATAATATCGCGGCCCTGATCGGACACTTGCTTTAACTGCTGGGCTTGTGTTGCAGCAATACCTAAACCAAACACAAAGGCCAGTGTCAGCGCCGTCATCACGCTAAATACCGGCGGGATATTCATTTCAATAAAGGGCGTTAAGCTTATACCTGTGGCTGAAGGGGCCGCGCTGGCGCTGGTGGTAAGCATAGGCACCACTATACTGGCGACAATAAACGCCAGGGTGCCGGCCACTATGGTAGAGCCATAGGCAATCGCCAGGGTTTTACTGAGTAACTTGCCCGAGTTACGTGGCAAGGCTGCGATACCACTGGTGATAAAAAATAAAATCAGCAGTGGGATAACAAAAAACAGTAACTGGCCAAATAAGGCTTTAAAGGTCAGCAACAGTTGGGTGACGGCATGGGGTGCATACAGGCCACACAGTATACCCAGCACTATGCCGGCAATCAGTTTAAAAATTAGCGCCATATTGTTCTCTTTTTAAAATTATGCGTGTTAGTGGATAACCCTGGATGGATTGGCGCCGAGCATAGCATAACTTTGCACCGCTGACTGCGTCTGGCTGGTCAGCGGTGTTTCACGTGGAGCAACCTATATTCAGGTAAAAGTCAGTCACTGAGCGTTATGGTATCGCCGTGTTAAACTAGGCTTAATTCAGAGCGGATAGTAAATAAGGAAAGGAAAAACATGCGCAAGATAATGCTGTTATTAATTATCACGTTAGTGGCGGCATGTAGCCAACTGCAGCAAATGTCTGCATACCATGTCAGCGAAGCAGATCTGGAGCAGTTGTTACGCCAGCAAGTGCCTAAGTTAACGCGGCAGGCGAATGTGGCCGGCATTCCGCTGAATATGCAGGTAGAAAGCATGCAGGTCGATATTGGCCCGGATAACTCTGATGTGGTGCGGCTAAACACCAACGCCAGTGCGGCTTTATCGTTATTTGGCTTGAGTTATCCGGCAACCTTGCAACTGCAGGTTGAGGGCGTGCCCTATTATGATGCCGCGCAGCAAGCGATATATTTACGCTCAGTTAAGCTGCTGGACTCTAATATTGAGGCTTCTGGTTATCGCGGTAACCTGGCACCGGTGAGCAACGAGTTATTGCAGTTGGTAAACGGTTACCTGGCCAACAACCCGGTGTATAAACTGGATACCACTAACCCCACTATTAAACTGCTTACCGCTGTGCCGCTGAATATGGCGGTACAAAACGGTCGTATCAGTTTTATGCCCGGCAAATAATAACTCAGCAAAAAATGTAGCAAAAAACAGGGGTAGCAAAACCTACCCCTTAATGTGCAAGACAAGTAAAACAACGACCAGAGAAGCCCCTCCGGGCCGGTAACTGCATGCGCTCCATCGCAATGACTTAAACTATAATGCGAATCGTTATCAGTTGCAACTGTGTATGGTAAGTTTTTTCAAACTGGCACTATCGGCTATGGCGGCTAGAATTTAACCATAGTGCTTTAGCAAAGGACCGATCCCGGTGAAGCGGCTGCTGTGTTGGAGCATAGTGTGGTTGTGCAGCTGGTATAGTAATGCCGAAGTCACTGTTTTGCCCGGTTATGCCCGCTTTACGCATCTGGCTGATAGCCAGGCCATTTCGCCGTTTGCCACCAGCATGCTGCAAGACCAGCAGGGGTTCTTATGGCTGGGCACGCACCATGGCCTTTATCGCTTTGACGGCGCAGCATTAAAACATTATCCAGCCGATGCATCAGTACCTGACCGTCTGTCATCCGATTGGATCACCAGCCTGTTTATTGATAGCCGCGGTTTGTTATGGATAGGCACCCGTTATGGCGGCTTAAACCGTTTTAATCCTGCTACCGAGCGCTTTCGCCGTTTTGACTGGCCGGGTGGCGAAAACAACGAAATAACAGCCATTACAGAAGATAGCGCTGGAACCTTGTGGGTGAGCAGTTACGGCGGCGGTGTTGCCACCCTCGACGCAGATGCAGAGCAGTTACAGCGCTTTATGCCGGACAGCCTGGCCGATTTCCGGTTTATCAATCATCTGATGATAACCGACAGCCAGCTATTTATGGCACTAGGAGAGGCGCCGCAGCGCCGGCCGGGCAATGACGTTGCTGGATTAGTGCGTATAGCTCGCGATGGCTCTGGCTTACGTCACTGGTTTAGCGCCAACTCTGAGCTGACGACAGACGACCTGACCCGACTGCATTGGCTGGCGCAGGATCAGCTGGTTATGGCCAGCTTTGGCGGTGGTATCTGGCAGCTACAGCCAGATGACAGCCTGCAAGCTATGCCAGTGCCTCAGGCACTGCTGCACAGTCAGCTGACTGATATCCTCAGTGACAGTCAGGGCGATTTGTGGCTCAGTAGCTACGATCAGGGCGTCTGGCAGCATCGGGCAGCCACTGCACAATGGCTGCATTTCAAGCATGATCCGCTGCTAAGGTCGGGGCTGCAAACTAATGCCATCTTTGGCATGTTTCAGGATCAGGTTGGTAGCTTGTGGTTTATCAGTCATGCAGGTTTTAGTCAGTTGAGCACCTTTGCCCGCGCAGTACAGGTACTGCCGTCAGCAGCAGATAATCCTCTGTTACTGAGCAGCAGTGATGTGTTCGGCATTGATGTCGTGGCGGAAGATGAGGTTTGGCTGGCCAATCGCAGCTCAGGCTTGGCACGCTATAACCCTGTGTCTGGCGAGTTAAAAAAATGGCCGCTACCGCCGGCCAATGAACCTGGTGCCAGGCCGACGCTGGCGCGCTCGGTAAAAAAGTTGGCTGAAGAAGTATGGCTGGGTACCGACCATGGTTTGTTCCGGCTGTTGCCGGACGACCGCTGGCAACTGCTACCTTTGCCGCTGGCGCAACAGCCACATATCAGCGCCATTCATCAGGATAAGCAGCAGCGTATCTGGCTGGCCAGCCGCACCGATGGTGTTTTTGTGTTAGATGCGGATTTTAGTTTAATCCGCTGGCTACAGCCGCAAAACGAGGCCTTATCGTTGCCATTTAAAAGTGTCACCGTACTGTATGAGGACAGGTTGGGCGATCTCTGGCTGGGCTCGGTTGATCAAGGACTGGCGCGGGTAAGTGCACAGCTTGATCATATCAGGCACTGGCATCAGGCCATGCCGGCAGGACAGGCGCTGGTTTATAATGGTGTGCAGGCTATTTTTGAAGAAAACGGCCATCTATTTGTTCGTGCCGGCAATTTGAATCACCGAATGCTGCGTGATAACCAGCAACCACAGCACATTATCGGTATTAAAGCCTATCAGCAGCCAGAGGATGTCGACCAGGCGCTAAAAAGCGCTACCGCCTTTAATTTAATGTATCGCTTTATTTGGTCTGAGGCGAATCAGGGCTTTATTCAGCTGGGTACCAGCCATGGCGTACAGGATGCCACCTGGATTGCCGCCAGCGCCGTGGCTTATGACAAGGTGTTTCGTGGTGGCCGGCAGGGGCTGGATATCTATCCGTTGGCGTTAAGCCAGCAAGAATTACCGCCGCCCCGTCTGGTGCTGCATCAACTCAGCCTGTTTAACCAGCCGGTGCGCCCGGCACCAGACAGCGTGCTACCGGCGCCACTGGCGCAAATGCAGCAACTACGTTTCGACTATCAGCAAGATATGTTTAGCCTGCATTTTAGTGCGCCGGACTTTTTACAGAGTAACCAACTACAGTACCGCTACCAGTTGGAAGGTTTTGACCGCGATTGGCTGGGGCTTAGTGACAACAACCGCACGGCTACCTATACCCGTTTACCGGCCGGACAATACCGCTTTTTACTCAGTGCCCGTTATCAGGGCGGCGCCTGGCAGCCACCACTAGAGCTGTATATCAGTGTGTTACCGCCGTGGTGGATGAGCTGGTGGTTCCGGTTGCAGTTGGCCGTGTTGCTGCTGGGCCTGGTTGCCGGGCTGATAATCTGGCGTTTTAACAATGAACGACGCCACCGTATGCAGCTGGAGCAGCAGGTTGCCACCAGAACTGAGCAGCTGAAACAGCAGCATCAGGCCTTGCAGGACTCTTACGCCGAACTAAAAACGGCTCAGCAGCAGCTGGTCACACAGGAAAAAATGGCCTCTTTAGGTGCTTTAGTTGCCGGTGTAGCGCATGAAATTAATACGCCATTAGGTATTTGCGTAACGGCTACCAGTCATCTGTATAGTGAATTGGAGCAATTGCAGGCCAGTTATCAGCAGGGTGGCATTCAAAAGAGCCAGTTTGATCGCTTCTTACAGCATTTTAGTGACGGCTTACGCATTTTGCACAGTAATACCCGACGAGCGGCTGAATTGGTACAAAGCTTTAAACAAGTATCGGTCGACCAATCCAGTGACAGTGTGCGTGATGTCGAACTGGTGGCTTATCTGCGTGATGTGCTGTTGTCACTACAGCCGCAACTGAAAAAACTCAGCTGTGACGTTCGGTTGGATGGTCCGGCGCAAGTACAGATGCATACCGATGCCGGTGCAGTGGCGCAAATTATAACCAATCTGGTTATCAATAGTCTGCATCATGGTTTGCCAGGCATTGATCAGCCGCAGATTAACATTAGCTTGCAGCAACAGGACCAGTCGCTGTTACTGCAGTATAGTGATAACGGCTGTGGCATGAATGAAACAGACTTGGCGCGGTTGTTTGACCCGTTTTTTACCACCAAACGTCATCAGGGCGGCACCGGCCTGGGTACTCATATTGTCTATAATCTGGTCACTGCGCGCTTAAAAGGCCGCATTGCCGTAAGCAGTGCGCAGCAGCAGGGCTTGCAGTACCAGATCTGGTTGCCGTTGCAGCTGCCGCTGGAGAAATAACCAACAGACCGTCTTGCAATGCACCGCAAAATCGATAAAATATCTTTCGTTTTGAAACTTAGTCGGAAGATATGAACAAACGAAACACTCAACAGCGCCGGCATCTGATCGTCAGCCAACTGCAGCAGCAGGGCGAATTGTCAGTAGAGCAACTGGCTGAACAGTTTAATACTTCAGAAGTGACCATTCGCAAAGACTTAACCGTGCTGGAACAAGCCGGTTTATTGCTGCGCCGTTATGGTGGCGCGGTGCCGGTACCGCAGGATTTTGTCAGCGACAGCAGTTTAGAAAAAGTTTCAAAGCGAAAGTTGGCGATAGCTAAAGCCGCCGCCAGCCTGATTAAAGACCATTACCGCATTATTATCGACAGCGGCCGCACCACCGCCGCCCTGTTACCCGAGTTGGCTAATAAGCGTGGCCTGGTGGTGATGACTAACTCGCTGGCGATTGCCAATGCGCTGCGCGAGCTGGAAAATGAGCCAACGCTATTAATGACCGGAGGCACCTGGGACCCGCAGTCTGAAGCCTTTCAGGGCCAGTTAGCCGAGCAGATGCTGCGCAATTACGACTTTGACCAGCTGTTTATCGGTGCCGACGGCATCGACCTGGCCCGCGGTACCACCACCTATAATGAGCTGTATAGCTTAAGCCGGGTGATGGCCGAAGTGGCGCGCGAAGTTATTGTGATGCTGGAGTCTGACAAACTGGGGCGCAAAATTCATAACCTGGAGCTGCCCTGGTCGATGATTAAGGTACTGGTTACCGATGAAGGTTTAGCTGCTGCCGATGCAGCAAAAATTGAACAACAGGGCGTTAAGGTGATCCGCGTTGCGGTGTAAACGCCCTGCTACAACGACAACGATTTTAAATTCTGGAGAAGACTTATGTGTGGCATAGTTGGCGCAGTAGCGCAGCGTGATGTGGTAGACATTCTGGTCGAAGGCCTGCGCCGGTTAGAATACCGTGGTTATGACTCTGCCGGTGTTGCCGTGGTAACGGAAAGCGGTGCGTTAACCCGGCTGCGCCGCTTAGGTAAGGTAAAAGAGTTAGCCGACGCTGTCGCCGCGCAGCCAGTCGTTGGTGGCACCGGTATTGCCCACACCCGTTGGGCCACGCACGGCGAGCCCAGCGAGCGCAATGCCCACCCGCATGTCTCCAGCAACATTACCGTAGTGCATAACGGCATTATTGAAAACCACGCACCACTGCGCGATGCCTTAAAAGCCAAAGGCTATGTGTTTACCTCAGACACTGATACTGAAGTTATCGCCCACTTAGTGGAAGAAGAGCTGAAAACAGCAGGCTCATTGCTGGCCGCGGTACAAAAATCTGTTAAGCAACTGCACGGCGCTTACGGCACCGTATTGCTGGATAAAACCGACAGCAGCCGCGTGGTGGTAGCCCGCTCAGGCAGCCCGCTGGTGATCGGTTTAGGTATCGGTGAAAACTTTATTGCCTCTGATCAGCTGGCGCTGTTGCCGGTAACGCGCCGTTTTATCTTCTTAGAAGAAGGCGATGTAGCGGAAATTACCCGTCATAGCGTGGCCATTTTCGATAAAGATGGCCAGCCGGTAGAGCGCGAAGTGCACGAGTCGAACGTCAGCTACGACGCGGGCGATAAGGGCCAGTACCGCCACTTTATGCTTAAAGAAATTTACGAGCAGCCGCACGCGATTAATAACACGCTGGAAGGCCGGTTAAGTGCCGATTCAGTGCTGGACGAAACCTTCGGTAATGGCGCCGCTGAACTGTTCAAAAAAGTTAAACACGTGCAAATTGTTGCCTGTGGTACCAGCTATCACTCGGGTATGGTGGCGCGCTACTGGTTAGAGTCGTTAGGCGGTATTTCCTGTAACGTCGAAATCGCCTCAGAATTCCGTTACCGCAAATCGTTCGTGCAGCCAAACAGCCTGCTGGTCAGCATTTCGCAATCCGGCGAAACTGCCGACACCTTAGCCGCACTGCGTTTAGCCAAAGAAGCGGGTTACTTAGGCAGCTTAACCATCTGTAACGTGGCCGGCTCATCCCTGGTGCGCGAATCAGATCTGGCGTTTATGACCCGCGCTGGCGCCGAAATTGGCGTAGCGTCAACCAAAGCCTTTACCACCCAGTTAGTTGGCCTGGCCATGCTGACCATGGCGATTGGTAAGTACAACGGCTTAACCGCCGCGCAGCAGCGCGAACTGACCGACGCCTTAAAGAGCCTGCCAGCCAAACTGGAGCAAACCTTAACCCTGGCGCCACAAATTGAAGCGTTAGCCGAAGAATTTGCCGACAAGCACCACGCACTGTTTTTAGGCCGTGGCGATCAATACCCTATCGCTATGGAAGGTGCGTTAAAGTTAAAAGAAATTTCGTACATTCACGCTGAAGCCTATGCCGCTGGCGAGTTAAAACACGGCCCACTGGCGCTGATCGATGCACAAATGCCGATTATCGTGGTGGCGCCCAACAACGATCTGTTGGAAAAGCTGAAATCAAACGTCGAAGAAGTGCGCGCCCGTGGCGGTATACTGTACGTCTTCGCCGACGCCGACGCCAAATTCCAGTCTGATGCCACCATGCGGGTAATCAACGTGCCACACGTTGCCGACATTCTGGCACCTATCGTCTACACCCTGCCACTGCAACTGTTAAGCTACTACGTTGCCATTATCAAAGGCACCGACGTAGACCAGCCACGCAACCTGGCGAAAAGTGTGACGGTAGAATAAAGTTGAGTTAAAAATACCAAGGCCTGTGGGGTGAAAATAAAGTCTCACCCCACAAAATAAAGTCTCATCATATAAAAATATAGTGCCAACATTAAGGCTACTCATTTGAGTGGCCTTTTCTTTTAGCCGTATGCTAACAAATTTGTCCCACGTCAAATCATCACTTGCCAGTTTGTAAGACTGAACATAAACTGACCAAGTGAGATGTGAATGCATCCTCCTTTCGGCCCTCGGGGTCGTTTGTCAATGTGTCAGTTTTGAACTGACATTAAATACATTATCTATATCCGCTCTTACTTTTGAAGTGGTCGGAATAGTCGTATACAGGATTAATATAATGGCAACTTTAGCTGAATATCGCGGTAAAACGGTCAATCTTGATGTGCATGCATCAAAGGACTATCAATTTAAAAAGCCAACCTTTTCTACACTTGTTGAAATCAATTTTAAAAATGAGATTGCTCCGCTTTTAAATCACATCACTGTGTGGGGAAAATCTTTTAAAGTGAACTATGAGGATGTTAATGACATTCCCGGCGCAAAAGCGGAGTTCCTCACCACGTTAAATGAATTAAATGAAGCGTTTATCTGTTTTTCTTCAAAGAAGTTCATTTTGTCAGTTTACAAAAGCGTCAATGCACATCTTGAGCAATCTGCTCAAGTGATTCGCGATAGCAATGGCTATCCAATAGCAGCATATCAATATAAATCCGTAATGCAGAAAGCCATTGAAGAAGTGCTGTCATCTCACGGAATGTCTCCTAAATGCAATATAGGGAATGGAACTTTATATAACGGTGATAGAGTTCTTGTGAACTCAGGGATCACTTGCATTACAAATTTATCGAATGGTCTTTTCTCATTCTTCGGATTCTCTCCAGACCGTAATTCTTTTCGGCAATATTCTATGCTTCGAGAAAAATTATCGCGTTGCTTTGAAGAAGGAACTTGGCTCAACAGAGTCGGAGATAAGCCCTTAGTTCTAGCCTATAGAATAATGATTCTTAGTGCTTTCAGAAACTTCCTTACGACGGTCATCAAGTATTTGGCTACTACCATGGCTGACGATGCTACATGCAATCGCCTAAAAGAAGCTGCTGAAGACGATATCGAACATTTACAGCGTGAATTAAACATATTTGTTGAGCAAAAAGAACTAGATCGAGAGACTTTGTTAGGGCATCCATTAGTTTGCGAACATGAAGCTTATAAGCAAATTGTTGAGCTTGGTTTGGGCGACGCCGCGTTGACAGCTTTCTATGAAAGCGAAGCAGGAGATTTGATACTGCAACATCTTTCTGATTTTATTGGAGCTGATTCAGTAAGTGTCTTCAGCCCGTATCAATTAGCCGTTGAATACGATGAGCATGGATATGTTGATGAGGGATACTGCAGTCACTACCCGCTTCCAGGTAAAAAAGTCAGGGCAGCAATGGTGAAATTTAAATCTCTGATTGAAGGTGCTGATCCGTTCATTGCTAGCTGTTTTGATAAAGATAATCTGCATATAAATGTATCGGGTTCCAGTGATTTTAATCACAACACTGGTGAGTCATACAATGAACGAGAATTTCTCACTATAAACTCTGGAATTCTAGCCCCTCTAGCAGGAAGTGAAGATGTTATCTGTTTCACTTTTAAAGATTAGAGGTGCGTTTTATGAATCCAATTAAATGCACACTAATTTTTCTGCGGGAGTCCTCTGTTTCGCATTTTATGTCGGAATTTTTGAGAGATAATCTTGTTAAGCGGCAAAGTATCTCAAAGAGGGAGTATTAAGTATGTTGTCTCCCGAAGAGCAGAGCATTAAAAGCAAAATGGAAACGTGGCTTAACGCTTTTATTTACCAAAAGAGAGCAAGCGGCCAGAGTGTTTCTAAGGCAGATATTGCGAAGGCACTTGGATGCGCTCAATCAAGTCTAAGCCAGTACACTAATCCTAAACATCCTAAGAAAGCTCCTTGGGAGTTTCAGTGCAAGTTTTGCTGTCTGGTTGGGCGCACAATTGAACAGCTACATCCAGAGCTATTAAATGTGAGGCTATCGGCTTAAACGAGAAAAGCCACTCAGAGAGTGGCTTTTCCGTTCACTTTGTCGCATGAGACCTAAGATACACTTAGGCTACTCCGCCTTTATGTAAACGATCCTAGCTATGATACGGTAGGTTGTCAACTATAGTTTTAATTTCAGGATAGCGAATGAAGTATATAACGGAAGAGCGGTTGTCAATTTACAGCAAACACCTAAAAGTTAAAAAAGAGGCTGAGCTCGCAGCCTATCACTGGAATACAGCTCTTGCCGGTGCTCTGTTTCCCGCAATACAGTGTCTCGAAGTTACTTTGAGGAATGCAATAGTTCAAGCTGTACAGTCTAATCCCCCTCCCGCGGCAAAAGGATTATATAGCACAGGGCCGGATTGGATTTTTTCATTTACTGAGTATATGGGAAAACGAAAAATACCTGCATACAAGCGATTCACTAAGGCAGGACGTGCAGGTGAGGCTAGAGACGCCAATGGCTATGTTCTGATGCCGAATGGTGAACGGAAAATCGTAGAGAGGTTGTGGGAAGAGAAGAAAGTAATCGATGCGAAAAAAAAGCTTAAAACAGCTGGTAAGGATGCGACACCCGATAGAGTGATTTCTAGCATGGACTTTGGATTCTGGACCAATTTCTTGTCGAAAGAATACGAAGATCATCAGTCGAAAATGCTTTTGTGGCCAAATTTGCTAGGGATAGTTTTTCCAAACGCTCCGCAAGGGACAAGTCGGCAGGATATTGAAAGTGAATTTAACAGAGTAAGGGAACTCCGCAACCGACTTACTCATCACGAAGCTATTTGGAAGTTTTTTTATGACAACCCAGCTACTGGTAAGCCAGATTACAATCGTCCTGTTTATGGATCAAATGCAAGTTGCTCGCTGCTTCTTAAACATTTTGAAGATTTGTTAAAGTTAATTGGTTGGATGAGCAATGAAATACATGATGACTTTATCAAACATCAAGGCGATGTTAGATTCAGAGCTTTATGTACGATCGATGGACTTAATAGCTTTGTAGATCCTGATAAGGTAACAAATGTGTTAACTATCAATAAAGGGGGATGGGGATTAAAAAGAGCCGTAGAACATCTAAATAATGGAAAGATACTAAGAATTACCCGTTTAGGAAGTAGCGTAGTCACTATTGGTAAGGACTTCAACAGAAGTTTCGACAATGGAAAATAGGATTTTATTCGTGCTCTTAGCTTAGACTTTACCTGGACATTACATTTTTATGTGGGGCTCCGGTACCGCCACTTCTGATAATTGAGCCATTTCGTTGTTAATGCGGGGCTGCTCTGCCACCGCTACCAAGCACGAGCATTACAGTGCAGGTCGGCTATCCTGTCCAAAGCCTTCTGTAACTATTTATTAAACAACGCGATTGTACTAAGCTAAGAAAAATCAAAAGTCTAGATGGCTTCGCGATGGCAGGAAGTTATAAAGGCCTTTCCGACCAACAAATCCAAAAACGGATAAAAGAAGGTCGTGGTCAGGGCGAAGGTCGAAACTATAAGCCTTGGATTCAAACTTGGGATGTGTCATCACTTGGCCGGTCTCACCGCATTTTCGGCAACCGGAGTTGCCGGTTGCATCACCTGCTTTCTGATCTGGAACTGGCTATTTTTCTGACATTGGACTGGCAACACTCGGTGTTGGATATCCGTGAACAGTTTCCGCTGCGTGTTGAAGATACTACCCGCCTTGCTGATGAGCTCGGTATTAGTCATGCCGTTTTTAAAGGCACACCTCAGGTGTTGAGCTCAGACTTTTTGGTCACATTTGATCGGCAAACTCAACCCTTAATGGCGTTTCAGGCTAAATACAGCGCTGATTTATCCAAACCTGAAGTGATTGAACGGCTGCAACTGGAAAAACGCTACTGGGAAGATAAACGGATACCATGGGCTATTATCACTGAGAAGGAAATCAGCAAAGAGGTGGTGATGAATATTCAGTGGCTTTATCCTGCAGAAAGCGAAAAGGTTGCCGAAGACGAGTTACACCATCAGTTCCTGCTGTTTCAAACTCAGTTTAATAAACAACCCAACGACTCAATCATCAAAATAGCTCAGCAGTTGGACCTTGCGTATAACCAGGAATCCGGTCAGGCCCTGTTTTGGTTGCGCCATCTGCTGGCCAGACGTTATTTCCAGTTTGATATTAATCTGCCCTACCGAAAGTTGATTGCAGCCGACCTCATCGCTACTACCTTTGAAAAGGAGATCACGGAGGCCAACTATGTTTCCGGTTAATCAGGTTTTTAAACGTGGTGAGTCGTACTACCGGCTGCTATGGCTGGATGGCGAGCTTTCATTCTGGATTGATCTGTATTCGAAAACTGCATGGCCAGAGCAGATTGCTGTTACTGGTATAGAGCAATTATTAATTCAGCAGGAAATAACCCGGGTTGACGACCCCTGCTTCAGTTTGGTTGCGCGTAGCGTCGAGGAAGGCTCAACTGACTGGCAAAAGCGTGAGCATGCGTGGTCAATTATTAAAGATGATATTGAAAATACCGCCCTGTTTTATCCTCGAGAGCGCGGCGCTGCTGTTAAGCGTATGATGGCCGTAAGTGGTGCCACCCACCAGACGATAAACCGTTTTATTCGTCGGTACTGGCAACGTGGTATGTGTAAAAATGCGTTGTTGCCAGACTATGTAAACTCAGGTGCAAAAGGCAAACCACGGCAGTCTGGAAAAGCAAAGCTGGGCAGACCAAGGACTGTGCGGCCAGGTGTGGGTACTAACATTACACCAGTGATCGAGAGAGTATTTCATCAGGTAATCACCAGCAGACTACTTATCGAAAAGAATACGGCTGTAAGTCAGGCCTATGCCGGGGCATTGAATCTGATCGGTGCACTGATGCCGGAGCTCAAACCTGAAGAACTGCCAACACCTGAACAATTTCGCTACTTCTACCAAAGCCGCTATGCCAAAACACTGGTTGTTGAAAAACAGCATTCAGCGGTCAAATTTGCCAAAGACATTCGGCCACTGAAAAGCACCTCAGCAGCAGAAACCTTTGGCCCAGGCCATAGGTATCAGATTGATGCCACTATTGCTGACGTTTATCTGTTGTCTGAGCATGACCGTAGCAGAATTGTCGGTCGGCCAGTTATTTATATAGTACAGGATGTGTTCAGCCGGATGGTTGTTGGTCTCTATATTGGTTTTGAAGGGCCTTCATGGGTTAGCGCGATGATCGCACTTGCTCATATAGTTGAGGATAAAGTTGCGTATTGTCAGCGGTTTGGTATTGAGATCTCAGAAGATGATTGGCCAACCAAAGGCTTACCAGCCGTTATTCTGGCAGATAAAGGTGAAGTAAACGGTACCAAGGTTGAGAAGTTTGCTGAGGCTTTTGGAGTTCGTATTGAAAACGCTACCGCCCGTCGTGGTGACGCTAAAGGTATTGTCGAACGAGCCTTTAGAACAGTTCAGGACGAATTCAAACCCTACACTCCTGGCGTTGTTGAAGCGGTGATGAGTACGAAACGTGGTGGCTATGATTATCGCCAGGACGCAACGCTGAACTTGCCAGAATTCACCAGAATGATTTTAGCCTGCGTGCTTTACCACAATAATGCTAAAGGTTTGGAAGGGTATGACCGTACTGAAGATATGCCGACTGACTTACCCTTAATTCCGATCGAATTGTGGCGCTGGGGGGTGTCGAATCTGACTGGCAGGCTTCGCACTGCGCCAGAGCAGTTGGTTCAGATTAACCTGATGCCGCATTTTGAGGCGACAGTTTCAGAGCATGGCGTCAATTTGTTCAATTGTTTCTACACTTGCCCTGAATTGATTAAAGCCGGCTGGTTACATCGTTCCGGAACCAAAAGGCCTGACAAGGTATTGGTCGCCTACGATCCAAGAACCGCAGATCATATCTACATCAGGCCATCTTCCGATTTAAGTGAATACTGGGTTTGTGAGCTGACGGATCGGAGCAGACGTTTTCGTGGTTTGTCATTTTGGGATGTTTGGCTCATCACCAAAGAAGAGCGAAAAACCGATGCCAAGGTGCGGATGAGCACTGCGGTAGCCAAAGGGAAGTTGATTCAGCAGATTGAAAATATTGTGGCTGAAGCCGATGAAAAACGGACTGAAATTAAGCGGCCAGGAGTTAAAAAACTGGGGCAGCATATCAGGCAAAACAAGCAGCTGGAAAAATCAGTAGAGCGACAGGTGACTGCGTTCAGACCGGAACGAACGGAAATGAATACGTCAGCACCTGTTGTGCCTATCCGTGGTAACAAACCTGAAAACTATAGCTTCCCTGATATGACTGATTTAATTTTTGGAGAGGATGCCGACAATGACTAACGTTACGCAAGGTCGGATTCCTCATGCCGTTTATATTGATCCCGGATTACCTGAATATCGGGATAATCCGTTGATTGCTTCTCTTCCTCCAATTTTTGATACCAAGCAGGTTATTACCAAGCTTAGGTTAAAACCCTTGTATGACAGTGCCGAACGTAATTTGGATGGTCGACTGAGAGTGCATGCTATTGCCAGGTTGCTGAATCGGTTTTTTCAGCCGCTAAGCCACCATCTGGAATTAGAGCAAAAAATATCGCTAATCCTTAGACAAGGCTATTTGGGACGTAATCCTGAGCAAGGCTCATACCACCTTCATCTGCAAAACGGTTTTAAGCGGATTCAGGAAGAAGATCTTGATGCTTTCGTATTTGACCAGGCAAGGTCGAGCGCAAACAGCTTGTCACTATTTGGCTGCTCCGGCTGTGGCAAGTCTGCCACTATCAATCGAATTTTTTCGGTTTATGAACAAGCGATTTTTCACCCAGAGCACAACATCACTCAACTTACCTACCTGAAAATAGAATGTCCGGTCGATGGTGATTTGGATGAGCTGTGTCTGAGCTTTTTTAATGAGGTGGACCGGGTGCTACACACTCAGTACAGCACCTCACATGGCCGGAAAAAACTGGGTACCAAGCGTTTGATGGCCAGCATGTGCCAGATCGCCAATCTGCATGCTCTGGGCGTATTGATAATCGATGAAGTGCAAAACCTGAATGAAGCGAAATCCGGTGGTGCAGAGAAAATGCACAACTTTTTTGTGTCTTTAGTGAACACCATCGGTGTGCCAGTGATTCAGGTGGGTACCCACCGTGCGCGAAAATTCTTTCAGCGAACATTCCGCGCTGCGCGTCGTATAACCGGATTTGGCAGTTTGCTGTGGGACAGACTGCCGAATGACCATCAGTGGCGTCAGTTACTAAAACTGCTTTGGCAGTATCAGTGGTTACGAAGTGCTGAACCGATAAATGATGACTTAGTGGGTACAATGTACAACCTGACTCAGGGTGTAATGGATATAGTGGTCAAGCTTTATGTGCTGGCTCAGGTCAGGGCTATAGTCACCGGCATGGAGCGCATCACATCAGAGCTGCTTAAGCAGGTTTATCATGATGAATTCAAACCGGTTCATCCGATGCTAGCGGCTTTACGCAGCAACAACCCGGGATTACTGGAACAGTACGATGATCTGCTGATGCCTGAAATAGAAGCCAGAATGTTATCAATGGTATCGTCACTTGAACAGGCTGATACGTATGTAGACCGGCCAGAGATTTCAACCGATAAAAGTAAAAAACTGCTCGTCTTGCTGTCACAAATGGATATTCCGGAAGACATCGCTATTCCTTTGGTTGATAGGGTAATTAGCCGACATCCGGAACTATCCGTGGCGGCGCTGATGCACAAAGTTACTGAGTATACGGCGGATGTGACGGCTGAGCCTCCGAAAATAAACCGGATAAAAAGAACTCAATGGCTGGAGTTACCAACCAATGATTTACGTTATTTGTACGCCAGCAGTGATAAGAACAATGTATATCAGTTGTTTAAGAATCAGGGGCTGATATATGACCTTAAATCAGTTAGTAACAGGACGGGTTAACTATGCTGGCTTACTTCCCCAAGCCTTATCCGGACGAGCTGTTGTATAGCATGCTCGCCAGATGTAAGGTACATATGGGGATAGATAGCCCTAAACATTTGCTGGATCTGCTCTACCAAAAACGCACCGTCATTGCTGTACCAGACTTACCCGCTCAACTGCAGTCGTTATGTAACAGTCTCCAGCATGTGCAGCAGCTAAACGCTAAACAACTTCTTTACCAAAGAACCCTGTTCCCGCTGTATGCCCCTTTTATTCCCGAAAGCCGTAAGCAACACCTGACAGATTTGCTGGTCAATAGCGACGGTTCTGCTGTGTATGTGGAGATAGGTATGAGCGCTGGTACGGTAAAGTTACCAGCGTTTTTCCGATATTGTCCTTTGTGTATGAATGAGCTGCAGCAAGAGTATGGCGAGTTTGCCTGGTTACGGCGTTGGCTGGTGCCCGGTTATCAGGTGTGCCATATCCACGGCTGCGAGCTTTGTGATTCCAAGCTGCCGCTGAGATCTATCCATCGGCACGAATATTTGGCTGCATGCCCACAGTATTGTGAGGACTTCGCAGTAGACACAAACCACAGTTCTAAGCTGGCAACACTTTCTTCCAATATTATGGAGCTATTGTCCATAACCGAAAGCCAGAGCCCCACATATCACCAATGGACTATGTTCTATCGAGAACAGGCAGTTGAAGCCGGTATGCAAAATGGTATGCAGGTGTCAGGTACTGAGCTTCACAGCAAGTTCAGAAGCTACTGGCCGCATTCAATTTTAGTATCACTGAACCTGGTACCAGTGGGCCCCAGCTCCTGGTTATTAGCTATGTTTCGCAAGCATCGGAAGTCTTTTAGTTATCTGCAACACATTTTGGTATGGCAGGTTTTACGACCCGCAGTATCTATAAGGGAAATTTTATCTGAAGTTCAGTCATTCCCACTGGCTAGTGCTTTTTCTAAACCCGTCAGAGCGAGTAATGTTATTGAGAGTAGAGATAGAAAACAGTGGTTGAAACTATTAGATGCTGGTCATAGCGCTAAGCAGGCAATGACGCAATGTGACAAGGCGCTATATGCCCGGTTATACAGAAATGATCGGGATTGGTTACTGGCAACCAATAAGCAGTTCCAGATTAAGCGGGGTAATCATAGCAATATAAACTGGCATAGCCGGGATATACAGTACTTGAGGTTGCTGTATCTGCAACTGACGCAGCGTGACCTAGACCTGAGCAGCCCAAGGCAAAGTCGGAACTGGTTGCTTAAGCAATTACCTCACAGCTCTACTGTCGAAAAACACCTGGATCAATTACCGCTTTGCCAGGAGTTTCTTCGGCGTTACAGCGAGAACGTAGATGAGTACCAAATTCGCCGCATCACAGCGCAGATAGTAATTAATAAGCAGCGACATCAAATGCAAAGGCGCTGGGAATTAGAGCGTAGCTGTGGTCTTGCCAATGGGCGCACAAGGCCATTAGCACTCGCAGTATTAAATGACGTTGCTAGCAGGACCGATTTAAACTAATGCAGAAGAAAACAATCAAAAAGATCCCCGTTAACGCAAAATTAGCCGCCCTTGGAAATCAGTTCAGAAAAGAACGACCGGATGATTTCTGGCGATTTGCCAGTTTTTTTACTCTGGAAAATGGTCAGGAGCACAAGGAAAATTTTGATGTTGAAGCGCTTTGCGTAATGGCTTTAGGCAGAACATTCACACAAGACAAAGATTCGTTATACAAATCTGGCGGATTTAGACGAACCTTAAGTCTACCTCCAATTGAGTCTTGGCAAGATACCAAGCTGGGCGACTGCCCTCGTTTGGCTAAACGATGGTTATCTTACTCTGAAATAGCGAACCAACGGTGCTTTGTGTTTACCGCCAGCGGCATGACGGTGTGGTTGCCGAAATTTGAATTAGCCAGAAAGCTATTCTTCCATGCTGGCTTCATTATTAGGGCTGCGTATCAACCAAATGGTTTGGATATGATGTTTCATTTAACCGAGGGTGAGCTCGGAGAAGGGTTCCATATTTTTTGCCCCGCAGGTAGTGGCATTCCGGTGGCGTATTTACGCATTCCGGCATACCGACAGTTTTTATCCTGGTTGTTGCTTAACAAGGAAATAAAAGCGTCTTTTGAGTCAATATGGCAGTGCTTGAACACTGAACAAACTATCACCAACGGATACTGCCGCTGGATATTTAACTTTATTCCTCCTAAGGCGCTTTCGGGATTAGAAATTCAGGCTCAGGGAGCTTTCGACAGTGAGCATAACGATCTTCTTGTCTGGGAGGTAAATACATTAAAAGAGCTGCCACATAACATGCTCAAAGCAGTGAAATTTAGCCATCCTGATTTAAGGCAATCGGTTGGATCTGGTAAAGCACATCAGGGGAATGGTAATAACTCAGCAGCCGAACAATTGGAGATAGATACTGAGCGAGAGCCATCGCAGCAAAAAGAGCGAGCTTTAATTGAACTGTCAACCGACGGTTTAAGCTACAGCGACTTGATTATCACTCAAATTGAATACAATCGCAAAAAGCCAATTTCTAAGCCAAAGCCAGGTGATGAATCGGCGTCTGGTGCTGAGAAAGTCGTCCTGGGCACTAAAGACGATGTAATCGACGGAGATGGCCGGGGTGGTGATTTCGCAGTATTAGAAGACACGCAGGACGAAACCGAGAAATTTAAAGACCGCTTTACAGTGTTAGTCGAGTTGATACGGCAACTAGCAGATGATCCTGAATTACAGTTGCAAAGCCTGGTTATCAAACCGCTACCAGCGGTTAAACGCTGCCACTTGCACTTAAAAGCAGATGGTTCTGAGCGATGTTATCTACTAGCAAAGTTCGTTTATAAGGGGCGAGTTAGGTATCTGCTCGAAGTTGATACGTCAGATAACAAGCGGAGGTTGACTACGAGAATATTTAGCATAAGCCTTGGTATGCGAGAGGCAGAGCTTATTACGAGAATACTGACGTCGCTTATTAAAAACTCATTGAGATGGCCAATTTCAGCTTTCAAGACTCATGCAATAAGCCTCAGTTTGATAAGACATGCTCTATCCAATGATCACATAGCAAGCTGGCGTTTAAGAATACTTGCCGGCATCAAAATTCCAAGACAAAAACAAAAAAACGTAATGTTAAACTGATGGGAGAAAGCTGTATGTAAGTTGTATTAGCCAAGAATATTTTTTAGATTTTATCTTGTCAGTTTAGTTCTCTAATTCGTTCCTCTTTCTGGGTTAATTCTGATAGATTAAGTTATTGCGTGAAAAAAAGGAGTAAGTTATTCATGTCTAACCATCAGGATTTCTTAGGCAGTGGTTTTGAAAGCTACAAAAAATCAAAAGAGCAGGAAGCTAGTTCACAATTAGCCAAACTTGTGAAAGAAGATATGCTGATAGGCGATCTGCTTAAAATGGACTATGGCAGTTGTGAAATATTAGTACATGACTCTATGCGCCAGAAAGTTGGCGGTGTTCCCATGGGCTGCTTTCTACTGGCAACCAGAATGAAACCAAATGAGCTTTATGCACCAGATAAAGAAGATACATGTGTAATATTGCTTCGGGTTACAGGACAAGCCCGGTTACCCAACGCAGGGGAGCTTGATATGGTTCGGCTTCTAGCTGGTCAACGCTCTTCGGATTCGTTAGAGCATTGGGACAGCGAAGGAAAGACAGACCAGTTTACTATTAATCAACTTCGTTATTCAGGTTTATCATGCAGAGTTCTCGGTACTTTTAGATTTAAGAGAGAACAGGGAGGAAATTGGCTTTTCTCGTTTGGTGCTGACATTTCAAACTTTTACTCCGGTAAAGGTATGAAAATATATAAACCAATAGGTGCTGCTCTCCAGAGATTAATTGGCCATACCACAGTATTTGATGACTCCCACCCACTGGCTGGCAGTAAGGTCATTATTGGGAGATTAAAATATGCTTCCTCTGAACTAAAAGACGATGCACCTGAAAATGTCGAAGTTCAAATTGATCCCACCGATTTGATCGCGAGGCGAACAGCTCTATTCGGTATGTCCAGAACTGGTAAATCAAACACCACTAAAGTGATTGCTTCATCGGTGTTTAGACTTCGCTCCAAATCACCAGAGAAAGGAAGAATTGGTCAACTAATCTTCGATTTCAATGGTGAATATGCAAACGAAAACTCACAAGACAAAACCGGAGAAGTTGCTAGTTGTCTTAAGAATATATCTGCGCATACTCCAAACTCATCCGAGGATGACGTTATAACTTTTGGATTAGTTGAGCACATAAGTGATAAAAAACGAAAGTTGGTAAAGTTAAATTTTTTTGGAAAAAATAATATATCTTGGTCTGATAGAGAAAGCATTGAATCAGGTTTGGAATCTCTTTTTCGGGGAAAAGAGATCGCGGATGTTCTGCTTAGTCAATTCGATCAACTGTATATTCGGAACTTTGTTAATTCATCTCTTGAAGTTCCTAAAATCTTAGACAGGAGTTCAATAACGAGGTACAAAAGGATAATCACAGTATATAGAGCAGCAATTGCTGCCGCGGGTTTGGAACCTTCTTCAGAACTTAAATCTGCTTATATTAAAGGGCTATTTGGAGAGGATCTAAGAGAGGCAATGGCAAGCAGTCAAGCTGAAGACCCCCAATTGCAGGCAAATTTTGTAGCTGCATCGAGAACACTATCCAAAGACTCGGTCAGTTGGGATGACTTAGTTTACGCACTTAAAATTCTACGTAATTTTATTCATGATAAAACTTCAGGTTTTAGTGAGTTTGATCAACAGTATAGAGCAAGTCACGAAGGTAGATCTTGGGCTGATGAGAAATTATTAGGACTACTTGCAATATTTCAGTATGACAATGGCGTCAAACAGTTAAGGCCTCTCCAAGTTCAACACAACCCTGATACAGAACAAGACTATGCAAAGCTAATAGCTCAATACCTAAGAGAAGGGAAGCTGGTAATTGTCGATCAATCTTTAGGCGATCCTGACATGAACAGGTCAGCTGCAGAAAGGATAATGTGGGCTATTTTCGAGCGTCAAAAACAAGATTTTGTGAATCCGGGGATTGACCAAGATGGGCAGGTAATTTCCCCTCCAGATATTTTAGTATATGCGGAGGAGGCGCATAACCTTTTACCTTCTGGTGGGCAATATGACACTCGAGGTATCTGGTCTCGGACAGCTAAAGAGGGATCAAAATATAGAATAGGGTTAGTTTATGCTACACAAGAGCCGTCGAGTATTCAGGCAAATATTCG